>WNGC01000997.1_pt1 | contig 17049 bp, 13 predicted proteins | sample 5400051 | NCBI WGS metagenome assembly WNGC01 (sample SAMN13153368, study PRJNA577476) | soil metagenome | isolation source: 20 cm soil or saprolite under grassland replicate 2 | place: USA:California | collected 2016-06-15
TTGGCGAGCTTGAGGCCGGCCTCGCGCATCATCTTTTTGTCCGCGGTTTCGCTCGGCGCGGGCGGCATGCGAACGACCGTGTTGTTGCAGTAGGTCGGGATCACCGCGCCTTCATCGCCGCACAGACCGGCCGGGGGATGACCGTCCCGCACCGCCCGAATGCCTCGCCTGACCTGGTTGCGGAACATCGTGACGCCGCGGTCGGTGGCGCTGAGATGTTCAAGCCCGTGAACCGCGATCGGCCGCTGCGATACTTGCGCCTCATAATCGCCAGGGTGCCGTTGGCTTTCCTCATAAGCTCCCATCGAGACCTGGCCCGGCATCATCTGCTCGCGATCCACCCACCAGGCCGGGTTCTCCTCGGTCTCGCTGAGATGGCGCAGCTCGATGAATAACGTGTTGGTGTCGTCGATCGGCACCAGCCAGCGGCTCATCATCGGTCCGCTGAAGGCATGCTCCCGGCGGCCGGTTTCGCTGAGCGGCGCGACCTGCTGCAAGTTCGGCAGGATGCCTTCGACCATACGCGCCCAGACATTGTCGCCGACCCGGCGCGTGGCGACATAGATCATGCCGATCGGGGTTTCGACAAAATCGAGCTCGGGGAGGACTCCGAACTCATCCGTGAACACCGCGCCGCTGACGATCGTATGGAGGAACGCGGTGTGCGCCGGGTCCATCGTGTTTTCCATGATCTGCAGCCAGTTGCAGGGATAGGTCCATTTCCGTCCCGGCATCACCCGATAACCGGGCCGAATGAGGCTGTCGTAGATCGGGAAGGGCGGCTTCTCGTCGGGCGGTCCGAGATAGGCGAAGACCAGGCCGTGCGCTTCATGCGTCGGATAGGCGCCGTGACACAGCTTGTCCTTCAGCGTGCTGTCAGCCGGCTCGCCCGGGGTTTCCAAGATCGCGCCGTCGATGTCGAATAGCCACCCATGATAGCAGCAGCGTATCCCCTTCGCGCCGACGAGGCCGAATTCGAGCGAGGTGCCGCGATGCGGGCAGTGCAATTCCAACAGACCGACCGCGCCGCTCTGATCGCGGAACGCGACCAGATCCTCACCCAAGATCCTGACCCGCAACGGGAGATCGCGGAGCTCATCGGAGAAACATACCGGCTGCCAGAAGCGGCGCATGTATTCGCCGCACGGCGTATCCGGCCCGACATGGGTGAGTTCTGCATCCTCCTGCGGCACCGCGCGGTGGTAATAGCCGCCAAATCGCGTCTTCAAGAACGGAGCCCTGTTCGCCATCCTGTTCCTCCGTGCGAGAGGGTTCGGCAGGCATTTTTCAAAGAGCTGTCTCGGATCAACTCCCGCGCAGCCAGAACCTGCTCAAACCGCTTCTTCTAAGATGCAGCATACGGCAAAACACGTGCCGGCGCATGCCGGAAACCGCCGTTCGCGCGCCGCTCTGAAGTCGCCGTTACAGCCAGTCCGGGTCGAAATCGACGACCGTGGCGCCGCCCATGACGGCCGGCAGATAGGCCTGAGCGCGCGCGAGAAAATGCTCGGCATAAAAGCGGGCCGTGGCGAGCTTCGGGGCGCTCAAACCGGCGTCGTGTCGCTGCAACGCCACCGCCGCGACGCGCGCCATCAGCCAGCCGCCGAGCACGGTGCCGCACAGATGCAGATAAGGCACCGATCCGGCGGCCGCCAAGGTGGGCTCGGCGGTCACGAGATAGGCGGTCGCGGTATCGAGGGCGGCGGTTGCATCGGTCAGCCGCTGGCGCAAGGCCGCGAGCTCGGGGGCGTCGAGCTCGCCGAGATTGGCGCGCATCTCGGCGATCAATTCGCGCGCTGCCTCGCCGCGGTCTCGCCCGAGCTTGCGGCCGACGAGATCGTTGGCCTGGATGCCGTTGGTGCCTTCGTAGATCGGCGCGATACGCGCGTCGCGCAGATATTGCGCGGCGCCGGTCTCTTCGATGTAGCCCATGCCGCCATGCACCTGAATCCCGGTCGAAGCGACTTCGACCCCGAGATCGGTGCACCACGCCTTCACCACGGGGATCAGCAGATCGGCACGCCGTTGCGCGCGAAACTGCGCTTCGCCCGTCGTGGCGCGGCCCGCATCGATCGCGGCGGCCGCCAGATAGGCGAGCGCACGCATCGCCTCGGTCGCTGCCCTCATCCACAGCAGCATGCGGCGGACATCGGGATGATAGACAATCGGCGGCGCCGCTCCGGAATCGCGCGGCATGCCGATGGGGGCGCCCTGCACGCGAGTCCGCGCATAGTCGCGCGCCTGTTGATAGGCGCGCTCCGCGATCGCGACGCCCTGCACGCCGACCCCGAGCCGCTCGCTGTTCATCATCGTGAACATCGCTTCGAGGCCGCGATTTTCGTCGCCGATGCGCCAGCCGACCGCGCCCTCACCTTCGCCATAGGACATAACGCAGGTCGGCGAGGCGTGGATGCCGAGCTTTTCTTCGAGGCGGAGCGGGCGCAGATCGTTGCGCTCACCCGGCCGTCCCTCCCCGTCCGGCAGGAATTTCGGGACGAGGAACAGCGAGATGCCGCGGCTGCCGGGCGGCGCGTCGGGGGTGCGCGCCAGCACCATATGAATGATGTTGTCGGTCAGGTCGTGGTCGCCATAAGTGATGAAGATCTTCTGGCCGGTGATGCGGTAATGCTCGCCCCATCGCTCGTCTTTTTGTGGCACAGCGCGCGTGCGCAAGGCACCGAGATCGGAGCCGGCCTGCGGCTCGGTCAGGTTCATCGTGCCGGTCCATTCGCCCGAAACCAGCTTCGCGAGATAGAGCTGCTTCTGTTCGGTCGAACCGTGCGCGGCGAGCATATCGATCGCGCCGGCGCTGAGCAGCGGGCACAGCGCCCAGCCCATGCACGCCGAATTCAGCATCTCGACAACCGGGGTGGAGAGGGCGGACGGCAGCCCTTGCCCGCCATGTTCGGTATCGACGGCGAGCCCCATCCAGCCACCCTCGATATATTGCCGGTAGGCTTCGCGAAAGCCGGTGGGCGTCCGGACGATGCCGTTTTCGAGAACGCTGCCGGTGCGGTCGCCCGGCTGGTTCAGCGGATCGAGCTCGGAGGCGGCAAAGCGCGCGGCCTCCTCGAGCACGGGGCCGGCCAGTTCGGCGGCCTCGCCGCTCAGCCCGCCCACGGCATCGAGGACGAGGCGCATATCGGCGAGCGGGGCGGCGTACGGCATTGCGGCTCTCCTGCAGGCGCGGCAGCATAGCCGATCGCCGCCTGCCGCGGCACCGCGCTATGCTGGAGTGATGGCAAGCATCACGATTGGGCTCGGTGCGGCAGCGGCGCTGATATTGCTCGCGTTTGGCGCCAGGGGGCAGCCGGTGCCCGATTGCCGGCAGGCGAAGACCGCGGCGGACAAGGCGATCTGCGGCAATGTCGAGCTTGCCGCGGCCGACAAGGCGATGGCGGACAGCTATACCGCGTTGCGCGCGAAATTGCCGCCCGAACAGCAAAGGGCGCTGCTCGCCGATCAGCGGCGCTGGATCACGCGGCGGACCGCCGCGTGCGGCGACAAATCGGACGACGCGCTCGCGCAATGCCTGCGCGCCGAAACCGAGGCGCGGCGGCGTTTCTTGGCCGGCGAAAGCGCGAACGGCGCCCGAGACGCGCCGCGCATTGTGCCGATCCTGTTCCACGAGGCGCGCAAGGGCCGCTACGAGATTTCGATCGAGACCCCGCAGATGCTGACGCCGCGCGGCTCGGCGGCGACCGCCTTCGAGCGAGCGGCGCGCGCGATCGCCTTTGGCAAGAACGCGGTCAAGGAATACCGCGAGATGGAGCGGCCAATGGCGAAGGGCGCCGAGAATTATTACGAGGCAACCTACGAACTCAGCTATGCCGATCCGAAGCTGATTTCGCTGGTCTTCACGATCGCTACCTTCAGCGGCGGCGCGCATCCGAACAGCGCGCGCATCGCCTTGCTGTTCGACCTGGCCGCGGGCCGCGCCCTGAAACTCGCCGATGTGCTCGCAGACCCAAAGACTGCGGTCGCGGAAATTGCGGCGCGGTGCAAGACGCAGCTCGAGGAGCAGGCGAAGAAAGAGGATTGGGAATTGTTCGACAACGCCGATGTCGCGGCGGTGGTCGGCGAGGACACGAATTGGGCGGCCGACAAGGAGGGTGTCGAGATCCTGTTCGATCCCTATTCGGTCGCGCCCTATGTCGTTGGGCCGCGCGAATGCCGCCTGAGTTATGCCGACGTCAAAGAATGGCTCAACCCAAGCGGGCCGTTGCCGCCGCGATAGCGAGGAGGACAGAATGACAATCGATCTGACTGGCAAGATCGCGCTCGTCACCGGCGGCGGCAACGGCATCGGCGCCGCGAGCTGCCGCGCTCTTGCCAAGTCTGGCGCACGCGTCGCAGTCATCGACCGCGACGGCGAGGCTGCCGCAAAGGTCGCGTCAGAGATCGGCGGCGGCGCGACGGGCCATGCGCTCGATGTCGCGGATGGCGAGGCGTTCAGGCGGCTCGCGTCGGAGATCGCGGCGCGGGCGGGCGGCATCGATATCCTGGTCAATTCCGCCGGGACGATCACGCGCCAGACGATCGCGGAGATGCCGAGCGCGGATTGGGACCGGATCATCGCGGTCAATCTGCGTGGCCCCTTCAACGGCACGCAGGCCGTGATCCCGCATATGAAACAGCGCGGCGGCGGTGCGATCGTCAATATCGCCTCGGTCGCCGGCCGGCGCATTTCGTTCGGCGGCGGCGCCAACTACACCGCCTCGAAAGCGGGCCTCCTCGGCTTGACCCGGCACGCCGCCTATGAGCTGGCGCCCGACAACATCCGGGTCAACGCGGTCTGCCCCGGCCCGACCGCTACCGCGTTTGGCGGCGGCCAGATCCCCTCGACCGAGCGGAAGGCCGAGCGCGCCCGGAAGATCCCGCTCGGCCGCATGGTCGAAGCGGCGGACATCGCCGATGCGGTGCTGTTTCTGGCGAGCGACCTGTCGCGCATGTGCACCGGCATCGCGCTCGATGTCGATGGCGGCGTGTTGATCAGCAACGACATCCCGTACGAGGAGTATTTCGCCCGCGCCCGATGATCACTATTCGCCGCGGGCCTTGTTGTAGGGCCAGACAACCTCGCCGCTCTTGTACTGCGAGGGATAGAGGATCGTGATCCGTGAGTCGTCGCGGAACTGGTCGAGGTCGTTCCCCTTGATCCCGTGATACTGCACGAAGAGGTTGCGCGGCTCGGTCCATTCGCCGTCCGGATTAAAGCTGATCTCGCCCACCACCGTCTTGAAGGAATGGCTGTGCATGTACTGCGCGAGCTTTTCCTCGTCGAGCGAGCCGACCGCATTGATCGCGTCGCCGAGGATCTGCATCTCGCCATAGGCAAAAGGCGGCAGGAAATAACCGAGCGGGTCGATGCCCTCGGCCGGCGCCTTCGCCTGATACTGCTTCAGAAAATCCCAGATGCCGGGGAAGTTCATCGTCTCGGTCGGCTCCCACAATTCGCCGACGACGAGCCCGTTGAGGAGCGGCCCCATCTGGCTGCGCAATGACGCGGTCGGGGTGCCGACAAGGGCGCCGCCAAACATCTTTGTCGTCAGCCCGGTCTCGGCGACCGCGCGCAGGATGCCGACGGTGTCAGGCAGGTATGACGCGACATAAACCAGGTCGGGATTGGCCGCCTGCACGGCGCGGATAATCGGTGTGTAGTCGACCGTCGTCGGCGGGTAGGCGCGATCGTAGACGGTCTTGAGTCCCAATTTCTTGATGTTCTCGCGGGCGCCGTCGAGCGCGTTGCGGCCGAATTCAGCATCCGCGGTGACGAGCGCGACGGTCTCGGGCTTCGGGTTCTGCTTCAGCGCGATGTCGAACCAGCCCTTCGAGAAGGTCGGTTTCGGATCGGGCCCGAACACCAGCATCGAGAAGTATTTCGGATAGTGGAACGGCTCGTTGACGCCAAGCGCAAACAGCCCGAAGAACAGCCGGTTCTTCTGCATGACGATCGGCATCGCCGGCGCGACGAGATTGGTGCCGTAGCTGGAGATCAGCAGGTCGACCTTGTCGATCTCGATCAGCTTTGTGTAGATGCCGGGGACATTCGACGGGTTGCCCTGGTCGTCGTAATAGACGAGCTCGACTTTGCGGCCGAGGAGTCCGCCCTTTTTGCTGACGTCCTCGGCCCAGATCTGAAAGGCGAGGAGGCCCGTCTTGCCGACTGCGGCGAGCGGGCCGGTCAATTCGATGCTGAAGCCTATCCTGATCGGGTCGGCGGCGCGCGCGACAGTCGTGCCCAACAGCAATGCCAGCGCGGCGATCGCGAAGCACACCACCCGTCGGATCTGCGTCATCAGGCAGCCCTCCCCGTGCGCCTTGCGTCGGCGCGTCCGAATGGCAAGAGTAGCCCGGCGCCGCGCCGCCGGCAAACTAGTGTGCCGAATCCGAAATTCGCTGTATCTCGGGCTTTGCTTTGGGCGAATTTCGGATTCGAGAGCACACTAGCAACTCATTAAATCTAGTGTGGAAATCTAGTGTGGTTTGGATTTGAAGTTCCCAAACCCGGCTGCCATAGAAATGATGGGAACTTCAAATCCACACTAGGGAGCGCCGATGCCTCGCTTCGCCGCCAATCTCAGCATGATGTTCCAGGAGGTCGGGTTTCTCGACCGGTTCGACGCCGCCGCGCGCGCCGGCTTCAAGGCGGTCGAGTTTCTGTTCCCCTACGAGCACCCGCCCGAAACCATCGCCGAGCGGCTCGAGAAGAACCGACTGACCCTGGCGTTGTTCAACACCGTGCCCGGCGACTGGGCCGGCGGCGAGCGCGGCCTTGCCGCGCAGCCCGGACGCGAGCAGGAATTCCGCGACGGCGTCGACAAGGCGATCCTCTACGCGAAGGCATCAAAGTGTCATTTGCTGCACACGATGGCGGGGCTATGGCCGGAGGGACGCGACAAGGAAGCGGGTGAGCGGGTCTATATCGACAATCTGCGCTGGGCCGCAGACCGCATGGCCATCGCGGGGCTCACTGCGGTCATCGAGCCGATCAATACACGCGACATCCCGGGCTATTTCCTGAACTACACCGGCGAGGCCATGCGCATCATCGAGCGGGTCGGGCGGCCTAACCTGAAGCTCCAGTTCGACCTCTATCATGTGCAGATCATGGAGGGCGATCTGGCGACCAAGGTGCGCACGCTCGCCGGGCATTACCCGCATGTGCAGATCGCCGGCAATCCGGGGCGGCACGAGCCGGATGTCGGTGAAATCCATTACCCCTATCTGTTCGATCTGTTCGACGAGATCGGCTATCAGGGCTGGATCGGCTGCGAGTACCGGCCAAAGGACGAGACGCTCGCGGGCCTCGGCTGGGCCAAGACATACGGCATCGGCTGATTGGAAATTGCAGCGCCGGCGTCCCGCCGGCATGCCGGCCAGAGGCCGGCGGTCCGGTGAGTTGAAGGGCAGCGCGCATGCGGATTGCGATCACCGGCGGGTGCGGTTTTCTCGGGCGGCGCGTCGCGCTCAAATTGCTGGCAGAAGGCTCGCCGCTCGGGCGGGTCGACGAGCTCGCGCTGTTCGACAATGCGCCGTCGGCTTTGCCATTGCCGGAAGACAAGCGGCTCACCCTCGTGACCGGCGACATCGCCGATCGCGAGACAATCGCGCGCCTGATCACGCGCGACACCGATGCGGTGTTCCATTTGGCCGCGATCGTCAGCGGTCAGGCCGAAGCCGACACCGATCTCGGCTACCGCGTCAATCTCGACGGCACCCGTGCCGTGCTCGACGCCTGCCGGGCGCTGGGAACGGCGCCCCGGCTCGTCTTTGCCAGCTCGCTCGCGGTCTATGGCGGAAGGCTACCGCCTGAAGTCGGCGACGACACCGCGCTGACACCGCAGACCTCCTACGGCACGCAGAAAGCGATCGGCGAATTGCTTGTCAACGATTACAGCCGGAAGGGGTTTGTCGACGGCCGTGCGCTCAGATTGCCGACCGTCGTCGTGCGGCCGGGCCGCCCAAACCGCGCCGCCTCGACCTTTGCCTCGTCGATGATCCGCGAGCCCTTGGCCGGACAGGAAGCAGTCTGCCCGGTGTCGCCCGACACCGTCATGGCGTTGGCGTCGCCGCGCCGCATTGTCGCGGGGCTCGTGCATGCGCTCGGCATTCCGGGCGAGGCGTTCGGTGCGACCCGGTCATTGCAAGTGCCGGGCTTCTCGGTGTCGGTCGGCGAGATGGCGGCGGCGATGCGCCGCGCCGGGGGCGAGGCGGCCTATGCGCGTCTGCGCTGGCAGGCCGATCCGCAGATCCAGGCGATCGTGTCGAGCTGGCCGCCGGTGCTGGCGACGCCGCGCGCCGAGGCACTCGGCTTTGGCCGCGACAAGAACATCGACGAGGTCGTGCAGGCATTTATCGAGGACGACCTGCCCTTGCAGAAAGAGCTCGCCGGCTGATCATTCGGCAGCGTCAGACCGCGACGGCGCCGTAATACAGCGTCACCGTGTGCTTCGCCTCGGCGAAAAACAACCAACGCTCGATGACAAGGCCGAGCGCGGCGCTGATGACGGCGAGGGCCGCGGCGATGAGCCCGGTACCACCTGCGGTCAGAAGCGCGACGAAGCTCAGCAACGCCGGCAATAGAAACGCAGTGATGCGGGCGATCAGCCGGAGACGCGTCTTGTGCTTGCGTGCAATGCGGAACCCCATCTCTTGCAAGAGGTAATTGTCCTGCGTATGCGGCGGTTCGAGCATCCGCACCGGACCGCGGCTGCCGAGCGCGGTGGCGCTCGCGACGGTGCTCCGCGCAGAATTCGTGTCGATAAAGCGCCAATAGGCCTCCTTGCTCCACCACGCGGCAAGCACGGTCAGCAATGCCAGGAGCGGCGTCCCGACCGGCCGCACGACCCAAAAGCGGATCATCAGGTCGAGCAGCAGAAACCCGGCCATCAGGCCGAGCATGAAGTAGTTCGGCACAACCCAACGGTTGTGCCATTGGTGGATCGGCTTTAGCGAGGCATAGATCATCCCGGTGCAGGCGATCGTCACCGCTGCGCAGATCGCTGCAAGAAAACCGCACAGCCCGATGAGGCCGCCGGTTTCGCCGAAGAACACCCAGCCAATGCCGAAGATCGCCGCCGGCACAAAGGTCAACACCGACATGACGCCCTCGCGCGACAGCCAGGAGGAGCGCCATTGCGAAAAAGCGCGCCAAGCGCGTTCGGGCCGGCCGAGATGGAATACCGAGGAGACAAGACCCGCGGCGGCGAGGATGAAGGCGGTCGCGAGCGCGACAAAACCGAACCAGCCGCTTTGCGGCAACAGGCCGAGCGGCGCGGCGAGGCCGAGCAGAAACAGCAGCGCAAACCCGGCGCCCGAAGCGGTCGTGAAAAAGACAATCGACAGCGCCGGATGCATCGTTTCGCTTAGCGCGACAGGAGCCGGTCGACCCAGCGCAACAGCGGGTTCGCGACATCGGCTGCGCTTTGCGCTTCGGCGAGGAGCGCGGTCAACGGCTGCGGCGCGAGGTCATCGACATAGGGGCGCGCGCGGCGCGGCGGCAGGTATTTGTTGGTCGGGCGATAGCCGAGCTCCGGCATCAGGTCTTTGCCGCCGCGCGCCGCGACAAGCTCCGATACCGCAGAATTCGGATCGCCGAGATCGCCGAAGAACCGCGCCTTTGTTGGGCATACATAAACGCAAGCCGGCTGGCGCTCCTCGGGCGCCAAGTTCGCGTTGTAGATGCGGTCGATGCACAGCGTGCATTTCTTCATGACGCCTTCATCGGCGTCGAATTCGCGCGCGCCGTAGGGGCAGGCCCAGGAGCACAATTTGCAGCCGATGCAGAGGCTCTCATTGACAAGCACAATGCCGTCTTCGGCGCGCTTGTAGGAAGCGCCGGTCGGACATACCGTGACACAGGCGGCGTCTTCGCAATGCAAGCAGGATTTCGGGAAATGCACCGTGCGCGCGCCATCGCCCTCGCCTTCCTCGAAGGAATGGATGCGGTTGAACCAGACGCCCCAGGCGCCGTCGCCATAGGCGTTGAAGTCGGGAAGCGGCGCCATGTGCCCGCCGGTGTTCCATTCCTTGCAGGCGGTGGCGCAGGCATGGCAGCCGACGCAGAGATCGAGATCGATAACGAGGCCGAGCTGCGTCTGCCCGGGATAGCGCGCCGGCAGATCGGTCATTCGGCGGCGTCCTGCTGCTCGTCGCGGCCTAAGCGCGCGCCATAACGCACGATGTCGGGCGGCGGCGCCATCGAACGCGGGTGGCCGAAGGCGGCAAAGTGGGGCGCGCTGTGGCCGGCTTCGGCAGCCGGCGCCTTCTCGATGCGCACGCGCAGATCGTACCAGGCGGCCTGACCGGTGATCGGATCGGCGTTGAGCGCGGTGACGCCGTCGCGCCCGGGCAAGGTTTCGCCGATCAGATGGTTCAGCAGAAAGCTTTTCGTGAATTCCGGCGAGTCGGCCGCGAGGTTCCAGGCGCCGGCGCGCTTGCCGATCGCGTTCCAGGTCCACACCGTGTTCTGGTTGACCCCGTCCATCAATTTGAGCTGCGCCTCAATCCGGCCGGCATGACTCGACACGAAGACCCAATCATCGTCGGCGAGGCCGAGGGCGCGCGCGGTGACCCGGTTCATGAACAAGCGGTTCTGGCCGAGGATCTGCCGCAGCCACGCATTCTGCGAGTGCCAGGAATGGTACATCTGCATCGGCCGCTGCGTGATCGCGTGCAATGGAAAGCCGCCGGGGTCGGTGCGGGTTTCCTCGAACGGCGCATACCAGAAGGGCAGCGGGTCGAAATAGGTCGCGATGCGCGCGCGGTCCTTTTCCGGCGGCTGTGCCGGCCCATGGCCTTGTGCCGCGAGGCGGAAGCGTTGCAGCGGCTCGACATAGAGCTGCAAGACGATCGGCTCCGGCGCGGGGATCAGCCCCATCGCCGTCGCGCCCTCGAGATAGGCCTTGTTGGCGTGCTTGAAATAGAGCTGCTCGGGCGGCAGCTCGTATTTCCAGAAGCAGCCATTGGCGATGTAGCGGTCGAGCTGCTTCGGGTTGGGTGCGCCCTTGCCCTGCGCGTCGCCCTCGGCGCCGCGCCAGCCGGCGAGCGGCCCGATGCCCGGCGAGCGCTCGTGCAAAGCGATATAATCCTTGTAGCCGCCGGGATAACGGGGCGCGCCGTCCGGCGTCACGAAAGCGGGGAGGCCGAGCCGCGCGCCCAGCTCGATCAGCACATCCTGGAACGGCCGCACATCGCGGTCGGGCGCGACGATCGGCTGGCGGATTGAATCGCCCGGCCCGTCGGTGCCGCCGATCGGCCGGTCGAGCAGCGAGATGCAATCCCACCGTTCGAGATAAGTCGTGTCCGGCAGGATCAGATCGGCATACGCGACGGTCTCGGAATAAAAAGCGTCGGAATAGATGATGCGCGGGATTTTGTACTCGCCGGTCGCCGGGTCCTTGTCAGTCAAGAGGCGCATCGTCTCGGTCGTGTTCATCGCCGAGTTCCACGCCATGTTGGCCATGTACATAAAGAGCGTGTCGATCGGGTAGGGATCTCGGTTCGCGGCATTGCGGATCAGCATGTGCATCAGCCCATGCGCGGCGATCGGCGCCTCCCAGGAGAACGCCTTGTCGATGCGCTGCGGCCGGCCCTCCCCATCGACGATCAGATCCTCCGGCGACATCACATAACCGAGCGGCGCGCCGGCGAGCGGCGTCCCGGGCGCGACCTGGCCGGGCTTCCCGGCCGGCTTCGGACCCGGCGGCGCCGGCTTTGGATAAGGCGATTTGTAGCGCCAGCCACCCGGCACATCGATCGTGCCGAGCAGAATCTGCAACAGGTGCAGCGCGCGGCAGGTCTGGAAGCCGTTGGAATGCGCCGAGATGCCGCGCATCGCATGAAAGGATACCGGCCGGCCCCGCATCGATGAATGCTGGCGTCCGGCCCAATCCGTCCATGCGACCGGGATCTCGATCTCCTGTCCGAAAGCGGTCGCCGCGATCTCGCCGGCAACCCGGCGGATCGTCTCGGCCGGGATGCCGCAGACCGGCGCAACGGCCTCCGGCGCATAGCGCGGATCGAGATAGCGCTCGGCGATGAGTTGAAATACCGGCACGGCGCGGCGCCCGTCGGGCAATTGCGCTTCGCCAACGACGCGCGCTTCGCCGCCGGGTTCGAGCCCGCTCGTCAACCCGCCCGCGCTGTCGAGCACGAGAGGTTCGCCGGCCTCGTTGCGCGCGAAGAGGCCGTCATCGGCGCTGCCGGGCGCCTGGATGACGAGCCAAGCGGCGTTTGTGTAGCGGCCCAGATAGTCCAAATCGACCTTGTCGGCCCGCAGCAGCTCGTGCACGAGCGACAGCACAAAGAGGCCGTCCGTCCCCGGCCGGATGCCGATCCATTCATCGGCGATCGCCGAGTATCCGGTGCGCACGGGATTGATCGAGATGAACTTGGCGCCGCGCCGCCGCAGCCCGGACAAGGCAAGCTTGATCGGGTTGGAATCATGGTCTTCGGCGACGCCGAACATCAAAAAGAGCTTCGTGCGCTCCCAATCCGGTTCGCCGAATTCCCAGAAGCTGCCGCCCAGCGTGTACATGCCGGCGGCCGCCATGTTGACCGAGCAGAACCCGCCATGCGCCGCGAAATTTGGCGTGCCGAATTGCGTCGCCCAAAAACCGGTCAAGGACTGGCTCTGATCGCGGCCGGTGAAGAAGGCGAGCTTTCTCGGATCCTCCGTGCGGATCTTCGACAGCCAGTCGACCGCCGTCGCGATCGCCTCGTCCCATTCGATCTCGCGGAATTCGCCGGCGCCGCGCTCGCCGACCCGCAACAGCGGCTTCGAGAGCCGCGCCGGAGAATAATGCTGCATGATGCCAGAGGCGCCCTTGCCGCAGATGACGCCGCGATTGACCGGGTGCCTCGGATTGCCCTCGATAAATCGGATGCCGCCGTCCTTCAGGTGCACTTTGATGCCGCAGCGGCAGGCGCACATGTAGCAGGTCGTGTATTTGACCTCGTCGGAGACGCGCGGCGAGGTATCGACCTGTTCCCGAGGCGACCAGTAATCGCGCCAGCGTTCGCGAAGCTTCATGCCCCAATCATCCATGATCGCCGGCCGGAAACGCAGAGCAAAATGCGTTCGGTTTACGGGTGCTTCTGGATGCCGCCGTCGGCCGCGGCTTGCGGCGCCTCGCCAATAGGCAGCCCCTGCTCCTGATAGAACCGCGCCGCGCCATCATGCAGGGGCACCGACACGCCATCGAGGGCGTGGTCGAGGGTGATTTTCTTCCCGATCGGATCGAGCGCATCGAGCAGGCGTCTGGTGCCCTGGTTCCATAGCGACTGGGTTATCGCATAAACCAGATCCGACTCGGTATCGGCATTGACGAGCCACAGCGCGGAGAAGCCGAGCGATACTGTCTCGTCGTCGACGCTCGGATAGGTTCCGGCCGGGATCACCGTGCGGTGATAAAACGGGAAATCCTTTTTCAGCCTGTCGAGGAGCGGGTCATCGAACGAGACGAGTCGGATCGGAACCGTCGCCGCGAGATCGCGGATTGCCGGTATCGGATAGCCGCCAACCAGGAAAAAGGCATCGATCTCGCCGCTCTTCAATTCCTCGGCGGCAGGACCGGGCCGCAGAAACTTGCGCGTCATGTCCTTCTCTTTGAAGCCGGCCGTCGCGAGAAAGACGGCGGCATCAGCGGCCGTTCCGGAGCCCGACTCGCCGAGCGAGATGCGCTTGCCCTTGAGGTCAGCCAGCTTTTTGATCGGGCTGTCGGCGCGGACGACGAGATGGGTGGCTTCGGGAAACAGGCTGGCAATCGTGCGCAATTGCCGCTGCGGCCCGGCCTCGGCGAAGATCTTGGTGCCGTAATAGGCCCAACCGGCCAGATCGGCCTGGGCGAAGCCGGATTCGATCTGGCCGCTGTTGATCATGCGCAGGTTCTCGATCGATCCCGGCGTGGCCTGTGCCACGGCGACGAGGCCGAGAACGCCGCAACTGCCGCCATGGCCGCAGGCCGGTCCCCCCTGCGGGCTGGAGATGGCGCCGGCAACGACGCCGCCAATCTCGAAGAAGCTGCCGCCGGTCGCCGCCGTGCCGATGCGGAAGAAGCGCGGGTCGGACCCGTTCGCGGCCAAACACGCGGCCGCGATGCAGACGGCCATCATCAAAAGCAAACTGGCGCAGGTGATGCCGCGCCAGCAGGATTTGCCGATCCAAACCATTGTCTCACGCGGTGAGACAGCCATGCGGGATGACACCATGAGCGCCCGCCGATTGCAACCCGCTCTCTGGGAGAAGCGCTGTCTCTTCCAGGGCGGAAGGATTAGCCTTTCGGCCATGTTTGCGCCGAGGAGCGACGCCGATGGTTGAGTCCGCCCGTCTGATCGATTTGCGCTCGGACACGGTGACGCGGCCCTCGCCCGCGATGCGGCGGGCGATGGCGGAAGCGCCGGTCGGCGACGATCAGTACGGCGAGGACCCGTCGGTCAACCGGCTGCAAGATCGGATCGCCGAACTGCTGGGCAAGGAGGCGGCGCTGTTCGTGCCGAGCGGCACGATGTCGAACCAGATCGCGCTGAAGCTGCTGACACGGCCGGGCGACGAGGTGGTCCTCGGCGAAGACGCCCATATGATCTGGCACGAAGCCGGCGCCGGCGCGGCCAATTCCGGCGTGCAGTTCACGGCCGTCGGACGGGGCGGCCTCTTTAGCGCGGCGGAATTCGGGGCCGCGCTGAAGCGGCCGGGGCATATCGTGCTGCCGCCGACCGGGCTCGTCGCGATCGAGAACACGCATAATCTCGGGGGCGGGGTCGTGTTCCCGCAACAGGATGCCGCGGCGATCTGCGCCGCGGCGCGCAAGGCGGAGGTCGCGTCCTATCTCGACGGCGCGCGGCTGTTCAACGCCGCTGCCGCAAGCGGGCTCAGCGTGGCCGAGCTGGCGCGGCCCTTCGATCTCGTGTCGGTCGCGCTATCGAAGGGGCTCGGCTGCCCGGTGGGCAGCGTTCTCGCCGGCGACACAGCAGAGATTGCGCGCGCCGTGCGCATACGCCGCATGTTCGGCGGCGCGATGCGGCAATCGGGCATCCTCGCCGCCGCCGGGCTCCACGCACTCGACCACAATGTGGCGCGGCTCGCGGAGGACCACGCCAATGCCCGCCTCATCGCCGAGCAGCTCGCCGGCGTTTCCGGGATCCGGCTCGACCTCGCGACGGTGCAGACCAACATCGTCATCTGCCGCCTCGAGGAAGGCTTCCCCGATGCCTCGGCGATCGCCGCGCGCGCGAAGGAGGCGGGCGTGCTCGTCTCGGCGCTCGGACCGCGCACGGTGCGGGCGGTGACCCATCTCGATGTGTCGCGCGCGGATTGCGAACGAGCTGTCGAGCGCCTCGTCGCAATCATCCGGCGGGGCTGACCGCCGCTGGATTGCGCTTTTTCAGCAGGTATTTCTGCTCGCCGCTCAGCACGAGCTCGTTCCTCTGGTTGTGCACAGTCACCGCGATCGTTACGACCCCGGTCGTGCGCTGCGGCTGCAGCGCTGCGACGGCGAGGCTCGGATAGAGCGTGTCGCTGGGATAGACCGGCTTCAGAAATTTCGAGGATTGCTCGATGAAAGCGATCAGCGACTCGCCGATCACATGCGCGAAGGTGCCGGCGCCAGCGGCGGTGAAGCACAGCACCTGAAAGCCGTGCGCCAGCGGGCCGGGATGGCCGCGCTCGCGGCAATATTCGACGTCGTAATGGATCGGGTGGTTGTCGGCCGAGACGGTCTGGAAGGCGGCGAAATTAGCCTCGGTGACGGTGCGGCTCGGGATATAGAAGCGCTCGCCGACCGCAAGATCCTCGAAAAACCGGCTTTCCGGAAAGCGGTGCCGCCGCCGGTCGAAACCTTCGCTGTCGGCCATGTGATTCCCCAGCTGTCATTGCGAGCGTAGCGCCGCGCTGCTCGCAATGACACGCGCAATGAATGGGCTGGAGCCTCACAGCATCGGGCGGCCGCCGGTAACCGGGATCATCGCGCCGGTTATGTAGCTGCCGTCATTGCTCGCAAGCAGCACATAAGCCGGCGCGAGCTCGGCGGGCTGCCCGGGCCGGCCAAACGGCGTGTTCTGGCCGAATTTCTCGACCGATTTTTCGGTCATCGTCGACGGGATCAGCGGTGTCCAGATCGGCCCCGGCGCGACGCAATTGACCCGGATCCCCTTCTCGGCGAGGAGCTGTGCGAGACCGGCGGTGAAATTGGCGATCGCGCCCTTGGTCGTCGCGTAAGCCAGGAGGGTCGGGTTTGGCGATTTGGCGTTGATTGAGGTCGTATTGACGATCGCGCTGCCGGGCTTCATGTGCGGCACGGCGGTCTTTGCGAGATAGAACATGCTGTAGATGTTCGTCCGAAAGGTTTTGTCCCACTCCTCGTCGCTGATGTCGTCGAGGCTCTGATGGGTCATCTGGTAGGCGGCGTTGTTGACGAGGATGTCGAGATGCCCGAATTCCTCGACGGCGCGCGCGACGAGCTTCTTGCAATGCGCCGGATCAGAGACGTCGCCCGCCATCAGCGCAGCCTTGCGGCCGGCCTGTTCGACCCAGCGCGCCGTCTCCTTTGCGTCCTCGTGCTCTTCGAGATAACTGATCAGGACATCGGCGCCCTCGCGCGCAAAGGCGATCGCGACCGCCCGGCCGATGCCGGAATCCGCGCCCGTGATCAACGCGGCGCGGCCCGCGAGCTTGCCGCTCCCTTTGTAGGAGCGCTCGCCGTGATCGGGCTGCGGCGCCATCTGGCGCGTCTCGCCGGGCGGCTCCTGCTGCGGCGTTTTGAAGGGCGGCTTCGGACCGGCGTCTTTCGGATCGTCGTCGCGCATTGTCACAGTCCCATTCGGATGGTCTGGAATCCGAACGAGACGCCGGAAAGCCCGGTTCCGGCACGATCCTGTTGCGCGCAAAGAGAAACGCCGGAACCGCGGAGGTTCCGGCGTTGGATTGGTTGCGGGGGAAGGATTTGAACCTTCGACCTTCAGGTTATGAGCCTGACGAGCTACCGGGCTGCTCCACCCCGCGTTATTCGGTTGGGCGTTATTCGGTTGGCTGGAGGGAGGGCCTGCAAG
>WNGC01000999.1_pt1 | contig 17039 bp, 15 predicted proteins | sample 5400051 | NCBI WGS metagenome assembly WNGC01 (sample SAMN13153368, study PRJNA577476) | soil metagenome | isolation source: 20 cm soil or saprolite under grassland replicate 2 | place: USA:California | collected 2016-06-15
GAAGTCCGGCTGCAGCCCGCGCTCCTCGTGGCGCAGCAGCCCGGCGTACCAGGCGATCATCACCGGCCAGCCGTGCGGGTTCTCGATGAAGGGCCGCCCGACCTCGAAGGAATCGACGCTCGTGCGGTCGTCCGTGCTGATCGACCTGCAGCGCAGCTCCATGATCGGCAGCAGGTTGCAGGGGCTCGAACGTCCGTGCAGGACCTTGAAGGTGAGCGGGACGCCGTCGCGGGCGCCCTTGACCGGTGTCGGCGTGAATTCGTAGGCGAGGCCGCCGTAGGCGGCGAGCTGGACGCGGTCCTCCACGATCGGGCTGCGGCGCACGCCGCTCGCCCAGAGCGTGGCGGACATGCCCGCGAAAAAATGCCAGGTGTCGCTGAGATCGTATCGCGCGTTCACACCTACGCTTGCGTTCACGCCGGCCCCGGGCCGGTAGGCGGGACGGCCCGCTGCGGCCTCGGAGGCGCTCACGCCGTAGTAGTAGCCGTTGAGCCGTGCGTCGCGGGCGGACAGCATGAAGTACGGGGCGAGCATCAGCCGCCCGCGCCACCACTCGATGGCGGCGCCGAGCCGCCCCTCGGTTCCGCCGGAATTGTTCGACACGTCGTGAAGGACCTCCACGAATCCATGGCCCCAATCGAAGCGCTGCTCGTAGCTCAGCCCGAAATCGGTTCCCGGAACGCGCGTGGACATTCCGGCGAGGCTCGCCGGGACACGCTCGACGGGAAAGCTCTCGAAGCGGTGCGAGAGGAAAACGGCCGCGCGCTTGCCGGACTCGAAGTCGAGCTTGAGCCCCGCGCGGTAGGTATGCAGGTAGAGGTGCTCCCCTTCGTAGAGGTACAGGGGCATGAGATCGATGCGCACCCCGTCCCCGCGATACGGCGATTGCTCGAAGCGCGTGACGATTCCCCAGCCGGCGCTGCCTTGCTCGGTGATGTCGGAGAGGAAGTCGCTCGTCGCGGCCGCCGGCGGGGCGGCGGTCGCGCTGAGGACTAGAGCGCAGGCGACGAAGACGCGCGGCAGGCGAGCGTGGCGAATGATGGGCCCGGATCGGGAGTCTGTGCGAAAAACGCCGCGGTATTCTAATATGAAAGCCATGTCGAATCGCGGAAGGTCGCGCTGGTGCCGGACGGGTTTCGCCCTGGCCGCGTTCGCGGCGTTCTCCGCGGTATCCGCCCAGGATTACCCGTCTCGCCTCGTGCGCGTGGTTGTTCCCTCCGCCCCGGGCGGCGGCTTCGATCTGGTGGGGCGCGTGCTCGCGCAGAAGTTGGGCGAACAGACGGGGCAGGCCTTCGTGGTCGAGAACCGCCCGGGCGCCGGCACCCTCGTCGGCACGCAATTCGTCGCGCGCTCCTCCCCCGACGGCTACAACCTCGTCGTCGGGGGACTTTCCAACATCGCGCTCAACATGGGCCTTTACAGGGAGCCCGGCTACGATGCGCTCGCCGACTTCACTTGCGCAGGCCTCGTGGTCAGCCATTCCTACACCCTGGTCGCGCGCAAGGACCTTCCGTTCGCGAGCCTCGCGGAGGTGATCGCGTTCGCGCGGGCGAATCCCGGCAAGCTCAACATCGGCACCAGCGGTCCCGGCACCGGCCAATACATCGGCGCGGCCATCATCGCCGCGCTCACCGGCGTCGACATCGTCAAAGTGCCTTACAAGGGCGCGCAACCGGTGTACCAGGACCTGCTCGCGGGGCGCGTCGACCTGTTCTACGACAATACGACCACCACCCGTCCCTACGTCGAGTCCGGGCAGGTCAAGGCGCTCGCGGTGTCGAGCCGCGAGCGCGCGCCGAACATGCCGCAGCTTCCCACGCTCGCCGAAACCGGCGTGGTCGACCTGGAAATGGAGACCTGGTTCGGGCTGTTCGCGCCGGCGCGCACGCCGCGCGCCATCGTCGAGCGCCTGCGCGCCGAGGTGGACCGCGCCACGCGCTCGGCCGAAGTGCGTTTGCGCCTTGAGATGGGCAGCGGCAGGAGCCTGCGCATCGCGCCCGCCGAGACCGAGGCGTTCGTGCGCGCGGAGGTGGCCAAATGGACGGGGCTGCTTCGCAGAGCGGGAATCGAGCCCGAGTGAACGCATGCCGGGTCTGGAGGATCAGCTCGCGATCTCCGCTCTCATGCAGGCGTGGGCGCTCGCGCGCGACACCGGAGACTGGGGCAAGCTGCGCGCGACCGCACACCCGGGGGCCGCAATGACCACGACCTGGTTCGACGGGCGATTCGAGGATTTCGTCGAATCCTGCGAGGCTTCCTTCGCCAAGGGATCGCACTCGCAGCATTTCCTGGGCGGCACCGCGGCGGAAATCAGGGGCGAGCGCGCGCTCGCGCAGACGCGCATGTCGATCAACCTGCGCTCGCGGCTCGACGGCGTCGAAGTCGACGCGGTGTGCAGCGGCCGCTTCTTCGACCGGGTGGAGAAGCGCGAGGGCGTGTGGCGAATCGCAAGGCGCTCGGTGATCTACGAGAAGGACCGCATCGACCCGGTCGATCCCAATGCGAAGATCTCGCTCGACCCGGAGCTTCTCGCGCGCTTTCCCGAAGGCTACCGGCATCTCGCCTACCTGCAGACGAAGAACGGCGCGCACGTGAATCCGAACCTTCCGACCGCGCGCGGCGAGGCGCTCGAGAAGCTCGTCGCCGAGGCGAAGGCCTGGCTGGCAGCCTAATTTCGCTTACCCACGAGGAGATTCCGAATCATGAACGAGCTGCAACGCTATCTGGTGGAGGAAGCGGTCGAGGACTACGAGGAGGGGCGCCTGTCGCGCCGCGAGGCGTTGAAGGCGATCGCCGGCATCACGGGCGCCGCGCTCGCGGCGCAGATGCTCGAGGCGCGGGCGCAAGTCGCGCCGGCCGGAAAGGCACCCGCGAGCTCGGCGCCGCTGGTCGCGCCCGACGATCCCTCCATCGTCGCGGGAATCGCCGAATTTCCCGGGGAGGGCGTGCGCCTCGACGGATACCTCGCGCGGCCCGGGGGAACGGGACGCCACGCCATCGTGCTCATCTGCCACGAGAACCGCGGCCTCACGCGCCACATCGAGGACGTCGCGCGGCGCGTCGCAAAGGCCGGCTACGTCGGGCTCGCCGTGGACCTGCTCTCGCGCGAAGGCGGGACCGCCAAGCACGATGTCGACGCGATTCCCGGGATCCTCGGCCAGGCGGCTCCCGCGCGCCACGTGCAGGATTTCAAGAGCGGCCTCGCGTATGCGAGATCGCTGCCTTGGGCGCGCGGAGACCGCGTCGGAATGACCGGCTTCTGCTTCGGCGGCGCCGTGACCTGGCGCGTCGCGGCGGGCGTGCCGGACTTGCGAGCCGCGGTGCCCTTCTACGGCGTTCCGGTGCAGGAGCCGGACGTTCCGGGAATCGGCGCGGCGGTGCTCGCGATCTACGGCGGGCTCGACGAGCGCATCAACCAGAATATTCCGGCGATCGAGGCGGCGATGGGTAAACACGGCAAGACCTTCCGCAAGATCGTCTACCCGAACGTGGACCACGCTTTCCACAACGATACCGGCGCGCGCTACAACGCCGCCGCGGCGAAGGCCGCGTGGGGCGAGGCGCTTGCGTGGTTCGCCAAATACCTGGCGTAGAGAGTCACGATGTCCGTCGTCGAGCGGAGGGAGGGAGCATGGCACTGTGGAACGGATGCAAAGGTTTCGCTTGCAGTCATTCATCGTGCGGAGGAGCGCCGCGCCGGGCGATCGACTTCGGCCGGCGCGATTTCCTGATCGACGCGCTCGCGGCGACCGCGGGACTCACCGGGCTCGGCGGCTGCGCGGCGCCCGTCATGCAAGGGAGCAACCCGGCCGACACGATCCTCGTCAACGGGCGCATCGCGACGCTCAATCCAAAGGCGCCGGCAGCGAGCGCCCTCGCGATCCGCGGCGGTAATGTCGTTGCCGCCGGCTCAGCGGCCGAGATCGAAGGCCTGCGCGGCCCGGACACTCGGGTGATCGACGCGGGCGGGCGCACCGTCATCCCGGGCCTGAACGACGGGCACACCCACTTCATCCGGGGCGGTCTGACTTACACCAACGAAGTGCGCTGGGACGGCGTGCCTTCGCTCGCCGAAGCCCTGCGCCGCGTGCGCGAGCAGGCGCAGCGCACGCCCGCGCCGCACTGGGTGCAGGTGATCGGCGGCTGGACCTGGGCGCAGTTCGCGGAAGCGCGCCACCCGACGCTCGAGGAGATCAACGCGGCGACGGGCGACACGCCGTGCATGATCATGCACCTCTACGACCGCGCCTGGCTCAACCGCGCCGGGATCCGCGCGCTCGGCTGGACGAAGGACACGCCCAACATGTTCGGCGGCGCGATCGAGCGCGACGCTTCGGGCAGTCCCACGGGCCTGGTGATGTCGACGACGAGCCTCGCGAGCCTGGTCTCGGTGTGGCTGCGCATCCCGAGGCTTTCTCCGGAGGACCAGATTCTCTCGACGCGCCACTTCATGCGCGAGCACAACCGGCTGGGCGTCACCAGCGTGATCGACGCGGGCGGCGGCGGCCAGAATTATCCGGACAACTACGCCGCGATCGCGAAGCTCGCCGCGGACGGGCAGATGACGCTGCGGATCGGCTACACGCTGTTCGCGCAGGCGCCCGGCAAGGAGCTGGAGAACTACACGGCCTGGGCCAAGCTCGTGAAGCTCGGCCAGGGAACGGACTACTACCGCATGATCGGAACGGGCGAATACATTCTCTACGCGGCGGGGGACGTCGCCAATTTCGCCAAGGACTATCCGGTGCCGCCAGCGGGCGTCATGGAGAAGAACCTCTCCGCCGTCGTGAAGTTCATCGTCGGGCAGGGCTGGCCGTTCCGCCAGCACACCACCTTCGATGCGTCGGCGAGCCGCGTGCTCGACGTGCTCGAGCAGGTGAACCGCGAGATGCCGCTTAAGAATCTGCGTTGGGGGCTCGATCACTGCGAGGGGCTCAAGCCTGCGACCCTCGAGCGGCTCGCGGCCCTGGGCGGCTCGATCGACATCCAGAATCGCATGTCGCTCGACGGCGAGGCCTTCCTCAAGAAATACGGGGCGCAGGCCGCCGCCGACGCACCGCCCGTCGCGCGCATTCGCGAGATGGGGATTCCTCTCGCCTGCGGCACCGACGGCAACCGCGCGACCAGTTACAACCCCTGGATCGGCCTGCACTGGCTGGTGAGCGGCAAGACCCTGGGCGGCGCGAAGCTGCAGGGCGACCGGAACCTTCTCGACCGCACCGAGGCGTTGCGCTTGTATACGGCGGGAGGCGCCTGGGTCTCGGGCGAGGAAGGCAGGAAGGGCACTCTGGAAGCCGGGAAGTTCGCCGACCTCGCGATCCTCTCCGCCGATTACTTCAACGTCCCGGAGGAGCGGATCAAGGACATCGAGTCGCTCCTCACCATGGTCGGCGGGAAGGTCGTGTACGGCGCGGGTTCTTATTCGCGCCTCGCGCCGCCGCTGCCGCCAGTCGCGCAGGACTGGCTGCCGGTGCGGGAATACGGCGAGTACTACAAGCGCGGGCTCGAGGATGCGCAGAACCTCGCGCGGGCGCTCGCGAGGCCGCAGCTGATCGGCGAAGGAGGCTGGGGAGAGGCTTGCGGTTGCGGGATGCTTTGAGCGCGCCTCAATCCAGCTTCGCGCCGCTCTCTTTCACGAGCTTTGCGCACTTGGCGAGGTCGGCGAGCATGAATTGACGGAACTCCTCAGGCGAGCTTCCGACGGGCTCCGAGCCGTCGGCCACGATGCGCTCGCGCACGTCGGGCCGGCTGAGGACTTTGACGAACTCGTCGTGAAGGCGCGCGACGATTGGCGCGGGCAGGCCCGCGGGCCCGATCACGCCGTACCAGCCGACGAATTCGAATCCGGGCAGCTCTTCCGCCACCGCGGGCAGGTCGGGCAGGGCAGCGAGGCGCTTGGGCGCTGTGACCGCGAGCCCGCGCAGCTTGCCCGCGCGCACCTGGACTTGCGCCGGCTGGATGCCGGAGAAATTGAAGTGGTATTGCCCGGCGATCAAATCCATCAGCGCCGGCCCGGCGCCCTTGTACGGGATGTGCTCGGCCTTCACGCCGGTCATCACCTTGTAGAGCTCGCCCGCGAGATGCCCGCCGGTGCCGATGCCTGCCGAGCCGAAGTTCAGCGCTCCTTTATAGCTCTTCGTCCAGTCGATGAACTCCCTGAGGTTCGCCACCGGCGTCGCCGGGTTCACGACCAGCATCAGTCCTGCGCTGGTGAGCTGCGTGATCGGCGTGAAGCTGTTCACCGGGTGATACGGCAGCTTGGGGTTCAGCGCCGCGTTGACGGTGTGCTGGTGGTAGGCGAGGAGCAGCGTATAGCCGTCGGGCGGCGCGTTCGCCGTCAGCTCGCCGGCGATCACGCCGGACGCGCTCGCGCGGTTGTCCACCACGACCGGCTGCTTGAGGGATTCGGTGAGATGGACTGCGAAAATGCGCGCGAGGATGTCGGACGTGCCGCCCTGCGCGGCGGCGGTGATAAAGCGGATCGGGCGGGTGGGGTAGTCCTGCGCCGGGACCGGAGCGGCGCAGGCGAGCCCCAGAGGAAGGAGAAGGGCGCGAGCGAAGCCGTTCATTGTCAGAATCTCACGACCAGGTTCGCTCCGATGAGATCGATGTCGCCTTGGCCGCCGTTGCTGTTCGGGTCACCCACGTTCTTGTAGCGCTGCCACTCGAATCGCACGGCGGTGTTCCGGGTGAAATCGTATTTCATCCCGAGACCGTATGTCAGATCGCTTCCCGAGGAGCTCGACGATCCCACGGTGCCCGTTCCGTCATGGAAGTTCTGGTTCCAAGCGAAGACGCCGACTCGTCCGAGAAAGGAAAAGTGCCGGTCCAGCGGGAGCATTCCGATACCGGTGAATTCGACGCCCGTGGCTCCTATGCGCTGGGTGCCGAAACCGGCAAAATGCGCTCTCGCTTCCCCGAGATCAGTGTAACCGAATTCGAAGGCCGCGAATCGGTTGAATTGATATCCGCCGAAGATCTTCACTCCGGTATCGGTGTCGCGGCAAGAGTCGGGCGCCGATATACCGTCGCATGCACCGCGGAAATCGGACTGGCCGAGACCGACGCCGAAATACGGACCGAAGGCCTGTGCGAGTGCGGGCATCGGAAGAGCGAGAAGCGCCACGAAGGGAGCGGCGAGCAAAATCCTGGAATGCAAGCTCATGGTTTCCTTTCGTTCGGGAAAGTGGCGCAGGATACCCGATCGCCGAGCTTACAAAGGTTACCGTCTGTAACGGCTATTCCAGCTTCAGATGCGTGCTCTTGACGAGATTCTTCCACTTCTCGATGTCGGCGTGGAAGAATTTTATGAAGTTCGCCTGGTTGTCCTCGAAGAGCGCGACGCCGACTTTCGCCAGATTCGCGCGCGTCTCGGGCTGCTTGAGCACGCTCTCGACATCGCGCGCGATGCGCGCTCCTAGCTCGGGCGAAATGGAAACGGGGGCGAAGAAGCCCTGCCACAGTGTCGCCTCGTACTGAGGCAGGCCCTGCTCGGCGATGGTCGGCACGTTCGGTGCGGCGGGGTAGCGCTGCTTGCTCGTGACGCCGAGCGCGCGCGCCCGCCCCGAATTTGCGAGCGGCAGGCCCACCGGCATGCCGGCGAAATAATAGGCGACGCGCCCCGGAATCACGTCCTGCACGGCCGGCGCTCCGCCTTTGTAGGGAACGTGGATGGCGGTGATTCCGGCCATCATGTTGAACAACTCCCCGCACAGGTGGTCGGAGTTGCCGACTCCGGAGGAGGCAAAGGTCAGCTTGCCGGGCTCGGCCTTCGCGCGCGCGATCAGCTCCTGCACGTTCTTCGCCGGAAAATCGGGGCCCACGATCAGGATATGCGGCGTCGCCGCCACCGGGGCGAGCGGCATCAGGTCCCGCTCGGCGCTGTACGGCAGGTTCGGAACTGCGGCGGCGCTGATGGCGAGGCCGTTTTGCGCGAAGAGCAGAGTGTAGCCGTCGCCCGGCGATTTCGCCGCCGCCTCGGCGGCGACGTTGCCCGCCGCGCCGCCGCGGTTCTCGACGATGACCGTCTGCTTCCAGTAGGCGCCGAGGCGGTCCGCCATCACGCGCCCGACGATGTCGGTCGAGCTTCCCGCAGCGTAGCCGATCAGTAGGCGTACGGGGCGGACGGGATACTGCTGGGCGTGCGTTGCGAACGTAGCCGCAAGCGTGCAGAGGGTAGCGATACTACGGCGAAACATCATGTGATTTCTCCAAAAAACCTCATCGTCCGATAAGCCTGCCCTCGACTGCGATCGGCGGCCGGGAATCGAGTTTCGTTGCATGAGGGTCACTGGATCCGCCCTTCGTGCGTTGCGGTAATACTTTTTGTAGATCGGCTACGAGCTTTTCGGCGGCTTCTTGAATTGCACTGTTCAGTTGTGCGGCGCGCTCCGCTGCACTGACTTTTCTGACCAGTCGCGTCAAGCCAACGTCAGATAAGCCTGTGGCGCTGCTTTTCCACGCCTGAGTTCCCGTGTCCAGAGTGATGAGCTCGGCTTCGATTCGGACCGGGCGTGAGATCTCGTCCAAGGCCCAAAATCCAGCATAAGCTTCTAGGGTTTCCTCAATGCCTTCCTCTATGAGGTAGATACCTGCAATCGGTCGCGTCGCGGGATACGCGTAAGCGATGGCAGCAATGCCAAGCGTTGATGTAACTTCAAATATGATCACCGCATTTCGCCACGATCTTGGCGTCACCCCGTAGTCCGTGATGCGAAACCGCAGTAAGACATCTGCGTCCGATGCCGCATGCAACTGTTCAGCTATTTCCGCAGTTATGATTGTATCCGCGTTATTGATTTGCAGTTCATTGATCGCGCGTGAAACGATTTCGCTGTTGTCAATCTTGATTTCAGTTTGCGTCTCAAAAGCCTTCTGGATTTCGGCGAATGCGCGAGCCTCCGTATTATCTACGGCATCTTTGATCGCTTGACGCGATTCACGGGAATCCTTCGGCAAATCCGGCGCAAATAGATTGTTGAGCACGGGATCGTCCCTCAACATGGGCGTTTGTACCAACACCGCTTTCTGTGGATAGGCAACGATACTCTGAGTAGCCGACTCGTACCCCGGAGCGCTAGCACAGCTGCATAGAACAACCCCCATCAGAACCGCCAAGGTAATTTTGTATGTTGTGATCAGTTTCACAACAATCTCCATCCGGTTCCCGAAAACCTGCGAATGCTGGGCGGCCAAAACCGATGTCCGGACCTCCTTCGCGGGATAACAATTCGCAGCTCATTTATGCGCGAACATTTCCTTTCCCGGCACCGGCAGCTCGGCGGTCACGATCTCGCCGTTCAGCGAGTCGGTGATGTGGAGCACGCTGCGCTTCGCGCCGCCGTAGGCGATGTTGGTCATGAGGCGATGCGTTTTGCCCGCGTCCACAAGGTGCGTCGGCAGGCAGTTCGAGTCGAAGCGCCAGACGCCCACCCCGAGGTGGCACACCGCGAGCCCGTCCTCCTCGTCCGCCTCGATGCCGTCGGGGCCGGCGTGGCCGCCCGAGAGCTGGATCGCGACGCCGGTCTTGGAGAGCGTGCCTCCGACCATGAGCGGAAGGCGCCAGATCTGCTGCGAACGCGTGATGGCGACGTACACGTGCGTGTTGGCCTTGTTGAGCGTGATGCCGTTGGGCGAGGGCGCGTTGTCGACCAGGCGCTGCAGCTCGCCGTTCGAGCGCAGGCGGTACACGCGCCCGCTCGGATCGGCGATGCCGGTCTGTCCCTGGTCGGTGAAATACAGATCGCCGTTGTCGGCGAAGTGCAGGTCGTTCAGTCCTTTGAAGCCCTCGCTGAACGCCGTGGGGAGGTAAGTCTCGATCTTCCCGGACTTCGCGTCGAGGAGCATCAGGCCGCGCTTGTAGTCTGCGATGAAGATCCAGCCGCCCTTGTGGATCTTCAGCCCGTTCGGCCAGCCGTCGTACTGTACGACGAGCTCCCATTCTCCTTTCGGGTCGATGCGGAATATGCGCCCGAAGGGGATGTCCACGCACCACAGGTTCCCGTCGCGGTCGAACGAAGGACCTTCGAGGAAGCTGTCCACCTGCGCTCCGCCCCGGTTGGGGTCGGACCAGGTGGTGCGGCGCTTCTTGCGGAACTTCGCGGGCAGCGAGGTGAAGGGCCGCGCCTGGATGCGCTTGATTTTCTGGAAAGGGTTATGCATCGCATGGACCGCGCTACTTCTTCATCCGCTCCTTGACCGGGTCCTTGACGTTCTCGATCCTGTCGATCTCGACGTTGAGCAGCCTGCCGCCGACCTTCTCGACGCGGCGGATATAAACGGTCTGGACGATGTCGCGAGTCTCCGGATCGATGGCGATCGCGCCGCGCGGGCTTTCCCATTTCATGCCCTTCGCGGCCGCGATGAGCGCCGTGGCGTCGGTCTTGCCGCCGGTCTTCTTCAGGGCTTCGTAGATGAGGTGCATCCCGTCCCAGCCGCCGACGCTGAAGAAGTCCGGGTTGCGCCCCCAGGCAGCGTTGTAGGCCGAGACGAATTTCGCATTCGCCGCGGACTTGTGGTTGTGGTCGTAGTGAAAGGCCGTGACCAGGCCGAGCGCGGCATCGCCCATGACCTTGAGTGCGTTCTCCTCGGTGATTTCGCCCTGGCCGAGGATGCGGGTCTTCTTCGAATCGATGCCCAGATCCACGAGCGCCTTGCCGAATGCCGCCGGCTGCGCACCCCCGGGGATGAAGACGTACATCGCCTCCGGATTGAGGTCTTTCGCGCGCTGCACGAAGGGGAAAAAGTCGGGATTCGCCACAGGGATGCGCACCGAGCCGACGATCTCGCCCCCGGCTTCCTTGAACCCGCGCTGGAACGCGCCCTCGGCGTCGTGTCCGGGACCGTAGTCCGACACCATCGTATACAGCTTGCGGATGCCGCTCCTGTAGGCCCAGGCGCCGAAAGTCTCGTTCAGCTGCGGCACGGTGAGCGAAGTGCGCGCCATGTAGGGCGACTTGGTGGTGATGATCGCGGTGGCCGCGTTCATCACCACCATGAATTTCTTCGCTTCTGCGGATACGTCCGCGGCGGCGAGTGCGTTGGGCGTGAGCACGAACCCGGCCAGGATGTCGACTCGGTCGCGCACCACCAGCTCCTGCGCGTGGCGCTTGGCGACGTCCGGCGCGACCCCGCCCGTGTCCCTGCGGATGATCTCGAGTTTCCTGCCTGCGACCGTTCCGCCGTACTCCTTCATGTAGAGCTTGATGGCGTTGTCCATCTGCGTCGCCGCGTCTGCGAACTGGCCGGAATACGGCATGATCAGTCCGATCTTGACGGGCTGTTGCGCATGCGCCGCAGACGCGGCGAAAACTGTGAGCGCTGCGAAGACCGCAGCGAAATATCGATTCATGGTTTGTCCTCCTCCGAGAGCTACCATAGCACGCAGCATGACCGCGTCTCCTATTTTTTCCGCCCGAACTTCCCGGTGAGCTGCGCCTTGCCGATCGCGTTGGCATTGATCATGTATCCGGCGAGCGAGGCACTCGCGCCGCTCGCATCGAGCCCGTCCACTTTCAGCGCGTACAAGGTGAAGTTGTAGCGGTGCGGTTTGTCGCCCACCGGCGGGCAGGGGCCGCCCCAGCCCGGACCGCCGAAATCGGTGTCGATGTGCACGCAGCCGGAAGGCAGGTTGGAGCCGTCGACCTTGCCCGCGTCCTTTCCGAGCCGGGTCGTGCCCGCGGGAATGTTGATGACGAGCCAGTGCCACCAGCCCGCACCGCCGGTCGGGGCGTCGGGATCGTGCACCAGCAGCGCGAAGCTCTTCGTGCCCTCGGGCGCGCCCGACCAGCCGAGCGCGGGCGAGATGTTCCCGCCCGAGCAGCCGAAGCCGTTGAACACCTGCTCCATCGCGATCGGGCCGTTCGGCCGGATGTCGGGGCTCATGAGCCTGAACCGGGCGCGCGCGGTGCTTTTTTTTCTTGCTGTTCTTGCCGCCATGGAACCTCCATCCGAGAGAGAGGCGGAAGGGGCGATTGTATCCAAGCTGCGTCCCGGGCGCATTTATAATGCCGCGAAGCTTACATTTCGATGAATCCCGCTCGGAGGAACCATGCCGAATCTCACCCTGAAGCAGGCCAATACCGTCATCGAAAAAGCGCTCGAGCGCGGGCGGGCCATGAAAATCAAGCCGCTCGCGGTGGTCGTGCTCGACGACGCCGGCAACGTCAAGGCTGCGCAACGCGAGGACGGGGCGAGCATGTTCCGCTTCGACGTGGCGCTCGGAAAGGCCTGGGCGTCGGTCGCGATGGGCGTCTCGAGCCGCGCCCTTCTCAAGCGCGCCAAGGACAATCCCAATTTCTTCGTTGCTCTCGCCGCGACGGCCAAGGGAAAATTCCTGCCGCAGACGGGCGGCGTCCTGATCAGGAACGATAAAGGCGAGATCCTCGGGGCTGCGGGGGCGAGCGGCGGAACCGGCGAGGAAGACGAGGAGGCCTGCGTCTCGGGGATTCAGGCGGCGGGCCTGACCGCGGACGCCGCGGGTTGAGCCGGAAGATGACGCGCGCCGCGCTCCTCCCGCTCGTCGTCGCCTGCTCGCTCGCCGCGCACGGGCCCTTGCGCGCACAGCCCCCCGACGTCGCGGTGCTGGCGCTATACGGGGGTGCGGATCGCGAGCAGCGCCTCGTCAGGGGCGCGCGGGCCGAGCGCGAGATCAACCTCTACTCCTCGCTGACGCTCGAGGACCTCAATGCGCTCGCTGCGGCGTTCGACAAGAAGTACGGTGTGAAGCTGAAGTTCTGGCGCGCCGGCTCGGAAAAAGTGGTGCAGCGCATCGTCACCGAGGCGCGGGCCGGCCGCTTCGATTTCGACGTCGTCGAGACCAACGGCCCCGAGCTCGAGTCGTTGCACCGCGAGAAGCTGCTGCAGAAGGCCGGTTCGCCGCATTTCCCGGATCTCATGCCCGACGCGATCAGGCCGCACCGCGAATGGGTCGGAACGCGTCTCAACATGTTCGTCCACGCCTACAACACGAACCTGGTGAAGAAGGAGGAGCTTCCCAAGTCCTACGAGGACTTTCTCGACCCGAAGTGGAAAGGGCGCCTGGGCATCGAGGCCGAGGACGTCGACTGGTTCGCGATGGTGATCAAGGAAATCGGCGAGGACAGGGGCCTGCGGCTTTTCCGCGACATCGTCGTGAGAAACGGCCTCTCGGTGCGCAGGGGGCATACGCTGCTCGCGGGTCTAGTCGCCTCCGGCGAAGTGCCCTTCGCGCTCACTGTCTACAACCACAACGCCGAGAAATTGAAGCAGAGAGGCGCGCCGATAGACTGGTATGCGATCCAGCCGGCGATCGCCCGCGTCAACGGGGTCGCGCTCTCGAGGAAGCCGGCGCACCCGCATGCCGCGGTGCTGTTCTACGATTTCATGCTGGGCGAGGGGCAGGAGATCCTGGTCCAGGGGAATTACGTGCCGACCAACCGCAAGACCGATCCCGGCGCCGCAAGAGCGCGGCTGAAATTCGTCGATCCCGCGGTGATGCTGGACGAGAGCGCGAAGTGGGAGAAACTCTACGCCGAGATCATCACGCGCCAGTCGAAATGAGCGCGAAGACCTGACGACAGCCCGTGCTCGTCCTCGAACGCATCGTTTCGGTCATAGGACCCGTCTTCCTGATCGTCGCGATCGGCTACGGCTACGGGCGCCGCAATCAGCCCGACCTGAAATCGTTCAATCACGTGTCGCTCCACGTGTTGGGCCCGCTTCTCGTCTTCACTTCGCTCGCGGGCGAGGACTTCCAGCTCGAGGGCAACGCCGCTTTCGTCGCAGGCGGAGTGGCGGTGATCCTCGTCTCGGGGCTGATCGCCTGGCCGATCGCGCTTCTCGCGCGCGTGAGCCCCCGCACCTTCGTGCCGCCGATGATGTTCAACAACTGCGGCAACATGGGCCTGCCCCTCGCGGTGCTCGCCTTCGGTCGCCCCGGCCTTGCGTCGATGGTGCTGCTGCTGGTGGCGAGCACCCTGTTGCAGTTCACTCTCGGGAGCCGCATCGTCAGCCGCCACGCCGAGTGGAAGGCGCTCGCGACTTCGCCGATGATCATCGCGAGCGTGCTGGGGCTAATCTTCAGCGGCTTCGCCTGGAAAGTGCCCTCTGCAATGATGACGGGCCTAAAGATGCTCGGCGACGCCACCCTGCCCATGATGCTGTTCGCTCTCGGAGTGCGCCTCACCGATCTGTCGAAGCGCGGCTGGCAAGTGGGCGTGCTGGGTGCGGTGGTCTGCCCGGTGGCCGGGATGGTGGGAGCCTGCGTGGCGCAATTCGTTCTGCGCCTGCCGTCCGAGCAATTTGCGCAGCTCATGCTCTTCGCGAGCCTGCCGCCGGCGGCCCTCAATTATCTACTCGCCGAGCGCTATCAGCAGGAGCCGGACCGCGTCGCCTCCCTCGTGCTGATCGGCAACGCCTTCGCCATCGTTTTCGTGCCGTTGGGTCTGACGCTGGGGCTGCACCCGATTTGATGCTCGCTGGGCGGCATGCCGTGCCCTCGAATTGAATCGCTACACTGGCGGCTGGACTCGATTTGCCGGGGATGGCATAGCGACCCGACCTCGGCAGACTCGCTCCGCCATTTTCGGTTTGTCTATTTCTCGGCTGTGCCGTATATGCATCTCAAGCTTTTCGTAATCCGTGGTGCGATCATTGGACTCTGACCCACTTTCACGGGGTGACCAGCTTCTTCCTCTTCCCCGTCGATCGCCAGGCCTGAGTGTTGCGGAACTCCCGATTGCCGATCCTGAGCAAGGCGGTGATCGGCCCGAGGACAGGAGGGCTCAGCTCCCTTTCGTTGGCCTTCATGCTCATGTCAAACCGCCGTGTCTTGGCGTTGAACGTGATGCCGAGCTTCGCGTAGACGATCGGGTCCCCTTGGGTGCCGTCCTTCTTGCGCTTGAAGAGCCACTCCCGCCCCGGGCGCGTCGTCGTCCACCCGTCTCCCGCCGGGACTTTGATCTCCACGATGCGCCTATCCGCGTTGGTGAGGCTGAGGGTCACCCCGTCGTGGGGAGGGTTCATGCTATACGGCGGAGCGACGAAGCTCCCGCGGAGGGCGACCCAGTCCTGATGCGAATGCCGGTCGCGATGGAGCTTGGCTTGGCTGAGCAGGAGGGCAGCGGACGGACGGCGCGCAGCCGTCAGACTCGAGAACGCGTCGGACCTGATCACAAATGTGTCGATGATTTCCCCGTTGATATTCTTGAAGTAGCCCTGCGCCTTGCGTGGGTCGCCGTCGATGTTAAAAGTGATAAAGAGGGCGCCGAATGTCGCCCCCTGATCGCTGGTGTAGATCTTGGCCCATTCACCGTTGCACCCATACGGAAAGGTTGTAGGAAGGCAACGCTGCTGGCTCCTGATGCTCTCTCCGCCCAGGCCCGAGACGAAGACAAAGGATCTCCCCGGACTTCCGCTGCCGACACAGAGATTGTCAGGGCTGGAACATGAAGCATCGACGATTTGATTTTGGATGCTTGTCAGCGTCTTGGTCCGGTGATAGCTGTGCTCATGGGCAGTGGCGATGATCGCGCCAAGGTCCTTGCAGGTTTCGTAGACCCTCCACCCCATTGCGTCGTCCTTGTCACCGACCTGCATGGCGTTCTGGTTCTTATGCCAACTGCAGATTCTCCAGATGTGATCATCGGTCGCCAACTGGTCCTGAAGGTACGGGGCGTAGATGCCGTCTCCGTAGCTGGTCCCCTCCTGGCCGACGAAGACCATCTTCAACCCTCTGTAGGTCACGGCGTACATTTCATCGTTGAGGTTGGGGTCGTCCGGTACTGCTCCAATACGGGCCATGCGGTTCTTCAAGAACGCGGTATAGCATCCATTGAGATTCGAGCAGCCTTCGTTCCAGCGGTCGTTGTCATGATTGCCGACTGATGCGAAGTACGGAAAATCGGGCCCCAGAATGCTGTCGATCGTCGCAAAGAACCCATTCGGGTCCTGCACATAGTCAAAGTCGCCCTGGTGCATGACCATTACGGCGCCTTCCGACTTGATGAGGCCGAGGACCTGTCTGAAATTCTCGCCGTCCCCGCTATCGCCGATGAAGGCGACTTTCAGGTTAGGGGCCGTGGGGATCGGGCCCGACGCGCCCTGTGCATGCCCGCGTGCGGGCCCCAAGGCGGTTGCGAGGAGGGCCGTCAGGATTCCTCCGGCAATGAGGCGCGGGACTCGGTGGATGTGCTGCAAGTCGCCATGAATGCTGATCATCTTGGGCTTTCCCTTTCCGCATGGAAGCGTTGATCCCGTGTCGAGGATCTGTTGGGTATACTTACGAAAGTCCTGTGTATCTTTGCATCTGAAGAGAGGAAGCACGTGAACGCGATCCATACCCTGGGCTGGGCCCTCGTGCACTCGTTGTGGCAGGACGCGCTTGCCGCGGCGGGCCTGGCCTCCCTCCTCGCACTCGTCCCTGCGCGGGCGGCTCGCGTGCGCTACGCACTCGCGGCGCTGACGCTGGCGATCATGCTGGCGCTTCCCCTGGCGACCGCACTGCGCCTCGACGCCGCGTCCGATGCTGCGATGCCGGCGCTCGCCGCTCCCGCGCTGACGTCGCTCGTCGACCGGATCCGCGCGGGGCTCGAGCCCACGCTGCCGTGGATCGTCGCCCTGTGGCTCGGCGGCGTGCTGGTGATGTCGGCGCGGCTGGCGTCGGGGTGGGCGACGACACGGCGGCTGGCGACCGCGGGAACGCGGCCGGTCTCCGAGGCCTGGCGGCAGGCGCTCGCCCGTCTCGCGAGGCGGCTCCGCGTCAGCCGGCCCGTGCGGCTGCTCGCGTCGGCGTTGATAGAGGTGCCTGCAGTGATCGGCTGGTGGCGGCCGGTGATTCTCATCCCGGTGAGCGTGCTGGCGGGATGCGGTCTCACACCGCTGCAGCTCGACGCGCTGCTGGCCCACGAGCTGGCCCACGTGAGGCGGCACGACTACCTCGTCAACCTGCTGCAAACGGTGGTCGAGACGCTGCTCTTCTACCATCCCGCGGTGTGGTGGGTCTCGACGCGGGTGCGCGAGGAGCGCGAGCACTGCTGCGACGACCTGGCGGTCGCCGCCTG
>WNGC01005013.1_pt1 | contig 17036 bp, 11 predicted proteins | sample 5400051 | NCBI WGS metagenome assembly WNGC01 (sample SAMN13153368, study PRJNA577476) | soil metagenome | isolation source: 20 cm soil or saprolite under grassland replicate 2 | place: USA:California | collected 2016-06-15
GAGTTGCCGGATCCGTTCAAGATCGCGCTCCAGCTCGGGCGAAACCGGTTGCGGCCGATCCATCATTTCCAGAACGGCCGGATCGAAGCTGCGCTTCATTCAGAGAAAATTGAATCAGGAAAACAGGAGAGCAAGAAACGAAAGGATCAGTTCCTGTTTTCCTACTTTCCTGATTGATCCAAGAATTTCTGCCAGGGTTCCGGCAACTCCGCGTTCTCTACCTCGCTCGCGATGCGTCCCTCGAATTCGGGATGAAAAATGGTGCTTGTTCCGTAAACCATGATGACATCTTCCGCGCCCTCGGCGCGAATTGCGTGCGCCACTCCCGGCGGAATTACCACGCCGACGTTATTGTTACTGCGATGGTTGTCGCCGTCGACGAACAACCGCATAACCCGTCGCGGCAACCCTGCGCGGATGTCGCATAAAATCATCTCAACGCGTCCCTGCAAAAAGAACATCACGTCCCATTGCTCCTTATCATAGCGGCGCAGCGAGTAGTTTTCCGGCTCATCGACGAACAAACGGCGCAACCAATCCACCGCGGCGCTGTCTCCCGGAACACTCGGCGGATGCACGTGGAAACCTTTCGCCGTGTGCCCAAACATGCGCGCAGCCGACCATTGCTTCGGCCACAGGCCAATCCGCGCGAGAATCCCTTCGTCCCGCCGCACAAATTCCCCGAAAAGTCCCCGATGCCGTTGCGCGTGAATCCTTCGTGTGAAAATTTCCACGCCCAGTATCCAGGCTTCTTTGATCTCGCGCTGGTTCCTGTCGCCAGCCACAAGTTCGCCCGCGTCCACGCCTCGTTGCGCCAATTCCTGCGCGAATGATGCCGAGCCATAATCACGAACGCTGAGCGCGTCTTGGGCCACGGGATCGATCCCCTGCCACAGTTTTTCGTCGCGTTTGTTCATCTTACTAATGTCAATCTGAGTGAAGCGAAGAATCTCGGATCAATTTTAGGCCATTGCCCATCGAATTGAGCCAGAGATGTTTGAAAGCCTGGGCTCATGCCTCGCATTTCGTTGCAGCACTTCGCTCAACATGACAGAAGCGGTCTACCGAGAAATCGCCGAGTTCGCGAGAAAAATTTGGATCGTAAATGCCCTCCGATGTGACGGTCTACAGCACTTACTGATCCAAATCGTACACTTCCACGAGTGCAACTCCGGTCATGTTGTCCACAGCACGCACGATCGCGGTGTAGTTACCCGGCGGCAGATCTGCGATGATCGCCGACTCCCTACCGTCGCCAGGAGCGTAGCCGCTGTTCCGAATAGCTTGCGTTTGATCGCTGGTGATTATCCCGCCGACGATTGTATGCAGCCAGTTATCATTCGAGGCAATCAAAGCTCCAGTGCCATTGTGCAGCTCCAAGGTCGGATTATTCAATGCATCGGGAACTCCGTATTGAGTAAGCTCAGGCCCAATGGCGCGTACGATCACTCTCTTTGATTCAGTCCCCGCAACGATGAACCCGCCGATCATCACATTGTCACCCGTCTGCACAAAGGCGCGGGTACTGATGTTGCCTAGAATTGAATTAGTCTCCGGGCTGAGATCGTACACCTCTACGAGAGCAACTCCGGTCATGTTGTTTACACCACGCACGATCGCCGTGTAATTACCTGCCGGCAGGTCTGCTACGATCGCAGATTCCCTTCCGTCAGTGGGTGCGTGGCCGCTGTCCATGACGTCGCTGACTTGATTATGGGTGATAATTCCGCCGATGATCGTACTCATCCAGTTATCATTAGAGCCAATCAAAGCTCCCGTGCCATCGTGCAGCTCCAACGTCGGGTTGTACAATGGGTTGGGAATCCCATACTGAGATAGCTCAGGGCCAATGGCGCGAATAATTACCTTCTTCGGCTCGGTCCCTTGGACAATGAAGCCGCCAATCACCACGTTGTCACCTGTCTGAACAAAGGCGCGAGTAGAAATGTTTCCGAGAGTTGAGACAGGACCCACTGACACTGTTCCAGAGCCCGCAAACTCGGGGAGGATATTTGGGGCGCCGCTCAGTGGACCTCCATATATGCCGGGCGGTTGCGAAACGCCGTTGACCTTTAGAGACGCGATCGCGTCCGAAGGCCCGGTAAAGTAGAGTTTGATACCAGCGAACCGGTTCCCGAGATCACGCCGGAGAAAGAAGTGTTGATATTTCTTGTGCCGACTGTCAGGGTATTGGCTCCTAAGAAAACATTTCCTGAGCCCTCGATAGAGCCGATGGTCACGCCCGATTGGTGGTGGCTAATGTCCAGGTAACCATTGTCAAAAACCTCGACTCGCGCGGTACCACCCGTCGAGGCACCAATAAAAACAATCGCACCGCGACCAATCCCTCCATTAGCGATGATGATTGCGCTGTCGGCAGTCGATGAACCATTGAAGGTGGTCTGACCGCCGGCGTCGAGGTCGCCCTCGTTCGTGACGGTAGCGCGACCGCCGGTCGATGTGTCGTTGAAGATCGTCTCGCTGCCGTCGCTGTAGCCAATGCTTGCCCTGTTGTGGATGGAAGCGTTGGCCGCAGTCGATGTGCCATTGAAAGTTGTCTGGCCGCCAACGCCATGTGATGCGCTAGCTCCGCTGTTGCTGATGGCGGCGTGGTCGGCAGTCGATGCCCCGTTGAAGATTGTTCGACCGATGTCGCCGTTTTCGCCGAATTCCAAGCTCGCATTCATGATGGAAGCGCCGGCCGCACTCGATCTATCGTTGAAAATTGTCTGGCCGCCAACTCCAAATCCCGCATCGTAGTTATAAATGCTCATCTGAGCGCTGGCCGCAGTCGAGGTGTTGTTGAAGATTATCTGGCCTGCTTCACCAGCTACGAAGTTTTGCAAAACGCTGTTATTGTTGATGACACCGGTGCCGCTAATAATCAGTTCGCCCCCGGTGCCCGGGTAACCCGGCGAGATGTTTAAGGTGAAAGAAGCGGAGTCCGAGGTGAACACGATGCTGTTCACCTCCTGCGAGGTAGAGATGTTCACGCTTGTCTGCGAGGACGGAGCGAAGGTGGCGATATCGGACGGCCCATTCGGCGGCCCGCCTGGCGTCCAGTTGTTAGCGTTTTCCCAAGCCGAGTCCTGCGGGGACGACAGCCACGTCGCGCTTCCTGCCAGGCTAATTTGAGCAGTTAACAGGAGCATCGCCGCAGTGATACTGCGAACGATGTAAGCGGTGGTCTTACTTTTTGTCTTCATCTCATCCGTTCTCTTATTTGGAAATCCTTAGGTAAAGCTTTTAAAATTACGCAGATTCAGTCGTGGACTGGCTCTACGCATCTTGGCAAAGACTGTGCAGTTTTTTTGAATTGGCGCTGACCCTATTATGAATTGATGAGAGGGTTGGCAGGCTTAGTAAGATGGGTCATTGTTTTAGGAAACGAGAGAGCACTGACCAAAACAAGAAAGAAATGGAACAATGAAAGCGATAACAAAAGTGATGACGATGATCGCGTTCGCAGTCGGATTGTTGGGAATCCATGACACTCTGGCTCAGCGCGATTACGATCCGAAAACGGTTGAAACGATCAGGGGCACAGTGTTGTCCGTCGAAAAAACCACGCCTACAAAAGGACGAGGCTATTGGGTCGATCTGATGCTGCAGACTGAGAATGGAACAATCGCGGTGCAGCTCGGCCCGGCTTGGTACATCGACAAGCAGACGCCGCGCATCGAAGCCAATGACACAATGACGGTGACTGGTTCTCGTGTCACGATGGATGGAAGACCGGCCATCGTTGCTGCGGACATCACGAAGGGAAACGAGCTTTTGAAGCTCCGCGACAATAACGGCATTCCCGTCTGGCCGCGTAAGGGAGCTTTTGAAACTCCGGGACGATAACGGCATTTCCGTCTGGCCACGTGGACACGGAGGACAGCAGCGAGCAAATGCCATCGTTCATTAGTCACGGGACGGAATCGACGGTTGTCATGTGCTGTTTCCGTCGAGGAACCGCGCCAAATTTTTCGTAACGGGCGGCGACATCTGCTTTCGCCAGTTCGAACATTGCACCGTTCCATTCATCCGCGTCCAGGCGGGAAACAGCGCGCTAGTGGAAGCCGAGAAATCTGCGAGGCTGGGCCCATGGACGATTGGCTCACGATTTATTGCGCACCCAGAACGCGACGGAATGAGGCGAATACTGGCAGAACCGGTATGACGCCGTCCGTTGTGACGGTTTACGGCACTTTAGGATTTAAATCATAGACTTCGACCAGAGCAACTCCGGTCGTGTCGTTTACGCCGCGCACGATCGTGGTGTAGTTACCCGCCGGTAAGTCCGCGATGATTGGCGACTCCTTTAGGTCGATTGGGGCGTAGGCGCTATTTAAGATATCGCGGAACTGGTTTGCCGTAATAATCCCGCCAGGTATCGTGGTCACCCAGTTATTATTCGAAGCGATCAATGCTCCAGTGCTGTCATGCAGCTCCAGCGTCGGATCAGCCAATACATTGGGAACACCGTATCGAGTCAGCTCAGGGCCTATAGCGCGCACAATCACCCTCTTTGAGACAGCCCCTTGAAGGATGAAACCGCCAATCATCACGTCATCGCTCGTCTGCACAAAGGTGCGAGTGCTAGTGTTGGATAGGATTGAGTTACTTCCGGGGCTGAGATCGTACACTTCCACCAGAGCGACTCCAGTCATGTTGTGCACGCCGCGCACGATCGTGAGTTCGTCCCCATGCATTTCCACGTTACTGGCGGATTAGTGACCGCTGGTGTGCAGGATTACTTTGCCGTCTCTTATTTCTCCGTCGGTTACTCCGTACTGCTTGGCATATTTGATTACGTAACTTCTCAGAGATCGTCCAACTCCGGGTAATCCCCAGTCCAGCACGTCGGCAGGAACGCTGTGGCCGTTGATTCTCACTTCGCTCAATTGCACGCTGTTCGCGTTGGTTCCCGGCGGGGCCACGATCGTGATGGTCGCGTTCAAATACTGATCGCTCAGACCAAATGCGTTTCGAAATGGAATGTCCAGTTTTTCCACCGGAATAGAGAACTGCGCCTGCGCGACACCGCCGTCGATGCCAACGGAGGCCACGCCGCGCGATTTTCGATTGGCCGCTATCAACGCATTGATGTCTGCGGCGGTCAATTCCACATCGGTTTGCTCGTGAGCGCGTGCCGCTTTCTTCATCGTATCGAGGCGTTCGCGAACCGCGGCACTCGTTTGGCTCGGCGCAGTCACGCTTGTTCCTCCAGCCGTGATGGTGCTGGGTTCGCCTGGCCCGGAAGTTTGAGGGATCGGTGCGGGTTTATCCGAAAGATAAACATGCCGGACACTCCAAAAAGTTCCGCCGACCCCTATCACGACGAGTAAGATCGCAAGCACAATGAGCGTCAGGCAACCTTTCGCGAAACAGCCCATTCCTCGTTTTGGCGGCGGCTCAACCTGGGTATTCATTTTAGTGATTCTATGTGATCTCGGCCTGCGCAAAATCAGCTTCTCATAACAGACTGCGCAATGCTTCGCAGAGCATGTGCGTCCAGCTTAGGACTGGCATAAGCGATGTCCATGAACATGTAGTCAAAAACCGCGCAACCGCAGTTTCCGCGCGAGTCTGATCGTCAAGATGCGAACGCTATTAAAGGTCTTTGGACGAGATGGAGCTTTTCACTCGGGTAACTTGGTATCATACGGCCAGCTTGGTGAATACCATAACATGACGGCGTCAGTACCTGATGGCGTATCAGAACTTCACCAGGATCCTATCAGTACCTGATGGCGTATCAGAACTTCACCAGGATCCTAAGACTGCTCCAGCTGGACAACCTAATCGCCGCTCCCTGCGCTCGGAAAATAGCTGGTAGGCTATTTCCAGCACTTACTCATCCAGATCGTATACTTCTACCAGAGCGACTCCGGTAATAAGGTTTTTTCCGCGCACAATCCCGGTGTAGCTGCCTGGTGGCAGGTCTGCAATAATCGCCGACTCTCTTGGGTCCCTAGGAGCGTAGCCGGTGCTCCGGATTTCGCGGACCTGGTCGCCCGTGATAATCCCGCCGATAATCGTGTGCTGCCAGTCATCGTTAGAGGCAATTAAAGCACCACTGCGGTCATGCAGTTCCAGTGTCGGATCAGGCAAAACATCGGGCACGCCATATTGGCTGAGCTCAGGGCCAATGGCCCGCAGAATCACCCTCTTTGGTTGAAAACCGTGAATGATAAACCCGCCGATCATCACGTTATCGCCGATCTCCACTAAGGCGCGAGTACTGACATTGCCTAGGATGGAATTGCTCTCTGGGCTCAAGTCGTATACCTCAGCGAGAGCAACGCCCATCGTGTTGTTTACGCCACGTACAATCGCCGTGTAATTGCCTGCCGGCAGATCTGCTATGATCGCAGATTCCCTTGCGTCGGTCGGAGCATGGCCACTATTCCTGATATCGCGTACTTGGTCGCTGGTGATAATCCCGCCGATTATCGTATGCAACCAGCTATCATTCGAGGCGATCAAAGCTCCCGTGCCGTCATATAGGTCCAACGTCGGATCGGCCAAAACATCGGGCACCCCGTATTGAGTGAGCTCAGGGCCAATGGCGCGAATGATCACGCTCTTTGGTTCGGTGCCTTGAACAATGAAGCCACCAATCATCACGTCGTCGCCGGTCTGCACAAAGGCGCGCGTACTGATGTTGGCTAGCCGCGATGCAGGTGTGGCCGATGGAGTTGGTGTAGGTGTCGATGCGTCCGGAAGGAGAACTCCTTGCGCCTCTAACCCGCCCGCTGCGAGAACCGTGAACGCGAAGGCTAAGCACAAATTAATTTGCGTTCTGCCCAAGACCCCGCCCATTCGTCACAGTGGATCAAAAACAGCTTTGTTTGGCAAGCGAAAAATTTTGTGGATTTCGTAAAATCTGAAATTGGACGTTGTGTTTGCACTCCACCTAATCAACTTTGCACGTCCTCCACCTGCTTTACTCATAATCCGCCGACCACGAAGGCACGCGATTGACGCATTGGAATCACAGGCTAATTAACGCCGAATGGAACACCAACCGGCGAGATCTGAATACAAGAAGGTTTGGTCTGCTCTTTCAACCACAGAAGATCAGGCGAAATTGCATGTAATCGGGGTGACGGAAGAAGCCGCGCTCCAATCAACTGGTGAGGAAACTTTGAGGTTTCTCCAGGACAGCGTGGGCATTCGACCCGACGACGTGGTACTTGAAATTGGGTGCGGTATTGGGCGTGTAGGCAAAGTTGTGGCACCGCTCTGTCGAAAATGGATCGGCTGCGACGTCGCTTCGAACATGCTGGCGCTGGCCGCCAAGCGATTAATGGATTTGTCGAATGTGGAGCTAGTGGAGATATCCGGTTATAATCTGAGCGGCGTTGCGGATGCTTCGGTGGACGTTGTTTATTGCACAGTAGTGTTCATGCACCTCGAATCCTGGGACCGATACAACTACATTTTAGAAGCGTTTCGTGCGTTGCGCCCCGGAGGTCGAATTTACGTGGACAACGTCAATCTCTGCTCGGATGGCGGCTGGAAAGTCTTCGAAACTCACCGCGCGTTCTCACCCATAAACCGCCCGCCCCACATGACACAGAACTCCACTCCCGAGGAAATCGAGACGTATCTGAAGCGCGCAGGCTTCGCCGAGGTACGGGTTCGCACGGATGATGAGTGGATCCGTGCTCGGGGGATCAAACCTAAGGAGAATCTGTAAGCTACTACGGTGTTTGTGTGGATCCTGGGGATGCTATTCCCATCGTATTTAGGTCAATCACCTGTTTGAAGTCGTGATGGCAGCATTTGCAGCGGCATGCACGGCTTGGGAGACTTGGCACGGTCTTGCTTTCGCCCTACACTCTCGCGGCAATGGGGTTGGGATTCTACGGAGCGCAAAATTTTGAGCCGAAATTTTTCACGGGTGGGCCGACGCGATTCTATCTACCGCTTTTTTTTGACATCGTCGTTCAGGAAAAACCGGCACTGATTGTTAGCCTTGGCCTGGGTGATGCACAGGCGCATCTCGCCTTTTGTCAAACCGTGGCTGAGCAAAATCTGGCATCGCGTTGCGTCGCCGTGCGACGGGCACGAGCAGACGAGTCTGCAATCGATGATCCGGCGTGGCAATACGCTGAGAAAACGACAACCAATTTTCTCGCAGATATATCGCAACTGATAGAAGCCGATGCAGTTCAGGCAGCAGCTGATTTCACGGATAATTCGATAGACGTCTTGCTAATCGATGATGTGGATTCCGGCGAAAGGGTGCGGCACGAATTGGAGATTTGGCGATCCAAATTGTCCGCCAAGGCCCTCGTCTTGCTGCACGGGACCAGCCTTGAGCGACAGGATAGCCCCCGAACTGCATGGCTCAATTTCGTTGTAGAAAAGGCCGCAGCGTATTTCGGTGAAGGAATCGGGCTTAGCGTTGCGACGGAACGGGCTGCGGCGAAAGCATCGCCATTTCGCACGGCACTTTTCGATGAGACAACAGCGCTGGCTCAAGGATATCGACTCATTGCCGAGTCAATTATGGCGCGAGCGCAAACACGACAGGCCGAACGTCGCGCCCGCTTCTTCGAAGCGCGCCAGACTTTGTTCGACACGATTGCCGAGGATCGGACCAAAGCGCAAGGCGTCATCGACTACCAGGAACGCTGCCTCACTGAGTTAAACCGGAAGTTTGATGCGATCAGCATCGATCGGGCGGAAGCGCAACTAGTTGTTAACGATCAATTCGCCCAAATCCAGAAAATGCACGCCAAGATGACGGAGCAAAAGCAGGTGCTCGCCGTCGCAAAGGCGACCTGCCGGAACAAAGGTCGGTGCTTTGTAGTCCCCAAGGAACCTAAACCGCAGAGGTCGCTCAAAGAACGTCTCGCGCGTGAATTCACGCGAATTCCGCGCAACTTAAGGCGGATATTCTTCACGCCGCCTGCCCCGCCACAAAAAAAAATTGCGCTCAAGCCGGTTGAAAAAAATTACGCAGAATGGGTTGCGGAACATGAACCCACCGCCGATGACCTGGAGAAGCAGCGACGCGAATCAAACGCATGGGATCACCGCCCGAAAATTTCTCTGCTGATTCCGCTATTCGACACACCTGCGGAATTTCTCAACCAACTCTTCACTTCAATCGTCGCTCAAACTTACGAGAACTGGGAAGCGTGCGTGGTGGACGGCGGATCCAGGGACCGCGAGATGCTCGAGTCGCTGCGGCGCTGGATGAAAACAGATGCGCGCATTTGCGTGCAGCGGCTTGAGGAAAATCTAGGCATTTCCGAAAACACAAACCACGCTTTGCGAGTTGCGACCGGCGATTTCGTTGCATTGGTTGACGATGACGACGCGCTCGCGCCTTTCGCGCTTTATGAGTTAGCCAGTGCAATTCGTCGTCGGCCCGCGGCCGACATTTTTTACAGCGACGAAGACCGGCTGTGCGAATCAGGGCAACGGGCAAGGCCATTCTTTAAGCCGGAATGGAGCCCTGAATTGCTCTACTCCTTCATGTATATCGGCCATCTAAGCGCATATCGCAGCGGGCTTGCCTTTGCCATGGGCGGTTTCCGCCAGGAATTCAATCTCTCCCAAGACTATGATTTCGCCTTGCGCGCCACCGAACAGGCGCGAGAAATCGTGCACATTCCGCACGTCCTCTATCACTGGCGAGAGCACCCCGCCTCTGCTGCGAGTGGCGGAAAACCGGAAGCGCGCAAAACGAATATCGCCGCTTTGATGGATGCAGTGAAGCGCCGCGGATTGCATGCAGAGGTGTTGGAATATCCAACGGCCAATCGCGTGCGGATGTGTTTGCCAAAAGCGATGAGTGTTTCCATCATCATCCCCACCGACTCAGCAATGTTGGCAGAGAAATGCGCACGGGATTTGCCAGCTGCGACCGGTTACGCGAACGCCGAGTTCATCATTGTGACCAGCACCGGGTTGATCGAGCAGCTCCGCGGGTTAGCCGAACCGATCAGCAGCCGAGTTCGGTTTGTCGCGTTCGATGCGCCTTTCAATTTTTCGGCAAAATGCAACGCAGGCGCTCAGATGGCAGGTGGCGAGCGCATAATTTTCGTTAACGATGACGTCCAAGCGGTGCAACGCGATTGGATTGAGAACATCATCGAGCCCCTGCAAAATCAAGAGATCGGCGCGGTCGCGCCGAAACTGCTTTACCCGACTGGGCGAATTCAGCACGCGGGCTTAGTCACTGGCGTGCGCGGATTCGTGGGCACAGCCATGCATCAATGGCAAGGCGATTCTGTCGATTACACGAATTTTGCGCAATCGATGCGCACGGTTTCGGCGTTGTCCGCGGCGTGTCTTGCCATGCGCCGCGCAGATTTTTTTAAGGTAGGCGGTTTCGATGAGGTCAATACGCCAATCGCGCATTCCGATCTCGATCTGTGTTTCAAAATCCGCGAAGCAGGCATGCGCTGCGTTTATACGCCGTTCGCGACCATGACTCATCGTGGGCATGTGTCGATCGGGGCGGAGAAACACACGGACGACCGAGTCATTGATAAGTCTACCATTTTTCTTCTGCAACGATGGGCGGAGTTCACCTGCCACGACCTTTACTACACTAATAACATGCGAGATTGGTTGTACCGCGATTCGCCCGAGCCGATTCGTATGTTTGCGCGCAGGAATTCTGTTAGCAGCAATTCAGGGCGAAATGTTTTGCTAATTTCGCAAGATTTAACTCTGAGCGGTGCGCCGATCATGGTGTCGCATCTGGCGAAGTGGTGCAAGGGGCAAGGGATCCTTGTGGTAGTCATGTCACCGGTAGATGGGCCATTGCGAGAATCTTTAGTTGAGGCCGATATACCAGTGATAATCGATCCGCTGTTGGCCACCGGCTATGAGGCTTTCACTAAGTTTGGCTGCCACTTGCCAGTAAGAAGCCACCGATCATTCACCACATTCGCGCGTGACTTTGATTGTATCGTAGCGAGCACCATCTTTGCCGCGCCGCTAATCCGCGACGCAAGTAAGGAAGCAATTCCGCATATCTGGTGGATTCAAGAAGGTCTGGTCGGCAATCATTATCTCAACAAATATTCTGTCCTTCCGGCCGTTGTGGGACTGGCTAATCTGATTATTACGCCGGATACATGCAGCCGTCGAATCTATCAACCTTTCGCAAGGCGTCCTATTCGCGTGCTGCCTTACGGTATCCCGGATGTCGCCCTGCAACGCAGCAGGAGAGAAGAACAACCCGACCGCCCTCTGCGTTTTCTATTGCTTGGCACGATCGAGCACCGCAAAGGGCAGCTGACCTTATTGGAAGCAGTGCGCCGCCTTCCCCAGGATGTTCTAGATCGCAGTGAGTTTCTCATCGTAGGGCGGCCTCATGATGCGAAGCTTGCCGCCGAAGTCAGAACTGCAGCGGAAGCTTCACCGCACATTCATTTTCGCGAAACAGTCGGGCATAACGATGCACTTGCCCTTATTGACGAAGCCGACGTAATGCTTTGCGCCTCGTCGGACGAAACCGGCCCGTTGACCTTGATCGAAGCAATGGCACTGGGCAAAGCTATTCTTAGCACCAAGGTAGGAGTTGTGGGTGAGAACCTCATGCCGGAAGAGGAAGCGCTATTTGTAGAACCGGGAGACCCTGTTGGTCTCGCCGCCGCCATCCAGCGTCTCGTTCGCGATCCTGAACTGTTAGGCAAGCTGGCGAAAAATGCACGCAATGCCTATGACCAATATTTTGGTCTTGAGCGTTTTGGAAAGGGATTCCTGGCGGTGTTGGATGAAGCGATTGTCATTCGCAATCCGCACCGTGAAAAGAATGACACCTATGTCATGACTCATGCGCGATCCGATCAGCCGGCTTTCCGAGCAGGATGAAAAACTGTAGAAGTTTCCGTTTCGTCAGCCCCAGGCGCTTTTAAACCGAATGACAAACGATCATTCCTACGCGGCTTGGATCAAGCAATTCGATACTGTCGGCGCAGCCGAACGCATTGTTCTTCGCCGCGATCTGCGGGCGTTGCCGCGACACCCTCTTATCTCCATTGTCATGCCGGTTTACAACCCCGATCTCGCGCACCTTTCGGCTGCTATAGATTCGGTTCGAACGCAAATTTATGAGAATTGGGAACTATGCATAGCGGATGACGCGTCGACGGATGCATCAGTCGCGCGTACGTTAAAACAATACGCGACGGCTGATTCGCGGATTAAGGTAACCTTTCGTGAGCGCAATGATCACATTGCAGCATGCTCAAACTCTGCGCTGGAATTGGCCACGGGTGAGTGGGTCGCGTTGCTCGACCAGGATGATCTCCTGAGCGAGCACGCCCTCGCCGTTGTTGCCGCGACAATTGGCGAGCATCCCGAGGCAGGACTCATCTATTCCGACGAGGATAAGATCGACCCGACGGGGACGCGTTGCTGCCCTTTCTTCAAGCCCGATTGGAATCCGGAGCTGTTGTTAGGCCAAAATTATATCAATCACCTGGCAATTTATCGCTACACGCTTCTACGCGAGGTCTCGGGTTTTCATGAAGGTTATGAAGGTGCACAAGATTACGATCTGGTGCTGCGCTGTGCTGAAAAATTGCAGCTCGCTCAGATCAAGCATATCCCGCGCGTGCTTTATCACTGGCGCATGGTGGAAGGTAGCGCCGCGGCTCTGCCCGAGGCGAAACCATATGCGCCGGAAGCAGCCCGTCGTGCAATCGCGCATCATTTGAAGCGGAGGAATATATCGGCAGACGTGCTCGCCTGTCCCGAAAATGAGGCTTGGAATCGGGTTATTTATAATTTGCCGCCCCCACGCCCTCTGGTCTCCCTAATCATTCCAACCCGTGATCAAGCGACGCTCTTGCACCGATGTCTCGCGAGCATTCGCCAAAAGACGGATTACGAGCCCATCGAAATTGTGATCGTCGATAATGGATCCACGGATCCGGAAACCCACGCGTTATTCCGCGATCTGGTCCAAGACGCGAGCATTCACATCGTGACTGATCCTGGCGAATTCAATTTCAGCCGTCTGATCAATCGCGGAGCCGGAGTGGCGCGCGGCGAAATTCTAGGATTGGTAAATAACGACATCGAGGCCGAGGAATCGGGTTGGTTGCGCGAGATGGTTAGTCACGCTGTCCGACCGGAAACAGGCGCGGTCGGCGCACGCTTGTGGTATCCGGATGGTAAGTTGCAGCATGCTGGCGTGGTACTTGGACTTCACGGAGTAGCGAGTCATGCGTTTCAACGTTTTCCTCCCCAGCCGATCGCCCCGATGAATCGCACATTCGTGTTGTCGCAAAATTATTCCGCTGTCACGGCTGCATGCATGCTAGTGCGGAAAACCGTCTTCGACGATCTCGGTGGGTTTGATGAGAATCTGGCGAACAACTTCAACGATGTAGATTTTTGTCTGCGCCTGCGCGAGCGGGGCTTGAAAATGATTTGGACGCCCCATGCCAATCTAATGCATCGCGAATCCGCGTCACGGAGCCGTGATTCTGGCTTGGAAGAGAGCGCGCAGTTGCCACGGGAGGCGACTTATATGCAGGAAAAGTGGAGCGAACAGCTCTGGCGCGATCCATTTTATAGTCCCAACTTGTCGTATTCGGTTGCTTTTACGCTTGCCTGGCCACCTCGTATTCCACTCTTGCGTGAGAGTTTGAAGTCGGCAAAGGAGCAAGTTTTTGCCGGCCCGTTTTAGAAGTGGCACGTTCATCCTAGTGCTTGCGCGATCCCGTCGCGTGTCCTTAGCGGATGTTCAGCGTAAGAGAAAACCTCGACCCGGGGAAAGTGGAGAGCGAGGAGTTCGTGGAGGCTCGTGCGGGTGAAAAAATTTTTGTGATCGCCCTCAAGCATATGCCAGGGCACAGTTTCCCAGTCCTTAAAATAGGGAATGACCTCGATGTTAGGCACCGAGAACAGCGCCTGCCGGCGAATGATTCGCGCGAGTTCTCCTAGAAATGTCTTCGGATGCTCAATGTGCTCAAGCACCTCGATACAGATTGCTTCATCGAATTCCTCGTCCCCACAGGGAAACCGCTCAGTTCGTTGCGCCGCTCTGCGATATGGCAAACCCCGCTGCTCCAGCAATTGTAAGCAGTCGGGATTAACTTCCAAGCCGGTCCAATGATGTCCAGCCGCGATGAGCGCTGGGCCGTAGGCACCTGCTCCGCATCCGACGTCCACGGTGGAACTGCATGGGGATAGGTAATCAAGGACGAGACGCAACATCTCGACGCCTGGTTCCAGCACTGGCGGTCCGGAGCCATAAATGTCTTCCCGATGAAGCACCCTGCCTTGCCACGGGAAAACCACATCACCAAAATGGCGTTTCTGGAGACGAGCTGGAACAAGATTAACGGACACTTCGCCAATGAAATATTCAGGGCCATCCTCATTCCACGACGCAGTCAGTTCGATTGTAGCATCGCGTGACTCCTCGGTCCGCCCACCCGCGCGGGCTAGGAAACGGAATCCAGTAGGCACATCGTGAGACAGAGACATAAACTTGGAGACATCCGGACGCGCAAATAGCAGCCGAGTTTCTCCGATCGGGGCGCCCTCAAGCCACGCGCGCACTCGACACGTTGCGGGATCGCGACCTTCGGTAAAAATCCAGCCCGCGATCGAGATGCACTCATCGTAAACGGCCTGAGCGGGCCGAGGAGCATCAATGTATTTATGCATGTGCTGGAGCTTTTCGAATCGCATCGTAATCGCCTTAGGTGTGTTCTCTCTTCACTTACGAACTTCGCTCGGTCACCGCAAATTTGCCCAACGGCAGGAGAGACTTCACGCCGCGCCGATCGCGTTATTTGCGATAGCGATTAGGCGTCTTACGGGAAATTGTGTTTCAAAAATGAGAATGCCGCCGTCATTCGTGCGCCAGCGATAAGGCATCACAGCGCAATTACACCGCGATCGTGCGGGATAAGAACAACACCACCGGGGCTGCGCTCGTAAGTGTACGATCTGCAGCCTGTAATAAGGTCAGCTTTGCAACTGTTGTTTACTTCGAAGGCCTTATTGCCTCGCTACCGCGGCTCTCTCTAATTTCCTGCCAAAACTATTGGCGCAAGCACTTAGAAAAACGTTCGTCATTTGCCTACGACGAAATCGGCGCGTGCCCGAGAAAGATTGGGATTGTAATAAGGATCCTGCTCTAAAATGTCAGACCAGCGTTGGCGCATAATCGCTTCGTTGGTGAGGTCACGCTCCTCGCGTGCGGGCGTATTCGAGTAAAGCTTCGCTAATGGGGTGTAAACAATCAGATAACCGGCGCGCCGCATTTTCAGACACAGATCGATGTCTGCCAAGCCGTCCGAGAGCGCCTCATCGAATCCGCCGATCTGTTGAAAAACATCCCGGCGCGTCAACATGCATACTCCAGAGACTGCACTGTAGTTGCGAATCATCTGCAACTGACGGTTCACACCTGGATGTTCTGCAGGGAAACCGTGAAAAGCGGACTGCGCAATTCCATTCACGCCAAGAACGAAACCAGCATGTTCAATCGTGTCCTTCGGACTGATCAATCGGGCGCCTACTGCGCCGACCTCGGGCCGCTGCACATGCTCAGCCATGATTGTGAGCCAATCGGCTTCGATCGGTTCGGCGCCAGGATCCAGAAACAGGAGCCACGGGCTGTCGGTCTGTTGCACCGCGTAATTTTTGGTTGCTGAAGCATTCGCCGCGTCTCGGAAACGCAGCACCCGGAAATCTCCGCAACGGTCGTGGACTTTGTCCCGGTCGCCTAGTTGAAGGACCACAATGTCATAATTCGGATAGCTCGTTTTGCTGATCAAGTTTTCTATCAATCGCTTGAGCGATTCCGAGTCGTGGGAACTCGGAATGATCACCGAAATTTTTCTGGGTTCCAGCAACTCGCGTCTGACACAAAAGGCGTGGGTGCGCCAGTCCACGGTGACATGCGCGGCCTCGCCGCGGCGTTTCAGGTGAGCTTCGATCGCGCGCCACGAGGCTTCGAGCTGCCCTGGCTTTTGGCGAACATCGCTGGCGCTTGAATTGTCGCTGCGACGCCAATGATAGAGCACCCGCGGAATATGCTGAATTCGGTTGGTTCGCTCGCTAACACGCAGGAGAAGATCGTAATCTTGTGAGCCATCAAATTCCGGTTGGAATCCCCCAACCTCTCGCACAAGATCCCGGCGCAAAAAAATCAGGTGACACAAATAATTGCAGGACAGAAAGAAGTCCGGCGACCAGTCCGGCTTCAGTATCGGTGAATCGAAACCCTGCTCCGTGAGCTTATCTTCATCTGAATAAATCAGATCGACTGCGGGATTTTCCTGAAGCAACCTGACATTTTGGTAAAGAGCATCGGGCTCAAGGACATCATCATGATCGAGAAATGCGACCCACTCGCCGCTGGCGAGATCAAGGCCTTTGTTTAATGCGGCCGAGATGCCTTGATGGCTCTCAAGCCTAACGAGACGAATCCGCCGGTCACGCGCGGCCAAAGCAGGCAACGCACGCAGCAGGTCGGTAGTAGTCGATCCATCGTCGATCAGTATTTTCGTAAACTTGCGCTAACACAGACTCGATCGCCTCGCAGAGCCACGGAACCGGAGTGTCGAATACGGGTGTGAGTATGCTGATGAGCGGTTGCGAAACGAAACTGCGCGCCTCAACGCGCATCCGCTGCAACTCCTGCGTACTCGCGCGATGACGCTGAAACCATTGCTGGTATTCGCTTTGTGCAACAGAGTTCCCGGGCGTCGGCTTCTGCTGTTGAAGCTTTCTCCATACTCTCTTTGCAGGTTTTTCGAAAACCCGATAGGGCGCGAGTAATACCTGGCCGATCCTGCGTTCGGCGGACTTGCGTAGCGTGCGTCTCTCCTCCTTCAGCAACTTCAGCTCACGCCGGTATTGTTTCAGCTTCAGCAATTTTTCTTCCAGCGCCGCGATATGGCTGTGCGCTTCCTGCAATTCACGGTTGCGGATTTCAAGCTCTCGCTCCAAAGCCTGCTGTTCCTCGTTCATTTTGCTGCATAGGCCTTTGTTAGGATCTGGGCGAAGTCCGACCGGCTCGAATAACAGAATGGCAGCGACACAGG
>WNGC01001001.1_pt1 | contig 17024 bp, 11 predicted proteins | sample 5400051 | NCBI WGS metagenome assembly WNGC01 (sample SAMN13153368, study PRJNA577476) | soil metagenome | isolation source: 20 cm soil or saprolite under grassland replicate 2 | place: USA:California | collected 2016-06-15
TCGGTCGGCCCAGTTCCTATTCTCGCGCGGAGAACTGTTACCTTTGACAGTTCCCAGCGGGGCTGGGTAGCGCTATGTTCCCGTCAACGGAATGACTCAAGAGGATCCGGAACTCGACACCACACCCCGGAAGGAAAGCTCCCTGAGGCTCAATTCCTTTCACTGGGTCGACCGGATCCTCTCCCTCTTACAAGCTACAAAGAGACATATCTCGCTTGTCATAACTCCACTTGTTAGATAACCGCGTACCAGGCACTAGACTGTACCGAGTTGCTGGATACGGTGAAATGAGATAGGAGTGGGCCCATCGGGCAGTGCTCTGTGACACCATGACAGTGCTTGAATCATTTTTCAGAAGCGCAGGGACTTGGAAGTTTGCGCAACTAATTTGCACGCGGCGTGTTCCTATACAAGGACAGAAATGGAGCAATACCTGTTGCCATCAATTCGCATTCTCGTAGCTGATGATTTCAAAGATTGGCGACGACAAGTCCTTTTGCTATTTCAGGCACGGCCAGGATGGCAAGTTATAGCGGAGGCATCGGATGGACCGGAAGCCATTCAGAAGGCCGAAGAATTGAAGCCGGACTTGATTCTGCTGGACATAGGTCTCCCGAAGTTGAATGGAATCGTGTCTTATGAACGTAACCCAGGGCGCCCGTGCCTAGAGCTGCCCGTACGACGTCGAGGCCTGAAGTGAGGGCCTGAAGCGCACTTCTGCTGGCCTTTCGGAGCCTGTTCACGACGTAGAGACTGAAGGCCCGTGCCGTCGTGATCCGAAGTTTGGTACGGCCTTGGCACCTAGCGCAGGCCCGGCAGGTCGAATGCGACCTCAGCGTGTTGTTTGTCAGGCGTGTCGATGCTAATGATCAGGGTGGAAGAATCGATCTGGTTGGATTTGAATTCTAGGCGTACCTGCTCTCCATTAGCAGGGAGAGTGGCGAGTTCGTCGACCCTCGGAACGTAGGGAGAACTCTCGGCAAACCATGGAGCTAATTCTTTCTTATTCTGTACGACTTTGATTTTGATGGCATTCAGGGGAGCACTTGGCTTGTAACAAATGTCCAGATTAACGCGAAGAACCATCTGCTTGTGGTAGAACTGCAGCACAGCGTCTTGGGCGCTCACGTTTGGCGCTTTAGTCGCGTAGTCAGCAACTTGAAGAAACGGAGTTTCAAGTCTGACTTCTGAAGTGCACGTTCCCTCCTTGAGTTCAGGAATCCAATGTGCATAGCGGGAGAGGAAGTTACGTGTCAGACTTCCCTGGCCTCTACCCAAGAAGTAGGCGTCGCGTATCGGGTTCGCGGAATTCGGGATGTCGTCGTACGCGCTGGCCGGAAGCGCTAGGAATAGCGCGAACAGAAAAGTAAGCCAACGAAGGCCAGTATTCGCTACTTCTTTGTGATTCACGGTTGCTCCAATCCACGGCGGAGGCCCGACTTAACTCGCTGCCCAAACTCCCTCAACATCTTTTGCTCTGTCGTTTGGTCCCGGTCCCGCCTGGACCGGAGGTCTGCGAGGCCGTTGGCAGAGCAATTAGGCCGGACTGGAGGGAGGGGCCAGGTGAGCACAAGGCACTGACCGCTTCTACGGATGCCTGCTAATCTGGCAGAAAACGTGCTTGCCTTTCGATTACCTTGTGAAGGTGGGCATTCCTGCGCCGGTGAATTTCGGAATGGTATTCTAACAACCCCGTGCAGACACCCAAGTTACTTTTGACCATGCGCCACACACGCCTCCAAAAAGGGCGCACATTCCTAGGAATTCCGGCGTCACTCGGATCCACTTCGAGGATTCTGAGCATGACGGCGGTAGCCCCGAAAAGGGCTAAGACATTCTTAATGCATAGAAGATTAGGGAGAGGACCTTTGGCGACCATCAAGATTCCTGCAGATCTCGATACCGTCCTTAACAAAGCGTGGGAAGAAACCCGCAAGGTCCCAGGTCATCTTGGTGAGAACGAAGCTCGCTTTCTAGGTTTGCTCGCCGCGTGCGTTCCGGCCAAAGGCGCGATTGTGGAGATCGGCAGCTTCAAGGGACGGTCTACTGTCATGCTGGCGAACGTCGCCTCGCGCTACGGTTTCGGGCCAGTGGTGGCCATAGATCCCCACAACTCGCCGATTCTCTTGAATCATCAAGCCAATCCGGGAGTGTCCTCGTATCAGGATTTTCTCGATTCCATCTTTGCCGCCGGGGTATCAAATCATGTGGAATCCCACGTTGCCTACTCGACAGACGTGGCCAGTTCGTGGAATCGACCCATCCGACTCCTGTGGATTGACGGCGATCACAGCTACGGAGGCGCCAAGAAAGATCTAGACGGATTCTTTCCTCACTTGGTCCGCCTTGGCGTAGTGGCGTTTCATGATGCCCTGAATGCATTTCCCGGACCAATCCGCGTGTTTGTGGAAGACGTTCTCGGCTCAGATCGATTCGGACCTGCGGGGTTCGTTCATTCGATTGCTTGGGCCCAGTTTCGACCGGAAGACGGCCACGCGTTTCGAGAAAAGCGGTCGTCGCTGGCTCGCCGAGCCTCGCGGCTTATCCCATTTGTGGAAAGTGGTAATGAGCTGCACGGAATGGCAAAGAGACGCTACAAATTCAACCGCTTTCGAGTTCCGCACTCCGCGATCGATCCCGGTCACTGGGTGTCGCTTGTGGATAGTCTCCCTCCGCGCTGATGGACAAACTTCGCGTAGCACTGTTTGGCAACGATGGCTAATCGCACGCTCACTCAGGGATTCGTTCTTCCAAGCCATTGGTGCCACCCGTGGCACTCTTACTGCCACCCACAGTGCCCACCGGCTTTTCTTTCTTTTTGCTCCTCTTTTCTTTCTTAGTGCCTATCGCCAACTTTCCACAAAGAAATTTCGCGCCAGGATCGCCTAGAAACGACGATCGCCAACTGGGTCGACCCACTACATCCCCGGTTTTGTCTCTCCTCATGCGCATTTCCCTTTCCCAAATAGATCGCTGCCGACATCTGATTACTGTTTCATCTGCCTGCTCCCCACAGGCAGCGGTTCCGGAGTGGGAGTCGGCTTGTTGATCAAGACTCGCAAGGATATGAGTTCTGTGCCTGCGGCACCGGAGATGACGGATGTTTCTTTACCTATTTTCCAGGTCGAAGTTCAAAAAAGACGGATTCAGATGATCGACGCCAAGGCGGCGTCCAATTGATGGGGCGCCGTCCATGCGTCCAACTTCGGGCTGAGGCACATTGGGACCAATTCATTCGGTTGGGACCATCTCCCAATTTTATGGCCGTATTCAGTTGGTCTAGCGGCGTAAGGACAATAGAATCATCGTTGAGTTATGGAGCGGGCGATGGGAATCGAACCCACGTCCGAAGCTTGGGAAGCTTCTATTCTGCCATTGAACTACGCCCGCCCGCTTCTCTAGCTTGTTGATTATACACGGCTAAGCAACTGCGCGTACAGCAACGTCCATTTTCCATATTTTCTAAAACTACCTAAAACCATGCTTTTCTCGCGAGAAGCGTCAGTGCTTCCGTTTGGGGCGAGTTTCGTAAGCCTTCTACAGCCAGCAACTTAAAGAGATTCTTCGCAGATTCGATCCCTGGTCGTGGTCAAGATCCGAAGCTCGCGGCGCTTCGGATGTAGGACCCACTGGCGCGACCACATCTTGTGCAAGGTTTTACGCTACGTTGTTCCGCGGTTGGGGATGTAGTTCAGCTGGTTAGAATCCCACACTGTCACGACGGACGCCGCACAAACGCTTCGGTAAGCCGCATAGAGTAACTTTCTCAGTCATCACTCAAGGAATCCTCCTAGATTCGTCGCTGTCTCGCCGCTGCCCGTGGTGCGATCAACAGCCCGATGGCGGAACCCAAAGGAAGCCGCAGAGGACATGATCCAAATCGTTCGCACTTGCCTCAAATGAGTGCTGCCGCCCGTCCTCCAAGAGCGCTCATCTCCGGTGGCTCGCCGGAAACAACCCATGCATGTTTAAGCAACGCAAACAGCAACACTTTCTCAATGGCGCCGCTCAGTTTCGGAAATTGTCCGCAGGTGGCGCAATCCCAAGGCGCTTCATCTTATAGGTTGCGCGGCCGATGGGAGCGTCCTTCCAGGGTGGAGAGATCGTGGCGGTCAAAGCGGCGCAGCCAGCTATAAAAGGTCTGCAGACTGATGCCGAAATGCCGGCATGTGCGCGGGGCGTTGCGCCCGTTAAAGAGACAAAAAAGCATCCACTGAAGCCTCGTTCGCGCTGCTCGACTCAAACTCTTTCCGAGGTGCGCCAGTTGACGCGCCACGGAAAACTCATCCCCTCTGATTTGGCTCATCCGGACACTCTACCGAATGTCACCAATCATTCTGAACGAGCACAGTGGCCAAGCTCGCCAACTGGCAGAGAATGCAGAGCAGTATCAAACTCACTCAATTCAGCATCAAAAGCCACTTTGTCAGTCGGCCAGACTCCCTGTCTCTTTGCCAGTATTCTCCACTCCATCTACGGCCCACTCTCAGATGGTCGCGCCTTGCCAAGTCCACCCGGAGTTTCGCCCTTGGCCTCCGAGCGAAAATAGTTTGCCATGGAAACGAGGGTTCTTACGTGGCACCCCGTGCTCCGCGGCTTGGTCGAGTGCGAAAAATGCGAATACTCCTGGCCGATGACCATCGGAAGCTCTTGGAGTTAACCTGAGGTCTCTTGGAACCAGCCTTCGATGTTGTCGCGTGCGTGAAGGACGGTGAGTCTCTGGTCGAAGCTGCCGGGAAACGGCAACCGGATGTGATCAATACTGACATTTCGATGCCGAAACTCGAAGGGATAGAGACAGCCAATCGGCTGAGGGAATCTGGTTCCTCGTTTGACGGCACATGCCGATCCTGATTTCGTCCAAGCTGCTCTGAAATCGGGCGCACTTGCATATGTTACGAAGATTCGAATCGGTACAGATCTCTTGGTTGCTATCGGAGAGGCCCTCGCGGGGCACATATTTGTTTCCCCATGGGAATCAGCGGAATGAGCGGAAAAGCTGGTCGGCGGAGTTTGTTCCTGCAATATTCATTACGCTCAACCAATGGGGAACTCCAAAGTAATCTACTTCCTGACTCTACAACCGCTCTTCCAGGTCACGGTCTAAGAGGGTTGCCCCTATGAATCTCCAGACAAGGCTCAATCTTCGAGCACTCAAATCTTGGTGTCAAACTTCCCTCATGCCGTCAGATTCACTCTTAGTCTTTGCCGACACGCGATCTTCTTGCTGTGTGTGCTAATTGGGTTGGCGGCCCAAGCTGTCGCTCAGGCGCCGTCTGCGGCAAAGTCGATGGGCCAATACGACTTGATGGTTGAAGCTTTGATCAAGAAGGTGTCCCCGAGCGTCGTGCAGATCCTCGTGACGGCCTATGCGCCGCTCGAAGAGAGTAGCCGGGGGAATGCCGGGGTTGTCCTTGGACGCCAGCATGGAAGCGGTTCGGGGTTCGTCATCGATCCAGAAGGATACATCGTGACGAATGCGCATGTAGTCAACGGAGCGCAACGCATCGAGGTCGTTCTGCCGCCACCGTCCCCCGATGGTTCGCTAGCCACCGCACTCTCACCGAGGATGGACATCGTCCCCGCGCGTGTAATCGGTGTGGCCCGCGAGAAGGACCTCGCACTTCTTAAAATTGAAAACACAAGACTTCCCGAGCTGCCCTGGCGTGCTACAGGGATGTGCGACAAGGTCAAACTGTTTTTGCGTTTGGTAGCCCCGAGGGGCTAAGAGACTCGATAACGCATGGGCTAATCTCGGCTGTTGCAAGACAACTGCATCCGGACTCCCCGCTGATCTACATTCAAACGGATGCACCAATTAACCCTGGGAACTCAGGGGGCCCGCTTGTAAACCTGAATGGAGAGGTCATCGGGGTAAACACTTTCATTCTTTCGCAATCAGGAGGAAACGAAGGTTTGGGTTTGCTATTCCGAGTGCCACGGTCAGAACAGTCTACCGGCAACTGAAGCAGTTCGGACACTTGCGTCGCCAAGAGATCGGTGTTGGTATTCAAACCATAACGCCGGCGATCGCCGTGGGGCTCGGTTTGAAGCAAAAGTACGGCGTCATCATTTCAGATGTCCTTCCTGGAAGTCCAGCGGAAGCGGTTGGTCTAATGGTTGGCGACCTTTGGTTTCCCTCGATGGACAGCCTGCCGACAATTTACCGAGCGTAAACTACTATTTCCTCTTGCGAGATTCCTCCGAGAAAGTACAAGTCACAGTTCTCAGAGGAACAATGCAGGAGGTTTTCAGCGTGGCGACGGTAGAGGAAGGGCAAGATATGGATCGACTCATCTCGCTGGCGGACGCCGAAACAAGTCTGATCCCGGGACTTGGCATATTGGGTTTGGAAATCGATAAGAAAACCGCTCCCATGTTGCGCGGTCTAAGAGACCCATTTGGAATAGTCGTCACTGCCCGAGTGACAGGTTCGAAAGGCGATGTACTTCTTGTACCGGGGGATGTAATCCGCAGCTTGAATACCCAGCCGATGACTACTTTGGAGCGCTTACGCGCAGCCTTGAAAGCCATCGGTCCGGGTACACCCTTAGTGTTGCAGATCCAGCGCGACGGTAAGTTAGTCTTTGTCCCGATCACGCTAGAATGATCGTAAGCACCTCGGAGTGCGCTGAGGCCGCCGACCGTGGTCTCTCCATGTACTAGAACGGCCAGAATGTCATCGTCACCGTGGCCACCGAAGCAGCTAGAACTCAAACTTCAGCGCCAGCTGTCCAACGCGAGCATTTACAGCCGTGCTGCTGATGATGCCGATCGTGGACGACGTAAAATTAGTGTCGGGGTTCGCAAACTGGGGATGGTTCAGCGCATTGTAAAACTCGGCTCGAAATTGAAGACTGCTCTTCTCAGCGGGCCAGTTCAACGCCACGGCTTTTGAAAAAGTGAGATCCAGATTTGCTTGTCCGGGACCGTCTACGATGCCCGTCGCGCTGTTCCCAAACGCGGTTCCGATGCCATCAGCTCCGATTACCGGTGCGCTGATAAAACAAGATGCGTTGAAATAACCGTTAAGCTTCGACTCAACCGCCCCGCTTTTCACCAACTGGTTTCTCAGGCACGTGCCGCTCAGTTGCGCCCGGTCTGTGCTGATTCCGAACACGTTGCTGGAATTTGTCGCGGCGATGGTGAGTGCGCTGCCGGACTGAATTGTTGCTATTGCAGCTAAGGCCCAATTGCCGAGGACCGCACGTGGCCCCCCGCGAGGTGGGGTTGGGAGCGTCCACGTAGTGCTGAAAACGAACCGATGAGTGCGGTCGAAGCTTGCCCGTCCCCATCGCTGACTGGGAGAGTTTTGGTCACCCAGTGTCAGTGCGTTTCCTGCAGACGTTGAGTTAATGTCGGCACCATCGGTGTCCAGAGTCTTGGAGAAGGTGTAGGAGGCGAGGAATTGTAGGCCGTGGCTTAACCGCCTTGCCAAGCTGATTTCCAGCCCGTTGTACCAGGAGCTGCCATCGGATTCCATCTCGCGGAGAGAGTCGGGGCGGATTCCTGGGATGGGAACTCGCGATCCAATATTAGCCAACGTGTTTGACGTCACGCCATTGATTGGATTGTTTGGAGATGCATTGAGCGCCTGATTCAGGGAACGGAAGCGTTGCAGGTGTATTCCCCGGGCGCCCACGTATCCGGCTTCCAGCATCCAGTCCGTATGCAATTCTACCTGGGCGTTCAACGAGAACTGTTGGACTAGTCCCGGCCGAAAACTGGGGGCTAGAGTATTGACCGAAGACTTTGTGGTCGAAGAATAGGGTGAAAACATTGGGAAGGAAGTCGGAGTTGGAAACGGCGCGGCAAACGGTGCTTCAAATGTAGCTCCTGCGTTGGCCAGTCCGATGCTAATTCGGGTCAAGGAAAACGGCGCGGCGAGCACGGATTGAGTAGAGGCTTGGCCGGTCGGCCGAGAGTAGTACATGCCGTACCCTCCTCGCAGCACCAGCCGACTTGTTTTTGGCAATACCTGCCACGCAAGGCCGATTCGGGGGGCGATCGTGTTTTGCCCCTCCCCATAGCTTCCAAATGTGTTGTTCGCGCGGATTACTCCTGGCGGGAGAACACCCGGAAAATTAGAGGCTACAATGTACCCATCGAGACTTCCACTCGGCGATGGGCTTGCATTCGCCCTGTTGACATCGAAGCTTGAGTTGCGGCCCAGTTCGTCGCCGAATTGCCCTAATCGCTCATAACGCAGTCCGAGATTCAGGCTCACGGACTTCCTGATCCGATAGTCATCCTGCACAAATCCCGAGTCTTCCCACTCTCTAAAGTCACGATTCAATAGACCAAAGACATCGGCCGATTGAGAGACATTACTAAAAGTTCCAGTGCCATTGCTCTCGCCGTCGAGGCCAAGTAGAAAATCCGGCCAACTGAGAAACTGTACAAATGAACCGAACCCGGCGAACTCAAGATTATCTTCCAATCGGGTAAGTGACCATCCGAATTTCACGGCATTGGCACCACGGAGAAAACTAAGAACATCGTTGAAGTCCAAACTGTCTTGCGTATAAGTTCTGGGAAGCACGCTAGCCATGCTGACGGAACCAACGATACTCAAGCTGGGGAGTTCGTTATTCTCGTTCATGTTGCTCTCAGATACGCCGACATCAGACCATTTGAACGGCGCCTCCGCCCGTGATTCGGTTCGCGTGCGAACGAATCCAATTCTGGCTTCATTGAGCAAGGCATTACTTAGCACGTACGTGTGAGCAAGAGAGAAAACAACGAACGCGGACTCACCTGGACTGTTGAACCCGTGAGTGTTACCTATTGCATTCAGTGCACCGCCCGGGAAAGTGATCAACTGATTTACGTCGGCGATAAAGAACCGAGATCCAAATCGGCTCTTCGCCGAGGCAACATAGTCGACATTCCCTAGTCCCTGATCCTCGTTGAAGGTGCAAGGCTGTGTGAAGACCGAAAAACCCCTGCTGGCAAATGGCTTCGAGGGGTCAACCGTTTGAGGCGTCGGAATCAGAAAGCTGCCGTCGGGCAGTTTGAAATTCAAGAGAGCCCGGGCAACGGGGTTGATGTTCGATCCGTCAGGATTAATGGCGATGCCCCCCAACGCGCCTTTCAAACCACCGAATAGTTTCCCAAGGGCTGCAGGCGATCTGTCATTGGTGAGAGGTGGTTCGCTCAAGCTGGCGGCGCAAGCAATCCGCGACTGACCCGCGGCTGTTGCATTAACCTGTCGCGTCCCCTGATACGATCCAAAGAAAAGTACTTTCTCCTTTTTGATTGGTCCTCCGAGAGCAAAGCCGAACTGGTTCTGCTTAAGCGCTGGCCTGCTCTGCCCACTTCGGTTCAAGAAGAAGTCGTTCGCATTGAGGACATCGTTTCGCAAGAACTCGAAAATCGTTCCGTGGTACTGGTTTGTTCCTGTCTTCGTGATCACGCTGACGTTAGCCCCCGCACCACGCCCGAACGCTGCATCGTAAAGTCCAGTTTGCACCTTGAAATCTTCCAGCATGTCGGGATTGGGAATCGGGATCCCCCCGCTTATTGAGCCTGAGCTCTGCACGTCACTGACGCTAATTCCGTCCAATTGCCAGTTATTGTCATAGGATCGTGCCCCGTGCACGAACATCCCGTCATTGGACTTCCCAATTTGTGAAAGCGCCGTTGCCCCGGTCCCAAGCTCTCCGGCGTTATAGACTCCGACGGCCACCCCGGGAGAGAGCCCCGTTATTTGCGTGAAATTCCTTGTAACCAATGGAAAACGGCTCACTGTCTCTCCGTCAACCGCTCTTCCCAGTGCTGAAGTGTCGAGTTGAACCATCAGCGGTTCGGAAACTACTCGGGTCTTCTCCTCGCGAGTTGCCAATTCAAGGTGCAGTTGAAGCCGAAGCGTCTCGGTGACATATACGTGAATATCGGTTTGATGCAAGGGTTTGAAGTCAACCTTGCTTGCCTGCACTTCGTACGTTCCTGGGGGCAGTAAGAAGAACCCGAACAATCCATTCTCATCCGAACTGCCTGCCCTTGTTTCCGTCCCATCCAACTCTGTAAGCTCAATTCTTACGCCCGGGAGGATGGCGCCAGAAGGATCGAGCGTTACGCCCGTCAGCGCTCCGGTGGAGGCCGTCTGACTGTGGGTGTTTCTGGAGGACACCAGCGCGACAGTCAGGGCCCAAAAAAAGTACAACCAACGATGGCGAACTGGAGCGCATTTGTGTAATTGCTTGCTCATAAGCGACCAGCGCGGTCCGACCAGTTGTCGAGTTCCACCCTCGACTTGCCTTCTATCGTTTGCACCTTGGCGCCGGCCCCCGACCTCGACAAACTAACACAGTTGCGCACCTACATTCAGCGTCGAGCATCGTTCGAGGGCGTGTTTTCTCGCACTTTCATCAAGTCACCACCTGTCAGTTTTACCAGTATTTGGATATCGAAGTTTCTGACAGATTGTTGGACCGGCTTCCAGTAGAGATAGTCTGTTCTTCATCTAGGGGTGACTGTGCTGACTACCGGGGACGATAGTGTCACCTGGCCGCTCCTAAGCCTTGTTCCGAAATGGACTGGACAGCAGGGCCGAGGAAGAGGGGTGGTGCGTAACTTCTGGCTTCCCCTTGCGGTTCTTGCAGCTCTTGTCCTGCCCCACTCGATTTCAGCGGCACCCAAGAAGGAAGTCCGGCGTATTCTCATTCTGAACGAGGTGGGCACTTCGTATCCGGCGATGAACATCATCAATGAAGGGATCCAAACTGCCCTGCACGATTCTCCCTACCAACTTGAGTTCTATTCCGAGTACTTGGATACCATACTGTTCCCCGATCCGGCCGCCCAGCAGGAGTTTCGCGCTTTCTACATTCGCAAGTATCAGAATCGCAGACCGGATGTGATCATCACGGTCGGGCCATCCCCGCTCAAATTCATGCTAAAGGTTCACCAGAGCTCCTTTCCGGGCGTTCCAATTATCTTCTGTCTGCCTTACGGAACTATGCCGGGTACTCCCTCACTAGATCCCGATTTTACAGGCGTCGAGAATGACATGGCTCCGGCTGAGACACTTGAGATAGCGCTGCGGCTCCAGCCCGGCACAAAGCACGTGGTTGTGGTAGGGGGCGTATCGGATTTCGACAAACAGGGGCAAGCCTCGGTCAAGCAGCACTTGAGGGCTTTCACAGACCGAGTCGATATTATGTATATGACAGATTTGACGATCGCCGATCTGCTCGAGCGTCTGAGGCAACTGCCAAATCACACGGTCGTCCTCCTCGTCTCAGTTGGGCAGGATGCGGCGGGAACTCGATTCAAATCAAACGAGGTAGGCCTGATGGTTGCCGCTGCAGCAAATGCGCCGGTTTTTGGCCTATTTGATGTCAACTTAAATCACGGAGAGGTGGGAGGCGACCTTTCAAGCCTCAGCGATCAGGGCAGGGTTGCTGGAGCCATGGCGCTGAGAACGCTCAGGGGGGAAAAGCCGCAGGACATCTCCAGAGTTAAAAGTGCCACCACCTATATGTTCGATTGGCGCGCTTTGCAGCGCTGGGGCCTCAAGGAGAGCGCTCTTCCCCCTGGCAGCATCGTCCTCAATCGGCAGGCCAGCTTTTGGAAAGCCAACGAGCGTTATGTTATCCCGGCAATCATCGTGTTCCTGGCGCAAGCAATGGCCATCTCCGCGCTGCTATGGCAGCGCGCCCGGCGGAGGCGATCGGAAGCCGAGCTTCGTGAAAGTGAAGTGCGCTTCCGCCTCGTTGCCAATACGGCTCCGGTCTTGATCTGGATGTCCGGTCCCGACAGGCGATGCAACTACTTTAATCAGCCCTGGCTCGAATTCACCGGGCGGCCGCTTGAAGCTGAGCTGGGCAATGGCTGGTCGGAGGGGGTGCATCCGGAAGATTTGAAGAATTGCCTGGATATTTACGCTAGGGCCTTTGATCTTCGGCAATCATTCAGGATGCAGTACCGGCTGCGGCGGCACGATGGCGAATATCGCTGGGTGCTCGATATCGGCGTGCCCAGATTGAATCCGAACGGTCTTTTTGCCGGCTACATAGGATCTTGCCTGGACGTCACTGAAGGCAAGCTGGCCGAGCAAGCTCTTGCCGGGTTGGGGCGCAGATTGATTGAAGCCCATGAAGAGGAGCGCACCTGGCTCGCGCGAGAGCTCCACGACGACATCAATCAGCGAATCGCGTTGTTAGCGGTCCAGTTGGAACAATCGGCCCAACATTCGACCAACTCTAGGGCCGAATTCACAGATAACATGCGTCACGTCCGTCAGGACCTTTCCGAATTAGGGAATGACATTCAAGCCCTATCGCACCGCCTGCACTCCTCAAAACTAGAATATTTGGGCATCGCGGCGGCAGCCAACAGCTTCTGCAAAGAGTTGTCCGAGCAACAGCAGGCCGAGATTGAATTCAGCCATGCAGGGATACCGTCCAGCCTGCCAAAAGAAATCTCCCTTTGTTTGTTTCGGGTCTTACAGGAAGCCCTGCAGAATGCGGTCAAGCACAGTGGTGAGCGGCACTTCAGAGTGGAACTGAGCGGAACATCGAGCGAGATACAACTGACCGTGAGTGACTCGGGAGTTGGCTTTGATCCGCAAGACGCCATAGACCGTCGCGGCATAGGACTTGTCAGCATGCGGGAGAGGTTGAACTTGGCAGGCGGCGAGTTTTCGATCAATTCGAAACCCGGCGGTGGCACCACGATTCGAGCTCGGGTGCCCCTGATGGTGGAAGCGCATCGTGCCGCTGTGGCTGGGTGAGATGAGGAGGGGAGATCCACCTTCTATTAGATCTTTGAGTCCATGACGATTTTATTGCGAATAAATGGCTGTGTGCTCCTCGCAGATGCCTTGGAAATCGTGCTTGTCTTCCTCGCCGTGAAAGCCGCTCAATGGATATGCGCACAGGATATCTACTTCTTGTGTTTTGGCTAGATCGTTGCAGCCTCGTTCGATCCGAATAGCCGCATCCGCTTTTCCTTCTGCGTGCAAGAGAGCCACGCCTTCACCGCACACAACAACCCGAGGCTGTTCTGATTTAGCTGCTTTAGCAGCTGCTTCAATCAAGCCCCCAATGCCCCCGAAAAATCGAACAAGGTCAGGCAAACCGTCCACCATGACTTTTGAGAGCGCGTCGGCAGCATCCAATGGGACGTAGGTACCCTGTTGAAGGGCGGCATCCGTATCCACGCCGTCTGCCTTCAATTTCTGAAGAAGACTATCTCGGTGTGACTTCGTAGCGAGCACAATAGCGGCTTTACCGGCCTTTAGGGCAGCAGCAATAAAGCGAGTAAAGCCGTCTAGAAGAACCGTGTCATTAGAATAGAACAGTACCTCATGGCGGTGAGAGGCTTCCTTTACTGAGGTGTCAGTGAACTCGTAACCTTCGATGCTGCTACTGACAAATTGCGTGCCCCGAAAAACCGCATCTACGGCGGGCAGTAGTTCGCTTTGGGCATCTGTTTTACAAACGTAACCTCGGGCCCCCGTGCTCAAAGCTGCCTGCACAACGTCTAGAGAAGTCTGCAGACTTAGGAAGATTATCTTGGAACTGGGCGAGAGTTGTCGTATCCGCAGGGCGGCTTCAATTCCATTCAGTTTTGGGAGGCCGATATCCAGCAGAATTAAGTCCGGTTTCAGTTCCTCGGCCTTCTGAACGGCTTCTGATCCATCCAATGCCTCGGCGATGACTTGCCATTCTGGCCGTGCCTTAAGTAGCAAACTATTTTGGAGTCGCCAACCTCTGAAATCATCAGCTATGAGAATGCGAATCGATGACGGCAGTTGCTCCTCCACTTTTGCGCCTAATGCGCAAAAATAATTTCTCTTTGTCATCCCACCATTCCAGAACACCACGCGCACAAATAAGTCGCACGAACCTCCGAGTCCCTGGGCCTATGAAGAATGATTCAGGCACTGTCATCGTGCCACAGAGCACTGTCCGATCGGACCAATTCTTATCTCATTTCATCGTTTCAGGCAACGCGGTTATGGTCTAGACGCCTTCTCATCGCATCTGTCCTTAGGGCGTCCGGTCGGGTAGAGCGATGGCGCGGAACGGGCTTCGCATGATCCCGACGTTTCCATCGCCCTCCCTAGAATGCCGTACGGCGGGTTTTCCCCAGTACGGCTACAAGGCCGGTTTGTCAGACGGGGCCTTCCCCCGCGGCACATATAACCGTGTCGCGCGGTTTGCGTCCGTCCTTCGTGCTCTCCACTGTCATCGTCGTTTTCCTCGTACTGTGCCGAGGAGACGCTGCGCGTTTGAGCACCACCGTTCAAGCGACCTTCATCGCTTTGCCCCAGGGGCCCTCGCTCCAACCTGGCTTTGCTCTCCAGGTCTTCATCGCTTAACTGGCCCCATCCGCCCCACTCGCCATCTCGTCACAGCTTCCCTGCCTAGCAGGTTATGTGTGGCGTCTCTGCTGTGCCGAGCAGTAGTTTCTGCGCGGCCTAGGCCGATGACGACTGGTTCCAGGCTTTCGAATATCAATCCTTCTTGACATGCCACCCTCTGCGACCCCGGGGAGTTCGGAGCCGCGGTGTTCCAGTCTCGCGACCCCAACATGGCCTTTGCCTACGCGGTCAGAGGCTCGGCTCTCCCAAGTAACCTGCAATCCGCTTCCCGCAGGTGAAGTTTTACGAGGCTCCCTGGTTCACTTCTGCTGCGGCCTGTCAAGTTGCTCGCCCCCTGTGCGGATCTGACCGGGAATTTCCCAGCCACCGGGACTTTTACTTCCAGGCTTCCATCGAGTCGGTCGCCCTTCTCGACGCTGGATATAACTACGACAGCCACTGGAATGCTCTGTCGATGGGACTTTCACCCATTGGATTGACTTCTAGCCTTGCTGCACGCCCGCGAAACTTCCCTACTACTCCTGCAGGCCAGCCAAACGTAGAAGTGCCAATACAGCCAGGGAAGCGATGAACAGTGCTAGTCGGGCTGATTAAGCCCAGTCCCTCAGTGCCTAATCAAGATCGGCCATCACATTGGCCAGCTAAGCTGGCAATTCTGACAGTTTCTAACAATGTCGTAACTCGTGAGAATTCGATCGTTGGGTCAGAGCCTGGTCAAGAAGGTTCGACAATGAACTCCCGCGGTATCGTCATAGCGCTAGCCACCACTTTTTGGGCCGTCACATGCCCTGCTCAGGTGCCCTCTTGGGAAATTGAGAACGAGGCGGGCCTGCAAGCTTATCAGCGCGGGAATTATACGGAAGCTGAGAATCTCTTCCGGGGCGCGTTTCGTCGAGCCGAAGAATTCGGGGAACTTGATCCTCGTTTTTCAACTGCGATCAACAACCTCGCTGCGGTGCTGCATGCAGAACGCAACTACGCCGACGCCGAACAGCTTTACCGCCGCGCCCTAGCGATCTGCGAAAAGCTGTCTGGAACGGAACGCCAGGAAGTGGCCAGTTTACTCAACAACCTAGCCAAGCTTCTGAATGAACAAGCGAAGTACTCAGAGGCCGAGCCACTCTACCAACGCGCTCTCGCCATTCAGGAAAAGGTGCTTGGACCTGAGCACCTAGATGTATCGATCGTTCTGGACAATCTCGCTGGGATGCGGTCGAAAGAAGGCAAATACTTGGAAGCCGAATCCCTCTTTCAGCGCGCCTTAGCGATACGTCAAAAGGTTCTCGGCAACGACCACAGGGATGTGGCGACTGTTCTCAACAACTTGGCGGGAGTCTATCATTCGCAAGGCAAATATAAGGACGCCGAGTTGTATTACCGACGCGCACTCGCCATATGGGAAAAGACGCCTGGGCCAGAGCTCCCGGACATGGCAACAATTCTCCACAACCTGGGCACTGTTCAGGTAAAGGAGTGCAAATACTCGCAAGCCGAGGCCCTCTTTCAGCGCGCACTGGCCATTCGGGAAAAGGTTCTTGGACCAGAGGACCGAGGTGTGGCTACCATCCTTGATAGTCTGGCCTCGCTCTTCCAGAAGCAGGCTAGGTATTCGGAAGCTGAACCTCTCTTCCAGCGCGTCCTAACCTTCCGGGAAAAGGCCTTGGGACCAGAACATCCGAAAGTGGCCGCGGTTCTCACCAATCTGGCCGCGCTTCGGCGAGAGGAAGGCAATTACTCGGAAGCTGAACCTCTCTTAAAGCGCGCCTTAGCCATCCAAGAAAAAGCCCTGGGACCGGGACACCCAGAGGTGGCTAGCGTCCTCAATGATTTAGGCGTCCTTCAGCAAAGGGAAGGTCAATACTCGGAAGCCGAATCGCTCTTCCACCGCGCGCTGGCGATCTGGGAAAGAGTTCTTGGGCCGGAACACCCAGACGTGGCAACAGCCCTCAACAATCTAGCCTCGAGTCTTCAGAAGCAAGGCAAATACTTGGAAGCCGAGCCACTGCTACATCGTGGACTAGCAATTCGGACAAAAGTTTTCGGACCGGAGCACGCGGAAGTGGCCGTAATTCTTAATAACTTGGCGGCAACCTACAATTATCGAGGCAACTACAAAGAAGCCGAGTCGTTTTACCAGCGCGCTCTAGCCATGTGGGAAAAGACCCTTGGACCACAACACCCATACGTGGCTACCGTCCTCATTAATCTAGGGACGCTGCAGGGGCGGGAAGGCCAATATTCGGCTGCTGAATCTCTCTTCCAGCGCGCCCTTGCTAGCCGAGAAAAACTGCTTGGTCCGGAACATCCGGACGTGGCTTCCGTTCTTTCCCATCTGGCTGTGCTTGAGTACGGGCGCCACAACGATTCAGTTGCTGAGTCCCTCTACAAACGTGCGTTGAACATTTGGGACAAAGCCCCCGGGCTGCGATCTCAGGACTTTGCGCTGACGTTGGAGAACTTGGGCACGCTCTATTTTGATCAACGCAAGTATGACGAGGCTGGAGCTCTTTTCGAACGAGCGGTCACTTTTAATGAGCAATCACTGGGTCAGGAGCACCCAGACGTGGCACGTGGTTTGAGCAAAGTGGCAATGGCTGACTTGGCCCGCGGCTATTATGATGAGGCTGAATCGCCTTGCAAGCGAGCACTCGGGATTTTAGAAAGGTCTTCACACCGGGATTATCCGGCGCTG
>WNGC01001224.1_pt1 | contig 17023 bp, 15 predicted proteins | sample 5400051 | NCBI WGS metagenome assembly WNGC01 (sample SAMN13153368, study PRJNA577476) | soil metagenome | isolation source: 20 cm soil or saprolite under grassland replicate 2 | place: USA:California | collected 2016-06-15
CATGGAGAATGTCTCCGCCCTTCGCGAGCATCTCCGCATCCCCGGCATGGGCCTCACTGCCGTTCGCTATTTTCGCGACAAGCTGGCTATGCGCGAGCGGGCCCGGGAAAAAGGCATCCTCGTCCCCGAATTCGTCCACGTGCTCAACTACGATAAAGTTCGCGAATTCATGTCCCGGGTTCCCACTCCCTGGCTGCTCAAGCCACGCTCGCAGGCCTCTGGCATCGGCATGAAAAAAATTCATTCGCAGGAAGAGCTCTGGCCATGGCTCGACCAGCTCGGCGATCAGCAATCGTTCTACTTGCTTGAGCAATTCGTTCCGGGTGCGGTCTATCATGTCGACAGCGTGATTTGGGAGCGCGATATTGCCTTCGCTGAAGCTCACGCATACGGTACACCGCCGCTCGATACCTCGCATCACGGCGGGGTATTCACGACGCGCACCCTTCCGCGTGAAGCGGAAGAAACCAAATCGCTCCTGGAGATCAATCGCAATCTAATCGAGGGCCTTGATCTCGTACGCGGAGTGACCCATGCGGAGTTCCTGCGGTCGCACGCCGGCGGCAAATTCTATTTCATCGAAGTCGCCGCTCGTGTCGGCGGGGCCTATATCTCGGATGTCATCGAGACCGCAACTGGCATCAATCTCTGGCGCGAGTGGGCACGGCTCGAAGTAGGGGCGGGGAAACATCCTTATCAGCTTCCGGCCAAGCGTGACGACTATGCGGGCGTCATTCTTTCTCTCGCACGCCAGGAGCACCCCGATACTTCCGCATATGCAGACCCCGAAATCGTTTATCGAGTCACCAAGTATCACCACGCGGGTTTCATTCTGAAGTCCCAAAGTCACCAACGAATTCAACACTTGCTCGATTCTTACGCCCGCCGTTTTCAGGACGATTTCGTTGCCACGCAACCGGTCCCGGACAAACCAAACTATTAGGCTCAGTTCCGACGCCGCCCGCCGCTTTACATTTGACGCGGATTCCTTCAGTATTTTCGTGGACTGGCCTCCGGCCCCGGCACGCCCTGTCCTGAAGTCCAGTTACTGTCTGGAACAGCGCTCGCACACTTTGTTTGCTGCGCGCCCTTCCGAGGAATACAGTTTGCAGTACCCCGGCCGGAAATCTGCGTGGCGCGGGGCTGTCCCTTGGGAGGCCCGATGTGGGGCAATAAGAAACCGGATGGACCGCAAGCCGGGCAACCGGATGCAAGAAACTTACAAACGAATCAGTCGCCGAAGTCCGCTCCGGCGACTTGGGAGGATAAACCCGCGATGAGTACAGATGCGATGCGTCCATTGGGTGCAACCGCGGACCGCGCCACCGCGCGGCTCGGGGCCAGCCTGCAAGTGAAAGGTGAGATCTCCGGCAACGAAGATCTGTTGATCGATGGCTCGGTCGAAGGACTGATTACGCTCGATGAACGGAAGCTGACTGTCGGGGCCACCGCGAAAGTGACCGCCGACATCATTGCCCGCGAGGTGGTGGTGTACGGCAGCGTGAAGGGAAACCTTCGCGCGAAGGATCGAATTGAAATCAAGAAGGACGGTTCGGTCAACGGTGACCTGACTACTTCCCGCATCATGATCGAAGATGGCGCCTACTTCAAAGGCTCCATTGAAATCGACAAGAGTCCAGAAAAGGAATCTGGTGGGAATGCATTTGCCCGGACCTCCTCGGCGGGCGCGGCGACAACCAAGACCATCTAGCTTTCGTCACCTGCACCTTTAGTTTCGACAGCGGCGCCCCGGCTAGGCCGGGGCGCCGCTCGTTTGTTTGTTAGCTGTTAGATTCTCTGGATGCCGCCTTCATCGCCAACTAAGCGAGTTCTTGCCTTTTTTCTTTCCTCCGGATGCCTTCTAACTTTTTTTGCGGTATGTTCATCCAACGTAAAGAGGGTGAATCAACAGATTCGCTGCGCGGCAAGTTCGTCCAGCGCGCGTCTCGGGAAGAGCGGCTAAATGGAAACGCGAAAATTGGGAGACTCGGATATCAAAATCACTGGTGTCGGTTACGGCGCCTGGGCCATCGGCGGGTCAGGCTGGGAATTTGCCTGGGGTCCGCAGGATGATGCGGACTCCATCGCGGCGATACATCGTTCGCTCGAACTTGGCGTCAATTGGATCGATACCGCCGCCGTCTATGGCACGGGCCATTCGGAAGAAATCGTAGCCCGCGCGCTGAAGGAATGGCGCGGCCCGCGCCCCTATGTTTTCACCAAGTGTGTCCTTCGCTGGGACGAAAAAGGGAGCGTCAGAAAGGAATTCAGCGCTGCTTCGATCCGCGGCGAATGCCAGGACAGCCTGCGTCGCCTGCACATAGACGCGATCGATCTTTACCAGATCCATTGGCCCCCGGACGACAATGGCCCCGGGCTCGAAGAAGCGTGGCAAACGCTTGCCGCGCTCCAGAAAGAAGGAAAAGTTCGTTGGATCGGCGTTTCTAACTTCAATGTACAGCAGATTCAGCGCGCCGAAAAGATTGCCCCGGTAACATCTCTTCAGCCTCCTTACTCGCTGGTCCGGCGGCAGATCGAAGCGGAAACTCTGCCTTACTGCGAAAAGCGAGGAATCGGCGTAATTGTTTACTCTCCGATGGCCTCTGGCCTGCTCACCGGAGCCATGACCCGCGAACGTGCCGCCACTCTGCCGGCCGATGATTTTCGCAGCCGCAATCCGGAATTCCGCGAGCCGCGACTCTCGAAGAATCTGGAGCTTGTCGAGCGCCTTCGTCAAGGTGGTGCGCTTCACGGCCGCACGCCAGGTGAAGTGGCCATCGCCTGGACCCTGCGTCATCCGGCAGTGACCGGCGCGATCGTTGGCGCGCGCAATGCCAAACAAGCTGAGGGCGTCATGCGCGCCGGCGAACTGAAGCTCACCGCCCAAGAGATCGCGGAAATAGAAGGCGCAGCCGCCGTTGCCACGGCCCGATAAAAGTCTTAATAGTCAAAGTGGAGCCAAGAGTGGACCTTGGACTCAAAGGGAAAAAAGTTGTCATCTCCGGCTCGACCGCGGGCATTGGCTTCGCCATCGCTGCCGCACTCGCCGCGGAAGGCGCGCAGATCATTGTCAATGGCCGCACAGACGCAAGAGTGACGGCTGCCCTTGAGAGCATCCGGCGGCGTGTCAAGAATGCCGATGTCCGCGGGATTGCCGCTGACCTCGGCACGGCCCCGGGTGTTGCGGCATTCCTGCAGCAAGCGCCGGAGGCGGACATTCTGGTGAACAACCTCGGAATCTTTGAGCCCAAGCCCTTCCTGGAGATCCCCGATTCCGGCTGGCTCCGATTTTTCGAAGTGAACGTCCTGAGCGGCGTTCGACTTTCGCGCCACTATTTACCCAGCATGCTAAAGAAAAACTGGGGCCGCGTGATCTTCATCTCCAGTGAATCTGCGCAGCACATTCCTGCCGAAATGATTCACTACGGGATGACCAAGACCGCCCAGGTGGCTATCGCCCGAGGCTTGGCGGAATCCGTCGCGGGCAGCGGCGTCACCGTGAATTCTATTCTCGCCGGTCCCACCGCATCGGAAGGTGTCGGTGACTTTGTCGAAGGCATGGCTAAACAGCAGGGCGTAGCGAAAGCAGAAATCGAAAAGCAGTTTTTTTCAACTGTGCGCCCCTCTTCGCTCTTGAAGCGCTTCGAAACACCCGAAGAAGTCGCTGCCGTGGTCGCGTTCATCGCCAGCACTCAAGCCACGGCCATCAACGGTTCCGCCGTCCGCGCTGAGGGAGGCGTGATTCGCAGTATCTTCTAGGAATCCCGTAGCTTATGCTCTCAGGTAGTCCGGCCTCCACTGCTTAATCAGTTGCTTGATCGCTTTGCGCTCTGTGACTTTTTCATCCAGCACTTTTCGCGCCAGCGCCGGTAACTCCGCGTCGCTCGCAAATCTCAGCGAAACAATTTGTCCGATGGTGAGCTCGCCGCATCTTGCTTGAAGCTCCGCGGGCAGCACTCGCGCGTACCGCAGCCGCTCTTCGAGCCGGATGACGCGGTCCTGCACCGCTAGCACAAATAGTCGCGCCTGGAAGACCAGGACCACGAGGGCCGCGGCCAAAATCACTCCAAAGATTCCCTGGAAGGAAATCCCCAGCTTCTTCAGCCGGTACAGCGACCACAGGAAATTGATCAGAAAAACTGGGACGGCAAAAAAATGATACGAAGGTACAAACTTTCCATGGTTTTCAAAATTCTGCTCGCTCATTTGCTCTTCCTCCATTGTGGCGGCTGATTGCAGCAAACCACCGTCGCGCTTCCCCCAAGAGTCGCTTTGCGCCGGCTCTTTGTTTCGAAGCGCAGGTCTTTTTTCCGTTGCGCACGAATTTCTGAGCCGATTCTGCCGCCCGTGCATCTAATCACCAGGGCAGGTTCATCTGTCCGGCGGCGGCCCGATGTAAAGCAATGGTTCTGCGCCGGAGGGGCACAAAATGGCCAAAGCATCCTGGGGCGGAAAAATCATCGCGGAAAGCAGCGCCACTGTCGTTGTCGAGGGCAACCAATATTTCCCGCCCGAAAGCGTCAATAAGGAATTCCTCAAGCCCAGCAATCACACTACGGTCTGCCCGTGGAAGGGCACTGCCCACTATTTCCATGTTGCAGTCGACGGCATGCAGAACGACAACGCTGCTTGGTACTACCCTCAGCCGAAGCCCGCAGCCGCTGAAATCAAGGACCGCATCGCATTTTGGAACGGCGTCCGCGTCAAGCGCTGACCCCTGCGCATCCCGCCGCTCTACTTGGCCATCTCATTCTTGAAGACCGCCCCGTCGTGCATCACAAACCGCACGTGCTCCAGTTCTCCGGCGTCCTTCAGCGGATCTCCGGACACCGCGATCACTTCCGCGTACGCGCCGGGAGCGATCACCCCGATCTCTCCTTTCATGTCCAGCATCTCCGCCGCTCGCGATGTCGCCGATTGAATCGCGTCCATCGACGACATCCCCAAAGAGACCATTCTCTTAAATTCTTGCGCCATCGGTTCCGTCCACGGAATCCCGCCCATGTCCGTTCCATAAACAATTTTCAGGTGCGCCTTCAGCGCCTTTCGAAACGACGTCTCGTGAACCATCGCCCGCGCGCGGTCGCGCTTTCCCTCCAGCGTGTCCGCCGGCGCCCAATCGTCGTAATACGGCGAAAGTGTCGGGCAATACCACGTCCCCTGCCGCTGCATCTGCGCGATCTGCGCGTCGGTAATCTCCAGTCCGTGCTCGATCGAATCGCATCCGCCATCCAGCGCCCGCTGCAGACCGATTCCGTTGTACGCATGACACGCCACTTTTTTCTGCCATCCGTGCGTCTCGTCTACGATCGCCTTCAACTCCTCGACCGTTAGCGTCGGCTGCGAAACCAGGTTTCCTTGCTTGTCCACCCACGACCGGTGCGTCATGTACACCTTGATCCAGTCCGCGCCGTGCTCCAGTTGTTGCCGCGCCGCCTTCCTCGCTTCCACCGGCCCATCGACAAGTTGCGCGCCTTTGGGCATGTCCAGTTCCGGCGCATACCCTTCCAGGTTGTATCCGCCCGTCGTCGATATCGCCCGCGTCGCGCCGAAAATTCTCGGTCCGGGAATCGTTCCTTCTTCTATCGCTTGCTTGATCTCTATGTCGCCGTATCCCGCGCCCTCCGTCTCCACATCCCGCAGCGTGGTAAAACCCTGCTCCAGCGCCCGCCGCGCCGCATAAGTAGCCCGCGCCGCCCGCAACGCGATTCCCGCTTTCAAAATATTCGCGTCGTAACCGCCTTTCACCGGGTCCTCGCCCCACAGGAAAATATGCGTGTGCGCATCGATCAGCCCCGGCAGCAGCGTCGCGTTCGAAAGATCAATCAACTTCGTGCCCGCCGGGATCTCCGCCGAACCGTCCGCCACTTTTTCAATCCGCTTCCCGCGCACGAAAATGAGCTGATTCTTCCGCGGCACCTCGCTCACCCCGTCGATCAACATTCCCGCGCGAATCACCGTCAGCGGCGCTGCGGTTGGCGCGCCGCTCTGCCCAATCAAAACACTCCCGCTCATCGCCAGCATTGCAACCACGCACGGAATTCGCTTCCTCATCCGTCACCCCCGCAGCCCGGCTAGCTTGCCCCAATCCTGCGGCCCTTTGCAAGACACCTGTACGCGAGCGCATCAAACCCGCACGGTACAGGAAACGGTGCTGGTTCAGCTTCCGGTTTGTCAGGATGGAACGGCCGGCTCGGATTCGCCGCGCGTGAGTTAGGCGCGTTTATCAGTTATTGGGTTCATCTGCTGGTCGGAAACTCTGGTCCCCGCAATCTTCCGGCCTTGCCCTAAAGGTTTTGGCGGGCTAATTCGCTACCTTCGCAGCCAGGCTTTCCATGAAACCGAGCATCGCCTGCATCAACTGCGAATCTACTTCATCTGCGATGGTCATCACGTCGAGCAGCACGGTGCTGTAATCCAAGCCTTCCTGGAACACCGCGCGGATGTCGTCGGTGTCGTCCGCTAGCAGAATTCTATGTTTCCTCATCGCAGGCTATACCTCTCAAATAGTAAGGATGGCAGATTAGAAGCCAGGAAAACTGCGCAATATTGGACACAGTTGCTGTTTCAGCCGAGAGTAATTCGGGAGCTAGAGGTCATAAGAGCAGCCGGAACGACCAACTAAAGGGCTTAGGAAAGGAGCGGGAGCTTGGAGCGAAAGCTAGTGTGGCCTGACGGTGATCTGCAACACTGGAACTGGCAGTATAACCCTCGAGAAAACTCCTCAACTCCGGCGCTCGGCCCAGCGGCGGGCTACTGGTGTTAAGCCGCGTAATCGTAAACCGACCCGCTTCTCAAGAACGCACTAGCTCCGTGACTTGTGCCCAAAGTCTGCTCTCAGTAGAATGTTCACTCTTCGTTTCCCACAGCTTTTCATTTTTTGTTGACCGTTTTGCGGTCGCAGTTGGCCATGGTCGTTTCGCGGTCGCTCTCGACGGAGATATACCGGAGTCATACCGAATGGGTCAGCACTACGACGTCATCGTCATCGGCGGCGGCCACAACGGCTTGGTTAACGCCGCCTACCTCGCCAAAGGAGGGAAGAAGGCCGTCGTCCTCGAACGCCGCCACGTGCTCGGTGGCGCCGCCGTCACCGAAGAAATCATCCCCGGCTTTCTTTTTTCCGAATGTTCTTACGTCGTCTCGCTCCTTCGCCCCGAAATCATCCGCGAACTCGATCTCCCTCGCCACGGCCTCGAGATTCTTCCGCTTGATGGCACCTTTTCCCCCATGCCCAGCGGCGACTACCTCTGGCGCATGAACGACCACGCCAAGTCCATCCGCGACATCCGCCGCCATTCCCGCCTCGACGCCGAAGCCTACGACGAATTCTCGAAGATGATGACCCCGATGTGCCGCTTCGTGAAGCCCATGCTCTCCATGGTTCCACCCGATCCCACCTCGCTCAATCCAAAGGACCTCAAGCAGCTTCACTTCTTGCTGCAGCGCTTCCGCGAACTTTCTTCCGACGAGCGCTACACCCTCGTCCAGCTCATGACCATGAGTTCCGCCGATTTCCTCGACCAGTGGTTTGAAACTGGTGTCCTCAAAGCCACCATGTCCGCTTCCGGTATCATCGGCACGTTCCTCGGCATTCGTTCGCCCGGCACCGCTTACGTTCTCCTTCACCACTATATGGGCGAAATCGATGGCGCGTTCCGCTCCTGGGGCTTCAGCCGCGGCGGCACGGGCGCCATTTCGAACGCCATCGCAGACGCCGCCCGTGAAGCCGGCGTCGAAATCCGCACCAAAGCACCCGTCGGCAAAATCCTCGTCAAGAACGGCTGCGCCGCGGGAGTCGTTCTCCAATCCGGTGAAGAAATCTTCGCAAACGTCGTCTCCTCCAGCGTCGACCCGCATCTTACGTTCGAGAAATTCCTCGAACCCAGCGAGCTTCCCACTGATTTTCTCGAAGGCGTCCGCCGCTACAAATTTCGCGGCTCATCCGGCAAGGTCAATCTCGCCCTCGAAACGATCCCCAATTTCAAATGCCTCCCCGGGCCGGGCCCGCATCTTCGCGGCGCCATCTCCATTTCTCCGAGCATGGAATATATGGAGCGCGCTTACGACGACGCCAAATACGGCCGCTACTCCCGCAAGCCATACATCGATATGGTCATCCCGAGCCTCACCGACCCCAGCGTCGCGCCTCCCGGCAAACACGTGCTCTCTTGCTTCGTGCAGTACGCACCCTACAAACTCGCCGAAGGCACTTGGGACGATCGGAAAGAAGCCTTCGGCGACAACGTCATCAACACCATCGCCGAGTATGCCCCCAACATCAAGGACATCGTCATCGGCCGCCAGGTGCTCACGCCGCTCGATCTCGAGCGCGAGTTCGGCCTCACGCAAGGCAATATTTTCCAGGGCGAGCTTTCTCTCGAACAGCTTTTCTTCCTTCGCCCTGTCGCCGGCTGGGCCTACTACCGCACACCCATCCGCAACCTCTATATGTGTGGATCGGCCACACACCCCGGTGGCGGCATCATGGGCGCCAACGGCCGCATCGCCAGCCAAGTCATCCTTAAAGAATGGAAAGGCGGTTCTTCGCGCTCGACTGCGACCGCGTCAAAGGCGGCCAACTGACCATGCCCATCGGACAGCGCGTGGTTCTCATCGGCGGCGGGCACAACGCACTCATCACCGCTTTTTATCTCGCCAGGGGTGGCTTCAAGCCGCTTGTCCTCGAACGCCGCGAAATGGTCGGCGGTGGCGCCATCACCGAGGAATTTCATCCCGGCTTCTGCACCTCCACTCTCGCGCACACGCTCGGTCCGCTCCGCGCCGATGTCGCGCGCGATCTGCAACTCGATAATTTCGATTGTGAAATTCTCTATCCCGATCCGCGCGTCTTTGCTCCGACACCGGACGGCAAGGCGCTCCTTTTCTACGACGACGTCGCCAGAACCGCGGCCGAAATTGCCCGCATCTCCGCCAAGGACTCCGCCAAGTACGCCCAATTTGCTTTGTCGCTCGAAAAAACCGCCCGCTTTTTTACGCAGCTCACTTCCATCACGCCTCCCGCGATCGATAAACCCACTCCCGAAGATCTCTGGAGCCTCCTTAAGACCGGCCGTAGCGTTCGCAGCCTCGGAAAGTCCGGCATATTCGATCTGCTCCGCTGGGGTCCCATGGCCGTTGCGGACTTCGTTGCCGAATTTTTCGAAAGCGAACTCCTTCGCGCCGTCATCGCCGCGCGCGGCATTTTTGGCGCCGCGCTTGGCCCCTGGTCCGCCGGATCGACCGCCGTCCTCCTTCTGCGCGCCGCCGCCGATGCCCATCCCGTAGGCCCTGCCGCGTTTCCGCGCGGCGGACTCGGCTCCTTCACGCGCGCTCTCGCCGAATCCGCGAAACAGGCCGGCGCTGAAATCCGCACCGATGCCGAAGTCCGCCACATTCTCGTCAAAGACGGCGCCGTCACCGGCATCGTTCTCGCCGATGGCGAAGAAATCGCCGTCGAAGCCGTCGTCTCCGGCGTCGATCCCAAACGCACCTTTTTCCATCTCGTCGATCCCACGCAACTCGACCCCACCTTCGCCAACCGCATGAAAAATTTCCGCGCCAATGGCACCGTCGCCAAGGTCAATCTCGCCCTCGGCAGTCTGCCGGCTTTCACTGCGCTGGACGCGACGGAGGGCTTTCTCAAGGCGCTATCCGGCCGCATTCACATCGGCCCCGAAATCGACTACCTCGAGCGTGCCTTCGACGCCTCCAAGTACGGCGAATTCTCGAAAGCCCCCTGGCTCGATGTCACCATCCCCACGATTCTCGATCCCTCGCTCGCTCCCGAGCGGAAGCACATCCTCTCCGCTTATATGCAATTCGCGCCATTCAAATTAAAAGAAGGGAACTGGGACACCCGCCGCAAGGAACTCGGCGACACCGTCATCAAGACTCTCGCCTCTTACGCGCCCGATCTTCCCGGCCTGGTTGAAGGCATCCAGGTCATCACCCCCAAGGATCTCGAAAGCTCCTACGGCTTCACCGGCGGCCACATTTTTCACGGCGAGCTCGCACTCGATCAGCTTTTCACCATGCGTCCCATTCTCGATTGGGCGCGCTACAAAACGCCTATCCGCGGCCTTTTTCTTTGCGGCTCCGGCACGCATCCCGGCAACGGCCTGACCGGCGCTTCCGGCGCCAACGCCGCCCGCGAAATCATCCGCGACCTCCGATGAAGGCTCCTATATGAAATATCAGCTCGTACTGCAGTGGCCCGGTGCTTCGGCTGCCGATTATGATCGCCTGATATCGCTTGAGGAAGCGATTAGGGATGGATTGGGAGATATTGACATCGTGGATGGCCACGACTTTGGGTCCGGCGAAATGAACATTTTCATTCATACCGCCAACCCCAAATCTGCACTCGAAAAAATCAAAACTCTTCTTGCTGTTGGCAAAACATGCGGGAATTGAAGGCTGGCTATCGAGACTTTGAAGAAGACGATTACAAGCCCATTTATCCCAAAGGGCGAAAAGCTTTGCAGTTATTTAGTAATTTACTCCGACATGTTCTTGGATATCGCAAACTGCATTTATGATCACCATCGACCGCAATAAACTGAAATCCCTGCAACAACGTGAGGATTCCCGCTTCCTTGCCGATCACCCCAAATCAGCTGCTCTCTACAATCGCGCACAATCCTCGCTCCTCGGCGGCGTCCCCATGAACTGGATGAAAAAATGGGCCGGCGCATTCCCGATCTTTGTGAAATCCGCGAAAGGCGCGCACTTCACCGACGTTGACGGCCGCGAATACATCGACCTCTGCCTCGGCGACACTGGCGCCATGACGGGCCATTCTCCCGATGTCGTCGCCGAAGCCGTCGCCCGCCGCGCCAAAGAAGGCATCACCTTCATGCTTCCCACCGAAGACGCCCTCTGGGTCGGTGAAGATCTCCAGCGCCGCTTCCGTCTCCCCTACTGGCAATTTACTCTCACCGCCACCGACGCCAATCGCTTCGCCATTCGCATCGCCCGCGAAATCACGCAACGCTCAAAAATCCTTGTCTTCCACTACTGCTACCACGGCACCGTGGATGAATCTTTTGCCAGGCTCGAATACGGCGTGGTCGGCCCGCGTCGCGGCAATATCGGTCCGCCCGTCAATCCCGCCGAAACCACCCGCGTCGTCGAATTCAACGATCTCAACGCGCTCGAAAACGCGCTCAAGCATCACGACGTCGCCTGCGTCCTCGCCGAGCCCGCCATGACCAACGTCGGCATCATTCTCCCCGACGACAGCTACTGGAAATCCGCCCGCGAATTCGCGCGCCGCTACGGCTCGCTCCTTATCGCCGACGAGACTCACACCATTTGCGCCGGACCCGGCGGTTGCACCGCCGAATGGAAACTCGATCCCGACATGCTCGTCTTCGGTAAAGCCATTGGCAGCGGCATTCCTGGCGCCACCTTCGGCGTCTCCGAAGAAGTCGCCCAGCGCATCAGCGCCCGCATTCATCTCGAAGACTGCGACGTCGGCGGCATCGGCGGGACTTTGGCAGGCAATGCGCTCTCGCTAGCTGCCATGCGCGCCACGCTCGAACACGTCCTCACGCCCGCCGTCTTCGAACGTATGATCCCCCTCGCCAAGCGCTTCACCGATGGTGTCGCGGAAAATCTCCGCGCCACCGGCCTCCCCTGGAACGTCATCCGCCTCGGCGCCCGTGCCGAATACACCTTCGCTTCGAAACCTCCCCGCAACGGCGGCGAATCCGCCGCTGCCGCCGATTTCGAACTCGAACGCTTCCTCCACCTCTACGCCCTCAACCGCGGCGTCCTCCTCACGCCGTTCCACAACATGGCCCTCGTGTCCCCCGCCACCACCGAAGCCGACATCGACGCCCACACGAAAATCTTCGCCTCCGCCGCCCGCGAACTCACTTCCCAGTAAGACAGACATTCCTGGCTGCCTTTGCCTTGGTGGCACTGGCCTTCAAGCTGAGCGCCTTTCCAAGCCAGAGCCAACGAACTAAAGTTGGATTGACATCGAGAAGACGGAGATTGTTAAAACGTCATTTCAGTCTATACGAGGAACTACGCGTGCTGACTGAACATGGCAATTCTTGCGGCTCTTTAGCCCGCACTTGTGGTCGGTCACGAGATCAAGAGCATCCAGGTCTAGTTTTTGACTGCCATTACTTTCCACAATTTTGCGTAGATTAGGTCACCCTTGTTTGCTATCCAGATCCTAATACGGTCTAGTAACGAGATGGCGTAGAAAGCGGCGACCTACTTCGACGGACAATACAACTTCTCTCTCGGTGAAACACTTCCAGATCCACAGTGGAGTCGAGCGTCCAATCAGGACCATGCAATACAACGCCGCGTCTTCTGCCTTCTTCTTTAGATCGAGAAGCAAGACAGGGGAAGCGACTAGGTTGCAGCGATATGGGAGGTCTGGGCATTGTCAAATGTGTGTCCAAAAGAGAAAGAGAATTGGTCCGGTACTTCACATAACCGGCCAAAGCGAGACCAATTCCCATCAAGGCGCCGACCAAAAGCACACGCCCGCCACGCGTTCCACGCTTCTACTTCACCTAGCAGCTAACTTAGACACCATGGTGTTCAACCTGGTTGCGTCGGCTTCGCGAGGGATTCTCCCTACACCCACGTCATGATCATCGCGGTTGCCTGTTGCGAGCTCATCTCCGAAGCGGCACAGCCTTCAGGCTGTGCGTTTTTTCCTGTACAGCACCAGAACTTGCCCTGCCCGTTCGTCAGCCTTAATCTTTCAGGCATCGATTTGCTGACTTAATTTGATTGGACCCCATGCCGCCAAAACCAACTTTCTTTCCGACGCCATCTGACTTCCGTGCCTGGCTCGAAACCCATCACGACAAGTTCCCCGAACTGCTCGTGGGCTTCTATAAAAAAGATTCGGGAAAACCCAGTATCACCTGGCCGGAATCAGTAGACGCCGCTCTCTGCTTCGGTTGGATTGATGGCGTTCGGAGAAGCATCGACGAAACCAGCTACACGATTCGCTTCACTCCGCGCAGGCCCACTAGCACTTGGAGCGCCGTTAACATCAAACGCGTCAAGCAGCTTAAGAAAACGGGTCTGATGCATCCCGCCGGTCTCAAGGCTTTTGCCGCACGTAGTGCAAGAAAATCTGGCATCTACTCTTACGAACAACGCGAGAGCGCCAAGTTCACTCGTGAACAGGAGAAGCAGTTTCGCGCAGACAAGTCCGCTTGGGAATTCTTCCGCTTTCAAGCTCCCTGGTACCAGAGGCTGACAACTTATTGGGTCGTCAGCGCAAAAAAGGAAGAAACAAAACTCAAGCGGCTTTCCGTACTCATCGATCATTCTCGGAATCGGCGAACTCTACCCCGGCTCATTCCCGCAAAGAAGAAGTAACCTGGTCGCTCGCCATGTAGAATAGGGAACTTCAAACCACAGAGGTGAGTGCCGATGTCTTCAGACTATCTGCTCAAAACCGAACCTTCCGAATACTCCTTCGCCGAACTCCAGCGCGACAAGGTCACGGTGTGGGACGGCGTTTCGAATCCTGTCGCCGTGAAGAATCTTCGCGGGATGATGCCCGGCGACAAGCTGATCATCTACGAAACCGGCGACCACAAGAGCGCCGTCGGCACTGCCTCCGTCGTCTCCCTGGACGCCTCCGACCCCAAGAATCCTGCCGTCAAGATCAAAGCCGGAAAACCACTCGCCAAGCCCATCACCCTGGAGCAAATCAAATCCAACAAACTCTTCAAAGATTCACCGCTCGTTCGAATCGGCCGCCTCTCCGTCGTTCCCCTCACCGAAGCCCAATACAAATTTCTAGCAGGCGACTGATTTCTCAAACGCGCGTATGATGCGGGTGCGAACGAACAAAATCACGAGGTTGAATTCCATGAAACGCTCCATCCTATTTGCAGCCCTGTTTGTCGCCATCCCTGCTTTCGCCCAACAAACGCCCGAAATCCGTTTCCACTCCGTCCCCGACTTCCTGAAACTTCCGCCCGACCTCCATCTCGGTGAAGCTACGGGCGTCGCCGTGAATTCCAAAGGCCACATCTTCGTATTCACGCGAGGCAATAGCACCGGTCCCGCCTATGGAGCGAGCGCCGCGCAACTCCTCGAGTTCGCCCCCGACGGAAAATTCTTCCGCGAGATCGGCCACCATCTCTACGCCTGGTCCTTCGCCCATACCGTTAAGGTCGACAAGGACGACAACATTTGGGCCACTGACAAAGGCTCCGACATGGTCATCAAATTCAATCCTGAGGGCCGCGTCGTCATGGTCTTCGGCCGCAAGCAGGAAGCCTCCGATGAAGGCACTGAGCCACTCAAGCACGTCAAGCCGCCGCTGCCTCCCGTCGATGGCATGTTCCGCCAAGTTACCGACGTCGCGTGGGACGCGGCAGGCAACGCCTACATCAGCGACGGCTACGTCAATTCGCGCATCGCCAAAATCGACAAGGACGGCAACTGGCTCAAGTCCTGGGGCGAACCCGGCGACCAGCCCGGCCAGTTCAACACCCCGCACAGCATCGCCGTCGATGCGCACGACAACATTTACGTTGCCGATCGCGGCAACCGCCGCATCCAGGTCTTCGACACCGATGGAAAATTCGTTCGCCAATTCGCCATCGACGTTCCCGTCGATCCCAACGCCCGCCCCGCCATCGGCAACAAGCCCGCCACCACCACCGGTACCATGGCGCCCGGCGCTCCTTGGGCCATTTGCATCACGCCTGGGCCAAATCAAGTGCTCTACAGCTCCGACGGTTTCCCCGGCCGCATCTACAAACTCTCTCTCGACGGAAAAGTTCTCGGTGTCTTCGGCAAATCCGGCAAGCAAATCGGCCAATTCGGCTGGGTTCACGAAATCGCCTGCCCCTCCGAAAACGACCTCTACGTCGCCGAAGTTTTGAACTGGCGCGTCCAGAAACTCATCCTCGAACCAACCCACTAGCGTCGTGTCGCGCAAATAACTTAAGGAGCTTTTTGTGGTTTTTCCACTTTGTGTCCTCTGTGTTCTCCCTCAACTCGGCGCTAAGTATTTTTCTGCCTACCCGAAGGACACTGCGGCTATTCACCGTTATCTGCGGGACTCGCCTTTAGCTACCGCTCGTCAACAACGGCGTCGGTAACAATCGAATGCATGACTAGCGCGGCTTGTGTGTTATTCTTTTTGTCCGCACGCAGAGTCTTCACGGGCAAAGCTCACAACACACGGCAACGATCTGCATCTCGATCTCGGCGTCTGAAGTGCCGTCCTGCTGATGTCGTTCGAACGTGCTGTCCTTTGGGTCAGCTTGCACTGCACTGTACGTTTGTACTATGGCCGGCGGGCTCGCTTGCTGCAAAAATAGAAAGATGTCCGGGCCGTCGCGTGGACGGCTCTTCGCAGCCTGGGCTTTTTCTGGGGATGCGTCGTTCAGGCACACGAGGGACAATCCTATTTTGGCCACCGCAATTCACACCCGTCATCCGACTGCCTCGCCGCCGGCGAGCCCTTCGACAACGCCCAGGGCAAGCGCTCAGAACTCTCCAATGAAGAATCCGGTAGCTCACGAAAGTGATTCGGCTCTCCGCAGCGGTGACCGTCGGGCAGCTGCTGTTTCTTACCAACAAGGGAACCAACCGCGAAGTTGTAGCACAGGTAATGCGCAAACGCGACTTCCGGCCGACCAGTTGTTACGCCGAAGTGGAATTCAGCGAGCCTTCGCCCGGATTCTGGGGCATCGAGTTTCCCGAAATGCCGGAACTCTCACCGGCAAACGCCCAGCAAAAAGAAGCGGCCCAGCTGGTGCAAGGTGCGGAAGCCATCGCTGGCGAACCAAGCATGCCGGCACGCGCTCCCAGCGCATACGAAGTGACGGCGTTGAAGCAGCAAGTCGAGGCGCTGCGCGAGCAACTGAAATTGCTGCAAACGCAGACCGGGGGGGAGAATTCATCCGCGCTCGCGGTGACTCACGATGCTCCTGCGGAATCCGAGCAGAAAGTTGCCACCAGCGGCCGATCGGGAGTGCTGCGGATCGGACTTGTTGCTGCTGCGTTGCTGCTCGCAGCAGGAGGCGCGGCACGGTACCTGCATTGGCTTCCCCGGCTGCCGCAGCCGAATAGAATTTCTGCCGCCGCGGCCTCCTCCAGCATCGCCGCTCACCCCGGTCCTACGGTGAGCTCCGTGATTCAGACGACCCCGGACGCACACTCTAATTCCGGCACGACAACACGGGCCAGCAACGCTCCTACGCCTCCGCTGAGCGCAGCTTCCCAGCACGCGGTGCAACCTGCGTCTGCGAGAGGGGCGGGGCCTTCCTCACTCGCCGCGCCCGAGCCGCCCGCACCCCGTGACGCGGCTGTAGCTGCGACGGTGGTGCAGGAAAAATCCGTGGTTGCCGCCTCCGTCGGGAAGCGCACTGTGCCGCGTCCATCGAGCAGAGCCGCTCCAGATTCGGCAGCGCCTTCTTCAGGGGGAGCAACTATCGTCCCGCCAAAACTGATCAAGTCGGTCCGTGCGACTGCTTCGCCAGAAGCGCTGCGCGACTTTGCTACAGGCAACGTGACGCTGGACGCCGTCGTGGACCCTTCGGGACACGTGAAAACGATGAAGGTGCTCACCGGGCCGCCTTCCTTGCAAAACGCCGCTATGGATGCCCTCAAGCAATACCAATACGAACCCGCCACGCAAAGGGGCAAGCCCGTCGCCGCCCACGTTACCGTCACTGTCAAATTCTTGTTCGAGCCATAACCCGGCCGATTCACGACTATGCTTCTTGCCTTTCTCCCGCAGTTGCCGGCACTCACTGGCGATCGAACAACAGGGGAAAGAACTGCCCGCCCATCCGGTCCCCGCGAGGAATTACGGGAACGCCCGCGAGAAGTGGTTCATTAGAATCCGACATGACGCCATCACGAAAGACATTTATAACGGTGGCGCGGCGCGGCGCGGGCGTATCGTTCGCGCGCGAACCGTGCATCGTTCGGGCATGGTGAAACGAGCTTTCACCCTTTTTCAACTCAATGGCAACAGGCTCGAATTTATCTTTCAGCTCTTCGGGCAGAG
>WNGC01001002.1_pt1 | contig 17012 bp, 15 predicted proteins | sample 5400051 | NCBI WGS metagenome assembly WNGC01 (sample SAMN13153368, study PRJNA577476) | soil metagenome | isolation source: 20 cm soil or saprolite under grassland replicate 2 | place: USA:California | collected 2016-06-15
TGGGTAAGCTCGTCGCGCTCTACGAGCACAGCGTGTTCACGCAGAGCGTCGCGTGGAGCATCAATGCCTTCGATCAGTGGGGCGTGGAGCTCGGGAAGAAGCTATGCGAGCAGCTCGCGCCGGCGGTGCAGGATCCGGATGGCGGCCACGCGGCACCCGCTTCCGTCATGAAGCTGCTCGCGACCGTGGCGAAATGGAGGCGGTGAGTGCGCAGCGGCCGGGCGGGCGCTTCCGTCCGAGCAGCAGAACCTGATCGTGACGCGACTCGGCCTTCCTGTCGCCGCCCCATGCGACATGCTTGTGGCTGGCGCGGGGCGCTCCCAAGCTGGCTTGACGCCTCCTGCGTGGCTTAGCGGGCCACGGCTTCAGTACAATCGCTCATTTCGTGCAGACCTGAAAGCCTCTGATGCCTCTGCGATCGCCCTCTTTCCCTCTGACTGTCTTGGTCATCCTGTCGGCCACCCTGCTGATCGGAGTCAATCCCGCGAGCGGGCAGACGTCTAACACGTCTGGCGGCTTGCAGATGTTGCAGGGGCTGTCGCCCCAGCAGCGCGAGGCGCTGTCGCGGCAGCTTGGAGGACTCGGAGCTGGCGGCCCCGGCGGCACGCAGGGCACGCTCGGTGGTCGCGGCCAGCAAGCGGACGAAGAGCTGCTGAATATCACGGCGCAGCAACAGCGCGAGCTCCTAATGGACGCGGAGAAGCAGCGAGCGGAGCTGCAACGCCTGAGCCCGTTCTTGGAGGGCGAGGATTGGCTCGTCATCACCATCGACTCCAACCCTCTCCCCGCTGAGCCCCAGACGCCGACGACGCCGCAGACGAGTGCACTAGGCAGTCTCGCGAATCTGCCGCCTAACGCTCTCAGCGCGCTGCGGTCCGGATTGGGCGCGGCGGCCGCCATCTCGGCTGGCGTGACCGCCGGTGGTTACGTCGAGCCCGCAGGCACCGCCGACCAGGAAAAGCGGGCGATGATCTCTCTGATCCGCGCGAAGAACCCCTATCAGCTCTCACGCGACGGCGTGCTCGCGCTCCCGGGATTCGCGCCTGTTCCACTCGCGGGACTGACCGAGCAGCTCGCTACTCTGCGCCTGGGAGTTGAGCCGGCGCTGCGGGACCTCTACATACGCGTGACGAAGTTGCCGCTGAACAAGGTCGGGCGCGCGGCGCTGAAGCCGTTCGGCTACGATCTGTTCGACCGTGTGATCTCGACGTTTGCGCCAGCCACGAACGTGCCGGTGCCGGCCGACTACATCGTCGGCCCTGGCGACGAGCTCGACGTGCAGCTGTACGGGAACAGGAATGACAATCTTCAGCTCCTGGTTGGTCGCGATGGCCGCGTGAGCTTTCCCGAGCTCGGGCCGATCAGCGTCGGCGGGCAGACCTTCAAGAGCATGAAGGCTGCGCTGGAGTCGAGAGTTGAGCGGCAGATGATCGGCGTGCATGCGAGCGTCACGATGGGCGAGACGCGCACGATCCGGGTGTTCGTGCTCGGAGATGCGAGGCGGCCCGGCTCTTATACGATCAGCGGCCTGGGAACGATCACCTCGGCGCTGTTTGCCGCTGGTGGCTTACAACCGATCGGTTCGTTGCGAAATATCCAGCTGAAGCGGCGGGGCGAGCTCGTGCGCCGGCTGGATCTCTACGACATGCTGATTCGCGGCGACACGACCGACGACGCCAAGCTTCTACCGGGTGACGTGATCTTCGTGCCACCCATCGGTCCGACGGTAACCGTCGATGGCGAAGTCCACCGTCCAGCCATCTACGAAATTCGCAATGAGAGCTCGGTCGCCGACGTGGTCCAGCTTGCGGGCGGTCTCACGCCTGAGGCCGACACGGGAAAACTCGCACTCACGCGCATCGATGCGGACCTGCATCGGGTCGTGCTTCAGGTCGATCTGAGCGGCGCCGCAGGCGCGTCCGAGACGGTGCTCAATGGCGACGCCCTGCAGGTCTCGCGCTTGCGTCCCACGCTCGACGGTGGAGTACTGGTGCAGGGGTACGTTTACACGACTGGCGCGTTCGCCTATCACCAAGGTATGCGGCTCACGGACGTGATCCGTTCGGTGCACGATCTGAAGCCCAGCGCCGACTTACACTATATCCTGATCCGCCGAGAATTGCCGCCCAATCGACGCGTCACGGTTTTATCCGCTGACCTTGCGGCGGCGCTGCAAGCCCCGGGTTCACCCGCGGACGTGCCGCTGATGGCGCTCGATCGCATCATGGTCTTCGATCTGCAGTCGAGCCGCGACAGAGTCATCAGGCCGCTGCTCGATGACCTGCGCCTTCAGTCCAACATCGGGTACCCGGACGAGGTGGTGCGTATCGACGGACATGCCAACGTTCCCGGAGCGTATCCGCTCGAAGTCGGCATGACGGTGCGGGATCTGATCAGAGCCGGTGGCGGCTTGAGCGATGCGGCGTACGGTGGCAGCGCCGAGCTCACGCGCTACAGGGTCATTAATGGCGAGTCGCGTCGAACCGAGCTCATCCCAGTTGACCTGGCGGCGGTACTGCGCGGAGATCCCGCCGCCAACTTGCGGCTCGAGCCCTACGACAGTCTCAGCATCAAGGGGATTCAGGGATGGACCGAACAAGAAGAGATCACGCTGAGCGGGCAGGTGAAGTTTCCCGGCAAGTACTCCATCAAACAGGGTGAGACATTGAAGTCGGTGTTGCTGCGCGCCGGCGGCCTGACGGAGTACGCATTCCCGGAGGGAAGCGTCTTTACCCGCCAGGAGCTGCGCGATCGGGAGCAGAAGCAGCTAGACCTGCTTGCGGACCGCATGGAGAAGGACATCGCATTCGCCGCGCTGCAGGGCGTTGAACTGACCGCGTCCGGGGCGGCCGGCGCGGCCGCGGCGGCTGGGGCGGGCGCGGCGGGCGGGGCGGCCACAGCTTTGACCGTTGGCCACTCCCTTCTCACCCAGCTGCGCCAATCCCGGGCCATAGGCCGGCTGGTGATCAACCTGCCGCGCCTGCTTGGCTCATCAATCGGGTCGGTATCCGACGTTATTGTTCGTGGCGGAGACGAACTCATCGTGCCGAAATTCCAGCAGGAGGTGACCGTGATCGGCGAGGTACAAACGGCGACCTCCCACCTGTACCGGCCGGGACTGTCCCGCGAAGACTATATAGCTCTGAGCGGGGGCGAGACAGTTCGCGCCGACAACAGTCGCATCTATGTCGTGCATGCAGACGGCAGCGTAGCTGCGAACGAAGGTGCGCGCTGGTTCCGCAGTTCAAATGTACGGATCGCTCCGGGCGATACCGTGGTCGTGCCGCTGAACGCGGAGCACATACCGGCGCTGCCCCTGTGGCAGGCGATTACGCAGATCTTGTACAACGTAGCGATCGCTACCGCCGCGGTGCACGCACTCTGAGGATCGCGACGGCAGCGGTACACGCGCTCTGACGCGAGCGGGCACGTGAACTCCTTTCGCGATACCCGCTGTTGACAGTCCCAGTCCGGCGGTCTAGGCTTCATTTGTTCAACGATTGAACGGCGGCTTGCCGAGGCATCACGTGTGGGTGGCGCCGTGGCAGTCGCGTGTCTTCTGGCCGCGTGCCGCTGTACCGCAAGGCCCCGACATTGACCGAAGAGATGCACTACAAGTTGATGCGGCTGCTCGAGGCCAATCCCGCAATGAGTCAGAGGGATGCCGCACGCAAACTCGGGATCAGCCTCGGCAAGACCAACTATTGTGTACAAGCGTTGGTTCGCAAGGGCTGGGTTAAGGCTGCTCATTTCAAGAACAGCCACAACAAGGCAGCGTACATGTATTTATTGACGCCGCACGGCCTCGAAGAGAAGGCCAAACTTACGATGCGGTTTCTACAAATAAAATTGCGCGAGTACGAGACACTGCGGATGGAAATCGAGCAGATCCGCGCAGATGCAGCGCGTCGCAGTCCACGCTAGCTAGGGGGAGAAAAATAGCGAGGGGGAGCAAAATGGCGAGGTTGGATTTGTGAGCACTGTCGCGAACGAGTTCGATCCGGACGATCCGATCGATCTGCGGGCGTTTGCCGCCTGCCTTTGGTCCAGACGCCTGTGGATCGTCGTCAGCGTGATTCTCTTCACCGCTGCGTCGGCTGCCGTCGCGTTCCTCATGACCCCGATCTACCGCACTGCCACGGTTTTTGTCTCGGCGAATGTCGGGGCTTCCGGCATAAGCGAGCTGGTGGGTGGGGCACTGGGGACCCTTGGGGACCTTGCCCCCCTTGCAGGCATCAACGTCAATCAGGGCGTCACCGCGACAGAGGAATCTCTGGCAGTCCTCAAATCCCGCCACTTCACGGAGGCATTTATCGAAGACCGGCGTCTTATGCCAGAACTCTTTCCCAGAAAGTGGGACGCACAAAACCGGAAATGGAAGACGGACGTCGTGCCGCCGACTCTGTCGCAGGCCTACAAGTATTTCAATAAATCGATTCGCGAGGTTCTTCAGGACAAGAGAACTGGGCTTATTACTCTGCAGATTGATTGGCGTGACCGAATTGAGGCGGCGGAGTGGGCGAACGATCTCCTCAAGCGGTTGAATGCGGAGATGCGCACACGTGCAATCAGGAATGCGGACGCCTCCGTCGGCTATCTCGAGAAGGAGCTGAGTACGACCTCGGTGGTCGACACCCGACAGGCGATCAGCCGCCTGATGGAGGCCCAAATCAACAAACGGATGTTGGCGAATGTGACGGAGCAGTACGCATTCCGGGTGGTCGACAAAGCGATGGCCCCGGACAAGGACGACGTGTTCATGCCCAAGAAGCTGCTGCTGCTCGTTGCAGGGTTTGTACTTGGCGCGCTGGTCGGCGGCATCGGAGTGCTGCTCGTCGATGGCTTGGATCGCAAACGTGTACTTCCCCGTGCTAGGGCTTGAAAATGCAACGGATTTACAAAGATAGAAAGATCAGAATCGGGGTCGTCGGTTGCGGCCGGATCTCGGCGAATCATTTCAAGGCGATCCAGGCGCATAAGAGCGATCTGTTGCTGAGCGCGGTATGCGACACGGATCCGACTGCGCTGCGCGCTGCGTCTGAGCTGTACGGTGTACACGGCTATGCCAGCTTGGTGGATCTGCTGGACAACGCCGAGGTAGATGTCGTGGCGCTGTGTACGCCCAGCGGACTCCATCCGGCCCAGGCCACTCAGGCAGCCAGGGCCGGTCGGCATGTGGTGACCGAAAAACCCATGGCCACGCGCTGGAGCGACGGTTTACAGATGGTCCGAGAATGCGATCAGGCCGGCGTGCATCTCTTCGTCGTCAAGCAGAATCGGCGTAATCCAACGCTGCAACTATTGAAGCGTGCCGTGGAGCGACGCCGATTTGGCCGGATCTACATGGCTACCATCAACGTGTTCTGGACGCGACCGCAGTCCTATTACGACAGCGCCAAGTGGCGTGGCACGTGGGAGTTCGATGGTGGCGCCCTCATGAATCAGGCCAGCCATTACGTCGATCTGGTCGACTGGCTGGTTGGACCTGTCGAAAGTGTGCAGGCCTATGTAGCAACCTTGGCCAGAAACATCCAGGTGGAAGACACGGCAACGGTGGGCGTCCGCTGGCGGTCCGGCGCACTCGGGTCGGTAAACATTACGATGTTGACTTACCCCAAGAACCTCGAAGGTTCAATAACCGTCATCGGCGAGAATGGCACCGTCAGAGTTGGTGGCGTTGCAGTGAATGAAATCCAGCATTGGGAGTTTGCAGACAAGGATCCGGAGGACGAGAAGGTCAAGAGCACGAGCTACGAGACCACGTCTGTCTACGGCTTGGGGCACCCTCTTTATTACGACAACGTGGTCAAAGTCATGCGCGGGGATGCGGAGCCGGACACTGATGGGCGTGAGGGTTTGCGGTCCCTCGAGCTGTTGATCGCCAGTTATCTGTCGGCGCGTGACGGCCGTCGCGTCGCCTTGCCATTGGAATACTGAATATGGCAGTTACCATACATCCGACCGCGATTGTCGATGCTGGTGCGATGATCGGCGACGGAAGTCGCATTTGGCACTGGGTGCATATCTGCGGTGGCGCCCGTATCGGTCGAGCGTGCTCATTTGGTCAGAATGTCTACGTCGGCAACCGTGTGACCATCGGCAACAACGTCAAGGTGCAGAACAACGTTTCTGTCTACGACAACGTGACGCTCGAGGACGATGTCTTTTGCGGCCCAAGCGCGGTTTTCACCAATGTCTACAACCCGCGCTCTGGCGTGGTCCGCAAGGACGAATACCGCGACACTCTGGTCAAGCGAGGCGCAACTCTAGGGGCAAATTGCACGATCGTATGTGGTGTGACTATCGGTGAGTACGCGTTCATCGCCGCCGGCGCGGTCGTCAACCGTGACGTCAAGCCATTTGCGCTAATCGCTGGCGTGCCGGGACGACAGAGGGGCTGGATGAGTCGACATGGTGCACGCCTTGCGCTACCTGCGAGTGGAGCTGGCAAAGCGGTGTGCCCAGCCACCGGCGAAACCTATGCGTTGAGGGATGGCGCTTGTATCTGCTTGAGCGAGTAGCGTCGCGGCTTGAGAGCCCAGGCGCGTTCATCGACAGAGGCCGGGTGTGACGTGAGGATCAAAGGCAAGAGGGTGCTGGTGACCGGTGCGGACGGGTTCATCGGGTCCCACGTTGCCGAGCATTTGCTCGCTGCAGGCGCCAACGTTCGGGCGTTCGTGTACTACAACAGTTTCAATTCCTGGGGCTGGCTCGACGAGTCGGACGACCATGTTAGGCGGGCCATCGAAGTGTTTGCCGGCGACGTTCGAGACCCGTACGGAATTCGAGCGGCCATGAAGGGCTGCGAGGTCGTGATGCATCTCGCTGCCTTGATTGCCATTCCATACTCATATCACTCGCCCGACATGTATGTCGACACCAATGTCAAGGGCACGCTCAACGTACTGCAGGCAGCGCGCGAACTCGGTGTGGAGCGGGTTGTGCACACTTCCACCAGTGAGGTATACGGCACCGCCCGTTATGTGCCAATCACGGAGGACCATCCCTTGCAGGGACAGTCACCGTATGCCGCCAGTAAAATTGGTGCAGATCAGATGGCAACCAGTTTCTACCTATCGTTCGGTACGCCTGTCACGATTATCAGACCGTTCAACACGTACGGCCCGCGTCAGTCCGCGCGAGCCGTGATTCCGACCGTCATCATCCAGATCGCATCCGGGGCTCGGCAAATCAGAATTGGTGCGCTGCATCCGACACGCGACTTCAACTACGTGCGGGACACCGCTCAGGGCTTCATCGCTATCGCAGAATGTGATGCGGCATTGGGCCAGGTAGTCAATATTGGCAGCAACTACGAAATCTCGGTGGGCGACACCGCGCGATTGATCGCGGAGCTCATGGATCGCGACGTCGAGTTCACGAGTGACGAGCAGCGGCTACGTCCGGCGAGCAGCGAGGTTGAGCGGCTTTGGGCCGACAATACTCGCGCCAGAGAGTTGACTGGCTGGACGCCGGAGTATTCAGGGATGGAAGGATTGCGGCGTGGTTTGCGCGAGACCATTGTCTGGTTCGGCGCACCGAGCAATCTGCGCCGCTATAAGCCCGACCTGTACAACATCTGAGCTTCATCCTGTACGCACATGACTCTTGCGTCAACCACGGATATTTCTGCCGGGTTTGCCGATAGCTGGCTGCGCGATGTGCTGGCCGCCGTGCACGGGGTGCTAGGCCTGCCGAGAAGCCCGCTGCCGCTGCATGAACCCGAGTTCGCGGGCCGCGAATGGCAGTACGTCAGGGAGTGCCTCGACACAGGCTGGGTGTCCTCAGCGGGCGCATACGTCGATCGCTTCGAGCGTGATCTATGCTCATATACGGGAGCGGCACATGCCATCGCGACCTCAAACGGCACCTCGGCGCTGCATACTTGTCTGCTTCTTGCGGGAGTGCGGGCGGGCGACGAGGTCCTGACCCCCACATTAACTTTTATCGCTACTGCCAACGCGGTGTCATACACAGGCGCCGTGCCTCACTTCGTCGATTCCGAGCCAGAGTCACTTGGAGTTGATGCGGTCAAGCTTGAGGCGTATCTGCGCGAGACCGCGCGTGTCGTAGGCAGCGTATGTATGAACCGCCTAACCGAGGCGCCAATGCGGGCGCTGATCGCGATGCACGTGTTCGGCCACCCTGCGAATCTCGATGCACTGAACGAAGTCGCGAAGCGCTGGCACCTCGTGCTGATCGAGGATGCCGCCGAGTCGCTGGGGTCGATCTATCGCGGTCGACACACTGGCAACGTCGGGCTACTTTCGGCGCTCAGCTTCAACGGCAACAAGGTAGTGACGACCGGCGGCGGTGGCGCGTTATTGACCAACGATGCCGTGCTGGGGCGCCGGGCCAAACACCTGACGACAACGGCCCGCATTCCTCATCGCTGGAGCTTCTTGCACGATCAAGTGGGCTATAACTATCGGCTGCCCAATCTGAACGCCGCGCTTGGATGCGCTCAACTCGAGCAGCTGCCCGCGATGATCCAACGCAAGCGACAATTGGCGGCGCGCTACTGCGACGCTTTTAACGGCGTATCAGGAGTCAAGTTTCTTCGCGAGCCGCCAGGCACATCGAGCAATTACTGGCTCAATGCCATCGTGCTCGACGCGGCCCATGAAGCGCAGCGCGATAGTCTGCTTGCTGCGCTTAACGATGTTGGCTACATGTCGCGCCCGGTGTGGACCCTTATGCACAAACTGCCAATGTATAGCGCATGTCCGCGCATGGACCTGACGCTCGCCGAGCGGATGGAAGCGCGCATCATCAATCTGCCTTCGAGCGCCAAACTCGGGACCTGACGGTGAAGGCTAAGCGTATCTGTGTCGTCACCGGCAGCCGCGCGGAATATGGTCTGCTGTACTGGGTGATACACGACCTAAATGTCCACCCTGACGTTGAGCTGCAGTTGGTCGTCACCGGCATGCATCTCGCGCCCGAATTCGGTCTCACGGTGCGCGAGATCGAGAGAGATGGGTTCGCGATTTCACGCCGTGTTGAGATGCTGGTGTCGAGCGATATGCCCAGCGGTGTTGCGAAGTCGATTGGACTCGGTGTGATTGGTATGGCGGATGCATTCGAGCAGCTCAGGCCGGACGTCGTGCTCGTGCTCGGTGACCGTTTCGAGATTCTTGCCGCGGTGCAGGCCTGCCTGGTCCACAACGTGCCCGTTGCACATATCGCCGGCGGGGATACTACTGAAGGGGCGTTCGACGAATCGATCCGACACGCGGTCACGAAGATGGCGCACGTGCACTTCGTGACGAACGAGCAGTCGGCGCGACGTGTGCGCCAGCTCGGCGAAGATCCGCAACGCATCCACGTTGTCGGCAGTCCGGGCCTCGATCACCTCCGTCGCCGGCAGCTCCTTGAGCGCGGTGCGCTCGAAGAGTCCCTGGGCGCACACCTCGGTGTGCACAACCTGCTAGTCACGTTCCATCCCGTTACGCTGGAAGCGGGTGAGAGCGAGCGACAGTGCACGGAGCTGCTTGCCGCGCTCGACGGACTCGACGCGGACACGGCGCTCTGGTTTACACGCCCGAACGCCGACACCGGTGGCCGCGCGATTGCGTCCGCGCTCGATACCTGGGCAGCGAAGCGACAGGAGCGTGCCCACGTCTATTCATCACTAGGCCAGTCGCGGTATCTAAGTCTAATGTCGCAGGTCGATGCGGTTGTGGGCAACTCGTCGAGTGGGCTGTACGAAGCGCCGTCGTTCGGCGTCCCCACGGTCAACATCGGCGACCGCCAGCGCGGCCGGCTCGCGGCGGCGTCGGTATTGCATTGTGCGCCCGAGCGTCGTGCAATCAGTGAAACGATCCGGCGCGCGCTCTCCTTCGATTGCAGCGGGGTGGTCAATCCGTACGGCGACGGCCGCAGCGCGGACCGCATAGTTGAAGTGTTGCGCGCTTTGCCGCCGGCCACCGAGCTGCTGAAGAAGGCTTTCCATCTGGCGGAGGGTGCGAGTGGCTAAGGTGACCCTCGTCATCGCCGAAGCTGGCGTTAATCACAACGGCTCGCCAGAGCTCGCGCTGAAGCTGGTCGATGTGGCGGCTGACGCCGGTGCGGACGTGGTCAAGTTCCAGACATTCGAAGCTGACCGTCTGGTCACGGCTAAGGCAGCGAAGGCTGTGTATCAGGTTGCGAACACGCGGGAGGCCGGGTCACAGCTTGCCATGCTGCGTCGCCTTGAGCTGTCGCGTGCGGACCAGGAGGCGGTGATCGCGCGTTGTAGCGAGCGCGGTATCCGCTTCATGTCGACGGCTTTCGACGCGCACAGCCTTGCATTCCTCGCCACGCTGGCGATGCCAGCAGTGAAGATTCCCTCCGGCGACATCACCTGCGGCCCGCTCCTGCTACAAGCCGCGCGGTTGCGCAAGCCGCTGATCGTGTCGACCGGCATGTCGACGCTTGCCGAGGTTGAGCAGGCGCTTGGCGTTATTGCGTTTGTCCTCACGAGCGATCGCGAGCCGACCGGCCGCGCTGATTTTGAGGCTGCTTACTGTGCTCCTGAAGGCAGGCGCGCCCTCCAGGGCCATGTCACGCTGCTGCATTGCGTGACTCAATATCCGGCACCGCCCGAAGCTGTGAACCTGCGCGCGATGGATACGATGGCGAATGCGTTCGGCCTCCCGGTTGGATACTCCGACCACACACTGGGTATCGAAATTGCGATTGCCGCCGTCGCGCGCGGCGCGACCGTCATCGAGAAGCACTTCACGCTTGACCGCACTCTGCCCGGACCCGATCACGCGGCGTCGCTCGAGCCAAGCGAGCTCAGGCAGCTGATCGCCTCGATTCGCAACGTCGATCAGGCCCTTGGCTCGCCTGTCAAGGGGCCGGCCCCGCAGGAATTGGGCAATCGTCCTATTGCGCGGCGAAGCGTCATGGCAGCGCGCCGAATCCGCCAGGGCGAAGTCTTTACCCCCGACATGCTCACGGCCAAGCGGCCGGGTCACGGCATCTCGCCAATGGACAGCTGGAGTCTTCTGGGTCGGCCGGCCGGCCGCGACTACGATCTAGACGATCTCATCGAGCCATGAAGCTTCCGGTCCTGATAATCGGCGCTGGCGGGCACGCGGCAGTTGTGGCGGATGCCCTGTTGGCGGCTGGCGAGCGAGTGCTCGGTTTCACCAATACTGACACTGCGCGGCACGACCGCGTCGTATGCGGCTTGCATGTGCTTGGCGACGACCGCGTGCTCGATGCGCATACACCAGACACCTTGACGTTGGCCAACGGCCTGGGCGGCGTGGGTAGCGTCGCGGCGCGGCTTACCATGCAGCAACGCCTGCAGGCACGCGGCTGGCGGTTCGTGGATGTACGCCACCCCGCCGCATTGGTGTCGCGGTTCGCCCGCGTGCACGACGGCGCGCAGCTCCTCGCCGCGAGCGTAGTGCAGGCTGGGGCAGAGGTCGGTGAGGGGTGTATCGTGAATACCGCGGCGGTGGTTGAGCACGATGTCACACTTGGCGGGTGGGTGCATGTCGCACCGCGTGCCTTGGTATGCGGTGATGTCGCGATCGGCGCGCGCAGCCACATCGGCGCTGGAGCCATCGTGCGTCAAGGCATTCGATTGGGAGAGGAGACCGTAGTCGGAGCCGGTGCTGTGGTGGTCAGGGACTTCGCTGGCGGCGGCTTGTTGATAGGTGTTCCGGCTTATCCCGTGGAGCACGACCTATGAAGAACTGGGAACAGACGCTTATCGGCGTGGACACTACATTGCGCCAAGCCCTCGAGACGATTGACAGGGGCGGCTGCCAGATCGCCTTGGTCATCGACGCAAACGGCCGGCTCCTCGGCACACTGAGCGACGGCGACGTGCGGCGGGGGCTACTGAGGGGGTTGAGCTTGGGCGATAAGGTGATTGCCGCGATGGCCGCGGACCCTACCTGCGCCACCGTCGACGAAGATCGCCAGTCGATTCTCGCAACGATGCGAAGACTCGGCTTGCATCAGATTCCGATCGTCGACTCAGAGCACATAGTCGTCGGCCTCGAGGTGGTTGATGACTTTCTCACGATACCGGTGCGCGATCACTGGGTCGTCATCATGGCCGGCGGTATGGGCAGTCGACTCGAGGATCTCACGCGCTACACGCCGAAACCCATGCTGAAGGTCGGATCGCGACCGCTGCTCGAGACGGTCGTGCGTGCCTACGCTGAGCAAGGATTCCACCGGTTCTATCTGGCGGTCAACTACAAGGCGGAGCAAATCGAGGCTCATTTCGGTGACGGCAGCGGAATCGGCGTGGACATACGCTATTTGCGCGAGGCGCAGCCCCTCGGCACTGCGGGCGCCCTAAGCCTGCTGCCCGAAGCACCCTCGCAGCCAATCGTCGTTACCAATGCCGATCTCCTAACGAAAGAGAATTTCGGCCTCATGGTTGATCGGCATGTCGAGTCGGACGCGGATGCAACGATGGCAGTGCGCGACCACGAGATACAGGTGCCGTTTGGCGTTGTGCGCGAGCGCGACGGACGCCTCGAATGCATTGAAGAGAAGCCGATGCAGCGCTTCGTCATCAGTGCGGGTATGTATGTTCTGTCACCGCAGGTGCTCGGGTTCGTTCCGCGAGAACAGTTCTTCGATATGCCGTCGCTGTTCGAGATCATGGCCCGAAATGGAATGAAGACGCGCTGTCACCATGTCGAGAGCTACTGGCTCGACATTGGACGTCTTCCCGACTATGAGCGGGCCAACGTGGATTTTCCCGAGGTATTCCGGTGATCCGCGACCGAAAGGTGCTTGCGCTGATTCCTGCGCGCGGGGGCTCGAAGGGGCTGCCGGGCAAGAACATTCTGTCGGTGTGCGGCCGCCCGTTGTTGGCATGGACCATAGATGCCGCGCGGGGTTCGCGCTGCGTAGACCGAGTCGTGCTGTCGTCTGAGGATCAAGCAATCATGGCCGCTGCCCGAGCTTGCGGTTGCGAAGTGCCATTCCGGCGCCCGGACGTGCTCGCGTCAGATACCGCATCAACGGTTGATGTGGTATTGCACGCGCTCGACACTCTGCCCGGCTACGACGTCGTCGTGCTACTCCAGCCGACGTCACCGTTGCGAACGGCATCCGACATCGACACCGCTTGTGAGAAGTTCGCCACTAGCGGAGCGCCAGCGTGCGTGTCGGTCAGCCCGATTGAGCAGAGTCCGTACTGGATGTATCGCTTGGGCGACAATGACACGCTCCTGCCTATCATCGAGCCGTCGGAGGCCGCTCGGCGCCAGGACTTGCCCGATGTCTATGCGCTGAACGGTGCGATTTATGTCGCTGAAACCGCTTGGTTGCGGCAAGCCCGAACGTTCCTGACCAGAGACACCGTAGCCCACGTAATGCCTGCTGAACGCGCGCTGGACATTGATACAGCGGCCGACTTCGACGCTTTCAAAAGGAGCGTAGTTGAGGATGTCGATGCTTAGGTACCCGCGTCATCGTGACATCGACCTGCGGCCGTTCAAGAAGGACACGGCCGACAGTACCCGTTACGGCCTCCCGCTGCAGGTTCGCTTCTGCCGACATTGCGTGATTTCGAACCAGAGACCGAATTCGGCGGTCGAATACGAGCACACGAAAGACAGTCGAAAGAATACGATCAATTTTGATGATGAGGGCGTCTGCGATGCCTGCCGTCTGGCCGAGCAGAAGCATGGCAGCATCGACTGGACAGAACGCGCGCTTCGTTTGCACGAGTTGTGCGACCGTCATCGCAGCAGGGACGGTTCCTACGATTGCATCGTTCCGGGCTCCGGCGGCAAGGACAGTTTCTATGCTGCGCATCTCCTCAAATACAAGTATGGCATGCACCCGTTGACCTTTACCTGGGCGCCGCACGTCTACACCGAGTGGGGCTGGCGCAACTTCCAATCGTGGATCCACGCGGGATTTGATAACTTCCTGTGCACGCCCAACGGTCGGGTGCACCGATTACTAACCCGCCTGGCGGTTGAGAACCTCTTCCACCCGTTTCAGGCGTTCATCTTCGGGCAGAAATCACTCGCGCCTAAGATGGCCCTCCTGCACAAGATTCCGCTCGTGTTCTACGGCGAAAACGAAGCGGAGTACGGGAACCCGATTGCCGATACACAATCGGCCAAACGCGACTGGTCCTATTTCACCGCGCAAGACAAGTCGAAGATCTATTTTGGCGGCACGTCAGCATCGGATCTGCAGAGCTACTTCGGCGTCGACGCGCATGAATTGCAGCCGTATTTGCCGGCTAATCCCGAGGAAATCGAGCGCCAAAAGGTAGAGGTTCACTACCTCGGCTATTATTTGAAGTGGCATCCGCAGAGCTGCTACTACTACGCGGTCGAACACGGTGGTTTTCAAGCATCGCCCGAGCGTACGCCTGGCACTTACAGCAAATACAACAGCATTGACGATCGTATCGATGACTTTCACTACTACACAACATTTATCAAGTTCGGTATCGGGCGCGCGACGTACGACGCGGCCCAGGAAATCCGCTCGCGTGATATCACGCGTGATGAGGGCGTCGCGCTGGTCCGACGCTTTGATGGTGAGTTCCCCGAGCGCTTCGCTGAGGAAGTCTTCCGGTACCTCAGCATCCCCTCGAAGGTGTTCCCCGAGGCTTCGAAAATGTTCGAGCAGCCCATCGTGGACCGCGCGTACTTCGACAATCTGGCAGACTCGTTCCGTTCTCCGCACCTGTGGAAGTATGAACAGGGCAAGTGGCAGCTGCGGTACGCCGTGCGACATGGAGACTGACGGGTGGGCAACGTACGCCTGATCGCTCGGCTCGACATCAAGGGGCCCAACCTCATCAAGGGAGTCCATCTTGAGGGGCTGCGCGTGATCGGCGATCCGCAGATATACGCGCGGCGCTACTACGAGCAGGGCGCGGACGAGCTCATATACCTGGACATCGTCGCAAGCCTTTACGGACGTAGCAAGCTAACAGAGATTGTGCGCCGCGCCGCGCATGATGTCTTTGTACCCATGACAGTGGGTGGTGGCGTCCGCAACGTGGACGACGTGCGCGATCTGCTACGTGCGGGTGCCGATAAGGTCGCCATCAACACAGCCGCTGTGCGACGTCCGAAGCTAGTTAGCGACGTGGCGCGGCGCTTTGGGTCGCAGTGCATGGTTCTGTCAATCGAAGCGAAGCAACAGGCGCTCGCTCAGTGGGAGGTGTACACAGATGGCGGCCGAGAACGCTCGGGCGTCGATGCTGTCGAGTGGGCTCGTTCCGGCGTTCAACTTGGCGCTGGCGAGATTCTCATCACATCGATAGACCGGGAGGGTACACGCAAGGGCTTTGACGTTGAGCTCACGCGGGTGATCGCGTCCGCGGTCAGCGTGCCGGTGATTGCGAGTGGCGGGTACGGGGAGCCGCAACATCTGCTGGATGTCGTACAGAACGGGGCCGCTGACGCGGTTGCCTTTGCGGATGCGTTGCATTATGGGCGGACCACGATTGCCGAAGTGCGTGAGCATGCGGTGCGTGCGGGCATCACCGTGAGAAGAGTGTGAGTGACATGCAGGTCACGGTCATCGACTATGGTATAGGCAACCTATATAGCGTGAGCCGGGCGCTCGAGCGCTGTGGCGGTGAGGTTACTGTGACCGCCGATTCAGTGCAGATCGAAGCGGCATCGCGGCTCGTGCTTCCGGGAGTGGGGGCTTTTGCCGACGGCATGCGCGGCTTGCGCGAATGTGGTCTGGTTGAGCCGATTAAGCGCTATGCGGCATCGGGCCGGCCCTTATTGGGCATCTGTTTAGGCATGCAGATGCTCGCCGGCGTTAGTGAGGAATTCGGTCGACACGAAGGCCTTGATCTAATTCCGGGGCGTGTGGTCCCGGTGCCGCAAACGACAACGGACGGGCAAGCACAGAAAATCCCGCACATCGGCTGGAATGACCTCGTAGCGCCGCGCGGCGTTGATTGGAGTGATTCGCTTCTGAGAGGAACGCCGCAGGGCACTGCGGTCTATCTCGTTCATTCGTACTTTGTCATTCCCGATGATCCAAGACACAGTCTGGCCCACTGTATCTACGGTGGACATCGAATTGCCGCCGCGATACGCCGTGGTCGTGTTGTGGGTTGCCAGTTCCACCCTGAGAAGAGCGGAGAAGCTGGGTTGGCAATGCTCGCGCAGTTTCTCCACCCGTGAGCTGAGACCAGGTTGTCGCAGGTGGCCGTCCAATTACATGAGTTTCTCGCCTGTTGCGCGTAAGCGCGATAGGCACGTATTTTGTGCCCGCAGGGCGCGCTGTGGTGCTCTCATGGACTCTGTCGACCAAAGTTCAGCGTATGCCCTGTCCCAGTCCGTATTCGCATTGCGGGTCCTCGGCCGGTGCAGGAAGCTGCAATGAGCGCCGGCCTGCGAGTGCCCCGATGACAATCGACGATCTGGCGTACAGAAGCTCTGGGGTATCCCCCGCCGAAGATGTGGCAGGACGGCCCCGCTCATCCGATTTGATGCGCGCGCTCGCGGAAGTCGAATCTAGCTTTCCCACACACGAATGGCGAGTAGACGGACTCAGTATTTGGCCGCTCGTACGCTTGCGCTGGTTCTTTTCGGAATGGAGAACCCATTACGCGAGCGCTCCGCGGGAGGATCTTTCTGGTGGAGGTGCAGTCGGGTACGCAAGGCGAGCCTTATCAGGTGCTGCGGCAGCCGCCAGAGCACGTTGGCGCGACGCGAGAGGCAATGATCGCGGTCCGGATCGACGCGATCTCATCTATTTGTGTGATGGACTCTCCTTCTCCAGGTTGCGAGATCGGTGGGTCGAACGATTCTGCGACCCGCTCATCGCGATGGCGGGACGCTGCGGATTGAGCAGCTCTCTTTGGACACCGCTGCATCGCTACCACGAACCACGCTTCACGCCGTCTACGTTCGTTCAATGCGGTATCGATCGCGCAAACATTGCCGGTGCGTTGCGTGCGCGTCGTGCCGCGGCGAGCGCGAGGCTACCGGCGCAGACCCAGATCTTCGAAGGGATGGTTGCCCCCGACTTCGGTGTCTCATCACTCCGAGCGG
>WNGC01001003.1_pt1 | contig 17009 bp, 15 predicted proteins | sample 5400051 | NCBI WGS metagenome assembly WNGC01 (sample SAMN13153368, study PRJNA577476) | soil metagenome | isolation source: 20 cm soil or saprolite under grassland replicate 2 | place: USA:California | collected 2016-06-15
GGCTACGGCACCGGCATCATGAAAAAGCACGGCTGGTTCGGCCTGGAGCGGGAGCGCTGGGGGAAGCTCTTCAAGCTGTCCGATGAGGATCTGGAATTCTTCGAGCTTCACGAGGAAGCCGACATCGAGCACTCCGACGCGGGCTGGCGCGCGGTCGAGCGTTTCGCGAAACAGCTGCATATGGAAGACGCGGTGGTCGATGCCTGCGAGAGGAACCTCCAGGTGTGGGAGCTGTATCTGAACGGGATCGGCGAAGCGGGCGACAAGCTGGATGCGCATTAGCTAGCCCGCAAGCATGAAAAGATACTTAGCCCTATTCTCTGCGCTGCTTTTCGGTGCGTGCCTCTACGCGCAGGGTACCGCGGCCGCCGAAGAGCAACTTCCGGTTCCTTCCGCGGCTCAGGCGAGCGACCACTTCGATCCGCTGGCGGCCACGAACGCCTACCTGGCTATAGTCCCGCCCGACAAGAAGGCGCGCTCCGACGCTTATTTCGAAGGCGGCTACTGGCTTCTGCTTTGGGACTTCCTGGCTCCGGGCGCAGCGTATTTTCTCCTGCTTTCCACGGGATGGTCGGCCCGCATGCACGGCGCTGCCGCACAGTATCCGGCGCGCCCGACCCGCCTGCTCGTGCCCATTCCACCTGGGTGGAGAACCGCGTCGGCGGCAACGGCTATCTCGCCGGAGAGCTGATCGCAAATTCGATTACCTAGGGACAGACCACGGAAATCCGTCGTTAGCGCGCTGCGCGCGACGGTGGTACGCTATGCGCCATGAGTGACTCCGACGTTGCTGAACTCCTCAAACTGCCTGCCGAAGAGAAACTCCGGCTGCTGGAGCTCCTTTGGGAGAGCCTCTCCGCGAGCGCTTCCCCCCTTCCCCTGAGTGATGCTCACCGCGCGGCGATTGACGAGGCGCTGGCCGAACATCGTCAGGCGCCAGACGACGTTCTGACGATCGAACAAGTGCTGTCCGGAGTCCGCAAAGAGCGATGACATTGCCGGTCGTTTTTCGCCGGCGCTTCCAACAGGATCTTGGCGCCGGCTTCGACTGGTACGAAGAACAGCAGTCCGGGCTCGGAGAGGAATTCCTCTCCGCGATTCAGGCCACGCTGCGAAGCATTGAGCAATTTCCGGAGATGTTCGTTTCCATACACCGCGACGTTCGCCGCGCCATTGTTTCCCGGTTTCCTTTCGCAGTTTTTTACCTGGTCGAACCGCGGCACGTTGTCGCGCTCAGGGTGTTGCACACGGCACGAGACCCGAAGCTCTGGCCTCGCGTTAGACGAACGGCACGATAAATTTCTCATGCGTTTTCTTCTTGTCGCCCTGCTCGCACTTCTTTGCCAGGGCGCAGCCGCGCAGTACCCGTCCCGCCCGATCCGCCTGCTCGTCCCGATCCCGCCGGGAGGCGGCCCGGACATCGTCGCGCGCCTGATCGCGCCCAAGCTCGGCGATTCGCTCGGCCAGCCCGTGGTGGTGGAGAACCGCGTCGGCGGCAACGGCAATCTCGCCGGTGAACTCGTCGCGAGGTCACCTGCCGACGGCTACACCCTGCTCCTGGGTATGGATAGCCTCCTCGTGATCAACCCGCATCTGTACGGAAAGATGTCTTTCGATCCGCAGAAGGATCTGACGCCGGTTGCAAGCCTGGTGTCGAACGGGTTTTTCATGGCGGTCAATCCCTCGGTACCGGCGCGTACATTTCCGGAGTTCATCGAATACGCGCGCCGGGCCAATCCGCCGCTGCAGTACGCCTCGGGCGGCAACGGCAGCCAGCATCACCTCACCATGGAGCGCCTGAAGGCTCGCGCCGGGATCGACATGGTCCACGTCCCGTACAAGGGCGGCGCGCCGGCGACCATCGCGACCGTCGCGGGCGAGGTCGCGGTGATGATGTCGGGCACCTCCACGGCGCCGCAGATCAAGGCGGGCCGCCTGCGCGCGCTCGCTTTCACCGGGCCACAGCGCTCGAGGGTGCTGCCCGAGGTGCCGACGATCGCCGAGTTCTATCCCGACTTCGTCATGGTGCAGTGGTACGGCTTGTTCGCGCCGGCCGGCACTCCGGACGCGGCGCTCGCGCGCCTGCGCGCGGAAGTGAACAAGGCGCTCGTGCTGCCGGATATCAGGGACAAGCTGACCAACGCGGGCGGGGTCGAACCCTGGATCACCACGCCCGAGGAATTTGCCGTCGAGATCCGAAGCGAATATGCGAAATACGCGAAGCTGGTGAAGGACGTGGGTGCGAAGGTGGATTAGGACGGTGCAGCTCGGTTAGCGCGCTGCGGTGCCGCGCGCCGAACTCACTGGCCCGGCTCACTCGAGTGTGATCTTGGCACGCCTCATCACCTCTGCCCACGTGTCGGCTTGTGCGCTCAGCCAATCGGCGAACTCTTCGGGGCTGCTTTGCATCGCGTCGATGTTCAGTGCTTCGAGTCGTTCGCGGACCTCCGGCGCAAGCAGCGTCTGAGCAAGAGACTGATTGAGCTTGACGACGGTCTCGCGCGGTAATCTTGCAGGCCCGGCGAGGCCCCACCATGATCCGACTTTCAGCTCGGGCAGCGGCACGCCGGCTTCGGCGAACGTCGGGAGATCCGGTATGGAACGCGCGCGCCTGTCGCCGCTTATGGCGAGGGCGCGAAGCTTGCCCGAATCGATGAATGCCTTGGTGGCGCTCAGGCCCATGATGACGAAAGAGGTCTGTCCCGCGACCAGGTCGGTCAGTGCCGGCCCGGCGCCCTTGTATGGCACATGCAAAATGTCGAGGCCGTACTTCACCTTGAACAGCTCGGGCGCGAGATGAGTCAAGTTGCCGGCGCCGGCCGAGCCGTAGGACAGCTTTCCGGGCTGGCTTTTCGCAAGCGCTATTAGCTCCTGGACGCTGCGCGCGGGAAGAGACGCGTTCACGACCAACGCTAGCGATGCCGAAGCGATGAGTCCGATCGGCGTGAAGTCGTTGCGAGAATCATAGGGCAGCGACTTGTAGAGGCCGGGGTTGACCGCGTGGTTGATGTCGGCGAGCAGTAGCGTGTATCCGTCCGGCGCTGCCTTCGCGACGAATTCGGTGCCCAATATCGCCGACACGCCGGCGCGGTTCTCTACGACGACCTGCTGTCCGAGCAATTCACCCAGCTTGTTGGCGACTGCGCGGCCCAGTATATCGGTCGGTCCGCCGGGCGCGTAAGGGATGACGAGCCGGATGGGACGAGCCGGGTAGGCTTGCGCGTGCGCTTGGTTCGGAGCAACTGCAAGGCAGCCCAGGATCATGGCGCCAGCGAGGAACCGCGATGCGTTTGACAGCACGATGAATCCTCCCGGGCGTGAGGCGCGTCAGCTCGCGGTGCTCTCGATAATGCTGAATTCGGTCGCGGTGGCGAAGACCTCGGCCGGCGTGAATCCCGCGGCGCCGAGAAGATTCCGGAATTCGAGTTCCGTTCTTTCGTGCCCACCGGGCCCGACCAGCATGTTGAGATCCGAGCGCGCGACTGCCTGATGCGCCGGTGACACGCCCAGGTGCGCCGGAAAGATCCGCTCCACGAGGAGAAGCTTCGCGTCCCGCGGCATCGCACGGCCGCAGTTCCGCAGGATGAGGGCGCTCTTCTCGTCGTTCCAGTTGTGGAGCACGCTCTTCAGGAGATAGGCGTCGCCGCCCGGCGGCAACGAGTCGAAAAAATCGCCGGCGACAAATTCGCAGCGTTCCGCGACCCCGGCGTCCCTTGCGTACAGCTTCGCGCCTTCACTCGCGTGAGGCAGGTCGACCACGATACCGCGCGCCTTCGGATGAGCCTTGAGAATCGCCACGAGCAGTTCCCCATAGCCGCCGCCGATGTCCACGATCCGCCTTGCTCCGGAGAAATCGTAGACGCGGGCCACTTCGCTTGCGACAAGGCGCGTGATCTCGGTCATCGCCCGGTTGAAGACTGCGGCGGACTCTGCGTCGCGCGCGAGGTGCTCGTAGCCTTCCGTTCCCTTGATCAGCTTCCGCGCGCTCTCGCCCGTGCGTACGCTGTGCAGGAGGTTACCCCACACGGGCCATTGGAGCTTGCCCCATACGATCGCCCACGAGCGCAGGGAGTCCTGCGCGTCGGAGCGCAGCAGCGAGCCCATCGGCGTGAGATCGAAGCGGCCGTCTTCCCGCTCGACGCAGATCCCGAGGCTCGCGAGCCCGCGCATGAGGCGCCGCAGAGACGGCGCATGACACTCTGCCGCCTTTGCGAGTTCGTCCACGCGCCTGGGCCCGCCCGCGAGCAGGTCGGCGATGCGCAGCTCCGCCGCGACATAGGTTGCCTGCGACATCCAGCTGCCGCCGATGATGTCGAGCAGCTTCGACGCGCCTGGCGGGTCGCTTCGATCGAACGTTTCGAGTCGTGCGCTCATGGATCGCTCCGATCAACCCGGCGTGATTCCGGCCTTCCTTACCACTTCGCGCCACTTCGTAATTTCTTCGCGGATGATCGCAGCGAACGCGTCGGGCGAGCTCGCGACGATCGTGCGTCCGGCAGTGTCGTAATAGGCTTTGATGTCCTGCGATTCGAGCGTCTTGGCGATCTCGCGATTCAAGCGCAGGATCACTTCGCGAGGCGTGCCCGCGGGCGCGACGATGCCGACCCAGCTCTCGCCGATTCCCGCCACTCCGGCTTCGCCGAAGGTCGGGACTTCGGGAAGCGATGCGATGCGCTTGTCACCCGTCACGGCGAGCGCCTTGATCCGGCCCGACTTCACGTGAGGGATGACGCCGCTTGCCGATTCCATACTCACGTTGACGTCGCCGGCCAGGACCGCCGCCACCGAGGGCGGCCCGCCCTTGTAGGGAACGTGAAGCAGATCGATCCCGCTGGTGAACTTGAAAAGCTCGGTGTACACGTGCGGCGGCTGGCCGTTGCCCGATGAGCTGTACGTGAGCTTCCCCGGCTGTGCCCTGGCGAGCTGGATCAGCTCGCGCACGGAGTTTGCGGGTAGCGACGGGTGCGCAATGAGCAGGAGCGGCGCTTTGTATAGCAGGATCACCGGCGCAAAATCCTTGAGAGGGTCGTAAGGGGGACGCTCGTACATATGCGGGATGACCGTCAGCATGGTGAAGCTGGCCACGACCATCGTATGGCCGTCGGGCGCGCTCTTTGCGGCCGCGTCCATCATCGTAATAGGGCTCTGCTTGCTCTCGACGATCACCGGCTGTCCTAGAGGGAGGGCGAGCTTGTCGGCAAGCTGCCGCGCCACGACGTCGAGGATCGATCCGGGAGGGCTACCTATGATCCTCACCGGCTTGGACGGAAAATTTTGGGCGAAAGATTGCCCGACAATCGGCAGTGCGAGAAGGAGCCACGTCGTTGCTCGATACATAAGCCCTGCCTTCCCGGTTGAGTCGTCGGCAGCCAGTCTAGGATCGTCCTCTACGCGTGTCGAGAATTCTGCGGACACTTCACTAGTGAAGAGAATTCACGAATAATGCGTCCTGGGAGGGAGCAGGCATGGATCGAGTGCGCCGGATCGAGCTGCTGGTGCGGGCTGCCGAAGCGGGGAGCTTCGCCAAGGCGGCGCGGCTGCTCCGCCTCGATCCGTCCGCGGTGAGCCACGCGATCGCGGAACTGGAAAAAGAGCTGCGCGTGACGCTCTTCTACCGCACCACCCGGCAGCTCCGGCTCACCGAGGACGGCGAGGAGATCTATCGGCGCGGCACCGAGATTCTGGGCCACCTTGCCGATCTCGAAGGCGCTGCGTCGAAGGCGCCAGAGGCCCTGACCGGCACTTTGCGCGTCGGCCTGAGCGTGACCATGAGCAGATCGATCATCACGCCGCGGCTATCGGAGTTCATGCGCCGGCATCCGGGAATGAAGCTCGAGTTCCTCGTCCTGACCCAGGTCAAGGACATGCACGCGAGCGGGGTCGATCTGATGCTTCGGGCGGGTGATCTGCCGGAATCCGGCGTGATCGCGCGCAAGCTGGCGGAAATCAAGTTCGGCGTCTATGCCGCGCAGAAATACCTGCAGATCGCCGGCTCGCCGTCGACCCCGCAGGACCTCTTGCGACATCGCTGCCTGATCCACAAGCCCCCTCACTTCAACAAACCTTGGAACAAATGGGAATTCGAGCGGAACGGCGAACGCGCGCGCGTGACGGTGCCTTCCACGATCGTCTCCGACGAACGCGAAGGTCTAATTGCCGCGGCCGTCGCCGGCTGCGGCCTGATCCGGAGCGGATTGTTCGACCCGGCGCTTATCACCTCGGGCCAATTGCGCAAAGTGCTCAGCGACTGGACATGCCCCCCTGGACCGAGCTTTTACGCGCTGTATCGCAGAAGCTCTCGCATGCCTGCGAAAGTCAAGGCGTTCATCGATTTCGTCGCGGACACGCTCGCCGCTTTCGATCCCAACCAGCTCACGATCATCCATGGCTCGAAGTCCGAGGGGCGAGAGCGCCGCACCCAGAGCAGATAGAATTGAGATATGCGACTCCATTGTTTCTCTTTATGCGCGTTCGCGCTTGCATGCGCATGCGCATGCGCAGGCGCGACAGCGCAAACGGTGCCGGCCAAAGTGGGAACCAGGGCCGAATCACGCGACATGGAGCTGGTCGGTTTTCACGACCTGCAGGGCCGCAGCGCCTACCAGCCGCTCGTCCATCGGCAAGGCGATCGCTGGATCGCCTACATCGGGCATCACGGCGGCCATTCGCGCAATCCTCTGAGCGACGCGGAGGAGCCCAACGGCACTTCCATTCTCGATGTGACCGATCCCAAGAGCCCGCGCTACCTCGCCCACGTTCCGGGCGAGCCGGGGAAAGACGAGGCGGGCGGCGCGCAGATGGTGCGCGTGTGCGACGGCTCGCAACTCCCCAAGGGCGACAGGAGCAAGGTCTATCTGCTGCGCAACTACGGGGACACGGCGCACGAGGTCTGGGACGTGACCGACCCGGCGAAGCCCGCGCGAGTCTCGACCGTCGTCGACCGGCTCAAGGGCACGCACAAGAGCTGGTGGGAGTGCGACACGGGCATCGCGTTTCTCGTCTCGGGCGTCGAAGGTTGGCGGGCGCGGCGCCATCCGCAAGTCTACGATCTCTCCGATCCGGCGAAGCCCGTTTTCATCCGCAACTTCGGGCTGCCCGGACACGAGCCCGGCGCGAGCGGTCCGGTGCCGAGCACGCTGCACGGACCCATTTCGACCGGCGCGAAACACAATCGCGTCTATTTCGCCTACGGCGCGAACAGCAAAGGCGTATTGCAGATCGTCGACCGCGAAAAGCTCCTGAACGGCCCGAAGGAGCCCACGCCAGCGAATCTCGTCCATCCGCAGATCGCGCGCCTCGACTTGCCGCCCCAGTTCGGCGCGCACACCGGCTTTCCGCTGCTCGGCATGGAGATCGCGGAGTTCGCGAAGGACAAGGACGCGCGCAGGCGCGATTTCGTCGTCGTGACTGGCGAAACCTTCCGCAACGAGTGCCAGGAGGCGCGCCAGATGGTCATCTTCGTCGACGTCACCGACGAGACGCGGCCGGTCGGCGTGTCGAGCTGGGCCGTGCCCGAGAGAAGCGGCGACTTCTGCGGCCGCGGCGGGCGCTTCGGCACGCACTCCTCGAACGAGAGCTTCGCTGCCGTGTATTACAAGCGCATCATGTTCTTCGCCCACTTCAACGCCGGGGTGCGCGCCCTAGACATCCGCGATCCCTTTCGCCCGAGGGAGATCGCCTATTACATTCCCGCGGTCACGGCGAGGACCGAGAAGCGCTGCGTCGGCAAGGGGGCGGAAGAGCGCTGCAAGACCGCGATCCAGACCAACAACGTCGAGGTCGACGAGCGCGGCTACATCTACGCGGTCGACCGCGCCAACACCGGCATGCACATTCTGCGGCTCACCGGGGCCGCAAGGGAGGCGATGAAATGAAATCGTATTGGATCCGCCCCGAATCGGGGAAAACCGCTCTCGAGCTGCGCGAGGCGCCTGTGCCCGACCCCGGGCCGGGACAACTGCTCGTGCGCATGCGCGCCGCAGGCTTGAACCGCGGCGAGCTGATCGTCGGGCACAGCGTCAAGGCGGGCGGTGCGGCCAAGGCCGCCGGTAACGAAGGCGCGGGCGAGGTGGCCAAGCTGGGTTCCGGCGTCACCGGGCTCAGGATCGGCGAGCGCGTCATGGGGCGCTGCACAGGGGCCTTCGCCGAATACTCGCTCATGGACGCGCGCGAGGCGATCGCGATGCCTGCGAATCTTTCCTGGGAGGAAGCGGGATCGATCCCGCTCGTTTTCATGGTCGTGCACGACATGCTGATTGCGCAAGGGCGCCTCAAGTCCGGGGAATGGCTGCTCGTCACCGGCATCTCGGCGGGGGTCGGCGTCGCGGCGCTGCAGACCGCCAAGGCGCTGGATGCGAAGGTGATCGGGACTTCGGGGTCTGCGGAGAAGCTCGACAAGCTCAAGGCGCTCGGGCTCGACGCCGGGATCCGAACCCGCTCCGGCGACTTTGCAGACGCCGTCATGAAGGCGACCGGAGGCAAGGGCGCCAACCTCGTCGTGAACAACGTCGGCGGCTCGGTCTTTGCCGAGACCATCCGCGCGCTCGCCTACGAGGGCAGGCACGCGACCGTCGGCTACGTGGACGGCGTGCTGAAAAGCGAGATCGACATCGAGGCCCTGCACACCAAGCGGCTGACGCTCTTCGGCGTCAGCAACCGGCTGCGTACGCCCGAGCAGCGCGCCGTCACCGTGCGAGGATTCGCCGCCGATATCCTCCCCCTCATCTCCGGGGGAAAGATCCGGCCGCTCGTCGACCGGGTGTTCCCGTTCTCCGAGCTGCCCGCAGCCAAGAACTACATGGAATCGAACGCGCATCTCGGCAAGATCGCGGTGCGCATGGACGGCTGATTCCGCCCGTCACTGCTCGACGGGGATCCCGGCTTCCCTGATCACGCGACCCCAGGTGGCGTACTCGCGCGCCATGTGCTGCGCGAGCTCCTCGGGGGTCGACGGCGTCGGTTCTTCGCCCTGCTTGAAAATCGCGGCGTGAGTCTCGGGATCGCGCAGCGTTTTCACTATTTCCCGATTCAGCCGGGCGACGATGTCCTTCGGCGTCTTCGCCGGAGCCACGAACGCGTACCAGTTCGTCGCCTCGTATCCCGGGTAGCCTTGCTCCGCGATCGTAGGCACGTCGGGCATGGTCGCGGAGCGCTTCGCGCTGGTCGTCCCGAGCGCGCGCAGTTTTCCCGCCTTCACTTGCGGCACCGCCGTCGTCGCGGAGGCGAACACCGAGAGGATCTGCCCGCCGAGCAGGTCGCTCATCGCCGGGCCGCCGCCCTTGTACGGCACGTGGATGAGATTGGCTTTCGCGGTGAGCCGGAACAGCTCGCCCGCGAGGTTGCCGGCGCTGCCGACGCCGGAAGTGCCGTAGGGGAGGCCGCCGGGCCGGGTGTTGGCCTCCTTCACGTACTCGGCGATGGTCTTGGCCGGCAGGGACGGATGCACCACGAGCACGTTACCCGAGACCGTCGCCATGGATATCGGAGCGAAATCCCGCAACGGGTTGTACGGCAGCTTCGAGTTGAGGTGCGGTGCGACGGCGAGGGCTGCGATGGTTGCGAGGAGAATCGTATAGCCGTCGGGCGCGGCCTTGGAGACCAGGTCCGCGGCGATGATGCCGCCCGCGCCGGCGCGGTTCTCGACGACGATGGTCTGGCCGAGAAACTCGCCGAGCTTCCTCTGCATGACGCGGGCCACGGTGTCGGTCCCGCCGCCCGGCGCGAAGCCGACCACGAGGGTGATCGGTCGGCCCGGATAGCCCTGGGCCGCCGTGTTCGCGGCCGCAGCCAGCAATGCAGCGAGCGCTGCGGCAACAGCAATGACGATCTTCATGCTCCTTCTCCTCTTTTGCGGCGCTTACTTTCCCTGAAACACGGGCTTGCGCTTTTCCATGAAGGCTCTGCGGCCTTCGATGTAATCCTGGCTCTCGAAGCAGGCTTTGACCAAGGCCGCGCACGCCTCCGCGTCGAACGCCGCGCTCGATTTCAGCAGCTCGCGAATGATGCGCTTGGAAGCGCGGATGGTGAGCGGCGCGTTCTCCGAAATCGTCGCGCAATACTCGAGGACGAGCGATTCGAGCTCCGCCACCGGCGCCACACGGTGCACGAGGCCCATCGTTTTCGCCTCTGCGGCGCTGAAATGGCGTCCGGTGATGAGCACCTCGCGTGCGTACGCCGGGCCGACGATGTCGATGAGGTTCTTCAGCGACGAGGCGCGATAGCCCAGGCCGAGCTTCGCCGCCGGAATGCCGAGCTTCGCGTCCTCCGCGGCGATGCGCAGGTCGCAGCACAGCGCGATGTTGACCCCCGCCCCCAGGCAATAGCCGCGGATCATTGCGACGATCACCTTGTCGCAATTCTGCAGGCGCTCGGCCACCCGTCCTGCGATCTCCTCGTAGTACTGGATGCCCTCTGCGCTCGAGCGCTGCTTCTCGTATTGCGAGACGTCCGCGCCCGAGACGAAGGCCTTGTCGCCCTCGCCCTTCAGCACGATCGCACGGACCTCGGGATCCTGCTCGAAGCGGTCGAGAACCTTCGGGATCGCCTCCCACATGTCGATGGAGATGGCATTGCGGCGCGCCGGATTGTTGAACGTGAGCCAGCCGACCGGCCCCTGCTTTTCAGCGACGATGCGCTCGCTGAGCTCGCCCGCTGCGAGGGCCGGTTGCTTGCGGAGGACGAGGAGCTCTTCCTGGGTCATAAGCCTTGCTCTTTCGACGAAACAGCAATTGTAATGCACCGCGCCGGCGCGAAAGAGCACAGGGCCGCAAGCAGCACGCCGCGGGCGGTGCTCATGCGCCGGCCGCCGCCCTCAATAAGGTCGCGCGCCGAACAGATAGGGATGCAGGAATGCGAGCGCGAAGTACAGCGCGAGCCCGGCGAGCACCTTCCCCCAACCGATTTCGTCGAACCTGAACTGGTTGCGGCCCTGCATGATCGCCGCGAACGGGAAGTTGGACGTGGTCAGGGCGAAACGCTTCCAGTCCACGCCGATCATCCTGTCCTTGCGACTATCCTGCAGCACCGTGCCCGATGCCGCGAGCAGCAGAAATCCGCCGAAGAAAATCAGCGACGCGGTATCCCCGCGGGAGATCAGATGCACCGCCGCCCAGAGCGCGATCCCCCACAGGATGGGATGGCGTGTGACGCGCAGGATGCCGCGCGGTTCGCCCATGGCCCGGAGCGCGCTTTCCTGGCGCACTGCGCTCGGGTTGCGGGTGAGCGCGCCGCAGGCGATGAGCACCAGCGACACCGGCATCAGCACCACCGCCCACACCTTGAATTCGTCCCCGACCCACAGCCGCTCGTAGGGCGCCTTGACATAAGCCCAGATCATCCACGCGAGCGTCACCAGGGAAGCGACCGTGTAGAGGCCGAGATAGGCGTTTTCACCCAGGAGCGCCACCAGCCCCGACCGCAGCGGCGTGCTCGAGATGTAGTGCGTGGCAAGAAAGACGGCGGTGGCGAGCGCGAGCATTGCCATCGGATCCATGCCAACCTCCCCAGTCGGACTCGATTTTCGAAGCTATGCTGCCATGAAGAGGGGGGACGGTCAAAGCTCGCGGGGCGCCCTGGTACGAACTGTTACATTTTTTACCCCTCGCAGGGTAGACCGATAGCCGGGACGGGCGTTATTCGCCCGGGGAGACATTTCATGAGGAACTTCAAGGAGGCAACATGAAAACAGCAGCCACGGTCATCGCAGTTGCAGTCGCCGGTACGTTTTCGGTCGCGGCTTCGGCCCAGACAGCCGGCTCGGAGGTGCAGCGCGACGTCAACCAGCAGCAGCGGATCGAACAGGGCCTGAAGAGCGGGTCGCTCAACACCGGCGAAGCCGCGAAGCTGGAGCGCGGCGAAGCGCGGATCGACCGCATGGAGTCGAACGCCGCCAAGGACGGCACGCTCAGCCCGGCCGAGAAAGCGCGCATCCAGCGCGCGCAGAACCAGGAAAGCCGCCAGATCAACCGGCTCGAGAACAACGCCGCCCGAGGCAATCCCAACTCGGCCTCGTCGCAGCGCATGCAGGCCGACGTTCAGCGCAACGTCAACCAGGAGCGGCGCATCGAGCAAGGCGTCCAGTCCGGCCAGCTCACCAACCGCGAAGCCGGAAGGCTGGAGCGCGGCCAGGCGCGTGTCGATCGCGCCGAGGCGCGAGCGGGCGCCGACGGCCACGTGGGCGCGGGCGAGCAGCGGCGCATCCAGAAGCAGGAGAACCGGCAGAGCAAGCGCATTTACCGCGAGAAGCACGACGCCCAGACGCGGCGCTGAGGCCGGCGCTTCATCAAAGCCCGCTTCGCGCGGGCTTTTTCATTGGCGCCGGAGGATCTCGGTCCCTTTGCGGTCCACGTTTCCTGCCGCGTCCAACGCGACGCGATAGATTTCCCGGGCGATTTCGCGGCTCACGTAACCCTGGCGCACATCGTGCGCCACCTTCTCCGGGTCGCGCTCGTCGGGCGGCCCGAAGCCGCCGCCGCCGCCGGCACGAAGGGTGATCGCGTCGCCGGGGTTGAGCTTTTTCATGAGCACCTTGGCGTTGGGAAGGTCGGAGATTTCCTTGCCGCCGATACGCAGGCAGACCTGGTTGCCCGCTCCCGACTGGCCGCCGGCCAATCCCCAGGGCGCGCAGTGCACGCGATCGACCTGCACGTTGATGTTGATGGGCGCGCGCGCCTGCACCACCTGCTCGGTGCCCAGGCCGCCGCGGTAGCGGCCCGCGCCGCCGGAATCCTCGCGCAGCGCGTGGCGCTCGAAAAGCACCGGGTACTTCGCTTCCATCTGCTCCACCGGATGATTGTGCGTGTCGCCGTCGTTCAGGCACACCGTCGCGCTCACGCCGTCCTCGGTGAGCTTCGCGCCGAAGCCGCCCCCGGAAGGGCCGATGCCTGCGAGGAACAGCCTCCCGTCCTTCGGCGAGATGCCGTTGATCAGGCAGACGAGGAGATCGGCATGGTGCGCGGCGATGGTGCGGTCCGGGATCGCCTTTTCCAATGCCCTGAATACCGTGTCGACAACCGTCATCGGGAAAGTCATCCACCAGCGCATCGCCGCCGGTTTCACCGCGCTCACCACGGTGCCGGGCGCGAGGATCACCTTGAGGGGCCGGAAGCTCCCTTCGTTGATCGGGTAATCGGCAGGCGAGGTCAGGCATTTGTAGGCGACCTGCGCGCAGGAATAACCGGTGGTCGCGCCCGAGTTGTAGAAGCCGCGCACCTGCGGGCTCATCTGCGAGAGGTCGATCGTCATCTCCTCGCCCTTTTTCACCACGCGCACCTTGACCGGCACGGGCCTGCCGATCTCCACGCCGTCGTCGTCCATGTAGGACTCCGCCTCGTACGCGCCGTCGGGAATGGTCCGGGTGCGCGCGCGCGCCGCGGCTTCCGACAGGTCCATCATGTTCGCGATCGCGGCGAGCACCTCCTCGCGCCCGTAGCGCTCGAGCAGCTCGAGAAAGCGGCGCTCGCCCGTCTTCACCGCGGTGATCTGGGCGCGCAGGTCCCCCATCGCGCGCTCGGGGATGCGCACGTTCATGCGGATGATGTCGACGAGGTCCTGGTTCACCACGCCCGCCCTGGCGTACTTCACGATCGGGATCTGAAGACCCTCGGAGTAGATGTCGGTGGTCACACCGCCGAGCACTCCGCCGACGTCGGTCCAGTGCGCCATGCAGCAGGCGAATCCCGAGAGCTTCTCCTGATGGAAGATCGGCAGGCTGAAGGTGAAGTGGTAGAGGTGGCTTCCGGTGGTGTAGGCGTCGTTCGTGACCAGGATATCGCCGGGCTGGAGCCCGTCTTTCCCGAAGTGCCTGAGCTTTGCCTTCACCGTCTCGGCCATCCCGCGGATGAAGCTCGGAAGCCCTAGCCCGATCGACACCGTCTCGCCCTCCGCCGTATACAGGCCCACGGTGAAATCGAGCGCCTCGTAGACGATCATGTTGTAGGCGGTGCGCATGAGGTTGGTCTTCATCTCCTCGGTCACCGCGATGACGCCGTTGCGGACGATCTCCGTGAGGACTGCGTCGGCGCGCCGGCGTTTCATGTGCGCCTCCGGCCGACTTCGATATCGAGATTGCCGAAGGCATCCACCCGCAAGCGGTCCCCGGGCAGAATGACCGTCGTCGAGGCGTGCTCCTCCACCAGGGCGGGTCCTTCGATGCGGTTGCCCGCACTCAGCTCGTCGCGCGCATAGATCGGCGTGGCAATGGTCTTGCCGAGTTCGGTGAAATAAGCGCTGCGCTTGCCGTGTAGTGCCGAAGCGGAGGGCGCACGCCCGCCGCGCGCGATGCGCTCGAGCCGCGGCTTCTTCATCGCGCCGGTCACCGTCGCGCGCAGGCTCACGATCTCGGCCGCTTCCTCGGGGGCGCATGTGCCGTAGCGCCGCAGGTGCTCCTCGTCGAAGCGCCGCTTCAATGCATCGCCGCTGCGCCGGCGAAAGACTTCGGCGGGCAGCTCCACGGTTACGGGGTGCTCCTGCCCGACATAACGCATGTCGGCGGCGCGCGCGGCGGCGACGCCCTCGGCCCGGACGCCGCTCGCGGCGAGTGCCTTCTTTCCGTCGGCGATCAGCGATTCGTAGACTCTCTCGATCGAGTCAAACGATGCGTCGGCGAGCCGCGTGAACCAGGTGTGCACGAAGTCGTAGCGCAGATCCGAGAACAGCATGCCGAAGGCGCAGAAATGTCCTGGAGCGCGCGGCACGATGACCCGCTTCATGCCGATCTCCCGGGCGATGGCCGAGGCGTGCAGAGGGCCCGCGCCTCCGTAGGCGATGAGGGTGAAAGCGGCGGCATCGAGACCCCGCTCGGTCGATACCGCCTTCACTGCGTAGGACATGGCCGTGGCCGCGATGCGCAGGATGCCGTCAGCGGCACGGGTGACGTCCACGCTCAGCGGCGCGGCGACGTGCTCGAGGATGGCACGCTCTGCGGCGCGCGCATCCAGCTTCATCTCGCCGCTCAAGAAACGGTCCGCGCCCAGGCGTCCCAGCACGAGATTGGCGTCGGTTACCGTGGCCCGATTTCCGCCGAGCGAGTAGCAGGCGGGGCCGGGGTCTGCGCCCGCGCTCTGCGGACCGACCCTGAGTGCGCCGCTAGCGTCGACGGCGGCGATGCTGCCGCCGCCCGTGCCGACCTCGAAGATGTCCATCATCGGAATCTGCACCGGAAGCGCCTGCGCGTAGCCGCCGACGAGCGCGGCCCCGGTCGTGAGCGCCTCGCCCCGGTGGATGACTCCCGCCTTCGCCGTAGTGCCTCCCATGTCGAAGGCGACGGCGTCGGCGAGATCGAGCGCGCTGCACAGCGCCTGCGCGCCGACGACGCCGGCGGCCGGGCCCGATTCGAGCATGCGGACGCACTCGCTCCTCGCCTGGTGCGATTCGTAGAGTCCGCCGGTCGATTGCACCAGGAGGAACGATCCCTCGAATCCGGATCGCTTCAGGCGCTCGTCGATCCCGCGCACATACTCGCTGACGACCGGCCCGATGTAAGCGTTCGCGGCCACGGTCGAGCAGCGCTCGAACTCGCGGTATTCGCGGGATAGCTCGTGCGAGGCGGTGACGAAGGCGCGGGGCAGACGCTCGCGCACGATCTCGGTGGTACGCGTCTCGTGCGCGGGGTTGACGTAGGAATGAAGAAGCATGATCGCGACCGCCTCGACGCCTGCCGCTTCGAGGCGATCGCAGGCGGCGTGCACGCTCGCCTCATCGAGCGCCACGTGTATCGCCCCTTCGGCGGTGATGCGCTCGCGCACCTCGAAGCGCAGCGCACGCTCGATGAGCGGCACGTGTTTCCTGAAGTAGAGGTTGTACGCGTCGGGCCGGTTGATGCGCCCGATCTCGTAGACGTCGCGAAAACCCTCCGTGGTGAGCAGCGCGGCCTTGGCCCCGGTGCGCTCGAGCATGGTGTTGATCGCGATGGTCGAGCCGTGCAGGAAGGCTTCCGCGCCCGCGAAGCGCGCGCCGGCTCTTTCCATGCCGCGGGAGATGCCGTCGACCAGCCGCGCGGGCGTCGACAGGGCCTTCCCCAAAAGCAGCCGCCCGGTTCTTTCGTCGAAGGCCACGATGTCGGTAAACGTTCCGCCGATGTCGGCGGCGAGGCGCGTGCGCGGGGAAGCGTGCTGCGAGGTTCGGTGGCCGGTCGGCCGGAGCTTCTTCATCGTGCGCGGATGATACCAACGCTGCGGATATCTGAGACAATTGTCCCGATCGAGCGCGAGCGCATGGACCTCAAGGACATCAGGCTCTACGTGGACGACCGTCCCGCGGAAGGCGTTTTTCGCGTGCATCGCGACGTGTACTCCGATCCGGAGCTTTTCGAGCTGGAGCAGAAATTCATCTTCGAGAGCACCTGGAATTTCCTCGCGCTCGAGTCGCAGATCAGGAAGTCAAACGACTTCGTTACGAGCCATATCGGGCGGACGCCCGTCCTCGCTACGCGCGACGCCAAGGGGCGTCTGGGCGCCTTCGTCAACGTCTGCCGCCACAAGGGCGCGATGCTGTGCGCGGCCGAAGAGGGCAACGCCAAGTATCACGTCTGCCCGTACCACGGCTGGGCCTACGACGCCTCCGGGAGGAACGTAGACATCAAGGACCGCAAGACCGGCAGCTATCCGCCCTCGTTCGACGCCGAGGACCACAACCTCGTGCCGCTCGCGAAAGTGGCGAGTTACAGAGGCTTCGTTTTCGGGAGCCTGTCGGCCGAGGTCCCGCCGCTCGAGGATTTTCTGGGCGACATGCGCTTTTTCATCGACATCGTCGCCGACCAGGGACCGAACGGCTTGGAGTTTATCCCGGGGCGCTGCGTCTATACCTACCGCGGCAACTGGAAACTGCAGCTCGACAACGGCCTCGATCCGTATCACCTCACGACCACGCACCTCTCGTACATGGACCTGCAGGCGCGGCGCCGTGGAGGTGAAGGCCATCTGGAGGCGCGCCAGTACGACTGGGCGAAGCGCAACTCCGCCGACGGCGGGACCTTTGCGCTCGCGCACGGCCACGCCGCGACCTGGCTCGAG
>WNGC01001005.1_pt1 | contig 17004 bp, 9 predicted proteins | sample 5400051 | NCBI WGS metagenome assembly WNGC01 (sample SAMN13153368, study PRJNA577476) | soil metagenome | isolation source: 20 cm soil or saprolite under grassland replicate 2 | place: USA:California | collected 2016-06-15
CGCCGGTGCGATACAGGCGCGCGTCGGGCGCGAACGGGGTCGGCACGAAGCGCTCCCGCGTCAGCTCGTCGCGGCGCAGGTAGCCGCGCGCCAGGCCGGCGCCGCCGATGTACAGCTCGCCCGCCACGCCGGGAGGTGTGGGCTGGCGATGGGCGTCCAGCACATAGACCTGCGTATTGGCGATCGGCCGACCGATGGGCACCCGGAGGACGTCGGCGGAGGTGACGCGGTGGATGGTCGACCAGATGGTGGTCTCCGTGGGGCCGTACATGTTCCACAGCTCGGCGCAGCGCGGGAGCAACCCCTGCGCCAGGTCCGGAGGCAGGGCCTCGCCGCCACACAGGACCTTCAGCTGCGGCGACCCGCTCCATCCGGCCGCGATCAACGCCCGCCACAACGCCGGCGTCGCCTGCATCACGCTGCACGCCGAGTCGCGCATCCGCTCCATCAGGCGCGTGGGGTCGAGCGTGTCGTCGCGGTCGGCGATCACCACACGTCCCCCGCTCACCAGCGGCAGGAACAGCTCGAGTCCGGCGATGTCGAAGGACAGCGTGGTCACGGCGAGGATCGTGTCCGCGGCCGTGAATCCGGGCGCCCGCTGCATCGCCAGCAGGAGATTCACGACCGCCGAATGGGGAATCTCCACGCCCTTGGGCTTGCCGGTGGAGCCGGACGTGTAGAGCACGTAGGCGAGGCTGCGCGGGTCGGGATGCGACGCGCCCGCGTGAGCCCTTCCCGGAGTCGCCCCGGCCAGTCCGTCACCCTCGAGCCGGACGACGCGGGGGGCGCGCAGCGACAGCGCCCGGTCCAGCCCGCGGTGCGTGACCAGCACGCTCATCCCGCTGTCCTCGACGATGGCGGCGAGGCGCTCCGCGGGGAACGCGGGGTCGAGCGGCACGTACGCCCCGCCCGCTTTGAGAATGCCCAGCAGCGCCACCACCATGTCGAGCGAGCGCTCCACCAGCACCCCGACCAGCACATCGGGCCCGACCCCCTGCCCTCGCAGCTGGTCCGCGAGCCGACCGGCGCGACGATCGAGCTCGCCGTAGGTCAGGTGCTCCTGTCCCCACACCACCCCGACCTGGTTTGAGCGCTGCCGCACCTGTCGCTCGATCAACTGATGCACGCACAAATCCCTGGCAGGATCGGTCATGGCCGATTCGTTCCACTCCGCGAGCACCCGCCGGCGCTCGACGTCGCCGAGCAGCGGCAGCAGCGAGACGCGCTGTTCGGGCTCACGCACCATCGCCTCGAGCAGCGTCGCGTAGTGCCCGCACAAGCGGCGGATCGTCGCGGCTTCGAACAGGTCGGTGTTGTACTCGATCATGCCCTCGAGGCCGTTCTGTGTCTCGGAGAGGAGCAAGGTCAGATCGAACTTCGCCGTGCCGGTTTGGAGCTGTCGGTTGCCGGACACCTTCGACACCTGCGACACGCCTTCGGGGTTGTGCAGCACGAACATGACTTGGAACAGGGGCGTGCGGCTCGCATCACGGTCGGGCGCCAGCGCCGCGACGAGGCGCTCGAAGGGAAGGTCCGGGTGCGCGAAGGCGCCGAGCGCCCGGTCGCGCACCTGTCGCACCAGCGCGCGGCAGGTCAACCCCTCGCTGAACCGCGAGCGCAGCACGACGGTGTTGAGGAAGCACCCGATGAGTCGTTCCGTCTCGCTGCGCGTGCGGCCGGAAATGGGAGTCCCGACCAGCAGGTCGTCCTGGCCGGTATACCGGTGCAGCAGGGCCGCAAACCCCGCCTCGAGCGTCATGAACAGCGTGGCCTGCTCCTGCCGTCCCAGCGCTTTCACCCGATCCAACAGCGTACGCGGCAGCTCGAAGCCCTCGGTCGCGCCGCGGAAGCTCTGCACCGGGGGACGGGGCTTGTCCGTGGGCAGATCGAGCACGAGGCACGCCCCCGCCAGCTCGTTTTCCCAATACGCGATCTCCTGCTCGAGCACGGGCCCCTGCAACCAGGCGCGCTGCCAGCAGGCGAAGTCGGCGTACTGAATCGGCAGCTCGGGCAACGTTGGACGCCGCGCGCGCGTGCAGTCGTCGTACAGCTGCAGGAGTTCCTGGTGAATCAGCTCCATCGACCACTCGTCGGCGACGATGTGGTGAATCGTCAGGAGCAGCCGGTGATCCGCATCCGAGAAATGGACCACGGTCGCGCGAAACAGCGGTGCGCGGGCCAGATCGAACGGCTTGCGCCCGTCGTCCCGCACCACGCGCAGCCACGCCCGCTCGCGCTCCGGGTCCGGCAACGCGCGCAGATCGAGCTCGGCGAGCGGCACGTCGATCGTGGGCGCGACGACCTGTTGCGGGTGCCCGTCGCTCTGCGGGAACGCGGTGCGCAGCACGTCGTGGCGGCGCGCCAGCTCTTGCAGCGCGCGCCGCAGCGCATCGGCGTGATACGCGCCACTGACGGAGATCACGTCGACGATGTTGTAAACGGGGCTCCCCGGCGCCAGCTGGTCCAGGAACCAGAGCTGCTCCTGGGCGAACGAGAGCGCGCACGGTCCACCCTCCGAGCGCCGCACGATGCGCGGCGTGGTGCCCCCCCCCGACCCCTTGGCGTCGGCCAGGACCGTCGCGATGTCGCCGATGGTCGGGTGCTCGAACAAGGTGCGGGTCTGCAGGTCCACACCGAAGACGTCGCGGATCCGCGCCACGGCCCGGATGGCCAGCAACGAGTCCCCGCCCAGGTCGAAGAAGTCGTCCGTGCGGCCGATGTGTTCCACCTTCAAGAGCTCGGCCCAAATGGCCGCGACGGCCTGCTCGGTCTCGGTGAGCGGCGCCGCCAGCTCGTGGGCCGGCTGGGCGCGCTCGAACGAGACGGCCGGCAGCGCCTGGCGATCCACTTTCCCGTTCGCGGTCAAGGGAAGCTTGTCCAGCAGAACGAAGGCCGAGGGGATCATGTACTGCGGCAGCCGTGCCTGCAGATGTTTGCGCAGCGACGCGGGCGTCAGGACTTCTCCGTCGGCGGGCAGCTCCGCGCGCACGAATGCGTCGGCGGGTTGGTGCCGGATGAGCCCCCCCCGCTCGGGTGAAGGCCGGATCGCGTATACGTAGCACAGCTCGGTATCTCGCAGCAGCGGGTCCTGCTCGACCATCACGTCGAAGCCGTGACGCTCGAGCAGCTGCGTGATCGGCTCGACATGGTCGTGCTGATCCACCTCGATCACCGCCTGGCGGATCTTGGACCAATCGTCCGCGTCGATACCGCGCAGCACGTCCAGCTCGCTCTTTTCGACGTTGACCTTGAGCAGGTCGATTCGCTCGATGCCCTCCTCCGCGATCACGCTGGAGAGAGTGCGCAGCCGCGCCGTTACCGTCCGCGCGCGGAGGCGGTCTTCGATCACGTCGCCCACATCCGCGACGAAGCGCTCGTTGTCGGGGGCCGCCGCCTGCTGATTGAGCACGTAGCGCTTGACCATCTCGCGCTCCGTCGCGGCATCGGCGTAGAAGCCCGAGAGCAGCGACAGGCCTTCGAACCACGTGAGGTCCGCGGACCCGCTTTCGCGGGACAACCCGAGCGGCAGGCAGCGCACGCCCGCGCCCCACGCCGCGGCGTTCGCCTCGAGACACGCAAAGGCGGCCGGGTTCGGCTCGCAGGCGACGATGCGGAGGTTCTTGGCCAGCCGGCTCGCGAACACGGTGAACAAGCCGATGTTGGCGCCGACGTCGACGATCGAGTCGCCCTCACGGATCGTGATGCCGTGCCGCAGGTACGCCTGCTGCACGAAGATCTCGTTGTAGATGTACTCGGTCTCGTTGCGGTTGAGGTGCGCCACGGAGGCGCCGTCGGGCAGTACGTACGGCGCCTGCCACCCCCACAGCGCCTGGTTCGGCCGCTGGGGCACGACGTACGCGACCAGGTGCTTGCCGCCGGTCGCGTCATCGAACGCCCGGACCACGGCATCGCGTACACCGCGCTGCGCCCGCAGCGTGCCTTCGATCTCCCCGAGCTCAATCCGGTAGCCGTGCAGCTTGATCTGGTCGTCGACCCGACCGCAGAACTCGAGGCTCCCGTCCGGCAGCGCTCGCGCCAGGTCGCCCGTCCGATAGAGGCGCTCCTCCGCGCCCACGTCGAACGGATCCGCAATGAACTTCTCGGCCGTGAGATCCGGGCGGCCGAGGTAGCCCCGCCCCACTCCGCTGCCACCGATGTGCAGCTCCCCCAGCTCGCCGATCGGTGTAGGCCGCCCGCTGGCATCGAGGATGTGCACCCGGATGTTGGGCAGCGGGCTGCCGAGCGGCAGCGTGCCGGACTGGGTGACCGGCAGCTCGGGCCCGACCCGGTACGTCAGCACGCCGACCGTGGTCTCCGTGGGCCCGTAGTGGTTGTAGATCTCGCAGTCCGGCGCCAACGCGCGCAGCCGCGCGATCCAGTCCAGCCGGGAGGCCTCGCCACCCACGATGAGGCGAGCTCGGGGCAACACGGATTCCGGATGGGGGCCCGCCTGCAGGGCGGCGAGATGCGACGGCACGATCTTCAGGACATCGATCCGCTCGCGCTGGAAGTATTCGGCGAGCAGCGCCGGATTCTCGGCGCGCTCCTGCGACACCACGTGCAGGCAGCCCCCCGTCGCGAGCGCCGGGAACACGACGGTGTTGCCGAGATCGGCGGCGATGGTCGACACCGTCGCGTGATTCATGCCCGGCTCGAGTCGCAGCCGCTCCGCAATTCCCAGAACGTAATTGACGATGTTGTGATGCGTGATGCAGACGCCCTTGGGGCGGCCGGTGGAGCCGCTGGTGTAGATCACATACGCGAGGTGGTCGGGGCGCACGGGCGGGGGTGCCGCCGGTGCCGGCGCGTCAAGATCTCCGTTCAGGCACACGGCTCGCGCGCTGTCGATCGGGAGGCGGGCCACGAGGCCCGACTGTGTGACCACCACCGCGACGCTCGCGTCCGAGAGCATGAAGGCGACCCGCTCCTGCGGGTAGCCCGTGTCGATGGGCAGGTACGCCGCCCCGGCCTTGAGGATGCCGAGAATGCCGACGACCAGGTCGACCGAGCGGTCGACGAACAAGCCGACGACGGTGTCCGGGCCGACACCCCGACCCCTCAGGTGGTGCGCCAGCCGCCCGGCGCGCCGGTCGAGCTCGCCGTACGTCAGGCGCTCCTGCTCGAACACGACCGCCACGTGATCGGGCGTGCGATGCGCCTGCGCCTCGATCAGCTCGTGCAGGCAGAGATCGGTCAGAGCGAGCACGCGATCAGCTCCTTCATGATTTCATTGGCGCCCGCGTAAATCCGCTGCACCCGGCTGTCGGCCCACATGCGGGCAATCGGATACTCGGTCATGTATCCGTAGCCACCGTGCAGCTGGACGCATTCGTCCACGATGCGGCACTGGCAGTCGGTGAGCCAATACTTGGCCATGGCGGCCAGGGTATCGTCGAGCTGGCCCGCGATGAAGCGCTCGATGCAGTGGTCGACGAACACGCGGCCGACATGCGCGGCGGTCTTGCACTCGGCCAGCTTGAAGCGGGTATTCTGGAGCTCCATGAGCGGCTTGCCGAACGCGGTGCGCTGTTTCACGTAATCGGTCGTGATGGCCACCGCCTGCTCAGCTGTCGCGACCGCCACCACTGCCACGCCCAGGCGCTCGTAGGGCAAGCGCTCCATCATCTGATAGAAGCCTTTGCCCTCGGCCCCGCCGAGCAGGTTCGCGGCCGGGACTCGGGACTCGTCGAAGAACAGCTCGCACGTGTCCTGGCCGTGCATGCCGATCTTGTCGAGCGAGCCCCCGACGCGGTATCCCCGCAGCCCCTTTGTCTCCACCATGATGAGGGAGATGCCCTTCACGCCGGAGGCGCGTGGGTCCGTCTTGACCGCCAGGCACACGAGGCCGGCGAGCGCGCCGTTGGTGATGAACGTCTTGGAGCCGCTGATGACGTAGTGATCCCCGTCGCGCCGGGCGGCGGTCTGGATGTTGCGCAAGTCGGAGCCCGCCCCGGGCTCGCTCATGGCGATGGCCGCCACCAGCTCGCCCCGCGCCATGAGCGGCAGCCAGCGACATTTCTGCTCTTCGCTGCCGTAGGCCTGGATGTAGTGTGCCACGATGCTCTGGATGCCGGAACCGAAATGCACGCCGGCGTAGGCGAGCTCCTCCAGCACGACGGCGGCATGCGCGAAGTCGCCGCCACCACCGCCGTACGCCTCGGGCAGGTCGGGGAGCAGCAAGCCGGTCGCGCCGGCCTGCGTCCACGCCTCCGTATCGGGACGCTGCTGCTCGCGCCAGCGGGCCTGGTGCGGCAGGAACTCCTTCTGGATGAACTGATGGACGGTCGCGCGGAACATCCGCAGCTCGTCGTTCATCCACGGCGAGTCGTTTCCGGCCGCTGCCATTTATCGGTCGTCCTCGATCAGCCGCTCCGTTACTACGGCCGCGACGAAGCCGGGCACGGGCGAGAACCCCTCCAGGCGCCAGCGGCAGCGATCTCCCGGCACGTCCGCGACCCGGAGGATCTGGGCCGGCTCGCCCGGCGCGAGCGATACGTCGAAACGATCGAGCGGATGGAACAGGCCGTCGCCCAACGCCTTGATGAACGCCTCCTTGCGAGTCCAGCACTGAAAGAATCCCAGCGCCCGGTCGCCCGGCTCGAGCGCCCGGTACGTCGCGTATTCGCGAGGAGAAAACCAGCGGGCGGCGACGTCGTCGGCGTCGGGGAGCGTGCGCACCGCCTCCACGTCGACGCCGACTTCCCGCCCCGAGGAAAGGGCGTACACGGCCACATCTTTACAGTGCGACACGTTGAACCGCAGGTCGGAGGTCGCGAACCGTCCGGCCAGCGCGGGTTTGCCGCGCGCCCCGGAGGCCAGCTCGACCGCTTCGGGCCGCACACCGAGCCGCGCCGCGAGCAGCTGCCGCAGCAACGCCCGCGCGACGATGAATCGGTTACGGTCAGGGTCGAACGCGAAGCGGCCAGCCCGCTCTCGCTCGCGGTCCGACAGCAGCGTCGCCGAGGCGGACACGGCCTGGGGCCCGACGTCCGGGCGCGCCACAATGACTTCGACTGCGTCGTCCGTGAACGACGCCGCCCGCTGTCGGGCTGCTGGTGCTGTGGTGACCATCCGCTACACGCCTCGCCTCTCGATCAATCCTCCCCCGCACGACCCGCAAGCCCGCTCGAACCGTTCATAGGAGCGCAACGCACTTCCCGGGCCAGAGCCGTCACGCAGCGTTGCGGCTGCTGCCTGGCGCGTGCTATCTGATTGTCGCACAATCGAATGGGACTGCGACGGGGGGTGTGGCGCGGGGTGCGGTGCAGCACTGGCGCCGCGCATTCGCCCCAGAGTAGTGCGTCGCCGCTTCGGGGGGCGTTCGGTCCCGCACCACAATGCTCAAGCAGCGGGCCAGAACCGGCCGGCGAGCTCCGCTGTGCGGAGATCGGCGGGCGTGGGTGAGCCGTCGAGCGAGGCGATCGGCACGACGCCTCGGACGGCATTCGCGAGGAACAGGCTCTTCCCGGCGAGCTGCTGCCGCGCGTAACCACCCTGATCCACGCGCGCCACGAGCTCGAGCACGCGCTCCCGCCCGATGCCCGGGAGGATGCCCAGATCGAGCGCCGGCGTGCGCAGCATGTCATCGTCCCACCAGAACAGGTTCCACACCGTGCCCTCAGCCACGAACCCGTCCTGCGTGAGCAGCAGGGCGTCGTCCGCTTCGGCCCGCTCGGCCTCGGCGGCCGCGTCTACGAAGCAGTCGCGCTCGGTCGTCTTGTGGCGATAAGGCTGGTGCGGCTCCGACGCGGCGATCAGGGCCGGAGCCGCCAAAGGCGGCAGCGCGCGGACGGTCACGTTGGCGCGCCCGTCGCGGACTTCGATGCGGAGTACGGCGTCGCCGGTTGCCGCAAACGGCGTTACCAGCGCGGCGAGATCGTGCGCGGGTCTCGCCAGATCGAGCTCGTTCAACGAGCGCTCCAGGCGCGCGAGGTGGCGCGACAAGAACGGGATGCGTCCCTCCCGCACGCGCATCGTCTCGATGAGCCCGTAGCCGGGTTTGCCCATGGCGCTAAGCCTCAAGTCGCAAGGCACAAGGCGCAAGACCGTGCGGGCGGGCCCTCGGAACGATTGCCTCTGGCGACCCGGCTTCACATTTTGTGACGCCAGTGACTCCAAGGGATTCCATGCGACCGATCTGGACGGTTCTGCGCGACGCCTCCGTGCTACGTCTTTGCGTGACGTCTTTCTGTGCTACGATTGACGCCTCCGTGCTACGTCTTTGCGTGACGTCTTTCTGTGCTACGATTCTGGTCTTTGGCTGCTCTCACGCTCCCCCGGCCGATTTCGCCCCCGACCCCGGCCTGGTCGCGCAAATCCGGGAGATCCGGATCGTCACGAGCTATGCCCGCGCCTGCCCGGGGAGTGTGATCGCTACGAGCTACGAGGCCGTGCTGGCAAGCGGAGAGCGTGTGTCGTTCGCGCGGTCATACGACAAGAAGCACCCGCCCCGTCTGCACGTCGTATTTCTCGATCGCGAGAGCCCCGACGCGGTCTCCCAGGAAGACGGCGACTGGGTGACCGAGCGCGATCCGCTGGCGACGGTCTCGACCGGTTTCCGGCTCACGGCGACGCTGCGGGCCAACTCCAATGTCACGAGCACGGTCGTGGTCCCGCCCTACTACGGCTGCATGCCCCATACGTTCACGTTCTCGGGCGAGCCGGGCGGCGCGGGCGAGACAGGGGGCAACGGGCCCGACGTGACCATACGACTCGCGGGGGTGCGCTCGCCGTTCTACGACAAGCTGTATGTGGCCGGATTCCAGGTCGGCATGGCGCCGCCCTTCTACATTCTGGGCGATCCGACGAGCGTCGCTCCGGCGGACTGGCTGATCGTCGAGTCGCGGGGCGGTCGCGGCGGCGCGGGGCTGGCGGGCGGGAATGGGACGGACGGCTCGGCGGGCGCGGCGGGATGCCCCCCGCAGCCGGGCGCCCCGGGGGGCAACGGCGGCAACGGTGGACCGGGCGGGTCCGGGGGCCGGGGCGGCCGCATCACCGTTGTGGTACCCGTCGACCAACCGCTGCTCGCCGGGCTCGTGGACGGTCGCAGCCCGGGCGGAGCAGGCGGAGCGGGTGGGGCAGGCGGAACCGGCGGTCGAGGCGGCAAAGGCGGCAAGGGGCAGACCGACCAGAGCAATCGCCGCTGTTCCGATGCGGCCGACGGCCCTCAAGGACGGGCCGGCGGCGCGGGACCCACCGGCAGTGACGGCGCCCCCGGGCCGCGCTCGATCGTAGTCACCGCGCCCACCAGGGATATTTTCGGCGTGCAGGTGCCGCCCGGGCTGGGCGCGCTGCTCGAGCGGGCGCACCGAAGACCCTGAGCGATGACTGCGTACGACATCATCATCGTCGGGGCCGGCCACAACGGCCTCGTCACCGCGGCCTACCTCGCGCGCGCCGGCAAGCGCGTGCTGGTGCTCGAGCGACGTGACGTGGTGGGCGGGGCGTGCGTGACCGAGGAGCTGTGGCCGGGCTTCAAGGTGTCGACGGCCGCGTACGTGAACAGCCTGCTCCGTCCCGAGATCATCCGCGACTTGGAGCTCGCGCGCCACGGGTTCGAGCTGCTGCCGCGCAGCCCCTCGTCATTCACGCCGTTCCCCGATGGCCGCTTCCTCTTGATGGGTCCCGATAAGGAGCTGACGCGCCAGCAGGTCGCCAAGTTCTCGACGCGCGACGCCGAGGCCTTGCCGCGCTACGAGGCGATGCTCGAGCGCGTGGCTGATTTCATCGAGCCCACCCTGCTGCAGACGCCTCCGAACCCGTGGTCCCTCGGTCCTAAGAACCTCGCGCACCTCGCCCGGCTGGGCTGGCGCTTTCTGAGGCTGGGCCGAGACGGCCCCGGCGCCCTCGAGATCCTGACCGGCGCCGCGCGACCGATCCTGGACCGGTGGTTCGAATCGGAGCAGCTCAAGATCGCCCTCGCCACCGACGCCATCATCGGGGCCATGGCCTCACCGTCCATGGCGGGCACGGCGTACGTGCTGTTCCACCACGTGATGGGCGAGTGTAACGGCGTGCGGGGGATGTGGGGTTACGTCCGCGGTGGGATGGGCGGCATCACGCAGGCGCTCGCGTCCGCGGCGCGGGCCCACGGGGCGGAGATCCGCCTCAACAGCCCGGTGGCGAAGATCCTCACCCGCCGCGGCCGGGTGAAGGGGGTGGCCCTCGCCGACGGCAGCGAGTTCCAGGCCAAGAAGATCGCGTCCAACGCCGACGCCCACGTGACCTTCCTCCAGCTCGTCGACGAGCGGGAGCTGGATCCCGAATTCGTGGCGGCGGTGCGCGGCATCGACTACGCGAGCGCGTCGCTCAAGATCAACGTCGCCCTCTCCGAGCTGCCTGACTTCACGGCCGTCAAGGGGAGCGGGCTGCCCCCCAACGGCCACCTGCGCGGCACGATTCACCTTGCGCCCACCCTCGACTACATGGAGCGGGCCTACGACGACGCCAAATACGGCCGCCCCTCCGCCGATCCGATCCTCGAGTGCACCATCCCATCGGTCGTGGACACGACGGTGGCCCCGGCGGGCCAGCACGTCATGTCGTTCTTCGTGCAGTACGCGCCGTACCAGCTCAGGAACGGGGGCTGGGACGAAGTGAAGGATCGGTTCGCCGACCGCTGCTTCGACATCCTCAACGAGTACGCGCCCAACTTCAAGCGCTCGGTGATCGACCGTCAGGTGCTGTCGCCGCTCGACCTGGAGCGCCGCTTCGGGTTGACGGGGGGCAACATCTTTCAGGGCGCCATGACCCTGCCGCAGCTGTTCTTCCTGCGGCCGCTGCCCGGGTACGCCGACTACCGCGCGCCCATCAAGGGGCTGTATTTGTGCGGCTCGGCGACGCACCCGGGCGGCGGCGTCATGGGCGCGTGCGGGTACAACGCGGCGCGGGAGATGCTGCGCGACCGCTAGTCGGCCTTCTTCGCCGTCGGCGGCAGCAACCCGTTCAACCGCAGGTAGATCGCCATCTGGCTGTAGTGGTCCGCCCAGTCGGCGACGGTGATCAACGCGGCCATGCCCTTCGTCTGCTTGTGACCGCCGAAGAAATCGATGCTGTCGCCCAGCTGGGCGTCCTGGACCTGGGCCAGGACGGTCTCGCAGAACTTGAACGAGGCCTTGAGGCCGGCGACGAGCTTGTCCTTGGCGTCCGTGCCCGCGAACTTGTCCGTGTCGGGCTGCTTCATGCCGGACGCCGCGCTGCACAGATAGTTGTTCCCTTCCTTGATCAGGTGCGCGACCACGTCGCCGAAGCTCATCTGAGCGGGCGTGGGCTTATAGCCGTACTTGTCCGCCGGCATCGCCTCCGCGGCGTCCACGATGTTCTTCGTCTGACGCTGCGCCATGGCCCGGACGCCGTTGGTGACCGGGTTCTGGGCCTGCGCGACGGGGACGACCGTGAGGGGGAGGGTACAAAGGGCAAGCAGGGTGGTGCCGAGCGTGGATCTCATCCTCGAATCTCCTGTGAAGGGCATAGTGGCGGCCGCAGAATTCTGCATCGGAAAGCGCCCCGCGTCCAGGCTACATTAGGCGCATGCGCCTATCACTCATCTCCGCCGTGCTCTGCGCCCTCGCCGCGCCCGCGGTCGCCCAGTCCAATGCCGAGCTGATCAGCAACGACGCCTATACCCGGTCCCACGATTACGACCTCGTGCACCAGCGCATCGAGGTCCGCAACTTCGACTGGGATTCCACGTCGCTTGACGGCCGGGTGACGACGACGCTGGTGGCCCTGCGGCCCGGCCTCGACTCCGTGATCCTCGACGCCGGCTCGCGCCTCATCGTGTCCCGGATCGCCGACGGCCGTGGCGCGACGCTCCGGAGCGAACGCCACGGCGACACCCTGGTGGTGTACCCGGCGCGCCCGATCGCCTTTCACGACACGTTGCGCTGCGTGATCGACTACCACGCGCCGCTCGAGAACGGCAAGGGCCTGACGTTCATCCAGCCCGAGGGTCAGGAGCATCGACCGCAGCAGATCTGGAGTCAGGGAGAGGATCACAATAATCACTTCTGGTTCCCGACCTACGACTTCCCCAACGACAAGATGACCTGGGAGCTCGTCGCCACCGTGCCGCAGCAGTACAGCGTGGTCTCGAACGGCCGGCTGGTGGCCGACCGCAAGCTGCCGGGCGGAACGCACAGCGTCACCTGGCGCCAGGATCTGCCGAGCTCCACGTATCTCGTGTCCCTGATCGTCGCGCCACTCGTGAAGGTGCCGGACCGCTGGCACGCCATTCCGGTGGAGTACTACGTCTATCACGCCGACTCCAGCCGCGCCCAGCGGCTGTTCGCCGTCACCCCGGACATGATCGACGTGTACTCGCGCCTGACCGGGCTCCCGTATCCCTGGGCCAAGTACGCCCAGACCACGGTGGCGGACTTTTTCGGCGGGATGGAAAACGTCAGCGCGACGACCCTCGTCGACTGGCTTCCCGACGAGCGCGCGTACCTGGACCGGCCCTGGTATCAGTGGATCCTGATCCCGCACGAGCTCGCCCACCAGTGGTTCGGTGACTACGTCACCACCGAGAACTGGGCGAACATGTGGCTGAATGAAGGGTTCGCCGAGTTCATGCCGGGCCAATACTGGGGTGCGAAGCTCGGCCGCCACGCGGCGGACGATTACTACCTCGACGAGTACCGCCAGTATCTCGAGATCGACGCCCGGCGCCGCATGCCGCTCGCCGCCCTCGGCTCGAACAACATCTATCCCAAGGGCGCCCTGGTGCTCCGGATGTTGCGGGACTATCTGGGTCCGGAGCGGTTCTGGGCCGGGCTGCACCTCTACCTGACCCGTCACGCGCTCGGCAGCGCGACCAGCGACGATCTGCGCCAGGCCGTGCTGGACGCGACCGGGGAGAACCTCGACGGCTTCTGGAGTGAGTGGGTGTATGGCGCGGGGCATCCCGCGTTCACTGTCACCGCGGCCTACGACAGCGCGGCCCGCACGCTCGCGCTGAGCGTGAAGCAGACGCAGCGCGACAGCGCCCCCCCTCCCCCCGCCACGGGCGATAGCACGGCTCCGCGCTATCGGACGGCCGCGGTGTTTCATATGCCGCTGACCATCCGGGTCGGCACGCGCGGCGGAGACCTGGTCCGCCGTGTGCAGCTCACGGCGCGCGAGCAGACCGTCTCGTTTCCGGCGCTCGCCGGCCCGCCCACCATGGTGGTGTTCGACGACGGCAACACGATCCTGAAGGAGCTCAGCTTCGATCAGCCAACCTCCTGGCTCGCGACCCAGCTCGAGCACGACGCCGACCTGTGGAACCGCGAATGGGTGATCGAGCAGCTCGCCCAGCGGCCGGCCGATACCGGCGCCCTGGCCGCGCTCGCACGGACCGCCACCTCCGCCGATTACTTCCTGACCCGCTCCCAGGCGACCGAAGCGCTGGCACGATTCCCCGCCGCGGGCGCCGCGACACCGCTCGCCGCGGCGCTCGGCGATACCTCGGCGCAAGTGCGCCGCGCGGCCATCACTGCCCTCGGGCGGCTGGGCGGCGCGCGCGCGGCCGAGTTGGCCCGCGCCACCTGGCGGACCGACCCGAGCTACGAGGTGCGGGCCGCGGCGCTCACCGCCCTCGTCGCCGCCGATTCGAGCGCGCGCGACAGCGTCGTGGCGTGGGGACTCGCCACGGCCTCGTACCAGAACGTGATCCAGCAGGCGGCCTATCGCGTCATCGCGCAGACGGGTGACACCGGCGCGATCGCGCGCGTCGACACGCTGCTCGGCAGCGACCGCTTTCCCGCCCACGTGCTCGCCGCGCTCGCCGCCCGCGGCAACGCCCGCGCCCTGGCCCTGCTCACCAGCCACCTCGACGACGACCGCCCGTACGTGCGTCGCTGGGTGCTCGAGGCGTTCCGCTACACGCTGCCGCGTCAGCTTGCGGTCGAGCGCCTGAAGGGCGTCGCCGGCAAGCTCAAGTACGCGGACACGAGAGAGGAGGCGGAGAAAACGCTGCAGCAGCTCGAGAAGCCGGGAGCGGAAGAGGAGTGACCGTCAGCGCGACGGACGTCTCCAGAAGTAGAGCGGCAACCCCGCCACGATCAGTAGCGCGCTCATGGCCGTGTCGGCAGGCTGGGCGCGGGCCGTGTTGAACACGAGCCAGACCGAGAACAGAATGAAGACGATGGGCGTGACCGGATAGCCCCAGGTCCGGTACGGCCGGGCCAGGTCCGGGGCGGTGCGGCGCAGCCGGAGCACCGCGCCGCAGGACATGGCGTAGAAGACGAACTCCGCGAGCACCACGTAGGTGAACAGCCGATTGTAGGAATCCTTCCACGATGGCTCGGTCGAGATCAGCGTCAGCGCGATCGAGATGACGCCCTGCACCGCCAGCGACGGGACGGGCGTGAGAAACCGCGGGTGCACGCCGGCGAGCCACCGGGGCAGCAGTCCGTCGCGGGCCATCGCGTACGGCACGCGCGCCGCCGTCAGGACGATCCCGTTGTTCGAGCCGATGGTGGCGATCATGATCGCCGCCGCGACGAGCCCCGCTCCCGCGTGTCCCAGCGTCACCTGCGCCGCGTCGGAGGCGACGAGCGACGAGGCCGCCATCCTGGCGGGTGACAACACGTACGCGAAGGATGCCGTGACCAGGCAGTACAGCGCCGCTCCGATCAGGGTCGACAGCACGATGGAACGCGGCAGGTTGCGCTCCGGGTCTTTCACCTCACCTCCGACGTAGGTGACCTCGATCCAACCGTCGTAGGCCCACAGCACGGCCACGAGCGCCACCCCGAACGATGCGATCTGATGTCCCAGTGGGGCGTCGGACCAGAGCGGCGTGAGGTTCGCCGCATTGCCCCCCGGCAGCACGAATCCGACGACGATGAGCACCGCCAGCAGGCCCATCTTGGTGAGGGTCAGCACGTTCTGTGTGACGGCTCCGAGTCTCACGCCCAGCGAGTTGAGCAGCGTGAGGCCGACGATCGACACGACGGCCACGGTCTTGATGCCGCCGTCGCCGAGCGGCACGAAGAACCCGAGGTACGTCGCGAATCCGAGCGCGATCGCCGCGATAGACGCCGGGTTGATCACGACGCCGCTGGTCCAGCCGTAGAGGTAGCCCCACACGGGGCCGTAGGCTTCGCGCAAGTACACATAGATCCCGCCCGCCCTTGGCATCGCGGCGCCCAGCTCCGCCACCGACAGCGCGCCGAGCAGCGACACGCCGCCGCCCGCGACCCACACGAGAATGCTGGGCAGCGAAGCGTGCAGCTCGAGGGCGATGGCGCTCGGCACGATGAAAATCGCCGATGCGATGATCGTCCCGACGTTGATCATCGTCGAGTCGAGCAGCCCGAGCTGTCGTTTGAGCTCGGGCATCAGCGCTTGAGCCAGGCGCGATACGCGGCCTTCAGCGCCTCGAACCGCGCCGACGTCACGGATTGAGCCGGTTGTACTTGCGGAGCACCTCGCGCAGCCGGTCGTGCGGCAGGGCGTACACCGTGAGGTCGTCGGCGCCGGTCATGGTGTCGGCGGCGAGCATCGCGTTGACGATCGCCTCCTCGGTCGCCTGTACGGTGGCCTCGAACAGGGGCGTGATGCGCTCGTCGGGGGCCATCACGACCTGGGCGAGCCCGGAGTCCCGTGAAGCGTGGGGATTCGCCGTCGAGAACGCGATGAAGATGTCGCCCGACGAGTTGGCCGCGAGTCCCCCCATGCGACCCACGCCCAGTGCGGCGCGCTTGGCGATCCGTTTGAGCTGGTGCGGGAGCAGCGGGGCATCGGTCGCCACGACGATGATGATCGAGCCCAGGTCTTGGGCGAGGCGCTCGTCGCGCGCCGACCGTCCCCCGCACGGCGCGCGGCATGGCAACAGGTCCGCGATCTCCCGGCCCACCGGCACCCCGGCGATGCGCAGCGGGGCGCGCGCGCCGTAGTTGCACTGCACCAGGACTCCGACCACGTAGCCGTCACCCGCCACGCGGCGCGACGCCGTTCCGATGCCGCCCTTGAAGCGGTTGCACACCATCCCCGTCCCGCCGCCCACACTGCCTTCGGCGACCCGGCCCCCGCGCGCGCTGTCCAGCGCCGCCCAGGCATCCTGTTTCGTCACGTGGAAGCCGTTGATGTCGTTCAGGCCTCCATCCCACGTCTCGGCCACCACCGGCAGCGACCATTCGTCGTGCTGCATGCGGCCCTGGCGCACGACCCACTCGATCACCGCGTCGCGCACCACTCCCACCGAGTGAGTGTTGGTGATCATCACCGGTCCCCACAGGAACCCCGATTCCTCGACCCAGGTGGTCCCGGTCATCTCCCCGTTTCCGTTCATGGCGAACCAGCCGGCGAACACGGGGTCGTCCGAGGCCTTCCCGCGCGGGAAGACGGCGGTGACGCCGGTGCGCACGGGTCCCTTGCCCACGACCAGTTTGCCCGCGCCGGCGATGAGGGTCCGGTGCCCAACCTCGACCCCGGCGACGTCGGTGATGGCGTCGAGCGGGCCGGGCGTGCCCTCGAAGGGGATGCCCAAGTCCCGGGCGCGCTGGGGCTTCTGGGCGCGGGAGGAGCCCGAAGCGAGGAGCAAGCCGCAGGTCATCAGGAAGACGAGCTTCATCGAGGAACGGGGCGCGAGGGTGCGGTAGGATACGGGGGGACCGCAGGCGTGGCAAGCCGCAGAGGCGAAACGCCCGGGAGGGACACATCGTTGTATGATCACGCCCGGTGTAGGGGCGCAGCATGCTGCGCCCTACTCGAGTGGGGCACGCGTCACGCTAGATTCTTGACCCCATGACCAGCACGGACTTCCTCTCCGTCTCTTCCCCGAGCTCCTACTGGCAGGCGAGCCGGGCGCCGCGCTACAGCCTGTCGTTCGCGTTGCCCCTGTTGCTGTTCTACCAGGTGCTCGCCGTGCTGCTGGCGCACGGCACGCGCTCGGTCCGGAACGGCGCCGACGTCATCCTGCAGAGCCTGTTCGTCGCGGTCGCGGGCTCGTGGGGCCCGCTCGTGTTCATGGTTTGTCTGATCGGCGTCGGGCTGTGGCTCGTGGCGCGCGATCTCCGC
>WNGC01001302.1_pt1 | contig 16992 bp, 15 predicted proteins | sample 5400051 | NCBI WGS metagenome assembly WNGC01 (sample SAMN13153368, study PRJNA577476) | soil metagenome | isolation source: 20 cm soil or saprolite under grassland replicate 2 | place: USA:California | collected 2016-06-15
AAGGTCCCCGTGTCCTTGATGAACTCGAGCACGCTGCAGTATTGGACGTTGAGGATGCGCGCGACGGTGGCGGCGGCCTCGGTCATGAACGCGGATGCGTCGGCCTCCGAGAACGCGCGCTGGCCGATGGCGGCCAGCCCGTCCCGCATTCCGGTCTGCTCGGCCGGTGGCGCCTCGGCGGTCTCGGGCTCCACAGGCTTCACGGGTTGAAATCCGTACCCGGTAAGTCCAGCATGGTCGTCGTGCCCCCCTTGTTCTAATGCCCAGGAACGCCCCGCGCACGGACGCCCGGGGCGTCCATCGGGAGGCCGTATCAAGGGCGGGCTCTAGGGGGGCGGGGCGCCTACCCGCGGCTTAACGGCGCGGCCTGCAGGGGGCCGGCCGCAGCCGCTCCCGCTAGGAGGAAGACGGTGGGGGATCCTTGGGCGGCTCCGCCGGCGAACGTTCTGCCGGGCGCTCTGCCGCGGGGCCGAACTCGCGATAGCGGCGGGCCAGATCTGCCAGGTGCTGAGCCACGCGGCCGTTCACCGAGCCCGTGGGGTACCGGCCGTCTCCGTCGGGCGCCCCGGCGGGGGTGCCGGTGAGGATCTCGATGCCTTCGTCCGCGGTGCGGACGGCCCAGACGTTGAAGCGGCCCTCGCGGACGGCGTCGACGACCTCTTCGCGGAGCATGAGGTCGCGGACGTTCTGGTGGGGGATGATGACCCCCTGGCGGCCGGTGAAGCCCTTGGCCTTGCAGACGTAGTAGAAGCCTTCGACCTTCTCGTTCACGCCGCCGATGGGCTGGATCTCGCCCATCTGGTTGACGGACCCCGTGACCGCGATCCCCTGGTCGATCGGCAGGCCCGAGAGTTCGCTCAAGAGCGCGTAGAGTTCGGTCGAGCTGGCGCTGTCACCGTCGACGTCGGAGTAGAGCTGCTCGAAGGTGAGCGAGGCGGAGAGGCTGAGGGGGTGCTGCTGGGCGAAGCGGCTCGCCACAAACGAGGAGAGGACGAACACCCCCTTGCTGTGGATGCGGCCGGACATCTGGGTTTCGCGCTCGATGTTGACGACGCCGCGTCCGCCGACGTAGGCGCGCGCCGTAATCCGGCTCGGCGACCCGAACGTATAGTCCCCGAGCTGCAGGACGGACAGGCCGTTGATCTGCCCGGTCACCGCCCCCTGCGTGTCGACAAGGATCTGGCCTTTGGTGATCATTTCCCGGATCTTCTCCTCGAGCAGGTTGGACCGGTAGGCCTTCTCCTCGACCGCCCGGCGCACATGGTCCCGGGTGACCGCGGAGCTCCCGGCCTGGCCGGCCCAGGCGGCGGCCTCGTAGACGATCTCGACCACCTCGTTGAAGCGTGTGCTCAATTTATCCTGGTTCGCGGCGAGCCGGGCGCTGTGCTCGAGCACCGCGGCGACTCCTGCCACGTCGAAGTGGCACGATCCCGTGCGGTGGCAGATGGCCGCGATGGCGCGGGCGTACTCCTGCTGGGTCTCGGGGGTCCGGTCGATCGTGATATCGAAATCCGCCCGGATCTTGAACAGTTTCTCGAACTCCTCGTCGAGCCCGTAGAGCATGTGATAGACATCGGGGGTCCCAATCATGATGACCTTGACGTCGAGCGGGATCGGGTCCGGCCGCAGCGTCGCCGCGGGAAGGGATCCGAACGCCTCGCCCAGAGGCTCGATCCGGATCTCCCGGCCGCGGAGCGCGCGCTTGAGCCCTTCGTAGGCGAACGGGCTGGTGAGCACGTCACGCGCCTGGAGAATGAGGAAGCCGCCGTTCGCGCGGTGGAGGGCGCCGGGCTTGATCATCGTGAAGTCCGTGACGAGCGCGCCGAACTCGGCCCGGTACTCCGCCTTGCCCACCAGGTTGTAGTAAGTGGGGTTGCTCTCGATGATCACCGGCGCCCCACGGGTGTCCCGGTGGTCCACCAGCAGGTTGACCTGGTACCGGGCGAACGGATCCCGGCGGAGGAACGGGAGCTCCTGGCGCGCCTGTTCGGCGCCCTCCTCGTCCCCGGCGCCGCGCAGCTCGGCGAGGTGGTCGAGCATGTCCTGCTCGGCCGCCTCGAGGAACGCCACGACTTTCGGCGCGCCTTGCGCTGCGCCTCGGCCAGGACGTCCTCCAGTTCCTTGGTGCGGGCCGCGATCCGCGCCCGCTCGACCTCGGGAAGGGTCTGGAAGACCTCCGGGGCCACCGGGCGTCCCTGCAGATCGACCGGCACCGTCGCGATCCCCGTCGGCGTGCGCTGCAGCAAGAGCCCCCGGATCTTCGCCTGATTTTCGAGCTGCTGCCAGATGTCCGCCAGCTGCTGCTCGTACCGCTTGGCGACGGTTGCCCGCTGCTGCTCGAAGGCTTCGCCGGCGAAGACGCGCCGCAGGCCCTCCCGCACCTCGGTGACGAGGTCGGCCACGCCTTCCCGGAACACCCGCCCCGTGCCGGTGCCCAGGGAAATGGCGATCGGCTGGTCGGCCACAGCGAAGTTCCGGACGTAGCACCAGTCCTGGGGCGCCGGCTGCGCCTTCGCGATCCGTTCGACCTCGAGGCGGGCGTAACTACTCCGGCCCGTGCCCGGCGGCCCGCTGACGAAGACGTTGTAGCCGTGCTGGTTGATTGCCAGGCCGAACTGGATGGCGTGCACGCCCCTGGCCTGGCCGACGATCGCGGCCTGCCGCGGCAGGTCCGCGGTCGTCGTGAAACCGAGGTCGGCCGGGTTGCAGGTCCAGCGGAGCGCCTCCGGCGGGAGGCGGCGGTCGGTTTTGGTTGGCGGGGTCATGGCAGAAGGTTCGATGGGGACCAGAGGTTCGCCTCTTGACACGCCGGGTTGGTTGAATATACTAATGTTCAGATATTTAGATATCTACCGCCGAGGGCCACGATGCGGATCTCATTGGTTCCAGAAACGGCTCAGCAGATTCGAGACGCGCTTGGGGACGGCGTGGACCTCGCCCCGGAAAGCGTCCCAGCGGTCCTGGCCCGCCTCGCCGTGGAGGCGCCGGCGATCTACTCCGAGGTGCTGGCCCAGATTTCAGGATCCCAGATCCGTCTTGACAGTGAGTCTGAGCTTCACAAGAGGCGGCGCCGAAACACGCTGCGGCGCCTGTTCTTCTCGTGGGGGGAATACGAGACCGGTGTGGGAGACCGGGTGTTCGCCAAGCGGCACATCGCGGCCGCGGTGCCGCTGTCGGCGGCCGCGCTGACCTTGGTGGTCCTCGCGGCGGCGCTCGTCTTCGGGCACCGGCCGATCCCATCAACCGGCCCCCGCAGCGCGGCCCCGGAAATGCCGGCGCACACCCGCACGTTCACGCCGGACAGGCCCGCGGTCCGCGGCCACATTGAGGGACCGCCGCCGTTTTCTTCGTTCCCCGCCGAGTCCGCGGGCTTCGCGTCCGTGGCTTCGGGGAGTCCCCTCGTGGTCCGCACGGAGACCGATCCGGCGCGGGATGCCGGTGTTTCCGCGAGGTCCGGCACGGCCGTCCCGGTCATCTACAACCGGACTGCCGGCTCCGCGGGAGATCGCCCGGCGGCGGCCTCAGATGTTCCCTCATCACCGGCGGAGCCCACCGGGGAAGCGGTCGAATCGACGCATCCCCTGGTTCCCGGGACACGCCTTTCGGGCAGGCTGGTCACCGGCATTCTCGTTGTCCCCGGCGGTCCCCCGGCGCCCGTCGTGGTGGAGGCCGGCGATCCTCCTGGAATCTGGCTGGGGCAGGCTGTGCTCGCCCCTGGAGGTCGTGTGCAGATCACGCTCCAGCTTGCCGGCCAAGACCGCGTGCACGCGGTCCGCGCCCTCGCCCTGGATCCGCAGCGCCTGGTGCCGGGGTTGACGGGCCGGACGTCGACGGAGCCCCCCGCGGCCGGCCCCGCCATGGCGACCGCGGCGCTTGGGGCGGCCGCCGACTATGCGCAGACGGCCGCCCGGCAGGGGAACGTCGGCGCCTTCGACGGGTGGGACCCCTTCGCGGGCGGAGGGCCGGCTCCCGCGTGGACATATGTGGCCGCCCGTCTGGCCCAGGCCCTCGACCCCCGCGGGCTCTCCGGGACCCGGATGCCGGTGACCGAGATTCCCGCGGGCGCGCAGACCGTCATTCTGGTGATGGGAGGATCGTGACATGCGACTGGGGACAGGTGTGATGGCCGGCGTGGGCTTGACCTCCGCGCTGGTATGGCTGACGGCGGTTCCGGGACAGGCGCAGGGTCTCCCCGGCGGCGGCCCGCCGGGCGACCTGTTCGCGCCGCTGACGAACCTCTTTACCATGGCGGCCGAGAGCCTATCGGGGGTGTTTGGCCTCGCCTATGCGACCGCCGCGCTCCTGGTCGCCGGCGCCCTCATCGTGGCCGATCATCGGAACGGCGTGCGAAGCGCGTTGTGGGTCATCATCGGCTCGGTCGTGCTCTTTTTCGGCGGCCAGATCATCAAGATGATCAAAGGATAGCGTCCGTGCTCCCACAGCATCCCGTCTATCGGAAGCTGGACGCCGGGGTGACCGTCCTCGGGGTGGAGCTCGAGGACTGGCTTGGATTGGGCGTCGCGTTCGTGATCCTTTCACGGGCGAGCGACCTGCTGGTGGGGAAGGTGCTGGGGATCCCCCGCGCCGAGGCGGGCGTCTCCGCGGCCGCCACCGGCGTGATCTTCCTGCTGTGGCGCCGCATCCGGGAACGGACCCCCCGGAGGTTTGTCCGCCACCTCCTGGACTACCTGGGGGAGCCCGACGCGTACGTGGCGGCTCCCGATCAGGATGCCAACCCGTTCGTGGTCTGAGGTGAGGCTGTGCCGCCTGGGGAGTCGTGGGGAGACCTGACGCGCGAGCTGCCGTACTGGACGATCCGGGATGGCGCGGTCGTCCTGCGCGATGGGAGCTACCGCCTGGGGTTCGAGGTGACGCTTCCCGGCACCGAGGTCTGGGACGCGGCGCAGCTGAGCGCGTGCAATGACCGCCTCCGCACCTTGATCAGCGCCGCCGTGCCCGAGGGCGAGTGTGTTCGGATCTTCGTGGAGGTCCACGCCGACTATTCGGAGATGCTGCGCGCGTATGCGGGCGGATGCCGGAGTCCCCACGCCGTTGTGCGGGAGCTCCACCGGCGCCGCGTGTCCGCCTTGAGCGAGGCGCACGCGGCCGGCCGGCTGGTGAGCCAGCGCGTGATCCTCGATCTCTCCTATCACCCCCCGCGGCTCGGACGGAGACGCTGGTGGACCCCGCTCGACAGCGCCACGTACAGGCGCCACGTGAGCGAATGGGGAATGCTGCGCGATTTGATGGTCGGGCACTGCGAGCGGTGCGGATTTCGGGCGCGTCCGCTCGACGACGGAGCGCTGCTGGCCACGATCTGGCGGTATTTCAACCCGGGCCGCAAGCGCTACTGCCCTCCGCCGGCGGTGCCGGTGGACAACCAATCCCTCGAGCTCCCCCGGCGCGTCCTCGGCGCCTGGCCGTTTCTCAGCCGTCAGTCGGTACGGACGGCTGTGGCGCGGTCGGACGTGTTCCGGCGGTGGGATTTTCTGTGGCTGGATGGCCATGCGCACGCGATCGTCGCGATGGATGCCCTTCCCGACAAGCCCACCACGCCGAACGCCGTGGGGCCGCTCCAGACGCTGCCCGGATCCTACTGGCTGATCATCGAAGCCTGGAATGACCCTCGATCCGACCAGATCAAACGGCTGGAACTGAAGAGCCGGTTGAGCCGCCAGGCGGTGCTCGCTCAAGACGGTGGTGATTCGAACGCGCGCGCGGTCGACCGGCAGCTGACGGATGCCCTCGACGTCATCCAGCTCACCAGCGAGCGCGTGGTCCGCGTCGGAGCGGCCGTGGTCCTCCAGGAGCCGAATCCGGAGGCGGCGCGCGCGGCCGCCCGGCGCGCGGTGGGCGCGTTTCAGCAGATTCCCGGCGTCGACGCCCGCATCGAGTCGGCGGCCCTCCGCCGGCAATTCGTGCAGCTCGCGCCGTTCAGCGGGCTTCCGAATGAGCGGCTGATGCGGATGCTGACCAGCAACGCCGCCGACTTCGTCCCCTGCCATGCGCCGTGGCGGGGCGCCGCCCGGCCGGTCTGCCCGTTCTTTACCCGCCGGGACAGCCTGGTGCCGCTCGATCCCTTCGATCCGCGGCTGCCGTCGTGGAACGCCATCGTGGTCGGGGAGTCCGGAGGAGGGAAGACCCACTTCGCGATCGCCTGGCTGTCGCATCTGCTGGCCCTGGATCCCGTGGTGCTGATCGTGGACAAGGGCGGCGCCTACCGGGCGTTCTGCGACGTCTACGGGGGACAGTATGTTCACCTCGATCCCGACGCGGGCATCGCGATCAATCCATTCGACCTCCTGGCGGGCGAGGCGGAGCCCGACTCGACCCACCTCGCCCTGCTCAAGAGCCTCGTCGCGCTGATGGTGGCCGAACCGGAACGCGCTCCGGATCGCCAGGAGATGGCGCTGCTGGAATCGGCGATCCGCCAGACCTACGCGCGGGCCGCCGGCGCTCCCGTGTTCCTGCATGATCTTGTTCGCACCCTGCGCACCTTTGAGCAGGTGGGCGCCCATCACGCGGGACCGGAGGAGTGGGCCGCGGCGAGGGGGATCGCGCGCCGGCTGGAGCAGTGGGTGGACCAGGGGATCTACGCCCGTCTGCTCGACCGCCCGTCCTCGGTGGATCTCAGCGCCGGCGTCGTCTGCATCGACACCGAGGGGGTCAACGAGCACTACCCGGAGCTGGCGCCGATCGCCGCGCTGCTGGCCAACCATCTCATCTACCGGCGCGTCAAGGCCGATGAGGGACGCCTCAAGTACGTGGTCAGCGATGAGACGTGGGCCGCGCTGTTGAACCGGGTGGCCGCGGACTCATTGGTGGGCATGTTCCGCCGGTTCCGCAAGTTCGGGGCGGGGATCATGGCGATCAGCCAGCGGGTCGAGGATTTCGAAAACGAACATGCCCGGGGCATTCTCGAGAACGCTCCGGTGAAGGTCCTGACCCGCGCCGCGGACGCGGATCGCGTCGCCCCGCTGCTCCAGCTCAACGACCAGTACCGGATGCTGTGGAAGAGCCTGGCGCAGCGCCGCGGCGTGTTCAGCGAAGCGCTGGTGATCATGGACCTGCAGGAGGGGCGCGAGGGGGGTGTCGTCGTCGTTCGGGACATTCCGGAAGACTACCTCGTCGCCACCACGACCGCGGAGGAACGGCTCGAACGCGACCGGCTCGCCGCCCGCATGGGCACGTGGGAAGCCATCCAGCAGCTCGCCAAATCGCGGAGGGTGCCATGTCTCGACGATGGATTGGACGGACGAACGCGTTCGGGATCCTGATCAGCCTGCTGTGCACCCCGGCGGCCGGCGGAGCGCCGGCCTACGGAGCGTCCGGCTTTGGAGCGCCCGCCGCCGTCCCCTCAACATCGGCGGTGATCGTTCCCTGGGCCTGGGCCGGGGGCTCCGCCGGGTGGCCGGATGAGATGCCACCCGTGGAAACGCCGGGGGATCTCGCGCGGTTCATCGCCGAGTTCCGGGCGTCGCTCGACCGCCTGGCGGAATGGATCCGGGTGTTTCCCCAAATGGTCTCGGATACGCTGACGCGGATCATCTGGGAATCGCCGGGCCTGCTGCCGGCGGGCGCCGATCTGGACGGGCTGGCGCGGCAGATTGCCGCGCTGCCTCAGGCGCTGCGGGGGCCGCTCGAGGCGGTGCTCGGGAAGCTGGCGGCTGCGGCGGCCCCCGGCGCGGCCGGTGCGCGCCACCGTGCTTATATAGAAGGCAACCCGGCCACCGCGCATGAGGCCATGGGCATCGTGGAGACCGACGAGGTGGTCGTGGGTGGGGCGGTTCAGCAGCGGGCGTCATCCGAGGCGACGGCCGCGGTGGCGGATGCGGTCTCGCGCGACCTGCGTCCCTCACTCGCGGCGGCGCAGGGAGACCAGGCCGGCCGGTTGCTGGTGTCCGCCGCGCAGGACCTGCCCAGCTCACGGGCGGGCATTGAGCTGCTGGTCGCGGGCGTGGGCGCGGGGCTGCGCCAGCAGGCGGATCTGGGGTCGGCCGCGGCGGACCGCCTCACCGTCCTCGTGCAGCAGACCGCGCAGGTCAGCCAGCAGCTCGGGGCGCTCGCGGCCACCACGGGCGCGCTGACGCTCAGGCAGGCGGAGCAGGACCGCCGGGCCTTGGATGCGCAGCTGGAATTCGCGGACACAGTGTCCACGGCCGCCCACCTGTTGGTGGACGTCGTGACGGCCGCGGGCGAGACGCGGTCCCCGGAGCCGCAGCTGAGGCCGCTCTACTGAAGTCCGCGGCGCGCGGCGGGGGATCGGACCATGAGCGGGTTTGAGCGCGGCATCGCCGACGTGTTCGCCGCGCTGGAACAGTGGCTGATCTCGACCGGCGCCACCCAGTCGATGATGCGGCTGGCCTGGGCGGTGCTGACCTCCCTCTGGCTGGGCCACGTCGCCGTCTCGCTGCGCCCCGGGGGCGCGCCGGACATCGTGGGGACCTTCGGCCGGATGTTTGTCGCCGGCGGACTCCTGCTGGCGATCGGCTCGCTCAACCAGATCGTCCTTCTGGTCTTCGGCACGCTCCGAGATGCCGGATCCGCGGTCCTGTCCGGGCTGATCTCGCAGAGCTGGGCCCAGTTCAGAGAGGAGCTGTTGGGTCCGCATCGCGCCCTCTTCCGCCTGCTCGGACAGTTGCTCGGGCCGTGGATCACGTCGGCCCCCTGGGCCCCCAACGCGCTGCTGCTGGGCATCCTGCTTGCGTTGCTGCTCTTTGCGATCGGCTCCCTGGTGTATCTGGCCATCCTCTTCTTCGCGCACCTCACGCTGCTGCTGGCGCTCTTTCTGGCGCCGCTCGCCGTCGCTCTGCTGGCGGCGCCGGGGACGGCCCGGTGGACCGCGCGATGGGCGGTGGTGATCGTCAGGACCGGGCTGGTCGTCTTCTGCGTCAGGGTCATCCATGCCGCGGCAATTTATCTCGCGGTGATCGTGCCGGTCCGGCAGGTGTTAGCGGGAAACGCGGGCGGGCCCGGCCTGCCTGGAGGGGGGGCTGGAGGGATTGCCTCGCTTGCCGCCGGCTTCCTCCAGTTAGGGCTGCTGCTGATGCAGATGGTGGTGGGGACCGGGATCGGCGTGTACGCGATGCTCCAGGCCGAGCGGCTGACGGGGCAGTTTGTCGATGGGGTGGCGTTCGGCGGCGGCGCCCGAGCCGTTGGCGGCCCCATCGCGGTCGGTGTGCGGTACGCGGCCGGGGCGATGCGGGGCGGGGGGAGTCCCCCGGGTCCGAGCGTGGCGGGAAACGACGCTTCGGCATCTGGCCCCACGGCATCCGGGCCCCTGCCGGGAGGCGAGCATCCGTTTGGATCATCCCTTCGCGGCGGCGCACAGGAGGCCACGGTCCTCCAGCCCGGAGGTCGGTTTCACCAATGAGGCCGGCTGCCTGCCGCTCGATCGCCGGCGCGGCCATCGCGGGTCTCGTGCTGGGCATGGGCGCCTCATCGGGCGCTGAGCCGATCCCCGCGGGCGGGGCGGCCGCCGTCCTCTCGCTCGTTGACGCCGCGGCCGGGCGGGTGGAGGTCGTGCGCGGATGGCCGGCGCGCCCAACGGATGCCGACGTGTATCCCTTCGTTCCCTACTTCTGGGGGAGCTGCCCGGGCCCTGGGGCCATCATGATGCTCGTGACACTTCCGCCGGGTGACGCTCCGCTTGCCGCCATCGCCGGCCGCATTGCCTCGGGGTTCGGCCTGCCCCCGCCTGGGCCGCGTTCCTCGGGAGCAATCCCAACCCTGGCGCGCATCGCGGCCGCGCTCGAGACGCCGGGCGATCCGGCGCAGGCGGCGCTCGCGGCGGCCGTTCCATGGATCAGCGATCTCGGGACGTACGAACGATGGGGATACGCCGTCTTCCTGTTCATCCACTGGGAGGGGGTCAGTTGCGTGGCGACCTTCACGGCCGTTCCCGAAGGCTACGGGATACCCTTTGTCCGGTAGCCTCCGATCTGCTGCATTGACAACTCAGACTAGTCAGACTAGTCTAATACCATGGCCCAGACCTATTCGACGTATGAAGCCAAGGCGCGGTTCAGCGAGATCATCCGGAAGGTCCGGGCGGGGCAGCGGATTGTCATCTCGCACCGTGGGCGCGAGGTGGCGGAGATCCGGCCGCTGGGACCACGGAATCAGGATCTGGCCCATCGGCTGGAACACTTGGAAGACGAAGGCGTGCTCGACCGGCAGGTCTCGCCTGCGGGCCCTCTGGGGCCGCTCGCTCGGAGGCCTGGAGCCCTGACCCGGTTCCTCGAGTCACGAGAGTGAACCTCGCGTACGTTGATACCTCCGGTCTCGTGGCGATTGCGTTCGATGAGCCCGGCGGACGCCGGCTCGCGCAACGGCTGCGGCGATACGATCGCCTCTTCGCGTCGAACCTTCTCGAAGCCGAGTTCCGATCAACGCTGCTTCGTGAAAAGGTGGATGATCGCGCGGAGGCCATGCTCTCCTGGATCACCTGGGTCTATCCCAACCGGCCATTGACCGAGGAGTTCAAGCGGATTTCCTCGGCCGGCTATGTGAAGGGCGCCGACATGTGGCATCTCGCCCACGCCCTGTTCCTTGCGCCCGACGGCGCGGGCCTGGATTTCCTCACGCTCGACGAGCGTCAACGTGAAGTGTCCATCAGGCTCGGGTTCCACGCACGAGAACGGCCATAAGGCGTTGCGCCCCACAGGACGGGACTTCGCGCTGCCGGTCATCCTCCTCACCCTCGGGGCCACGGTCGCCGCATCGGGGGTCACTGGGGTCATGCGGGATCTCGCCGCGGCCGTCCCGGCTCGATGGCCGTCCTCCGCCGCCGGCCGTCCCCCCGAGACCGGACGGTGGCTGCGTGGCTGTCTGGCCGGCCCGCGGTGCCGCGAGGACGCCGCGGCGCTCCTGGCCGCATCCCTCGCGAGGCACGGACGCGCCCTGTGGGGTGGGCTGCTGGTCGGGGTCGCGTCGGCGGCGTGGCTCGGGGTGCTCCGCCTGCGGTCGCTGCGGCCCCGGCGGTCGGTCGGCGATGCACGCTTCGCCTCCCGGGCGGAACTGCGCCGGCTGACACGTCGTTCACCAGGGGCGTGGTTTCCATTGGGCTACGCGCGGCGGTGGCCCCTGCCCTGGCGCGGACGCCCCGGTCCTACGCTCGTCTCGAGGCTCGCGACAGCGTGGGCTCAGCCGGTGTGGTTGCCCGAGGAAGACCTCGCCCGCCACGTGCTCGTCGTCGGACTCACCGGCGCGCACAAGACGACAGCGGTGGTGTTCCCTGTTCTGCTCGAGGCGGCCCGCGCGGGGGTCTCCGTGGTCGCACTGGATCTCAAGTACGGTGAAGCCGACAGCCTCGCGCGGGCCGCCCAGGAGTGGCGGCGGCGCGCGCGGGATGTGCAGGTGTTTGCGCCGCTCGAGGCCACGACGCTCCGGTGGAACCCGCTTGCCGGCTGCCGGTCGATTGGAGACGCCCAGCAGCTCGCCTCCCAGCTCTTTGAAGATCCCGATCCGTCGGATGCCGACATGGTCTACTGGGTGGGGGCGGAGCGGCATATCTGCGCCGTGCTCTGCTGCGCCCTGGGAGCCGATGGCGGCCCTGCCACCCTCGGCCGGCTGCGGACCGTCTGCGAATCCGGGCCGGCGGGCGTGCAGGCTTACGTTCGCGCGCATCCACAGGCGCCGGTGCTCATGGCCAGGCTGGGAGCATACTTCGCCATGCTCCCAAAGGATCAGGCGGGGATTCTTCAGGGCATCGCCTCTCGCCTCGAAGCGTGGGGGGACGAGGCCGTCCGCGGGGCCACGGAAGTGTCCGCACCCTGGGAACAGATCGATCTCGGCCGGCTGCGCCGCGAGCCCTCGCTCCTGATTGTCGGGGTGCCGCAGGCGGCGCTGGGACGGCTCCGCTGGCTCTGCCATCTTTTCCTCCGGAATCTCGCGGCGCACCTCCTCCGGCCCAGGGAGCCCGAGGAGCAGGTGCGGGTCCTGCTGGTGCTCGAGGAGCTGCCGGGGTGGGGGGCGCTGCCGGGGCTGGCCGAGCACCTGGCGACCTACCGCAGCCGTCAGGTGTCGGTGCTGGCGACGCTGCAGAGCGACGCCCAGGGAGAGTACGTCTACGGACGGGACGGCTGGGCCGCCGTCTCCGCCAACCTGGTGACCAAGCTGTACCTCCCGTCGCTCGCGGATGTCGATGCGGAACGGCTGAGCCGGGTGATGGGGACGGCGGCGGGCGACGACATCGCCTCGAGCCGGGGATGGGGGGCCGCCGGATCTCGAAAAGGAGAGCAGCGGCGCGCGATCCCGATCCCCCTCCAGCGCCCTGAAGACCTTCGGGGCATCGGCAGGTCACCCGATGAAAGTCTTGTCCGGTTTGCCCGCATCCCACCGGCGCGATTGTGGTGTCCGCCCTACTACCTCCGGCCCGAGTATGCAGGCCGAATGCCGGACCGGATTCCCAAGACCCCGGAGCTGGTGATCTATCATCACCTCTGGGCTCGGCGCAACCGCCCCGGGGCGACGAACGCCGCGTCCGCCGCCGGTCCCCCGCCGCGGGCCGATCCTCCGGACGCCGGCGCCGCCACCCCGTGTGCCGATCCCGCTCAGCGTGCCGCGCGGACGCCACCGAACGACCGCGCCCCGGGGAACGGCGCCACAGCGGATGACATCGCGCACCTGAACCGGCTCGTCGAGGCGCTCCTGCTGTCCTCCGGCCCGGATCGCCCGGCGGCGTTCCGGGCGGTTCGCGCTGGGGAACGGATCGTAGAGATCCGCGCGGATCCGCGGGACATCGTCCGCGCGTGCGGGAGGCCCGACGTGATGCACGGCCTGGCCCGCCGGTGGTCGGCGCTCCGCTGGGTCCGCCGCGTGCGCCCCTCGTTTATCCTCAGCAGGCGCGCGCTCGACGCCCTCGACCCACGGCTGGCCCGGCGGCTCGTCGACGTCTGCGCGCGAGAAATCGCGGAGACGTAGCGGCCGCGTCCCCGGCGCGCCCCGGCCGTTCCACGAAATCGTCGCCCCGGCACAGGCCCGGGCCGCCTTTGCCTCGAACCACCTCTGCATGGAGTTCGGCCGCCTGCTTGCCGCGATCCGCGAGGATCCCCGCTACCGCGGGCAGATCGTCCACGAGGAGCGCTTCCCGGCCAGGCCGGCGCGCTACGGGACCCTCCTGCGGCCCTTGGCCGCGCCGCTCGCCCAGGCGCTCGCCGAGCGGGGGATCACGCGGCTCTATACCCACCAGACCGAGGCGCTGGAGGCGGTTCGCGGCGGCGAGTCGGTCGTGATCACCACCGGGACCGCGAGCGGGAAGTCGCTCTGCTACATGCTGCCGGTGCTCGAGACGGCCGTCGCGGACCCGGACGCCCGGGCGCTGTTCATCTACCCCACGAAGGCCCTGGCTCAGGATCAGCAGGACGCGCTCGGGGAGTTCGGCCTCAACGTGAAATTCGGAAGCTACGACGGTGACACACCCCAGGCCGCGCGGCGGCTCCTCCGGGCGGAAGCCCAGATCCTGCTCACCAACCCGGACATGCTGCACGTTGGGATCCTCCCGCAGCACTTCCGGTGGACCGCGTTCCTCAAACACCTCAGGTACGTGGTCCTCGACGACATGCACGTCTACCGCGGGGTGTTCGGAAGCCACGTGGCGAACATCCTCCGCAGGCTGGTGCGGGTGTGCCGGCTCCGGGGCGCCGATCCGCAGATCATCTGCACCTCGGCCACCGTGGCGAACGCGGGGCCATTTGGCCGCCGCCTGACCGGGCGGCCGCTCCGGGTGATCGACGATGATGGGGCGCCCCGGGGGCCGCGGCTCTTCGCGCTGTGGAATCCTCCGGTGACCGACCGGACGACGATGAGCCGGCGGAGCTCCTATCTGGAGGCGAGCTGGCTCATGGCCGCGCTCCTCCGGCGCGATGTGCGGACCATCGCCTTCACCAAGGCCCGGAAGATCACCGAGCTGGTGCACCGGTACACCGTGGACGCGCTCCAAGAATCGCCCGAGCTGGCCGCGCGCATCAGCCCGTACCGCGCCGGCTACCTCCCCGCGCAGCGGCGCGAGATCGAGCAGCGGCTGTTCCGCGGCGACCTGGCCGGGGTCGTCAGCACCAGCGCGCTGGAACTGGGGATCGACGTCGGCGGGCTGGACGCGTCGATCCTGGTGGGGTTTCCCGGCACGATGGCGAGCGTGTGGCAGCGGGCGGGGCGCGCCGGCCGCGGGGTGGATGAGTCGCTCGCGGTCTTGATCGCGCTCCAGGATGCGCTCGACCAGTACCTGATGCGCCAGCCGGCGTACTTCTTCGGCCGGCCCATCGAGCACGCGACGGTCGATCCTGAGAACCCGTATGTGCTCGCCGCGCACCTCCGCTGCGCCGCCAGCGAGGTGGCGCTGTGGCCGGGGGATGAAGCCCTCTTCGGTCCGCGCATGCGGGAGGTGGCGGAGGCGCTCGAGGGGATAGGGGATCTCGTGCGGCGGCGCGACCGGTGGCACCCGCCGTCTCGCCGCTACCCTGCCGGGTCCGTCGAGATCCGCAGCGTCTCAGGAGACCTGTTCCGGATCGTCAACGGTCGAACGCGCCGGCTGCTCGGGACCGTCGATGCCGCCCGCGCGCTGGAGCAGGTGCACGAGGGCGCCGTCTATCTGCACCAGGGGGAGGCGTATCGGGTGACCCGCCTCGACCTGGCGACGCGGACGGCCGTGGTCGAGCCGGACCCGAGCGGCACCTACACCGAGGCCCGAGTCCTCACCGATCTCAGCATCGTCCGGCCGCGCGCCGAACGCCCTCTGGGGGGGACGACCGCGCACTTCGGCGAGGTGCTGGTCACGCAGCAGGTCACCGAATACCGGCGCAAGCAGCTGGTCACCGATACGGTGCTGTCGGTCGCGCCGCTGGACCTCCCGGAGGAGGAGCTGCCGACGGCCGCCCTGTGGATCGTGATCCCGCCCAACCTGGGCGCCGATGTGGCGGCGGCGGGGCTCGACCTCGCCGGCGGCATCCACGCCGTCGAGCATGCGGCAATCGGGCTGCTGCCGCTGTTGGCGATGTGCGACCGCTGGGACATCGGCGGCGTGAGCTATCCGCAGCACCCCGAGACGGGTGCGGCGACGATCTTCATCTACGACGGACACCGGGGCGGCGTCGGGGTCGCGGAGACAGGGTTCGAGCTCCTCGACGAGCTGCTGCGCAGGACGCTGGAGGCGATTGCCTCGTGTACGTGCGAGGCCGGGTGCCCGTCGTGCATCCAATCCCCGAAATGCGGCAACCTCAACTCGCCGCTCGACAAGCAAGCCGCCGTGATGCTGCTCCGGCGGCTGCTTGGGCGGGTCGATGTCGCCTCCCCCACCGCGCGCGGCGGGGGGTGAGGCGTGACGGTCGATGACCTTGGCTCTACTCCACGCTTCGATCGGCCTTCGATCGGCCTTATCGCGCGGCTTTCGCCAGAGCCTCCAGAGAAGTCCGCTTGTTCAACGCGAGCAGGGCGGCCATGATGACCGCGTAGGCTTCTTCCCGCTGGTCGAGCGCGGCGATTGGGATGCGGGCGGTGTGGGCGTGCCGGCCGCGGGAAAATCTGACGGTCACCATTCCTGGTTCTGCCGATTCGACGTCGCCGACGCCGACGTCGTCACGGCCCAGCGCCATGACGGCTTCCTCGACCGCGCGGCGATACGTCTCCAGATCCCTGGTCGTTGCCATAAACGGGTACCTCCCCGAGTGGTATGTGGTCGTCCGGGGGCGTGGAAACGCCCGGGACGTTGATGCGCTGCTGGCCCACGAGCTCTTCGACCTCAAAACGAGACTGCAGCCGGAGATCTGCCGGGGCGCTTGCCTCTCTACTGCTCTTGCACTTACAAGATACCCAACTTCTCCATTTGGTAAACCGACGCCGGCGGGATTTACATCACATTTTACACGTAGGCTCCGGCCCGGAAAAACATTCCGGCCGAGGGTGTGGGGCGGATGGCGACGAACTTACACCAAAGGTGCGTGGATGATGCGGAACCGGTTGATCGCTGCGGCAGCGCTCGCTCTGGCCTTTCTCTTTGCGCTCCACGTTGCGCTCCACGAACCGCGGGCCGTTTCGGGCGCGGCGGCGGGACCGTCTCCGGGTCTCCCTGGGAACGTGCTGATCGCGGATGCCGGCAATAACCGCGTCATCGAGGTAACCCCGGACAAGCGGATTGTCTGGGAGTTTCCCCGGCCGGGCGACCTGGCCCCCGGGCAATCGTTCGTGGACCCGGACGACGCGTTCTATACGCCCGGGGGACGGACGATCATCACCAACGAAGAGGACAACCACACGCTCGCATTGATCGACTATGCGACGCGCAAGATCGTCTGGGAGTACGGCCACCCCGGCCACCCCGGCACCGGTCCCGGCTACCTGAACACGCCCGACGACGCCTATCAGCTGGCCGACGGGCGGATCGTGGTCGCGGACATCAAGAACTGCCGGATCGTCGTGTTCGATCCGCCCCCGGCCCGGCACATCCAGCGGCAGTTTGGCGTGACGAAGGATTGCCGGGCGGCCCCCGGACATTTCCTGTATCCCAACGGGGATACCCCCCTGCCGGGCGGCCGCCTCCTGCTCACGGAGATCGGCACCAGGAGCGCGGCCGAGATGGATCTGGAGACGGGGCGCATTCTCCATCGCATCCCGCTCCATGTCGACTACCCCTCCGACACGCAGCCGACCCGCGACGGCCAGTATCTGGTCGTCGACTACAGCCGTCCCGGCAAGATCGTCATCGTCGACCGGTCCGGGAAGGTCGTGTGGTCCTACGGGCCCACCTCCGGGCCCGGGCGGCTGGATCATCCTTCGCTGGCGCTGGAGCTGCCGAACGGCAACCTCATTCTCAACGATGACTTCAACCACCGTGTCATCGTGCTCAGCCGCGAGAAGAAGATCCTCTGGCAGTACGGCGTCACGGGGGTCCCGGGGCGGGCCCCCGGGTACCTGCACACGCCCGACGGCGTGGACGTCAAGCCGGCGACCTTCGGCCGGTAACCTGCGCGGCCGCCGGCAGGTCCGGCGGCGCTGCGG
>WNGC01001008.1_pt1 | contig 16974 bp, 16 predicted proteins | sample 5400051 | NCBI WGS metagenome assembly WNGC01 (sample SAMN13153368, study PRJNA577476) | soil metagenome | isolation source: 20 cm soil or saprolite under grassland replicate 2 | place: USA:California | collected 2016-06-15
GAAGCCGGCGAAGTCGCCGGCGGTGACGTTCTGCGAGGGCACGGCCAAGATGTCGACCGCGGTCCACGTGCCGGAGACCGAGCCACTATGCCCAGGTCCGTCCGGACACGCGGGCCTGCCTCCCCCGCCGCAGAAGAACACGACCACTGAGCCGGTATTTTGGGGCTGACCGAAGTGGATGTGCGCCGCCTGCGCCGGGCCGGTCAGGTCGGTCCACGTCAGAGTCCACGAGATGCTGGCGCCGTCGGCGCTCAGCGTACCGCTAAACCTACCTTGGCCGTCGACTAACTTGGGCGGCACCTCGCCGAAGCCGGTGAGCCGCGCGCGGTAGCTAGTCCCGTCGTCGCGATCGTCTCGCGCCGTGGATGCAATCGGCGCCGCCAGCACCATCAACGCGACAGCAGCCAGAATAGAGTTCCGCCTCACATTCATTCTCATCTTTGCTTCCTCCGTCAGTTTTGAATGTATGGATACCGAGCAGATAACATCCGAACGTTCCGGTCAGTTCCTCCTTAGGGTAGCGCGGAAATCTTACACCGAACGTATCGGATTCTAGTAGAACAGTCTCACCGATACCCTTCGTGCCAGACGCAGCAAGCATGTCGCATAACCACTACAAGTCGTAGAGCAATCTTGCTTGCAGATTTCATTGACGCTCTCGAGGTAACGTAGGTACATTCCTTCCCGCGCGTTCGTCTCGTTAGCGCAGGTCGCAGCCCGGCAACCCGACTGCGAAAGGATTCATCACAAGATCATGGTACGCAGTTCCAAAACCGGGGAGCAGTCCATTGATAAGCTGATGCAACTCCTACGGTCAACCCTCTGCGCTTTCATGCTTGTCGGCTCGGCTTCGACATTCGCCGGGCAGAACATTTTGTACTATTCCAGCCAGGCCGGTGACGGGATTGGGCAGGGGAAGGAAGTCAGGTTTAACGGCGCCGACGGCACTTTCACCGTGAACGCCAGTTCGAGCACTTTAGGAGCGAGGTTTCTTTCAACCGGCTACACACATTGGTGGTACTTGGGCATAGGCACTGCCAATGGCGCAGTCCTCCAGGCCGGTGCCTACGAGAGCGCTCAACGATTTCCGTCGGCTGGGCATCCACAGCTCGACTTTTCCGGGGACGGACGCGGCTGCAATACCTTGACCGGTCGTTTTGACGTGTTGGAGATCGTGCGGGACGCCTCCGGCGCGGTGACTCAGCTTGCGGTCAACTGGGAACAGCATTGTGAAGGCGAGGTGCCCGCGTTGTTCGGCCAGATCCGCTACAACTCGGATGTGCCCGTTATCCCGATTCTGACTCCTAAGATGACGCTCGAGAACCCATTGAACAGGCGAGGCTGCGTCGAAGCGAGCAATCCGAATGGCGCGGTGGTCTCGATGAACGCCAACAACACCACTGACGCTACCGGTGGAAAATCGCTCCAGTTCAGCTGGGCCAGCACGACCGGCGATACCGGAACCGACTCCGCGTTCAGTTTCAATGCGCCCCTGACGACGGATCCTGCGCATCCGCTAGTCGTCACTTTGTCCGTCACCGACTTGACCGACAACATTAGCAATACCGCCACCAAATCGGTCTGCGTATCGGACACGACTGGGCCCGAGATCGTGATCTTCTCTCCGACACGGGGCCAGGTCGTACAAGGCGACAATCTGATCCTCGACGTATCGATCCAGGATGCCGTCGACAAGAACATCACTCAATACGAGGTGCTTGTGGGCAGCGATTTCCTGAGCCCCATCGATCCGAACACCGGCCGCGCGCAGCAACAGATTCTGCAGGCGCCGCAGGTGAACGGAGGCGTTACGGTTACGATCACCGTGCGCGCCATCGATGTATTCGGGAATAGCAACTCAAGGTCCGTGACCTTCACCCAGACTCCGTAGTAGGGAACAGGCCATGGATAAGCTGATGCAACTCCTACGATCAACCCTCTGCGCCTTCATGCTTGTCGGTTCGGCTTCGACATTCGCCGGGCAGAACATTTTGTACTATTCCAGCCAGGCCGGTGACTGGATTGGGCAGGGGCAGGAAGTCAGGTTTACCGGCGCCGACGGTACTTTCAGCGTGAGCTCCTATTCGAACGCTTTACGAGCGAACTTTATTACACCCGGCTGGACACATTGGTGGTTCCTCAACATCGGGACCGCCGACGACACAGTCCTCCAGGCCGGCGCCTACGAGAGCGCTCAACGGGCTCCGTCGGCTGGGCATCCACAGCTCGACTTTTACGGGGACGGACGCGGCTGCGATGACTTGACCGGTCGTTTTGACGTGTTGGAGATCGTTCGGGACGCCTCCGGTACGGTTACTCAGCTTGCGGTCAACTGGGAACAGCACTGTGAGGGCATCGTGCCCGCGTTGTTGGGCCAGATTCGCTACAACTCGGATGTGCCCGTAATCCCGATTCTGACTCCTAAGATGACGCTTGAAAATCCATTGAACAGGCGAGGCTGCGTTGAAGCGAGCAATCCGAATGGCGCGGTGGTCTCGATGAACGCCAACAACACCACTGACGTCACCGGTGGAAAATCGCTCCAGTTCAGCTGGTCCAGCACGACCGGCGTTACCGGAACCGACTCCACATTCAGTTTCAATGCGCCCCTCACCACGAATCCGGGGAATCCGGTAACCGTCACTTTGTCTGTCACCGACCTGACCAACAACAATAGCGCTACCGCCACCAAATCCGTTTGCGTATCGGACACGACTGGACCCGCGATCGTGATCTTCTCTCCGACGCCCGGCCAAGTCGTGCAAGGCGACAATCTGATCCTCGACGTATCGATCCAGGACGCCGTCGACAAGAACATCACTCAATACGAGGTGCTTGTGGGCAGCGATTTCCTGAGCCCCATCGATCCGAACACCGGCCGTGCGCAGCAACAGGTTCTGCAGGCGCCGCAGATGAACGGAGGCGTTTCGGTCACGATCACCGTGCGCGCCATCGATGTATTCGGGAATAGCAACTCAAGGTCCGTGACCTTCACCCAGACTCCGTAGTTCGGGAAAGAAATATCGGTATTGCAGTCCCGGCGCAACGCCCAGCCTTCGCGCTGGGCGTTGGCGTTTGCGCTCCGGATAGAACGATTGGGTCAGACGTTAAACCTGAAGTAAATCACATCCCCATCGCGAACGACGTAATCCTTTCCTTCCAGTCTCATCTTTCCCGCTTCCTTCGCGCCCTGCTCGCCTTTGCAGGCGATGTAGTCAGCGTAGGCGATCACTTCGGCGCGGATGAAGCCGCGCTCGAAGTCGGTGTGGATCACGCTCGCGGCCTGCGGCGCCGTGGCGCCGACTGGGACGGTCCAGGCGTGCGCTTCCTTGGGTCCGGCAGTGAAGAATGTCTGGAGGCCGAGCAGGGCGTAGCCGGTGCGGATGAGGCGGTTCAACCCGGGTTCCTTCATTCCCATGTCGGCGAGAAACACCTGCTTGTCCTCGTCCGAAAGGTCGGCGATCTGGGCCTCGAGCGCCGCGCAGATCGGCACCACGGGTGAATCGTGGCGCTTGGCATACTCCACGACTTGCGCGAGTAGCGGGTTGTTTTCAAAACCGTGTTCGGCGAGGTTGGCGATGAACATCTCGGGCTTCGACGTCATCAGGAACAGAGGCTTCAGCACCGCCTGCTCTTCCTTAGAGAGCGCCACGCTGCGCGCGGGGCGCGCCTCGTCGAGCGCCGGACGCACCTTGTCGAGCACGGCGACGATGCGCTGCGCGTCCTTGTCGCCGCCCGTCTTGGCGATTTTCGCGTAACGCGCATAGGTCTTTTCCAGCGTCGCGAGATCGGCGAGAGCGAGCTCGGTGTGGATCGTTTCGATGTCGGAAACCGGATCGACCTTGCCGGCGACGTGCACGACGTTCGGATCATCGAAGCACCTCACCACATGCGCGATCGCGTCGCATTCGCGGATATTGGCGAGGAACTGATTACCCAGGCCTTCGCCTTTCGACGCGCCGGCCACCAGTCCGGCAATGTCGACGAACTCGACTGCCGCCGCGACGACCTTCTGCGGCCGGGCGATCGCCGCAATTTGTGCGAGCCGCGGGTCGGGCACCTCGACGATGCCGATATTGGGGTCGATGGTGCAGAACGGATAGTTCTCCGCCGCGATCCCCGCCTTGGTGAGGGCGTTGAACAACGTTGATTTGCCGACGTTCGGCAAACCGACGATTCCGCATTTCAACGACATCAGGATTTCGTGTGCAGCTTGAGCATCGCCGCTTCCATGTCGCCATCGAGCAAGAGGCCTGAGGCTTCCATGCAGCGATCGAGCGCCGCTTCGATCGGCTCGCGCTCGCCCGCGGGCGGCGGCGTCAGCACGTAGCCGGCGACGAGGTCCTTGTTTCCCGGGTGGCCGATCCCGATCCGCAGGCGCCAGAACCCGTGGGTGCCGAGCTGCGCCGCGACGTCCTTCAGGCCGTTATGGCCGGCGACCCCGCCGCCCAGCTTGAGCTTTGCGACGCCGGGCGGAAAATCGAGCTCGTCGTGCACGACCAGGATTTCCTGCGGCTCGATCCTGTAGAAGCGCGCGAGCGCGCCGACCGATTTCCCCGAGAGGTTCATGTAAGTCTGCGGAAGCAGCAGCCACAGATCGCCTGAAGGCCTCCCGAGCCTGCCGAGGAGGCCGTGATACTTCGCCACCGATTTCAGCTCGATGCGCTGTGCGACCGCAAGGCGCGAGGCGAACCAGAAGCCGACGTTGTGCCGGTCCCTCTCGTGCTTCCTCCCGGGGTTCCCGAGGCCGGCGATCAGTTTTAGGGAATGCATGGATGAAAAAGGGCGCGGGGGCCGCCGCGCCCTTTGCCAAGGCAATAGAAAGGGCTACTTCTTGTCGCCCCTGTCGCCCTTGTCGGCCTTCTCGCCTTTGCCGCCTTTGCCGCCCTTCTCCTCGGTCGCGGGCGCAGCGGCTTCCGGCGCCTTCTGCTTGACGGTCGGCACGTCGGCCGCGGCGGGTACGGCTTCCGCAGCGGGCGCGAGGGCTCCCTCGACTCCGGCACCGGCAGCCGCGGCAGCGGCGGCGGCCTCCTCTTCCTCGGCGATCGCCGCCTTCGGGATCTGCGCCGAAGCGACGGTCGGATTCTCGTTGCCCGCCAGGGAAAGCTCCACGCCCTTGGGCAATGGGAGTTCGCGCACGTGGATCGAGTGTCCGATCGCGAGCGCAGACAGGTCCACCTCGATGAATTCGGGCAGATCCGCAGGCAGGCAGCGCACGTCGATCTCGCTCAGGACGTGGGTGATGAGGCCGCCCTGCTCCTTGATCGCGGGCGATTTCTCCGCGTTGACGAAGTGCAGCGGCACCTTGATGTGGATCTTCTCGTCCGCCGAGACTCTCTGGAAGTCGACGTGCTGCACTTCCATCTTGAACGGATGCATGTTGACCGCCCGCAGGAGCACCTCTTCCTTCGCGCCGTCCAGCGCGAGCGTCAGGACGGACGCGTGAAACTTCTCGTTGCGCAGGTGGTGGTACAGCGGGTTGTGATCGAGCTCGATGTTGACCGCGGGTTTCTTGCCCCCGTAGAGAATCCCGGGCACCTTCCCGCTGTGGCGCAGGCGGCGGCTCGCACCCCTCCCCTGCCCCTTGCGCGATTGCGCGACGACTTCGAATGCCATGTTGCCTCTCCTCGATTGAGGCGGCGCCCGCGACCAGGCGTCGCCGTTGAAAAATCTATTCGATGAACAGCGAGCTCACCGAATCCTCGTTGCTGATCCGCAGAATCGTTTCCGCGAGCAGCCCCGCGACCGACAGCACGCGGATCTTCTTGCACCCCTGACCGGCCTTCGACAGCGGGATCGAGTCCGTCACGACCAGCTCGTCCAGCGGCGACTCGGCGATGCGCTCCACCGCCCCGCCCGAGAGCACCGGGTGCGTGCAGTAGGCGACCACGCGGGTCGCACCTTCTTCCTTCAACGCCTGCGCGCCCTTGCACAGCGTGTTGGCCGTATCCACCATGTCGTCCATGATGACGCAGTTGCGGCCTTTCACGTCGCCGATCACGTTCATCACTTCCGACACGTTCGGCTGAGGCCGGCGCTTGTCGATGATCGCGAGGTCCGACTCCAGGCGCTTCGCCATCGCGCGCGCGCGCACCACGCCGCCGACATCCGGCGATACCACCAGCAGGTTCTCGTACTGGTGCTTCCATACGTCCCCCAGCAGCACGGGTGTGGCGTAGATATTGTCCACCGGCACGTCGAAAAATCCCTGTATCTGGTCGGCGTGCAGATCCATCGTCAGCACGCGGTCGACCCCTGCCGACTGCAGCATGTTCGCCGCCACCTTCGCGCTGATCGCGACACGCGCCGAGCGCGGGCGCCGGTCCTGGCGCGCGTACCCGAAGTACGGGATCGCCGCCGTCACGCGCGCCGCCGAGGCGCGCTTCAAGGCATCGACGATCAGCAGCACTTCCATCAGACTGTCGTTCGCCGGCGCGCAGGTCGACTGGAGCACGAAACAGTCCTTGCCGCGCACGTTCTCCAGCAGCTCGACCATGATCTCGCCGTCGGAGAACTTGCCTACGGTAGCGTGGCCGAGCGGGATGTTGAGCCTTCGCACCACCGCGTGCGCGAGCAGCGGGTTGGCGTTCCCGGTGAAAACCATCAGGCTTTCGTAGGCCATGCGCTTTAGTCCAGGGGCTAGGGGCTAGGGACTCGGCCCGAGCCTTGCTCACAAAAAATCAGCCGCACCGGCGGCCTGCTGTTTCGCTAGTCCCTAATCCCTGGGCCCTCGTCTCGAAATCTGATGGCTGGGGAGGAAGGATTCGAACCCTCGCATGGCGGAATCAAAATCCGCTGCCTTAACCAGCTTGGCGACTCCCCAAGCGCTAAACCTGCTCCAACAACGCCGCAAGCGGATGCCGATCCAGCCCGCGCACGGCAAAGCCGCGCATCTCCGCGGGCATCCTGGACAGGACAGCGCGTGCTTCGCGCTCGGTCGCAAATTCGACGAATACGCAAGCGCCTGAGCCGCTCAGGCGCGCATCACCGAATCGCCTGAGCCATTCGAGATGCGCCGCCACCTCCGCGTGGCGCCGGCACACGACCGATTCCAGGTCGTTCCTTCCGAAACCGGCTGAAAAGCCTGATATTTTGATGGTTTTTGAATTTCGTGTCAATTCAGGCACGGTGAAAATCGCATGCGTAGCCACCGCGACGGGCGGAACGAGAACGACATACCATGCCTGCGGCAATTCGAGCGGAGTGAGCCGCTCGCCGATGCCCTCGGCGAAGGCGTTCCCGCCGAAAAGAAAGAAAGGAACGTCCGCCCCGAGCGAGAGCGCCATCGCCGCGAGCTTCTCTTTCGGCAGATCCAGCCCCCACAGGCGGTTCAGGACCGCGAGCGTGGTTGCGCAATCGGAGCTGCCGCCTCCGAGTCCCCCGCCGATCGGTATGTTCTTTTCGATGTCGAGGTCGACACCTCGCTTCGTGCCGCCCTCCGCTTGCAGGAGCCGGGCGGCGCGCACCGCGAGGTCTTCAGCCTCGGCAATGCCGGGCAAGGCCCGCGCGCGCCTCACCTCGGCGTCCGCGCGCGGCGAGAAGCGCAGCCAGTCGCAGCATTCGATCAGGCGGAACGCGGTCTGCAACAGGTGATAGCCATCGGGGCGTCGCCCGACGACGTGCAGGAAGAGATTGAGCTTGGCGGGGGCCGGATAACGGCGCTCCCACGGATTCAATTTGTCCATCGATCCACGATGAAGTGAATCTCGAGATCTTCGCGCGTCAAGCGCATCCGGTAAGGCTTTCCTCCCCGGAACTCCTCGTAGGCGACGCGCCAGCCGTCCTGCCTGAGCTCCAGGCCCTGGTCCGCATCACCGCGCATCTCCACCGGCCGGCCGGGGCTCGCCCGCGCCTGCACCCAGTCCGAGAGCCCGGCGAGCGGAAGCCGCCAGCCCAGCGCCTGCTCGGTCAGGCTTTCCGCGTCGCGGGCGCGGTACTCCCTGTTGTCGCCGGTCACCAGCCGGAACTGATCGCGCTCGCGGCTGATCCGCGCGATTCCCTGGCCGATGGGCGAGGTAATGAGCAGTTCGTCGGAGTCGTCCGAGTGCCGCCAGAAGATCCTGCCCGATGCGGCGTCTTTTCCGTGGCGGACCGCGACGCGGCCGGACAGCTCGAAGCCGCCCGGGAGAGGACGCCCGGCCTCGGGCAGGGACGCACAGGCGCCGAGAGCAGCCGCCGCAGCGATGGCTAGCGCAAGGCGAAACACCAAGGACTCAGCGCTTGAAGCGCTTGATCGTATTGGCGAGAGTTTCGTTGTCCGGGCTTTCCCGGGTGGCATCGCCCCAGACGCGCTCCGCCTCGGCGCGCTCGCCCGTCGCCCACAGCACTTCGCCGAGGTGAGCGGCGATTTCCGGGTCGGGCCGCCCTGCGAACGCACGGCGCAGGTAGCCGAGCGAATCCTTCAGGTTGCCCATCCGGTACAGCACCCATCCCATGCTGTCGATGATGAACGAATCCTCGGGGGCGAGCTGCAGCGCCTTTTCGATCAGCCCGCGCGCCTCGGGTAGTCGCTGATTGCGGTCGGCGAGCGAATAGCCGAGCGCATTGTAGGCGTGCGCGTGCTCGGGCCGTATCTCGATCAGCTTGCGAAGGGACGCCTCGAGAATATCCACCCGCTCGATTTTCTCCGCGAGCATGGCGTAGTCGTAGAGCAGCTCGGGATTGTTCGGAACCCGTTCGAGCGCCTGCCCGACCAGATCGAACGCGGTCTTCGGCTGGTTCGCGTCGCGCAGGAGCTGCGCTTCGGCGAGGATCAGCTGCACCCGCTCCTGGCCGGTCTTCGCAGCCGCCTGCTGCAGCCGGCCGCGCGCCTCGTCGAGCTTGCCCTGTCTGGCGAGCACTTGAGCGTAGCGGATCTGCGCCTGCACGTATTGCTCGCCCTCGCCCACTTCACCGTACCAGCGCAGCGCCTCCGGAAGATTCTTCCGTTCTTCGGCGACCTGGCCGAGATACAAGCGGACCCCGTCCTTGTCGCGGTAGGGGCTCTCGATCAGGCTCTTGAGATACTTCTCCGCAGCGTCGTAGTCCTTGAGCTGCAGGGAAAGCAGCGCCACGGCAAAGGCCACGTCAGTGCTGTCGGGAACGCCGGCCATGAGCTTCTGGAACTCGGCGCGCGCCTCGCCGAAGCGTTTTTGCGCCACCAGCAGGCGCGCGTAGGCGAGCCGCGCCTCGCGCGCGGCAGGATATTTTTTCAAATAGCCGGCGAGGAGCGTCGCGGCCTCATCGACCGAGGCCTTCTGCAGCAGTTGGGCTTCGAGCAGGACTGGCGTATCCCAGTCCGGCCGCAGATGTCCGGCCTTGCGGGCTTCCTCGAGCGCGACGCGTTCGTCGCCTGCATTGACTGCCGCCCGCGCGACGGCAAGATGCGACTCGGCGAGCTTGGGATAGTCCGCGGCGAGACTGTGCACGAGCTTCAGAGCGGCCTGCTTGTCCGTGGCACTGGCAAGCGTTCGGCCCAGCTGCGTGAATCCGTTCGCGGGGTCGTTGGCGGAGCCGGCCAGCAGCTTCCTGAGATTGGGCAGCGCCTCGTCGTAGCGGCCCGCGGCGACCAGCAATCCGGCGAGCGCCTCAAGCGCGCGTACCGAGCCGGGCTCGGTCTCGTGCCAGACCGTTGCGGATTCGATCGCGGCGTTGTTCATCCGCGCGTAGAGCGCAGCAACTTCGGTGGCGCGCCGCGCGATGCGGGGATCGCGCGTGCGCTTCGCAAGATCGACGTACGCCTGCGCGGAGAGCGCGGCGTTGCCGCGCTGGACCGCGATCTCGGCGAGCAGGAATTCGTAAAGCAGGTTCTCGGTCAGCTCCTGATTGGGAAGGGCCGTGCGGTCCACGGCTTCGGGCGCGAGCGGCTGCGCTTCGCCGACGGGCGCGTCCGCGTCGGACTCGTCCTGCGCTTCCTCTCCCGCCGTGGCCTGCTGCGGCGGAGTCGCGGCGCACCCCGCAAACACGACGAACACCATCGCGGCGAACAGCCGCAAAGCGGCGGCGCGGATGGGCAACTGGCTGTGTGGACCAAGCATGGAGGTACTTGCTGTCTCGAAGGGCTAGTTTAGGTATATTTCAGAGACCCGACAAGGACATTGAGTTCCCGTGCCAGAGCTGCCCGAAGTCGAGATCACCCGCCGCGGCATCGAGCCTTTCGTGCTCGGCAAGACGATCACGGGTGTCGCCGTGCGCAATCCCAATTTGCGTCAACGCGTCCCTCGCAAACTCGCCCGCACCCTCGTCGGCCAGCGGGTGAAACGCCTGGTGCGGCGTGGGAAGTACCTGCTGTTCGAATGCGACACCGGTTCCCTGATCGTGCACCTGGGAATGTCGGGGAGCCTGCGCGTGATCGAACCGGGAACCCTCCCCCACGAGCACGATCATGTGGACCTCGTTTTCGGCGGCGTCGCATTGCGCCTGCGCGATCCGCGACGTTTCGGCGTGGTGCTGTGGAAAGACGGCGACGCGTTCCGCCATCCCTTGCTCGCGCGGCTCGGCGTCGAGCCGCTCGGCGAGCATTTCTCGCCCGAGTTCCTCTATCGGGCCACGCGCGGCCGCGACGTCGGCATCAAGCAGCTGTTGATGAACGCGAGCGTCATGGTGGGGATCGGAAACATTTACGCGAACGAAAGCCTGTTCAGGGCGGGCATCCATCCGCGCGCGCGCTCCGGACGCCTCTCCCGCGCACGCTGCGAGCGACTGGTTGCCGCCGTGAGGGGCATTCTTCTGGCTGCGATAGCCGCCGGCGGATCGAGCCTGCGCGACTTCGTGCACTCCGACGGCTCCTCGGGATATTTTCAGCAGCACTACTACGTCTACGACCGCGCCGCGCTTCCGTGCCGGGTTTGCGGGGCCGCGATCCGGGTGTCGCGGATGGGCCAGCGCTCCAGCTTCTTCTGCGCGACCTGTCAGAAGAAGTAAGGTGGCGGCTTACTTCCGCCGCTTCCCGACTTTTGCGGCGAGAGCGCGCGCGACGAGCGGCTGCACGAACTTGCCCACATCGCCGCCCAGAGCGGCGATCTCGCGCACGATGGACGCCGAGATGAACTGGTATTGCTCCTCAGGGGTCAAGAATATCGTTTCGACGTCCGGATAGAGATTGCGGTTCATTCCGGCCATTTGAAATTCGTACTCGAAATCCGACACCGCCCTCAAGCCGCGCAGAACCACCTGGGCCTTCTGTCCTCGCACGAAATCCATGAGCAGTCCCCGAAAGCCCTCGACCTTCACGTTGCGGTACGGCTTGAGAACCTCGCGCGCGAGGTGCACGCGCTCCTCCAGGGTGAAAAACGGACGTTTCGTCTGGCTGGCGGCGATGCCTACCACGACTTCGCCGACGAGCGCTGCGGCGCGCCGCACCAGGTCCTCGTGGCCCCGCGTGATCGGATCAAACGTTCCCGGATACACCGCCTTGATCATCGGCCTCCCTCGCCAGAAGATGAAAATGCACGTTTCCCGCGCGCGCGCGCCTGAAAATAGCCCAGCCCCGAGGTGCTTCGAAGACGGAGTCGCCTTCCAGGTACACCCGCCCCCCTTCGGCGAGAAGCCCGCGCAACAGACCGAGCGCCGCGACCTGCATTCCCAGACGGTACGGCGGATCGACGAAAACGACATCGAATCGGGAGCGCGCGCCGCGGACGAATTCTAGCGCATCGCCGCGGACGACCGTCAGGCCCGTTGCGCCGAGCTTTTGCGCGTTGTCGCGCAATGCGCGCAGCACCGCGGGGTTCTTCTCGACCATGATGACCGAGGCCGCGCCGCGCGAAAGCGCCTCGAAGCCGAGCGCGCCGCTGCCCGCAAAGAGGTCGAGGCACACCATGCCGCTCAGGTCCCGGCCGAGCCAGTTGAACAGGGTCTCGCGCACGCGGTCCGGCGTCGGTCTCAAGTCCGCCGCATCGGGGAATTCGATGAGGCGGCTGCGCCACAGACCGCCGATGATCCGGACGGTGTTGGGTCTAGTCCTGCGCACCGACGACGACGATCGAGAGCTTTTCGGGAGCTATGCGCCTCGCAAAGGCGCTCTTGACCTGCGCGAGGGTCACCCCTTCGACGCGCACGGGAAACTCGTCGAGCCAGGCTAGGGGCAGCTTGTAGAAACCGATCGTGGTGATCTGCTCGAGGATCTTGCGGTTGGTGTCGATGCGCAGGGGAAAGCCGCCGACGAGGCTCTTTTTCGCCGCTCTCAGCTCAGCTTCCGTGGGACCGTGCTTCGCAAATTCACCGACGACCGAGCGCGCCAGCTCGAGCGCCGCGCGCGCCTGGTCGCGCCGCGTCTCCAATCCCACCAAGAACGGTCCCTCGCGTTCGTAGGGCCGGAAGTAACTGTACGCGCTGTACGCGTAGCCGCGCTTCTCGCGTATTTCCCTAAAGAGCCGCGACATGAATCCCCCGCCTCCCAAAGAGTAATTGCCGACGAAGAGCGGAAAGTAGTCCGGGTCGCCTCGGGTGAGCGCCGCGACGCCGAGCAGCACGTGGCTCTGGGTGGACGGGTGCGCCACGCGCAGCGTCGCACCCGCGGCCAGCGTCGCGACCGGCGCCAGCCCGGAATCGGCCCCTTTCGAAAGACGCGAGGTCAGCTCTTCGGCGAGCCCCTTGGCTGCGTCGCGATCCAGATCGCCGACGATCGTGACCACCGCGCGGGCGGAGCCGTAGCGGTTGCGATAGTGGCGCTCGACGTCCTCGCGTCTGATCGATGCGAGAGTGTCCGGGGTCTCGCTGAATCCGTAGGGATGCGCCGGATACATGAGCGCATACAGCCGCCGCTCCGCGACCCGGTCGGGCAGCGTCTCGGCTTCACGCGCGTTCGCGATGGCGCGCGCCTTCTCGCGCTCGAAGGCTTCGGCCGGGAACAGCGGCGCTTGCAGCATGTCGGCGAGAGTTTGCGTGGCCGCCTTCCGCTCGGCCTCGGAGGAGAGGCTCCTCAGCGCGAATCCCGCGCGATCCAGGTCGAAATTCTCCTGGAGCTGCGCACCCGCGTCGGCGATGCGGCGGCTTGCCTCGATCTCCGAATAGCGGGACGAGCCCGCTTTCAGCATCGCGAGCGTGAGCCGCGCGAGGCCCGCTTGCTCGCGCGAATCGTAGGCGCTGCCCGCCGCGAACTCGACCGCGACGTCAATGATCGGCAGGGCATGGCTCTCGACGAAGCTGACCCGCGCTCCCGATTCCGCGATCCAGTGATCGATCTTCACTCCCGCCTCGGCCGGCGCGGCAACTGCGAGAATCATCAATACCCGGAGAGCCCGGCTGCGCATGGTCAGTGTTTCACTCCGGTGACGTCGGCGCTTGCCGGATTCAAGGGCTGCGGGTCGAGCACGGCCACCGTCAATCCGTCGTCGACGAGGTAACGCGCCGCCGCGGCCCGGATCTGCTCCACGGTGATTTCCTTGAGCCGCCCGGCAATGCGCTCGGCGTCGCCGAAGGAGAGCCCGCAGGACTCCAGCTCCCCCAGCTCGAGCGCCTGAGCGAAAAACGAATCGCGCTTGTAGACGAGCTGGGCGAGCAGCTGGACCCTTGCCCGGTTCAACTCCTCGGCAGCGACGCCGCCGGCGGCGATGCCGGCGACGACTTCGCGCACCCCGGCCTCGAGCTCGGCGCCGCTGCGACCTTGCGCGGCCGCCGCTTCCACGAACACCATCCCGGGGCCGCGCGACACCATTTCGTAGTCGGCGCCGACGGAAGTGGCGATGCGCCGCTCGCGCACCAGGACCTGGTGAAGGCGCGCCGCGTCGCTACCGCCGAGCAGCTCGGCGAGAAGGGAAATCGCGAACGGCTCCCAGTCTTTCGCGATATTGCGCAGCACCGGCGCCTTGTAACCCAGGCGCACGTAGGGGAGTTCCGCCGGTGCTTTCACTGCAACGCGCTTCAGGCCGCGCTGGACCGGTTCGGCCAGCGTCTTGCGCGCAGGGATCGCTTTCGCCGCGAGCGCGCCGTAATAACGCCGCGCCCATGCGAGCACCTTCGGCGGCTCGACGTCGCCGACCACGACGACGACGGCGTTGTTGGGGGCATACCACTGCTTGTACCAGGCCTGAGCGTCCCGCCAGCTCATGTTCTCCAGGTCCTGCATCCAGCCGATCGTCGGCCACTTGTAGGGATGCGCGGCGAAGGCCGTCGCAAGAAGATTTTCAATGAGTAGCGATCGCGGACGGTCCTCGTAACTGCGCCGGCGTTCCTCCATCACTACCTTGATCTCCCGCGCGAACTCCTCCGGGCGGATCACGAGGTTCGCCATGCGGTCGGCCTCGAGCCGCATCGCCAGGGGCAGGCGGTCGCGGTGCACCTGCTCGTGGTAGACGGTGAAATCCGTGGAAGTGAAAGCGTTGTCGCGCCCGCCTGCCTCCGCAACGATCCGCGAGAACTCGCCCAGACCGAAGCGCCGGGTCCCCTTGAACATCATGTGCTCGAGCACGTGCGCGACACCGGTCGTGCCGGGTGACTCGTCCATGCTGCCCGCTCGATACCACACCTGATGGACGACGGTCGGTGCGCGGTGGTCCTCCTTCACGATCAGGCGCAAGCCGTTCGCCAGGGTGAACTCGTGCGGGTTCGCCTGCGCGCTCGAAGCGAGCGCGAGGGCAAGAAACGCGGCGCGTGCGGGGGCCATTGCGACGGATGCTAAAATCCAGCGCTATTCTATAGCGGTTGGCCTATTCGTTTTTTCCTTTGCCCATGCTCGAATTGTCTTCCAAGATCGCCCGCGGAGAGGTCTCCTGGGTCACCCGGCTCAGGGACGGGCTCGGAATAACGCGCTCGCGGCTCTCGGGACTCTTCACCGACCGAAGCGTCGATCCGGCGCTCCTCGAGGAGATCGAGACCGCCCTGCTCGCGAGCGACGCCGGCGCCGAGGCAACGCGGTTCCTGCTCGCGGCTCTGCGCGAGCGCGCGGGCCGAGTCGAGACTGGGGAACAGCTGAAGTCCGCGTTGCGGGAAATGCTCGTCGAGCTGCTCGCGCCGCTCGAGCAGGCGCTCGATCTATCCGGCAAGAAACCGCGCATCATCATGCTCGCAGGAGTCAACGGCGCGGGTAAGACGACCTCGATCGGCAAGCTCGCGAGATACTTCCAGAATCGAGGTCTCTCGGTGCTGCTCGCCGCGGGGGACACCTTTCGCGCCGCAGCGCGCGAGCAACTCGCCGCTTGGGGCGAGAAAAATTCAGTCGTGGTCGTCGCCCAGTCGGGCGGCGATCCCGGAGCAGTGGTCTACGACGCGGTCGCCGCGGCGCGCTCGCGCGGGATCGACGTGGTCATCGCCGACACGGCCGGACGGCTGCCCACGCAGCTGCACCTCATGGAGGAGATCAGCAGGATCAAACGAGTCATCGCCAAGGCGGAACCCGGTGCGCCTCACGAGGTATGGCTCGTGCTCGACGCCAACACGGGCCAGAACGCGCTCAACCAGGTCAAGGCCTTCGACGACGCGCTCGGCCTCACGGGGCTGATTCTCACCAAGCTCGACGGCACCGCCAAGGGCGGCGTGGTGTGCGCAATCGCCCGGCAGCGCCCTCTGCCGCTCCGATTCATAGGCGTCGGCGAAGGGAGCGACGATCTGCGCCCGTTCGCCGCCGACGAGTTCGTTTCGGCGCTTCTCGGTTGACCGGCGTGCCCATTATCTCGCTCCGCCAGGTCAGCAAGCGCTATCCGGGGGGATTCGAGGCGCTCAGATTGGTCAGCTTCACGGTCGAACCCGGGGAGATGCTTTTCCTCACCGGCCACTCCGGTGCCGGCAAGACGACGCTCCTCAAGCTGATCGCCGCGATCGAGCGCGCCAACGGCGGCGCAGTGCTCGTCAACGGCCAGAATCTCTCGGCCTTGCGCCCGGCGGCGATCCCCTACCTGCGGCGCAATCTGGGCCTCGTCTTTCAGGGTCAGAAGCTGCTCTTCGACAGGAGCGTGTTCGACAACGTCATGCTGCCGCTCGTCGTGACCGGGCAGCCGTACCGCGAGGCGGCGCGGCGCGCGCGCGCCGCGCTCGACAAAGTCGGATTGCTCCAGCGCGAAAAGGCCAACCCCGTCACGCTCTCGGGGGGCGAGCAGCAGCGCCTGTGCGTCGCGCGCGCGGTCGTAAACCGGCCGGCGATCCTCCTCGCCGATGAGCCCACCGCCAGCCTGGACGCCGCGTACGCGGATGAAATCATGGAGATGTTCAGCGCCTTCAACCAGGTCGGAGTCACCGTGCTGGTGGCCACGCACGATCGACAATTGATCGGCAAGTACCGCAAGCGCGTCCTGACACTCGATCACGGCAAGCTCCAATGAGGGCCTGGCTGCAACATCACGGCTTGAGTCTCGCGCAGACGCTCGCGCGCCTGGCTCGTTCCCCGTTTGCCACGACGCTCAACGTCCTCGCGATCGGGGTCGCGCTCGCGCTCCCGTTCGGGGTCTATTGCGTGTTGGGCAATTTCGAGTCCCTGTCCCGCAACGCCTCGGTCGATCCACAGCTCTCCGTGTTCCTCGCGAGGGACGCGGCGAAGGCCGAGATCGCCGCCGTCGAAGCGCAGTTGAAAGGCGCCAGGGGCGTGAGCGCGGTGCGTTTCGTGTCCCGGGACGCAGCGCTCGTTGAGCTCAATCGCGTCGCGGGGATGAAAGAGGTGATCACGAGCCTGCCGCAAAATCCGCTGCCGGATGCGTTCGTGGTGACGCTTTCCGGGAGTGATCCAGCGCTCGCGGACCGGCTGGAACTCGAGTTCAAGTCGCTCCCGAAGGTCGCCCACGTTCAGGCGGACTCGGCGTGGGTGAGACGCCTCGATGCCTTGTTGCGCTTGGGGAGAACCGCTGTGTCGCTGCTCTCGGCATTGCTCGGCCTCGCTCTCGTGGCGGTCACCTTCAACACCATCCGCCTGCAGATCCTCACTCAGCGCGACGAGATCGAGCTGTGCCGTCTGATCGGCGCAACGCACGCCTACATCCGCCGGCCCTTTTTCTATCTCGGCTCGCTGCTCGGCCTGTTCGGAGGGATCGCCGCCCTGGCGATCGTGCTTTCCGGGCTCACGGTCCT
>WNGC01001212.1_pt1 | contig 16959 bp, 19 predicted proteins | sample 5400051 | NCBI WGS metagenome assembly WNGC01 (sample SAMN13153368, study PRJNA577476) | soil metagenome | isolation source: 20 cm soil or saprolite under grassland replicate 2 | place: USA:California | collected 2016-06-15
CGGTGCGGCCCGCCCACATGTCGACGGATGGAGACACGATCCTGGGCTTCGCGACTGGAAAAGCGGATCGTCGACGACTGGATTATCGCGCCTTCGATGCATTGCATCATGTCGCGGTCCGCGAGGTTGCAAAGTCGGCCGTGAACGCCGTCCTATCGGCGAGATCCCTCGGTGGCGTCCCGGGCTTCGAAGACCTATGACCCGTCGCGAGGGAACGATTTCCGAATACCGCGGGTCGATGGGTTATTAGCGTTGGCGTTCCGTGCCCTCGACCGGACCCGTCGCCTAGCACGGATAGGGCTCCGGATTTCTAATCCGGCTCTCGAGGGTTCGAATCCCTCCGGGTCCGCTATTCCTCCATAACGACGTGTCCGAGGGGGTGGTCGTTTTCGGTCATGCCGTGTCTGACGCTTTGCTGACGCCTAGACGCCAGGGTCCTTGACCTCGACGAGCGGAGTCTCCCAAGCCTCCTGGGCAGGAGGGCGATCTAAGCCATTCCTAACTCCGACACAAACCGGTTGACCACTTCAAATGCGTCTCGGATACGGCGTTCTCGCGCGGCGCCGGCCTCGTTAACGTAGAAGTTGGCAACCGCCACTGGCCCTGCTCCATTGAGAGTCTTGAACCATTCCCGAACCTTCCGAAGCGCCTCGCTTAGCAATGGCTCGCCTAAGAAGGGGTAGACGATGCCTGCAACCTCGATTGGTCCTCGGCCGTAATTGCCAATTACCGCGTAAAGATCGTAGTTGTCCTTCTCCTCATATCTCCGACCGAGAGCGAATCCCTTTGTCCCTATTGAGCCAACCACATCTGCCATGCGTATCTCGAGCTTGAGCCAACCGCCGCCCAGCAAGTCACCTTCCACCATGACTCTGGAGGAGTGAGCGAGGGCAAGGTCCGCGGCCTCGAAGGTCCTTGCTCGAAGGTCGCGCTGAACCTCCCGGTGCCGTTTTCCAGCCCCCAATCCCTTCGTCGGTGTTTTTGTCAGAAAGTCCACTGCGACCGCCAGAGGCACATCCATGCCTGGCACGTCTGTTTGCTTGACCAGACGGAATTGAATCTGAGGATCCTCAACGAATCCGCGTTTCTTCAACGCCCCTGCGATGGTCTCGTATTCCCGGGAATCCACCTTGCCAGGATCGATCACCCAGTCCGAATCGATCGATCCAACGTGGCGAAACGGATTGATCTCTGATTGATGTTGCCGGAGCAGCAGATAAGGGACCCAGCCTCCAATCAAGACCATCGAGTCTGAGTAAGCCTGTAGACTGGCAGCGACCTCAAGGAGAGCAGAGTAAGCAACGTTGACGCTCGGCTCCTCGTATGTGTCGGTGGTCCGTGGCCCGGGCAAGTTTCTGTCCCCTAGAATTCAATCTTCTTGCGAATGGCCTCGGCCTGCTCTCGACCGCGCGCAGGATTGCTGCGTTGCGGAAAACGCCATCGTCTCGGGGAATGACGAGTTGAATGTTACTCCCAGATTCGACCGGCTTCAAGTCGAGCTTTTTCATCCACCATTCCAGGTCAGATTGAATATAGCATGTGACGTCGTAAAATCTGGAAAACGGTGCAACGAGCGAGGCTCCAGCAAACATCGTGAAGGCATATTCCTTCTGGCTAGAGGCCGATGCCGCCGCAATCGCCTTCATGATGGCCTCCGGCGCGCGCTCGAGAGCATATGCCGTCAGAATCTTGTTCTTCGAGAAATCGAGGGCACTTGCCCATGCTTGCAGAAGCTCGCCTGGCTTCGTCAGAACCACTCTTTTCTCCTGGTCACGTTGCGCAAAACCCTTCAGTTCCACTAGATTGGCTACCTTGTAAGCCTCGGCCGCGCTGACGCCACTCGCCACAGCGAGCCGCGTGATGCGAAAGGGTTGCCGAACATCTTGAAGTAGGGTCCGGACGACGCGACTGGTCTTCGGCGAGGCAAGGCTTCGCATTGCCCTCCGTTCCTGCCTACGAGCCTCTAGCGTAGTCCGTTCAATGAGCACGCTGTCGAACCGGAGGTAGATGTTTCCGACAAGATCGATGTACCCTACGCCAGAATCTTTGCATAGTTTGCGCACCGATTCAGTTAGGTAGGGGGCTGCAAGGACGGGGTAAAACTCGGGTTTGAACTTTAGCATGGACCGCAGCTGGAAAATCGCATCCCTCGCGATGCGAGGCTCTCCGATCCGTTTCACCTCAATCAGGAGAGTTTTCCCGGTCGAGCCAATCTCGACCTTCGCCGTGATGTCTGCTCGATACTCACCCACCGACGCTTCTCGGGAGACCCTTGATACAAGCAGCCCATCCAAGAGCCGAGGCAGTGCCTTCGCTAAATCGGCCGTGACTTCCGCCTCCGTGCTCTGGAGGTATTTACCAAATACCATTGATTTACCAGTTGGTAAATATAGAAACTACTATAAAAAGACGAACCTTCCCCGAATTCTAACAAAAAGCGGCTTGCCGAGAGATGGCCATGCCGGATCCAAGGAAAGGGGAGGAGGGCCGGTTCGACCTCCTTAATGTGGGACTGGACGACCTTCTGCTCTCGGGGTCCGTCAATTCGTCTCTCGAACTGTCGGACATTGACGTCGCGTTATGGAGGAATCACGAATCCCTCCGGGTCCGCTATTCCTCCCTCAAGCAGATGCGGCGACGACCGTTCGCCTTATCAAGAGGGGCCGAGTGGGGGGCCAGGGTTACTGTGGCATCCAGGGAGTTGGCCATGGGCGTGAATCAACTGTCCCGGCTCTATGGGGATAAGCCCGCGGTCGACCGCGTGAGCTTCGATGTCGAGAGGTCGGAAGTGTTCGGCTTCCTGGGACCGAACGGAGCTGGAAAGACGACCACGATCAAGATGCTGACGACGCTTCTTCAGCCGTCCTCCGGGGGCGCGAACGTCCTGGGCTTCGACCTCAAGACCGAGGGCCGCAAGATTCGAGAACGGATCGGAGTCGTCCAGCAACAGGACAGTTTCGACCAAGGCCTGAACGTCGAAACGAGCCTGGACATCTACGGGCTCATCTGGAACGTTCCCCGCACGGAAAGGAAAACAAGAATCGAGGAAGTCATCGCGCGGTTCGGGATGCAGGAGTTCCGGAAGATGCCGACGGTCGACTTGTCGGCAGGTCAGCGACGCAGGGTGCAGGTCGCACGCGAATTCATCCACGACATGGACCTCCTTTTCCTCGATGAGCCCACCGTCGGGTTGGACCCCATCGTCCGCCGCGCGCTCTTGGACTACCTGAAGGAACGAGTCCGCAACGGCTTGACGATCTTCTTCACGACGCACATCCTGGAAGAGGCGGAGTACCTGTGTGACAGGATTGCGGTGATTAACCAGGGACGAATCGTACAGATCGACACCCCGGAGAACCTCAAACGTCGGTTCGGAAGCGCCCGGGCGGTCGAGTTCAAACTTCTCCAAGGGAGCTCCGAGGCGCTCGCTTCCGCGTTGAGGTCGTCTGCGGACGTGACTCGTCTGGTGCAGGACTCCGGGACCGGTGCGTATCGCGTGACGACCACCCGACCCGAGTCCGTGATTCCGGAAATCTATCGGCTCGCCGAGCGGCACGCCGTCACCGTCTCTTCGATTTACATCGCTGAAACGACTCTCGAGGACGCGTTCATCCATATGGTCACCGACGACGAGAACGATCGGGAGACCGAGAGAGAGGCGTAGGATGAACATCTACCTGAGACTCGTCTATCGCAATCTGCGAGCGAATCTCGACCGGGCATCGTTGTTCTTCGAGTTAATCTTCCCGCTCTTCTTCATCTTCGTGCAGGGGTTTGGGTTGAACGGGATCGTACCACCGTTCGAAATCGGGAACGGTCGAGTGATCAGCTACTCGCTGTTCCTCGCCGCTGGTGCCGTGACGCTGACGGTCATCAACGGGGGCACAAATGCGGGGACTCAACTCTGGTTCGACCGGAAGAACGGCATGTTCGAACAGATCCTCATGGGCCCCTTCACAAGGGCCCAATACATCCTGAGCATCATCTTTGCGACGCTCATCATTGGCGTGGCCGGGTCGCTGCTCGTTTTCCTCTTCGCGTTCCCTGTACTCGGCGCGAGCTTCAATCCTTCCTTCTCGGGGGTCTTGACCATCGCCGCGGCCCTCTTTCTTGGAACCGTGTTCTTCGGCGCGTTCGCGATCGCCCTTTCCGTTGCATTGAAATCGTCGGAGACGTTCCAAATCGTGTCGACGTTCGCCTTCTTCATCTTCCTATTCACGTCGTCGGTCTTCTTCCCTGCCACTTCGGCGCCCTCCGCCATCCAAGTTGCGAGCTTGGCAAACCCGCTCACGTACACGACCGACATCTTCCGCGCGGGCCTATTCGATGCGATGACTCCGACCGTTTCATTGGAACTCGGAATCCTGGCGCTGGAGGCCATCGTGATGTTCGCGATCGCGGTCATCGCCTTCCATCGAATCCGCGTGTGATGCAAATCATTAACGAATGGCCCCCTGCCATCCCTCAATCCGCATAGTGCGGTCCCGCGGTCTGCCTCGAACGGCGCAAGCGCTTTCTCGAGGCTCTGTTACTCAGCTCGGCGCACTGGCTACACCTTCACGCGTTCCCCTGATGCCGCGGACCTCTCGATGGCCGCGATGACCTCGTGGCGCCGGACGGCGTCAGCGAAGTCCGGAACGGTGTGAGTGCCACTCTCGATGTCTTCTGCGAACGCGGCGTAGGCACGCCCGACGTTGTAGGCGGGCGCTCCTTCCAGGCGGGTGAGGGCGGGCCATTTCTGCGTCAGCGCCGCCGGGAGAGCAAGCTTGGCGGGCTCGCTGCGCCCGTGTGCGCCCGCAACAGTCAAGGGATAGATTTCGGGGTATGCGGCGTTGGCGGTAATCCGGAGCGTTCCGTCGGTTCCGTTGATTTCCCACAGGAACCCGGTACCGCCGGCCACGGCCTCACGGACATGGACGCTCGCGGTCGCCCCAGACGTCAGGGTGCCGATCACCGCGATTTGGTCGGGCGCCGTTTTCACGATCTGCTCCCCGGTCTCTTCGATGGTGATTTGCGGCCTGCGGAGATTCGAGACGGCCGACAGGTCGGCGAACTCGCCCAGGACATGGTTGTGGAGGTCCAAGCTATGGCCGACGGCGATCGTGAGCACGTTCGCTCCGTTTCTCTTGTCGAGCATGTAGGCGTTGGGATGGCCGACGACGTCGCCCGGGATCGACAGCCCGACCATGGTCGTTGACAGGACCTCACCGACGTATCCGTCGCGGAGCAGCTCTTGAACGAACTCGATCGCCGGGGCCTGGCGGGCCTGTAACCCGACGACCGTGCGCACCCCCTGCTTGGCGGCGAATGTGGCCATCGCTCGCGCATCGTCGAGGTCGCGGCCAAGGGGCCACTCGCAGTAGACGGCCTTGCCGGCGGCAAGTGCGGCGGAGACGAGCTCTCGATGCTGCGGGACCTTGACCGTCACAGCGACCACATCGATGTCTGATTGGGTCACCAGCTGCTTGTGGTCTGAGAACACCGCGCTGACCCCGAACACTTCGCCCGCTGCGCGCGCGGATTCCGCGCTATGCCCGCTGAGTGCCCGGATCTCGTAGTTTGGCAGCGCGCGAAGCGCCGGAAGGTGGGCGGTGGCGGCCCAGCCCCGGATGGGGCTGACCCCGATGATGCCGATACCCAGTGTCGATTCGATTTGGTTGGCCATGGTGGATTCCTCCATCAGCTTGCGCTAGAAGCCGAGGACCTCGTCAACGAAGACGATCGTGACGCGGCCGGGCACAAGCTCGCGGTTGATGATGAGGACCTTGTTCACGCCGCTGTGCATGCCATACGCCGCCTGGGCGCGGGCATCCTCGAGCGGGAAGACGTACTCGTTGATGCGGCGGAGACCCTCGTCGAGGTCGGACACGATCTTCTGCGTCCCCACGACGAGAATCAGTCGCCCCGCACCGGTGGCGTAGGGGCCGAGCTGGCTGCCACTGGCCGAGGCCGTGAGCAGCGATCCGCTCTCGGTGACGGCATGCACGCTGCCGAGCATGACGCCGGGCGCTGCAGTGAGGCGGCGGATCTCGTCGGCCTGTGTCTTGCGATCCATGCCCCAGATTCGCGGCCGGAGCGACTCGTACCGACCGGATATCTCGATCTCCTCGGCGATGCCCGACACCTCGAGCGATTGCGAGGCGCCGTGATGCACCTGGGATCCCTCGGGGATGAGACCCAGCACGATCCGTTTGGCTTCCGCGGCATCCGACGCCCGAAGAACGTTCATTCCGTTTGCTTCGAGGGCCGCCGCGGTGCGCCTCACGCGGGCGCCGTCCGCCAGAGTTCCGAACTGATGTCTGATTGACCGATCCAGGTCGATGTCGAGGTCGGAGGTCATCGACGTTCCCGTCCGCGTTGATCTGGTGGCATAACTTGCATGTGCAACTATCTTATACCCCGGGTGGCGTATAAGGTTGCGGATGCAAGTAAAATCGAAGCCGGACGTCGCTGCTCTCTTCGACCGGCTCACGACGAACGAGCTGCCGGGCCGGCGCGGATTGGAGGCATGGCGTTCACTGCTGCGAGCACACGCCACGCTCCTGCGCCAACTCGAGGCGGATCTCGAAAAGAAGACCGGCCTACCCCTGGCCGATTTCGACGTGCTCGCCCAGCTGGCGCTCGCGGGTGGCGAGCTGCGCATGACCGACCTCGCGGCCCGGGCGCTCATCTCGCGGTCGGGCATGACCCGCCGTGTCGCGCGGCTGGTTGACGAAGGCCTCGTTCGTCGAGCCGACACCGATGCGGACGGACGGGGTGTCGTGGTCGTATTGACCGATGCAGGCGTGGCCCGCCTCACCGAGGCGGCGCCGGTCCACCTGCGCGGGGTCTTCGATCTCTTTGTCGCGCGACTCAACCAAAAGGAGCTGGCCGTCCTCAAGAGCGTCATGGATAAGGTCACCGTAGAATGCACGTTTGGATAAGAGCTACGACACATCCGCGACTGAACGACGCGAAGCTGCTGATCGTCCTCATGCGGTTCTTCTGCAGATAGAACCCCTTTAGGCTTCGAGCGAGGGACAATCCAGCGAAGACGCTGCGGGGGCGTGCCTAGGTGTGCGTCTTGCGGTGGCAAAAAGGGTATGGATGGAACCGTGATTACGTCGGACGTGACATCTTCTTTCTTCGCCAGCCGGGAGTGCGGGCTTTTGCTTGGAGATGCCCGAGAAGTGCTCCGAACCCTGGCCGATGATTCCGTGGATTGCACCGTCACGAGCCCGCCGTACTACAGCGGACGTCGGCACGTCGGCGACAATATCCACGAAATCGGAGGCGAAAAGACCGTGGAGGAATACGTTGAATCCCTCGCGTCCGTCGGGAGGGAGTTGTATCCTGTCACAAAGCCCACGGGAAGCTACTGGCTCAATCTCGATGACAAGTGCGAACGAAGGGAATGGCTGGGAATTCCGTGGCGAGTCGCATTCGCGATGCGAGAAATCGGGTGGAAGATCCGAAGCGAGGTGATCTGGCACAAGCCAGAGCATGTCCCCAACGCAGCCAAGGACCGCCTTACTCCTGCCCATGAGATGCTCTTTCACTTTGTGAAACGCAGAGACGCATACTACGACATGGATGCGATTAGAAAAACCTCATCGCAACCGATGTTGGGGAAGAAAGGCGTCGTGAGTACCCCGAGGGGCCGTGTGCCGACGGATGTCTGGACCATTCCAATGGAGGATTCCGACTTTCCTGAGAATCAATATGCCGTGTTTCCCGAAGCATTGGTGGAACTGCCAATCCGAGCGACGTGCCCCCGAGGCGGAACCGTGCTCGATCCTTTTGTCGGGAGCGGCACGACGGCAGTGGTCGCACTGAGACTCGGGAGGAAGGCCATCGGGATAGACGCCTCGGCTGATTTTCTAGAGTTCACCAAGAAACGAATCCTAGAGGTCATCGGGCAGCCCGCAACTCATCGACAGGCCCCATTGAATCATGCTCTGAAGGTTGATGCGGTGTTGCACCAACGGCACGAACGCTGACGGTCGCAGTTCTGCGCGCTCGCCCTCCGCGTACCCCTCCGATCCGCTATTTCCCGCGGGCGGCATGAGAAGGACCGTCTTTCACCGGTCCGGTAACCTTCAGGACCTCTTGGATTGACTTCGTGTTCCGCCACTCCACAAGACCCATATAGACTGCGCCCGATACGACAGGGCATGAAGGCGGCCAGACTTTTCAGCTACGACAAACCTCTCAAGCTCGTGGACGTCGAGACTCCACATCCGAAGAATCCGGCGGACGTAATCGTCCGGGTGACGGGGGCCGGAGTGTGCCATACCGATCTCCATATCGTGGAGGGCGTTTGGAAGGAGAAGGTCCAGGTCTCCCTGCCGTACACCTTGGGGCACGAGAACGCGGGGATCGTCGAGGAAGTCGGTTCCGCGGTCACCTCGGTCAAGAAGGGTGAGAAAGTCATCTTGCACCCGGTGATCACGGACGGCCTATGCCGAGCGTGCCGGATCGGCGAGGACATGCATTGCGAGAACCTGGTCTTCCCCGGGATCACCGCCGACGGCGGCTTTGCACAATTCATCCGGACCTCCGATCGGTCCCTCGTGCGGCTGAACGAGCTCGAACCGGCCGACGTGGCTCCGTTGGCGGATGCGGGGCTCACCGCGATCCGGGCGGTCAAGAAGGCGGCGAGCCGGACGACCTCTGGAAGTAACGTCGTTGTCCTGGGCGTCGGCGGACTTGGTCACATCGCGCTCCAGCTGCTCCGGTGCATGACGAACGCCTCCATCACCGCGGCGGACGTCGTCGAGAGCAAACTCCGGCTGGCCGAGAAGATGGGGGCCCATCGGGTGATCGACGCGCGGCGCGACCCGGTCAAGCAGGTCATGGAGATCACGAAGAACCAAGGCGCGGAGGTCGTCATCGATCTCGTCGGCAACGACCAGACCCTCGCCAACGGAGTAAAGATGCTGCGGAAAGGCGGGTCGTTGATCATCGTCGGCTACGGCGGAACCGCGAACCTGAAGGCGATCGACATGATCTTCTCCGAGTTCTCCGTCCTCGGAAGCCTCGTGGGGAACTGGGACGAACTCCGCGAGCTCATCGAGCTGACGCGCCAAGGCAAGGTCCGCGTCATCACCCGCAAAGGGAAACTCGACGAGGTCAACGACATGCTGGATCAGTTGAAGAAAGGGACCCTCGAGGGCCGCGGCGTCGTGATCCCTTAGGGAGTCTGTCGGGCCTCGCCGCTAGGGCGAGACCGGCTTCGGGCCCCGGGGAATCCGGATCTTCGGGAGGAACATCGGAGTCTTCTTCGCATACGCCAGGAATCGTTCCCCGAACGCGTCGGAGAGCGCGGCGTCCTCGCGCTTCGCTTGTCGGTAGTAGAGGACGGCGAGCAGGGGCCACAGGACGGCGGTCGGGATGGTCGGCCACACCACGAACTGACCGAGCGTCACGAGGAGGAAGCCCAGATATTGCGGATGGCGCACTATGGCGTAAATGCCATCCGTGACGAGGACCGTCCCTCGTTTGAAGACGATCTCCTTCCAGCCCTTGTAGATGAGCAGGATGCCCGCGATGACCAGGGGAGAACCGATCAGCTGGCCGACGCCCCATACGTACCCGACGAACAGGGGCGAGGTCGGGTACGTCGCGCCGGACAGGAGGTACACGGTGAGGGGAAACCCGTACATCTCGGCGAACAAGGAGACCATGAAGCCCATGTACGTCCCGTGGGCCTTCCAGGATCCCTTGATTCGGAACGGGGCGAGCGCCAAAAAGAGCCCGACGAGGAAGATGTTCAGGAGGGCCACGGTCCACCGGTCGCTTGGGACGGAGGAACCCACGATCCTCGGGAACGCCCCATAGGCATACGCATAGATGCTCGCCACGACCTGATCGAACTGGTACAGCCCGACGATGATGAGGGAGACGATCCCCGCCAACCCTATGAGGACCCTTCCGTCGAAGGTCCGGCGGGTCGTTCCTCTTGGTGCAGACGGCGGCGTTGCCATGGTCTCGGGATCCGGACGATTGCTCAGGAGCCCTCTTCGGGCTGGTTCAGGTAGTACTCCGGGACCGGGGTCATCGTCTTCTCCAAGATTTCCGGATACTTGCGTCGCTTCTCCGGGAGCCAGGAGATGATCAGCAGAATCGACCCAATGAAGAGGATCGGAAGACCGATGAGCTCCGCCGTGATCGCGGAGCCCTCGCCGTGGGGAGCCTGCACGATGAACCATTGGGGCAAGCTCGCAATCGTGGCCCCCGCGACACAGAAGAGCCAAGCAATGTACCCGTATGGGAGGAGGTTCATCTCTCCCCCTTTGAGGTTCCATTTCATGTTTTCGCCCCCCGCTTGCTTTCCATTCGGCCGTACCAATACATGACTCCGATGAAGACGAGACCGATCACCACCTGGGCCACGAAGCCTCCCACCGCCCAGGGCCAAGGCGTGAGCAGGAGGAAGGTCGCGGTGGGCCCGAACGGTGAGTTTGCGATAGTGACGCCGGCGAGCGGCTCGACGACCGGACCATTGGCGTTCGTGAAGACGCCGTACAGCGTCGGCATCGGCGGAAGGCCGTTGGCGCCGGCCACCGTCGGTGCCGCCGGAATGTTTCCGACGTTTTGCACGGACACGCCCACATGGAGGTGGCGGAAGGTCGGCTGGGTCGACCGCACGACCAAGGTCGCGTTATACTGCGTCTTCGGGGTGAGCGCAAAGGAAGACGAGCCGATCCATTGACGGCCGGTTCCGTCCCCGCTGTCGACGTAGCGACCGATGGTCGAGAAGTCGAGGCCGAGTCGGGTGATCCAGAACAAGTCTCCTCGGACCGCCGCACCCCCTACATATCGGAAGGACCACGTGATGACGAGGTATTCTCCCGTGTTCATGTCGATCGTGTTCCAGCCGCCCCCCGGACCGGCGCCCAACGCGCCCGTGAAGCGGGTCCCAGAGCCGCTCAGCGGCAGGCTTTGGGTCGCGTGGTATGCGTATATGGGGGGGCCGAGCACCTGGACGTTGGCATAGGCCACGTCCCAGTCGACGGATGGCTCCGTTTCGTGGGCCCGGGCTCCTCCCGGGAACGCGAGAAGGCCAAGCAGGACCGAGCCGACGACGGCGACCATGACGATCGATAGCGGTCGCATCGACTCACCTCCATCCCTGGCGGGCAAGGGCCGCGTAGAACTTCTCCGAATTCTTGAGCCACTTCAACACAAAGTACCCGGTCGCGAGGCCGGCGATCACCCACGAGGCGGTCCCGACGATGGCGTTGAGGTTCGTGTCGTACCAGACGTCTGGGTAGACGGTCTGCATCACGGAAGCGAGGACCATGCGTTCAGGCCCCCGCCGGCTTGACGAAGTGTTTGATCGTCTTCTCGTAGCCGTAGAAGATCGATTTGAGGAAAATATAGGTGAACCCAGACCAGACGACCCCCATTATCCCCATGAAGCCCGTCATGATGATGTACGGGTCGTAGAACGATTTGTACGGCAACGGCCACGTGAACCCTTCCGCGATGTACGACGGGATCGGCGCCTTCGGAATCGTCATCCGGATCAAGGACCAGACGGGCATCGTGTGGATCCCGCCGGTGAACGGATCCGGATATCCCACGTTCGTCAGCAAGAACGGCGTGTTCAGGAACAGGAAGTGGCCCGGGACGACCAACACGCCGGCCAAGAAGGCCGACACGAGGACGTACAGACCCATATGCTTCTTGAGGCCGAACAGGAGCAGCGCGAAGTCGGCCCCCATGGCGGGGAACAGATACGACGGGAGCTGCACGTAGTTGAACGGATAGTTGTTCATCCCGACGTAGAACAGCTGGATCATGAGGGTGCGCTGTAGGAACCAGAACATCAGGACCAAGGTCGAGCCAAAGTAGATTTTGAAGAACTTGTTGAAGATCCAAGAATAGACCGGGAAGTGGACGGCAACGATCCACGTATAGACGAACGGGGCCCAAGCGTAGTCCTTCCAATCGATCCAAAACTCCCAGTCGCCGACGCCGATCTGCGAGCTGACGGCAAACATGTTCTGCGAGAAAATCAGCGTCGCCGTGAAGGCGATGAACGTGATCACCTTCGTCGTGAAGAAGGGGGCGCGTACTGTCTCTGGTGCCTCGGCCGTAGCGGTAGCCATGAAATCCCCCCTACCTTCGTGCGACCGGACGACCTGCCCGTACTGGGGCGCCCGTCGGGGCGGGCGCGGGCGCTTCCACCGGGACCAGTTCCTTGGCCTTGGCCTCGAGTTGACCGAGTCGGTGCAAGACCCGAACGACCTCGGGGACGCCGACGGCATAAATGAACATGAACGTCAGGACGAAGTTCCAGTGGGTCGGCATCGAGAAGAATTCCTCCCGGAAGAGGAAGATGTGACCGATCTCGTTGGTGAGCATCGATCCGAGCGTGAACCCGAAGACCGTGATCGGGAAGACCCACAATGTGATCGGGATATCACCGCGAATGTAGGGTTGCGCCTTCTTCAAGGCATAGAATTGAAACACGATCGCCTCGAACATCATCAAGGCGAAGAACGGCCCGAAGATCATCAGGTGGGGCGGCGTCCACGTGGAGTCCCGCACCAGGAACGAATGTTGTGCGGGATCCCAGATCACCGGGATCGCGACGGCGTTGTAGGTGACCGCCGTGATCCACCACATCCACATGAGGTTTCGAAGAGCCCTTCCTTCATCCGCGATACTAAAGACCGGCTTCGAAGCAGACGCCAACTCTTCCATTGACTCCCCTCACTCGCATGCCATGTCCTGGCACGCCCGACCCGGGAACCATTCTCGGGGTCATAATGGTTTCTCTCCGCAGCGAGCCAGCACCCCGGATCCGCTCCGGTCGTCCAAGGTCTAGGCCGGATGTCAAATCTCCAAATTCGGTCCCAGGACGGGAATAGCCCTAATATAGAAGATCCCGGCGCGCTGTGGCACGGGAGCAATCTCAAGGGCGACCTCGATTGCGCTGTGCCCGCACATGGGCCGTCACGGCGGCCGCCGCAACAAGTCCGATCCCGACCGGCACTACATAGAGGGGCCATAGGCTGGGCTGAGAGAGCAGCAGGACGAAGGAATACGTCAGGTTCACTCGCGTCGTATTGCTCAGATTCTTCCAGAAAACCATGTAGGAATACGGTTCACGGGCTGTAAACGTCCCGTTGCCGACCGAAGAGGAAGTCGTGTTGTAGTATTGGATATAGGGCCCGTAGGGGTGTGCGTGAATCTCGAAGTAGATGGCGGGGCCGGAGCCATTGTTCGCTTGCCAGGAGAAGATGAGGGTGTCGCCGGGACTCACCTGGACGCCTAAGTCCGAGAGATAGGCGTGGAGGAACTCGTAGGCCGTTCCGACCGGAGTGAGGAGGTAATAGCCCTTCGAGGTCGTAATCCCCGATCCGGTGCCATCGCCCGCGGCAATCGGAGCGAGCGTCAGGGCCGACGCGAGGAACAAGGCCATGGGGAGACCGATTCGAATCCTCGCGCGGACGACTCCATCGACCGTGTACTCACGCACCACGGACCGACAAAGGAGAAGTCCCAAAAAAGGTTGGCCAAGGTGGCCGTATCGCCCACGGCGAGCATCGCGTTGCGGTCCCCCCCTCGATTGATGAACGCAGGGACGCCGCGGCGGACCGTTCCCGATCTCCGTCCGCGGCCGCCAAGTTGGGGGGACTATCGACAAAGGACGAAGAGTAATCGTTAAAGAAGGGGACAGCGAATCCCGGTCCGAGGGGGAGTAGTCGCATGGTCGTCTCAACAGACATCGTGGGCTTGGGTCTCATCGGATTTTCCGTGAACTGTCTCATGGTTGTGTTCAACACAATCGGAATCGAAAAGAAAGATCCGGACAAGCTGGCCGGGGGATGGGGACTCTCTCATCTTTCCCTTGGCGCGATGATGGTCCTTGTCGGGGTCGCGACCTTCATGACTGATCCCGTGGCTGTCCCGGACCTCCCGGCCATCTCAGGATTCTTTGGGATTGCATTGGTCTTCTACGGTTTCTTCTGGATCTTCCTTGGAGCAAGCCTGGTGCGCGGGGCTGATCTACGGCCCATCGGCCATGTCTCCATCGGTTTCGCGATCGTTGACCTATGGTTCCTTAATTCATCCCTGAAGTTCACGGCCCTCACCGGCGGAAAATACGTGAGCCTGACGATCCTCCTGGTGGTCCTGACGGTCGTGTTCTTCGTGCTGTACGCCGGAGTCCACGGAAAGGCAGTGGCATTCAAGGTGAACGCGGTCCTGCTGATCATCCTGGCCTTGCTGGGATTCTACCTTGCTTTCAGCCTGATATATCCGGGCGGGTACACTCCGTTCTAGGAATCGAGGCGACTCAGAACCGTTCCGCCATCTCGATGGCGTAGCTGCCTTCATCCGGAGGTCCGCGATCCGGATGCCTATGGCGCTTCCCGATTGAGCCGGGACTCAAGCAGCGCCCTGCATAGTTCCGCGTTGAGGCTGAAGTTCGCTTTCGCCAATCGACCGGCAATCAGTGTCGAAACGAATTCGTCCTCCGGGGGAGGATTCCCGTCGAGATCCCAGACGATGAGGCAAGTCGGCGTTCGACCGAGCCCATCGAGGAAACTGAGGTAGCGAGCGACACGCCTCACGTCCGCAGGGTCGCTAATCGGAACCATTCGCCCTCGGGAATTCACGACAAATGTATCGCCGTCGGGGGTAACGTCCTGACGAGACAACTCCGGGATCTCTTCGGCAACGAGTCCGGATCTCACTAACGCGGCGGCCATCGAATACAAACGACTTCGGAGCGCTCGCGTCCGAATCATCCGGTTCAGTTCGACCAGGTCGCCGCGGGCCTCGGAGTCATAACACTCCGAGAACGACTTCCCTGCGTTGATGGCCCCGTTGATTCGGTCCGAATCGTGATGGCCTCCCAGCGTCAGGCGCATCTCTTTGACTCCCGGGAGATTAGACACGACGTCACGGGCCTCTTCCAACATCATGTATACGAAATTAGGGGAGCACCAGAACGTCGAGGTGACGAGATCCACAGAGACCCGCCCGTCCTCCGAAACGGAGAGATTCTTGACGAACCCCAACTCGGTAATCGGCTCGTCGAGTTCCGGGTCTGTGACCGTCGCGAGCGCCCGAAGACCGCTTTCTTTGAGGTCGGTTAGGGTATCCTGGGCCATCATACACCTGGAGCGACGGGGCTCCCTACCGCGCGAGGGGCTTTCCCTTCTTCGCCGCCTCGCCCACTCGGATGGTTCCTGGCTGAAGGTGAAGCTTCTTCGTGAGCTCATCGTTCTTCTGCGTCTTCTTCTGCTGCTCGATGTCGATGCCCCACACCTTCGCCGCGTTCTCCCCGAGGATCTTCTTCTTGATCTCCATCGTCAGGTCGACGCCGTACTCCTTCTTCAGGTCCTCGGGAAGTTCGAAATTCAGGAAGTCTTCGATGACCCATTTCGGGTGCCAGAGCGCGTAGTCCGCGCTGAAGAGGATCCGGTCCGGGCCGAGCCAGTACAGGAGGTTCGCCATCATCTCGGCGAAGTACCTGGGGCGGGTGTGGACGAACGCCATCGCCACGGCCATGCCGGCATAGATGTTCTTGTCCTGCGTGGCGACCCAGCAGAAGTCGTCGAGTCGAGGGAGTCCGATGTGCGTCACGACGAACTTCATGTCGGGAAACGAGGTCGCCGCCGTGTCCACGTCGCCGATGTCGAAGGCATCCTTGTCGAGCGGCCAGACGGTGGGGCCCTTGTGCGCCACCTGAACGTTGATCCCGAGCTCCCGGTTTTTCTCCAGGAAATCGAACGCTTCTTTTGAATCGAGCCGCCAACCCCGCGACATTCCGCCGTTCTCCTCCTTCCACTCGGCCGTGTAGAGCTTCGTGTTCCTCATTTGGAACGGCCGGATGCGGAACTTTCGCACCTGCTCTTCCAGGAGGGCCTTCCCCGCCTCGCCGTCCCGGGGATCCCAGCGGCTGCCCATGACGAGCCGGTCGGGCCACTTCTTCACGTATCCCGCGATGGCGTCGACGTTGCTGAATCCCTTGTGATAGAAGTACATCAACGTCTGCGGTTCGAAAATCGCCATGTCGACGTGGCCGTCCCCGAAGACATCCTGGAGGGCTTTCTCCTCACCATAGTAGGCATACGTGTCCCAGTCCCACACATATTCCTTCGGGCTGAGCGCCTTCGTGTAGTCGTAGAAGCAATTGATCCATCCCTTGGCGAGGTCGGGCCGCAGCCAGTTCTCCTTCGCGGCGTTCCAGATATGGAAGTGGTAGTCGACGACGAAGATGTCCTGCTTCTTTCCGTCCGGCGTCTCGGCAATGATCAACGAAAGCCCCCCTTTTTCCGGCCGGATTAACGGATTCAGGCGCCTTAAAACTATTCTTGCCTCGGTCGGCCAGCACAAGGATTCGGTCCGGATGATCCAATGGCTCCGTGGTTGCTGCAATCCACCCTGCCGCACGTCACCCGGTTTATCGCAGAAGAGTTATGCTGTTACGCGGATTCGCTCTCACCTGAGAATCGGTTGGCGGGGGGTTCGATGGACTTGCGGAGTCAAGGAGACAAGGGCGTTCCGGGAGCCGGGAAATCGGACGAAGCCGCTGAAGAGACCGGAGCGGGCAGATGGGCCGGTTGGCCACTCGACCGAGTCCTCGTGATCGCGGGGTTCGTCGCGACGGTCTTGGCGGGCGTCATTCTGGGCAGCGGCGACCCTTCGCTGGTAGGCCCTATTCTGATTCTGCTGCTCCCGGGAATCGTTTTCACCGGTCTACTCCTTTGGAAGCCGCGACCCACGTTCTATCTCTTGGCGGGACTCGCGAACTCCGTGCTGGCAATCACGACCATCCCGTTCGGCCTCTTTGGCGCCCTTGCGAACCCGCTGCTCGGGCCCGTCTACAGCGCGGTGGTCCTCACCACTCTGTCCCTCGTCCTCGCTCTGCCCGCGGGCCTCTTGGGATTCCGGCGGGGTCGAGCCGGTCTTCGCGAGCCGAACCTCGCCGACGGGATCCGCAGCCTTCAAGGCTTC
>WNGC01001374.1_pt1 | contig 16955 bp, 20 predicted proteins | sample 5400051 | NCBI WGS metagenome assembly WNGC01 (sample SAMN13153368, study PRJNA577476) | soil metagenome | isolation source: 20 cm soil or saprolite under grassland replicate 2 | place: USA:California | collected 2016-06-15
GAGTGGAGCTGGGGGTACAACGGCGTGCCGTTCGTGTATTCGGACGGCACCACCGTCAGCCTGAATCCGCACCAGCAGGTGACGGTCGCCTCTGTGCGGTACATCTACAAGTTCTAGAGGGCATCCCACAGCAGATTTGACGCGGATCAAATGACGGTTTTCCCCCGCCGGTAAAAAGAAGCATTGCACCGTTGGGGACGTCATGAGAGCAGAAGTGGCCGTGCCAGGCTACCTGGCGGAGACGTATTGGTGGGCCTATGTCGACCCACGGGCCGTGAAACTGTTCGAGCGCCAGTGGCTCGTCAACCTCATCCTGTGGGGAAACTTCAGCCGGCTGCGCGACGCCGCGCTCGATGCGCTCGGCCGCGAGATCCCGGGCCGCACTCTGCAGGTGGCCTGCGTCTACGGCGATCTCACTCGCCGCCTGGCGGCGCGACTGGCGCCGGACGCGCACCTCGACGTGGTCGATGTGCTGCCGGTGCAGCTCGACAACCTGGCGCGCAAGCTGCCACGGCACAGCAGGGTCGGCCTGATCCACGGCGACAGCGCGGCGCTAGACATCGCCTCGGCGAGCTATGACCAAGTGCTGCTTTTCTTTCTGCTGCACGAGCCTCAATCCGCTGTATTGGCCGATGGTGGGGATCCTGCGCACGCTCGAGCCCTATGCGCTCGACCTGTGGGAGCACGAGATCGCCGAGTGGTTTCCTGAGAAGAACGGTATTTCTTCCATGGTCAAGAAGACATCGTTCGGCGGCCTGTACCAGCTGCTGACCATCACGGTCTGATCGGATTTCACTCAACTTGACCTAGATCAGAACCTGCGCGGCTGCCTTGGGGTGTACTTGAGCGATGGCAAACCCCGTCGCCGCATGGCACTCCGAGCACGTTTACTTCGGTCGGCTCCTGGATTTGCTGCAACAGCAGGTCGAGGTGTTTCATACGGGCGAGCGGCCGAATTATGAAGCGATGCTCGATATCATCGAGTACCTGCGACACTACACGGACCGCGTTCATCATCCGCGTGAAGATGCGGCGTTCGCTTTTCTGGCACGGCGACGCCCCAACATGCAGCTGGAGCTCGAACACCTGAGCCAGGAGCATCGCGTGCTCGCTCAAGCGGGCGAGATGCTGCTCAAGCACCTCAACGAGATCGTCGAGGGAGCGGTCGTCCCCCGCGCCGAGGTCGAGGCCACTGCCGCGACGTATGTTCTGTACTACCGGAACCACATCGCCACGGAGGAGAAGGAGGTCCTCTCCCGCGCGGCGCAGACCCTCACTCCGGAGGAGTGGGCGGCGGTGGCGGCCGCGGCGCCGGCCGGGGATGACCCGCTTCTTGGAGCCAGCCCGGCGGAGCGCTACAAGCAACTGCGCTTGCAGATCGCGCTGGAACCGTAGTCACCGTTCAATACCGGAGGCCGTATGAAAAAGCCGCTTTGCGCAATCAGCCTGACGATCCTCGCCGCCACCTCTGCCGTCGCAGCGGATCCGGCGACCATCGACTGGACGAAGATTCCCGCCGTGACGGTGACGCTGTTCTATCCGGGGCAGTCTTCATACGAATGGCTGCGCGGCAGGGAACACAAGGGCGCAAAAGCGGTGGATAACGGCCAGGCCTGCGTGCGCTGCCACGAAGGCGAGGAGAAAGCGAAGGGCGAGCGCATCGTGAAAGGCGGCGCGCTCGAGCCCACGCCCGTGAAAGGGAAAAATGGCTGGATCGATCTCGGCGTGCAGGCGGCCTATGACGCGAAAAACGCATACTTCCGGTTTCAGTGGAAGACGCTCAACCCGTATCCGGGAACCGAGCACCAGTACCTGCGCTTTGACGGCAAGGAATGGAAGGTCTACGGCTATCCGAAGCTCGACCAGGTCGTGCGCGAGGGCAAGCAGCCCGGCATCTACGAAGACCGCATGACGATGATGATCGACGACGCGAAGGTTCCCGGCTTTGCGCGCCAGGGCTGCTGGCTCACTTGCCACGACGGCCAGCGCGACATGCCCAAGGCGGCATCCAGGGAAGACGCAAACGCCGATGCGCTGTTGAGCGCCATCAAGAAGAACGACCTGCGCAAATACCTGCCTGCGACGCGCAGCGACCCGGGCAACTGGCGCAGCGGCAAGACGCTCGAGGAGATCGCCAAGATCAAGGCCGACGGCGGCTTCGTCGACCTTGTCCAGTGGCGCGCGCATCGCTCGCACGGCGTCGGCATGGCCGACGACGGCTACGTGCTCGAGTACCGCAATTCGGATGCCGGCAAGGACATGTTCAGCAGCAACGCCGATCCGAAGACGCATGCGCCCAGCTTCATGTGGGACGCAAGCAAGACCGGCTACAAGTCGATTACCGCCGACGCGCTGCGCAAGGGAGAGCATTTCCTGATCCGCGAGCAAAACGCGGTGCCGTTCGACCCGAACGCGGGCTGGAGGGAAGGCGACATGGTTCCGGACTACGTTCTCAGCCGCGCCGACGCCAAAGGCTCGGCCGCCGACAACAACGCCATCGCGAGCTGGAAGGACAGCGTCTGGACCGTGGTGCTCGTGCGTCCGCTGAACCTCGCGAACGATGATGACAAGGCGCTGAAGGAAGGCGGCGTCTACAACGTCGGCTTCGCCGTGCACGACGACAACATCACGACGCGGGGCCACCACGTGTCGTTGGTGAGAACGCTGGGTATCGGCGCCGACGCCGACATTCGTGCCGTCAAGCTGCAGTAAGACTGCAACCTATCCTGGTGCCCTCGCGCAGCAGGTCCATGCCGCACTTCGGGCACTTTCCCGCCGCCGATTCACGTACCTCACGGTGCATGGGGCATACATAGGATGCGAAGCCCGGGAGAGGCCGCATCCGTCGAATGATGCGCGTTGCCGCTGCTCGATCTGTGGCCCAGGAAGAAAATCCCCGCGCAGAACACGATCATCAGCAGCATCAGTAGAGGGAAGATCCACCAGAATCCCCAGCCCGCATTCCACATGTGCCAGGGCAGGGCCAATCCCAGGACGGCTGCTGCTGGCGGGTCGACTGCTCCGCCTGCTGCGCGAATGCCAAGGAAGGGCCGACCGTAGCCAGGTATGCCGCGGCCGCCCACGTCGAGAGCCTGGTTGCCATGTTCGCGTCTCCTGCCGGATCGTGTTTTGTGCTAGCGGAATACCAGCACGGGAATTGTCGAGTGCGTGAGCACTTTCTGCGTCACGCTGCCCAGGAGCAGGCTCGTCAGCCCGCGATGCCCGTTGGAAGCGATAAAGATGGCGTCGCATTTTCGCTTGTCGGCGGCATCGATGATGCCTTTGTATGGCACCGGCGCATTGGCGACGACGGGCTCGAACGGCACGCCGGCTGCCTTGGCGGTTGCGCCGATTTCTGCAACGCAGCGCTCGGCGTATTCGCGCGAGCGGCGCTCGAGCTCGGCCACCAGCTTCTTGTCGGCGATGTATCCCTCGCCGTACAGGTGCGCGGGCAGCGGCTCCTGCGCGTAGTAGCCGGTGACCGTGGCGCCCATTTCCTTTGCCAGCGCGACGCCGGCATGGATCGCTTTCGCCGCGACGGGGGATCCGTCAGTCGGGATGAGGATGTGTTTGAACATGGCTGGCTCCGTTTCGATTGACACCGCAGCCAGCATAGATGCCCTCGCGCGGCTCGCCTTTGACTAAGATCAAACAGGCCGCTACCGGTGATTCGCCCGTCGCACCGATAAAAAGCCCGAACGGAAGCTACAGCGTCCCTGGCCGGTTCATGTGGGCGCTGGTATCGCATCCACGCGAGTCGCTCTGAAATGCCAGAGCGCAGCGATGAAAAGAAACAGCGTCAAGACAGCGGATATAAGACAGTAAATGCAGAAAGCGTGGATGAATGTGAACTGAACGTACATAAAGTATATCGAGAAGGACACGCCTAGTGCGGCGTAGAGAAGCGCGCCCAAACGCACTCCACGTGAAAATGGGGCAAGGGCGAGTAGCGCCGAGAGTCCGAACATGCACAAATAGTAGATAACGCCGAAATATCCGAGCGGCACGCCGAAAATGCGCGCATATGGGCTGCCGGCTACGGTATTGCATCCATCGATGGGAGGAGGGCACCACAGTAGTTGATCGGTATAGATCGCATAGGAATCATAAGACGCGTCGATGACGCCGATGAGCGCCAACCCAAGCATGAAGTACGGTGCCGTTGGGGCGCGGTTTGCCGCTGGCCGATAATCGCTCTTGCTCATGCCACCCTCCGACGTCAGCGTCGCCCCGACGCCAGCTCGCCCGGCTTGTCCATGGTTCGCAAGACGGCGAGCGATAGGCCGAGCGCAGCGAACTTTCTGTCCAGGTGCCGTTGCACTGTGGTGAGGCTCGCGCGCCGCGGGTCGAACGCCACCGAGAGCGACGCCAGTTCGACCGCGGCGCGCGCGCTTCCCTTGTCGACTCCCGGCACGGATTCCGCGATGCTCTCCAGGGCGACGCGCTTCGTGCGCAAGGTGCCGCCGATGGCGAAAAAAATCACCATGTGACCGTCGGCGAGCGCCCGCGTCACGACGGCGTGGTCGTACACCGCCGCCACCTTGTCCTCGACGCAATAGCCGCAGGCATGTGCCGCCGCCGAGGCTGCAAGCAGGACGCAGAACAGGGTTGTACGCACGGTCAGTGCGCCGCGGAGTGAGCCGCGGCCGATCCCGCCGGCTGCGAGTCGAACCAATGGAAGTACTTGAGGTATTGCCGGATCTCGACGTCGCTCAGATTCTGGTTGGGCATCGGGATGTTGTTGTACTCCTTCAGCATCGCCTTCGCATACTCGTCGGTCTTGAGCATCTCCTCGGGCGATTTCAGCCAGCGCGCCAGCCACGCGTCGCTCCTGTGCTTGGTCACGCCGGCCAGGTCCGGCCCGAGCTTCTTGCCTTGCCCGATCGAATGGCAGGCGAGACACTTGCTCTCGAAGTCGAGCTTGCCGCGTGCGGCCTCGGGATCTGTCGGCGTTGTCTTGATGGACGGGATATTGTGGTGCTCGAGCTGGGTTTCGGCTGGCTTGGCCTCGGTGGAGATCAAGCCGATCGCGCCCTGCGAAGCATTGGCGAAGTGATGGTCCACCATGATGTAGGAGCCTTCTTCCGGGATCATGAACTCCACGATGGCGCTGTTGGAGGAGCCGAGCAGCACCGTCTGCATGCCGCGGAACTGGTTGTCCGGGTTGCCCTCCATCCAGACGCGGTCGAAGATCGTACCGACGACGTGGAAGCTCGAGGTCTTGCTCGGGCCGACATTGAGCACGAACATGCGCACGCGCTCACCGGGCTTGGCGGGTAGCGGCGTCTTCACCATGCCGTTGTGCACGCCATTGAAAACGGTGTGCGTAGGCTGCGAGGCGCGCAGCCGCTCGCCGTCCAGCACATACAGGGGCGCTTCGCCCGCCTTGCGTTTACCGGGGTCGGGCTTGGCGTAGAACTCGCTTTGCACGACCAGGTACTCGCGGTCGGCCTTGGTCGGGTAGCCGTTCCTCGGCTCCACCACGACCGCGCCGTACATGCCGGAAGCGATGTGCTCGAGGATCATCGGCGTGCCGCAGTGATACATGAATACGCCCGGATAGTTGAGTGTGAACTCGAACTCCATCGTCTGGCCGGGCGCGATCGATCGGTACTTATCTTGCGGCGAAACCATCGCGGCATGGAAATCCATCGAATGCATCATCGGCGCCGCCACCAACTGCACGCCTGGCACCGGCTCATCGCTGCGGTTGGTCATCGAGAAGCGGATCCTGTCGCCCACGCGCGCGCGGATGGTGGGCCCCGGCACCTGGTCGCCGAAGGTCCACGCGCTGAATTTCACGCCGGGAGCGATCTCGATGATCTTGTGCGTCGTGTCGAGACGCACCGTCTTGACCGGCGACGGATCGAGCGGCTTGAGCTGGGCGCCGGTGCTGAGCGCAGCGCCTTCGGCGAAAGCGCCCTTGTGGCGCTCGGCCGAGACCTTGGCCGGCGCGGGTTTCAGGTCCATCCGGGCGATGTCATATGGATCGGACGGGGCCTTGTCGCAACCCGTCAGGATTGCCGCCGAGAGCACAGCCGCGCGCGCGAAGGGATGCCGCATTTCTTCTTCTCCAGTTAATTTGCAGTGACCTGAAGGTTACCCAGTCCGACCCTCGGCAATTTGACCAAGATCAATGGTGGTCTGCGGCTTTCGCGGTCAGATTCGCAAGATGAAACCCTTGTCCGCTGCGCCGGGATGGCTGGTCGAGCAATGGCCGGACGCGGTGATGCTCACGGACGCCGACGGCGTCATCGAGTACGTGAACCCGGCCTTCGAGGCGCTGACCGGGTACCGGCGCGCGGAGGTCGTGGGGCGCACCCCCGCGCTGCTCAAGTCCGGCAGGCAGCACCCTCGCTTCTACCGCCGCATGTGGGCCGCCATCCGCAACGGCAAGCCGTTTCGTGGCGTGTTCTTGAATCGTCGCAAGAGCGGCGAGTTGTTCCACGAGGAGGAGGTGATCCTGCCGCTGCGTGGGCCCGATGGCCGCACCGCTTTCGTATCAGCGGGGCGCGACATCACTGCGCACGTGCGCGCGCGCCGGAAGCTGGAGCATGCCGCGACGCACGACGCGCTCACGGGGCTGCCGAATCGCAGGCTGTTCCTCGATCGCCTCGATCAGGCGCTGCGCCAGGCGGCGCGCCGCACGGAGCCGCTGGCGGTCGCGATCATGGACCTCGACGGCTTCAAGGCGGCCAATACGCGCTTCGGCCACCCGGCGGGGGACGCAGTGCTACGCGCCGTCGCACGGCGCACGCGGCGTTGCGTTCGGGCGGTCGACACGGTGGCACGCATCGGCGGCGACGAGTTTGCGCTGATCCTGGCGGGCGCGAACGCTTCGGGCGCCGCCAGGGTGCTCGAGAAAGTGCGCAGGGCGAATGCGCTCGTTCTGCGCTATGGCAAGGGCAGGATCGCGACGAGCGTCAGCATCGGCGCCGCGCTCTACCCCGCGAACGGACGCCAGGCCGCGCGGCTTCTCAAGCGCGCCGACGCTGCGATGTACAGGGCCAAGAACTCGGGCGGCAATCGCTGTAGCTTTGCCGCCTGAGCGCCTATTTTTCGGAGGCGAGGATTTTCTCGAGGCCGGCGCTATCGCGGATGCGCACGTGCTTCTGCTGCACGTCGATCAGGCCGTCCTTCTGGAACTGCGAGAACAGCCGGCTCACTGTCTCGAGCTTCAGGCCGAGATAGCTGCCGATCTCCTCGCGCGTCATGCGCAGGTGGAAGTCGGACTGCGAATAGCCGCGGCGCAGGAAGCGCTTCGAGAGGTTGGTGAGGAAGGCGGCGAGTCGCTCCTCGGCGCGCATCGAGCCGAGCAGCATCATGACGCCGTGGTCGCGCACGATTTCGCGCGAGAGAACCGCGTGCAGGTGGCGCTGCAGCCCGGGGACCTGCTGCGCGATCTGCTCGACGAGTGCGTAGGGCATGACGCAGATCTCGCTGTCCTCGAGCGCGATGGCGGTGCTGTTGTAGCGGCCGGCGCCGATGCCGTCCATCCCGAGCAGCTCGCCGCCCATGAAGAAGCCCGTCACCTGCTCGCGGCCCTCGCCGTCGACCAGGCTCGTCTTGAAGAAGCCGCTGCGGATCGCGTACACCGCCTTGAACTCGTCGCCGGCGTCGAACAGCGACTCGCCGCGCTTGATGCGCCGGCGCGCGTAGACGATCTTCTCGACCTCATGCAGGTCGTCCAGGCACACGCCGCCGGGAAGGCACATCTCCCGCATGTTGCAGCTCGAGCAGGTGACTTCGAACTTGCGCGGCGTGTCGGGCGAGCTCATGAACGCAACGCGAGGCTTGGGCTTGAGTGCAATGACGGCTGGCATGGGTGCTCCCTTCGCTTCACTGTGATAAGGCGGCGCGCTTGGCGATCAAGTCGCGCACGCACTCGAATTCGCTGCTTTTGTCGAAAAATTCGCGGGCACCGAGCCGCCGCGCCACGCGCCGGTACGGCTCGGTGGAAAAATTACTCAGCATGTAGACGTCGATCTGCGGCGCGAGCTCGTGCACCGCGCGCAGCACGTCGAAGCCGCTGCCCTGGCCGAGCTTGAGATCGAGCACGACCACGTCGGGCTCGTCGGCGAGGATGCCGCGGATCGCCTCGTCGGCGCCGCGCGCATGGCCTGCGATGCGCGCGCCGGCGATCGGCGCGAGCATAGCTTCGAGGCGCTCCAGCACCAGCGGAGAGTCCTCGACGAGAAAAATCTTCATGCCGGCAGTGTGCCGGCGCGCCGCGCGCGATCCTATCGGCGGCGGCTGAAACCCAAGTCGGAAAGAGCCGTTTGCACGGCTAGGAGGATTCCTAGACCAGCTTGTTTTCCAGCGCGTAGCGCACCAGCTCGGCGGTACCGCCGAGGTTGAGCTTCTCCAGGATGCGCGTCTTGTGGGTGCTCACGGTCTTGACCGAGAGGTGGAGCCGGTCGGCGATGTCCGTGGGCGCCAGCCCCTCGACGAGCAGGCGCATGACCTCGAATTCGCGATCCGTCAAGGCTTGGTGCGCACCGCCGCCCGGCGAGACCAGGCTTGCCGCCGCCGCCTCGCCGATGTGCACGCCGCCCGCAGCGATCTTGCGCAGCGCGCTGACCAGCTGGTCCGACGCGCTGTCCTTGTTGAGGTAGCCCGAGGCGCCGGCCTTCAACGCGCGCGCCGCGTACTGCCGCTCGCCGTGCATGGAAAGCACGAGGATGCGCAGCTTCGGCTTCTCGATTTTCAGCCGCTTGATGAGGGAGAGGCCAGAGAGCCCGGGCATCGACATGTCGAGCATCGCCACGTCGTAGTCGTTGGTCTTCACCAGCGCGAGCGCCTCGTCGCCGCCTGTCGCTTCGCCGGCGACCTCGATGTCGGTCGTCGCGGCGAGAATGCGCTTCAGGCCGTCGCGCACGATCTGGTGGTCTTCGGCGATCAGGACGCGGATCACGGCTCCGCGCCTTCCTTCAGCATGCCGTGCAGCGGTATGCGAGCGCGCACGCGCGTGCCGCCGCGCGGGGCGCGCGCTACCTCGAGCGCGCCACCGAGGTGTGCCACCCGCTCGCGCATCCCCTTGAGGCCGAGCGAGCGCGCCTTGGCGAGGTCCTCGGGCGAGATGCCGCGGCCGTCGTCCTCCACCTCGAACTGGATGCTGCCATTCTCCAGGGCGAGCATGACCCAGCTGTTCTTCGCGCCCGAATGCCGCGCGATGTTGGTAAGGGATTCCTGCAGCACGCGGTAGACCGCGGTGGACACCGCCTTGGAGAGATCGTCGAGGGCGGCGCCGTTGAGCTGAAAGTCGCAGCGGATACCCGAGCGCTTCGCGAAATCGTCGACCAGCCAGCCGGCCGCGTCGGCGAGGCCGAGGTCGTCGAGCATCAGCGGGCGCAGGTCGGCCGAGATGCGCCGTGTCGAGGCTACGGTCTGGTCGACCATGGCGCCCATTGCGCGCGCCTTGGCGGCGAGCTCAGCGTCGTGCCCCGCCAACCGCTCGGCGAGCCAGGCCAGGTCCATCTTGAGGGCGGTCAGCAGCTGCCCCAGCTCGTCATGCAACTCGCGCGCGATGCGCGTCTTCTCATCCTCGCGCGCCTCGAGCACCTGCGCGGACAGCTCGCGCAGCTCCTGTTGATGCCGCTTGAGCGCGTCCTCGTTCGCCTTGCGCAGCGTGACGTCGCGCAGGATCACCGTGTAGTAGCGGTGCCCGGGCTCGCCGGCCTGCGAAATCGACGCCTCGATCGGGAATTCGCTGCCGTCGGCGCGCAGCGCCCACAGCGTGCTGACGCCCATGCGGCGGCTGGTGACGCCCGTATTGCCGAAATGCTCGATATGGCCGCGGTGTCCGGCGCGAAAGCGTTGCGGGATGAAGCGGTCGAGCGGCGCACCGAGCGCCTCCTGGCGCCGGCAGCGGAACATCTGCTCGGCGGCGCCGTTGAAAAGCACGATGTCCTGCGCGGCGTCCACGGTGATGATCGCGTCCATTGCCGAATCGACGATCGCCGCCAGGCGGGCTTGGCTTGCCTCCGTGCGCTCGTCGGCGACCAGGACTTCCCGCGCAGCCACCAGGGTGCCCGCAGCGACGACTAGGATGTCGGCGATGATCAGGCTGGCCAGCAGCCAGGGCGAATCCATGCCGCGGACGAAAGCGGTCACGTTCAGCACGAGCAGGGCGGCTACCGCCGCCGAGCCGGCAGCGATGACGGCCGGATGCCGAAACAGCCTCGGTTTGACGGAAATCAAGTTCTTATTGGCGGCCCGGTCCATAGTCACGGCAGGCTAAAGGACTCATTTGCGAATGCATTTTCCAGCTTCCGAACTCGTGATCGACCCAGTCCTCATCCGCCAGTATGACGTGAGCGGACCGCGCTATACCTCGTATCCGACTGCCGACCGCTTCGTCGAGGCGTTCGCCGAAACCGAGCTCGCGCAGTGGCTCGCCAAACGCAATATCGGCGGCTTCAAGCAGCCGCTCTCGGTCTATGTGCATCTGCCGTTCTGCGAGAACCTTTGCTACTACTGCGGCTGCAACAAGGTGGTGACTCGCCAGCGCGCTAGATCCGCGAAGTATATCAAGTACTTGGAAAGAGAATTGGCGCTGATCGCGCCGCTGCTCGGAGCGGGCCGCAGCCGCATCTGCCAACTGCACTGGGGCGGCGGCACGCCGACTTTCCTGTCGCGCGACGAGCTGCGCGAGCTGATGGCGGCGCTCGACGCGCGCTTCACGCGCGAAGCGGGCGCCGAGGTCTCGATTGAAGTCGATCCGCGGCGCTGCGAGCCGGGCACCATGGCCTTTCTCGGTGACTTGGGCTTCAACCGCGTCTCGATCGGCGTGCAGGATTTCGACCCCGATGTGCAGCGCGCCGTGCACCGCGTGCAGGGTGAAGACGTGACGCGGCGCGTGATCGAGGAAGCGCGCGCGAGCGGCTTTCGCTCGGTGAACCTCGACCTGATCTACGGCCTGCCGAAGCAGACGCTCGACAGCTTCAACCGCACGCTCGACAAGGCGGTCGATCTCGCGCCCGAGCGCATTGCGCTCTATAGCTACGCCCACCTGCCGGAGCTTTTCAAGGCGCAGCGCCGCATCGCCGCCGCCGACCTGCCCTCGCCCGAGTCGAAGTTGCAGATCATGACGCTCGCCATCGGGCGGCTGACGCGTGCCGGTTATCTCTACATCGGCATGGATCACTTCGCCAAGCCCGGCGACGAGCTCGCCATCGCGCAGAGCCAAGGCAGGCTGCAGCGCAACTTCCAGGGCTACTCGACGCATCCGGAAAGCGACCTGCTGGGCTTCGGCGTGTCGGCGATCGGCCGCGTCGGCCCGACTTATTACCAGAACCTCAAGCGCCTCGACGATTACTACGCGGCGCTGGACGCCGGACGGCTACCGGTGGCGCGAGGTATCGAGCTTTCGCAGGATGACCTGGTGCGCCGCGCGGTGATCCAGGCGCTTACCTGTCACTTCCGCGTCTCGATCGAATCGATCGAGCTCGCCTACCTGGTCGACTTCAGCAAATATTTCGCCGAGGAGCTGAAAGACCTCAAAAGGCTGCAGGCCGACGGCCTGGCGGAAATCGCGCCCGACTGGATCGTGGTCACGCCCAGGGGCCGGCTGCTCGTGCGCACGATCTGTATGCGCTTCGATCGCTACCTGCGCGAGCGCCAGGCGCGCGCTACTTACTCGAAGGTGATCTAGGAGGTTCACATGAACAAGACACTCAGCATTCTGCACGACGAGCACCGCTCGATTTCAGCCGTGCTGCACGGCCTGAAGGAGCTCGTGCGCATGGCGCAGGACTCGCGCGTGCATCCGGCTTTCGAGACGTTTCGCGCCATGATCCGCTACATCGATCAGTTTCCCGAGCAGTTCCACCATCCGAAGGAGGACGAATACCTCTTCCCCGCGCTGATCGAGCGCGCGCCGCAGGCCGAGGCGCTGGTGCTGGAGCTGCGGCACGAGCATGAAGAGGGCGCGCGGCTCGTGCGCGAGGTGGAGCGGGCCGTCATGCTGTTCGAGGAGCGCTGGCCCGCAGGCGCGCGCGAGTTCCAGGTTGCTGTGGACGACTATGCCGCCTTCCACTGGAATCACATGCGTAAGGAAGAGCAGGAATTGCTGCCATTGGCGGAGCGGTATCTGAGTGCAGAGGACTGGCGCCGCATCGAGGAAGCGTTCGCGAGCAACAATGATCCGATTGCCGGCGTTCGCGAAAAGGACTTCGCCACTCTCTTTACGCGCATCGTGACTCTCGCGCCACAGCCGGTCGGACTCGCCGATCGATGGGACAAGGCGCGCGCGTAAATCAGAGACAGGAGCCCGGATGCCTCAGCGGGCGACCAGGACGGGAATCTTGGAATGCGTAAGCACGTGGCTGGTCTCGCTACCGAGCAGCAGCGCGCCCAGACCGCCGCGTCCATGCGAGGCCATCGCGATGACGTCGCACTTGCGCAGCCGCGCGGCGCGCAGTATGCCCTTCCACGGCTGCGATTCGGTCACGGTCTGCGTCACGCAGCGCACTCCGGCCGTTTTCGCCTCACGCTCGATGAACTCGAGCGCCTTGCGCGCTTCCTTTTTCATCAGCTTCTCGTAGTCCTGCCGCCCGACGCCGGGAATGTAGACGGCGGCATCGCCGTAGATCGGGGGCATGTAGGGCGCAATCACGAATACGCCGGTGATTCTGGCGCTGAGCGCCTTCGCCAGCCTGACGCCCGACTTGACGCCTTTCTCGGCAAGCCTGGAGCCGTCGGTGGGGACGAGGATGTGCTTGTACATGCGCCCATTATGGCGCGTCGCGCTGCAAGCAGTTGACGTGGATCAAAAAGCTTTCGCGCCGCGCTCATAGACTGGATGGCATGAAATCGATCCGCTCCGCGCCTGCGCTGTACGCCCACGCCATGGCCATCGAGCAGGAAGCGGCCGAGCGTTACGCGGAACTCGCCGAGCGCATGAGCGATCAGGGCAACGAGGCGGTAGCGGAGATCTTCGGCAGGCTGGCGCAAATGGAGGCCGAGCACCTGGAGGCGCTGCGGCTGAGGACCCAGGACGTCGCGTTGCCGCAGCTCGCTGCCAGCCAATACGACTGGCTGCAGGAGGGCCCGCCGGAGACTGCCGCCCGCGAGCTCATCTTCCGCCTGATGACGCCGCGCCGCGCGCTCGCCATCGCGCTCGCCGCGGAGAACCGCGCGCAGGCCTTTTTCGAGCAGGCATTCATGACGGCCGACGATCCGGCGCTGCGCGCGCTGGCGCGCGAGATGGCGGCAGAGGAAAGCGAACACATCGTCATGGTCGAGCGCCTGCTCGAAGAGACGCCCGAATCAAGCCTGGATTCACAGCTGATTTTCGCGAAGGAGCCCTAATGTACAAGCATATTCTCATTCCCACCGATGGGTCCGAGACGGCCGAGAAAGGCGTCGCGGCCGGCATCGAGTTCGCGCGCGACGCGAACGCGAGCATCACCTGGTTCACCGCGGTGCCCGAGTACCGGCTTCCGGGCGAAGGCGAGGTGGTGAGCAAGAAGGTGATCTCCATCGACGAGCACCATCGCATCTCGCGCGAGAAGGCGCAGAAAATCCTCGGCCGGCTAGCCGAGCGCGCGCGCGAGGCCGGCGTCGAGTCGGACAGCGATTACGCGCAGAGCGATTATCCCTTCCAGGCGATCATCCGGGCGGCCGAGCAGCACTGCTGCGACCTGATCCTGATGGCCTCGCACGGCCGCCACGGCCTGTCGGCGATGGTCCATGGCAGCGAGACGCGCGATGTGCTGACGCACTCTTCCATCCCAACGCTCGTCTATCGCTAACGCAAGCGCCTCATGAAACCGCGGGGCTCTGCTCGCGCTTGTCCCCGTTGTCGGACGTCTTGGCAGCCTCGTCTTAACCGATCGTCGTCAAGGCGCTGCGCTTCGGCTACACGGTTGTAACTGTCGGCGGCGTCGCCGTGGGCGGCGTGCTGATGCCTGCAGCCTCGCATGCCTTTAGGGAACGGTTGTCAATTAGCTTGCATCGTTTGATCTATATCAATTACCACTCAGATATTGCAACGAGGGTGCTTCGGCCACGCGCATCATCCGCTAAGCCTTGCGCTGGGGCGCACGGTTCATTGTGCGGGGGAGATTCCAATGCGGATGCAGAAGAACAACCGGATGCTGATAATCCTTGCGCGTACTTGCATCGGCATAACTCTTCTTATGCCGCACTTGGCGTGCGCCGTTCCGAGCTTTGCGCGTCAGACTGGGATGGCTTGCCAGGCCTGCCACACGGTCTTCCCCGAGCTCACTCACTTCGGCCGCATGTTCAAGGCGAACGCGTACACGCTCGACAACCTCAAACAGGTGAGGGGCATCACGCGCGACAAGGAAGAGATGCTTTCGATCGGGCAGATGCCCCCGATCTCCGCGATGGCGCAGGTCGCTTATACGTCTACGAACAAAACTTTGCCCGAAAGCACCGGTATCAACGGTTCTTCGCAGAACGGCACCGTTTCCTTCCCGGAGGCGGCCAGCCTCTTTTATGCCGGCAAGATCGCGCCTCAGTTGGGTGGCTTCATTCAGCTGACGTATGACAACGCCGCGAACAAGATTCACATCGATAACACCGACATACGCCTCGCGGAGCACATGCCCGCGTCCGGGGATCGCGACCTTATTTTCGGCTTGACCCTGAACAACAATCCGACGGTACAGGATCTCTGGAATACCACTCCGGCGTTCGGCTACCCGTACGCAGTGACCAATGCTGCGCTCTCGCCGTTGGCCAAGACGCAAATCGACGGCGCTCTCGCTCAAAGCGTCGCTGGCCTCGGCGGGTACCTGATGTGGAACGAATCGCTGTATGCAGAGCTGAGCTTCTATCGCTCCGCCAAGCAGGGATTTACCCATCCCATTACCGGGGCTGCCGGGCCGCTCGATGGAACAGCGACGAACGTCATCGATGGCCCATCGCTGTACTGGCGGCTTGCCTACGAGCACCAGTGGCGGAACAACTCGATCGAATTCGGCGTCTATGGCAACAAGGTGGAATTGTTCCCCGGCGGGGGCACGACGCCTGCGGCACCCGCATCGTTAAGCGGTCCGAAAAACCGGTTCAGGGATACAGGCATCGATGCGCAGTACCAGCGACGCGCTTTTGGGGAACGTATTACTACCAGCGTAAGTACGGGGCGACCCTCGCCCACTTCTCTACGACCGGCAGTACCGATGCCTTGCTCTACCCGAGCGTGAATGCTTTCGCGGTGGCAAATCCCGGTGCGGCGCCCGGCATAGCGGCGAGCGCAAACGGAAGCCCCGACACTACAGGGTGGATCTTCGAGCTCAATTACGTGCCGTGGCTGAATACGAAGTTCTCGCTGCAATTCACCAGGTACAACAAATTCAATGGTGGTACCTCGAACTACGATGGATTCGGTCGCGACGCTTCGGACAACAACACCGTGTTTCTGCTGGGCTGGTTTTCATTCTGAAAGAGAGAGCTGAAGCCATGAAAACCTTGTTCGCGGTTTGCGCATGTTCGATGCTGGCACTGAGCGCAGGTCCGGCGCGACCACAGGAACCGGTCCGATCCGATCAGGCCGCGCGCAACGTCGCGGTGGGCACTTGTGCGATCTGCCACGGTCCGGGCGGCAATAGCGTTGCACCGAAGTTTCCCAAGCTTGCGGGGCAACGGGAAGGTTATCTGGTTGTGCAGCTTAAGGCGTTCAGGAGTCAGTCGCGAGGAGACCCGGACGCGATGGCTTACATGTGGGGCATGGCTGCGCCTCTCTCCGACGAGGTGATTGCAGCGCTCGCGCAATACTACGCGTCGCAGAAGTCCGCGCCCGGCACGGCCGGTGATCCCGCCATCGTTGCCAAAGGCCGTGAGATTTACGAGAAAGGCGTCGCCTCGCAGAGCATTCCTGCGTGCCGCGCCTGTCATGGCGCAAATGCCGAGGGCTCTGCGGACTTTCCACGGCTTGCCGGCCAGCACGCCGAATACATCATCAAGCAGATGTATTCTTTCCGGAATGAATCTCGCAACGTCGCCGTAATGCATGGCGTGGCAAAGGACATGAAGCTTGTTGAAATGGAGGCGGTGGCTGCTTATCTGCAATCGAAGTAGCGAATCCGGGAAGCGCGTTACCGTTGTTGCGATGCTGGGCTTGCTCGCGACCGTCGCGCTGTTTTCTCCCTCGCTCGGACGCGCCCAGGAGAGCGAGGCGGCTGCATTGCGCCGGGAAGTCGATCAGCTGAGGATCCAACTCCTCGAGGTTGACGCTAGGTTGCGAAATATCGAAAGGCCCGGTGCGGACACTCCGCCGCAGGGCGACCCGCCGGTGCCGTCTGCTCCGACCCCCCTGACGCGACCCTCCTATCCCGACGGATGGTTACACGTAGCGCAGGGCATGACGCAGGAGGAGATACGGACCTTGCTCGGTCCCGCCCACAAAACGTTCCAAATTGATGGTAGCCCCGTTTGGTATTACTCCTATTCCGGCGTGGCGGGGTCGGTGTTCTTCGACTCTACCGGCCATGCGTCGACGTACCAGAAGCCGAGCGCGTGGAGATTGTGGTAATGCCGGCTGATGCGCGTGTGCCGCCGTCTCGTACAACATGCTCGGCGTGCCTACCGCGAAGTTCACGCTGCTCTTCGTCATCTCGCGCACCTCGGGGCATTGGCCGGTCCGGTTGTTGATTTCGCTCAAGTTGATCTAGATCAGAATCTCCGCGAGTGCGTTGGGGTGTACTTGGGCCGTTATCCGGCCGAGCGCGCAGTACACCGGTCGGAAAACTGCAAGTGGGTTTCGATCGAACAGCGTTGACCATTTGGAGCTCGCGATGGCAAGCCCGGTCGCCGCATGGCACACCGAGCACGTCTACTTCGGCCGCCTGCTGGATCTCCTGCAAAAGCAGGTCGACGTGTTTCGTAGCGGCGAGCGGCCGAATTATGAAGCGATGCTCGATATCATCGAGTATCTGCGGCACTACACGGACCGCGTTCATCATCCGCGTGAAGATGCTGCGTTCGCT
>WNGC01003419.1_pt1 | contig 16945 bp, 20 predicted proteins | sample 5400051 | NCBI WGS metagenome assembly WNGC01 (sample SAMN13153368, study PRJNA577476) | soil metagenome | isolation source: 20 cm soil or saprolite under grassland replicate 2 | place: USA:California | collected 2016-06-15
TAGGCAAAGCCACAGCCTTGGGTCTGGCCAAGCTGAACGCTTCGGTTGTGATCGTCTCCCGGGACAAGGACAAAGGCGAAGCGACGCTCATTGAGATAAGAAGCAAGAGTGGTAATCGAAACGTTGACGCGATGACGGCGGATCTGTCGTCCCAAGACTCAGTCCGCGAACTAGCACACGACTTCACTGGTAGATACAAGAAGCTCCACGTTCTAATCAACAATGCAGGAATCTTCTTGCCGAAACGGGTCCAGACTGTCGATGGACTCGAAGCAACATTTGCAACGAACCACTTGGGACACTTCCTTCTAACCAATCTACTCTTGGACTTGTTGAAAGCCAGCGCCCCGTCGCGAGTCATCAACCTAACGTCCTCTGCTCACTATGGAACCGAGATGAATTTTGAGGATCTTCAGGGCGAGAAGAAGTACAGCGGATACCACGCCTACAGCCAGTCAAAACTAGCCAACGTCCTCTTCACGTATCAATTGGCAAAACAGTTGGAGGGCACAGGAGTCACGGTCAACAGTCTCCACCCTGGGGTGGTCAGAACCGGCTTTGGAAGAGACCAGGGCGGCCTCATGTCGATTCTTGTCACAGTTGGCCGTCCTTTCATGATTAGTCCAGACAGGGCTGCTAGAGCTGCAATTTATCTCTCAACGTCGCCGGAATTGGAAGGCGTTACTGGAAAATTCTTCTCCAGAGGGAAAGAAAAGAGATCTTCTAGAGAATCCTACGACGAGACCTCAGCTGAGAGACTATGGAAGGTAAGCGAAGAGCTAACAACACTAAACGCCTGAGACTGGGGCCGCGTTGGGTGACCAGACTTCTATTTACGTAAGTCTGAGAGGCTGGATATTACAACTGCCTGGGGTAAGAGAGGCGCCTCATAGAGTCGGAGGGGTCGAGTTCCAGGTCGATGGCGTCGAATTCATGCACTCCCACGGACTCTCATGGCTCGACATTCGGCTCTCGATAGAGGACCAGGCATCAGTATTGAAGACCGGACAGGCTCTTCGCCACCGAGCACAAGTGCATAGCGAAGCCGGGTGGGTTAGCTTACGAATCGAGAACTCGCAAGATCTTGCGAACGCGAAGAAGGTCATACATCTGGCCTACAAGAACGCAAGGAAGAATCCGGGGGATCTCGAGTTTAGATGAAACCAAGAAGGTCTCAGTGGAGAATGCTGTAGTGAAATATCTTCTCGAAGGCCAACTAATTCAAAAGCCCGGAGTTTCGCAACCTTGGTGAGTTAGACTTTGAATTGAAAGCCATCCCTCCTCCGAATGCTCCACCTCGTCCGCCTCCAGGCGGAAGACCGCTTACCAACCGCCAGAAGGTAACGCTAGCAACTACGATCCTAATCACGATCTTGATCGTCATGTTGTTAGGATTATTCTTACAACATCGTCTCTAGCCTCGATCTCGCACGAGGAAATGAGATCCCCTCAGAAGATGAACTTCACCGAGCAAATTTGAGACCGGGCAGAGCTTTGTGAGCGGCCCTCTAACTTCGGCTTGATGTCTTCTTGGTCCCTGGAGCTTCTCTTGTCGGTTCTTCGGGGAAGAGGTCCTTGGGCATCCCAGACATGACATCGGCGAACGAGTCTCTCCCAGATCCCGGAATTCCTGGATTGTGAGTCCTGATTCTGTTGAAAAGGTCGTCTATTTTGTCGCCTATCTTGCTCTTCTCCTTGATCGTCTCATCAAGCTCCTGGCCATCACTCTCCAATCGTTGCAATCTAGCGGCCAGGCCCTCGATTCCTTTCGAGACTTCCAACATTCCGTTGACGGTTGCAAGAGAAGACTTCAAGGTGGAGAGTTCTTTCTGAAGAGCTTCGCGATAGCTGCGTAGTCGGTCAAGTATTGGCTGGTAGAGTCTGAGGAAATCGGTCATGAGATTCTCAAACTGTCTTATCGCCAGGGTGTACCTTTCCTCCTTCTTCTTCTCCGCAAACCCTTTCGCTGTCTGGATGAGCTTCTCGCGAAGAGTAACTCTCTCTATCACGTCGTCAAGAACTTCACGTATGTTGTAGGAGTCGTCGAACATTGTTTCCCGCATTAGGAACCGAATAAACCGAATTCGAGAGGGAGCCTTAAGAAATCCGTCACCATCGATTCAGCCAACGGGTGTCAAGGAGTGACGATTATGACTCCTCTCATCCACATAGGATGGAAATTGCAGTGATATGCGTACACTCCCGGAGCAGTTAGCTGGACGAAGAAAGTATTACCGCTATCCAGTTCTCCTGAATCAAACTTGGCAGCGCCGGTAGGAACGAGTGTAGCAGTGGCAGTGTGCGGGGACTCATCATGGTTCTTCCATTGGACAAAGGTTCCCGCCTTAATCGTGACGTTCGAGGATAGGAAGTTCTTGCCGCTGTCAAACGAGACTCCAAACGGAATGTCTATGCATGTGGCGGTCGGGCTTGGACAGACGATGGGCTTAGGCTTGGCGGGAAAAACCAGTACATAGAACATAGAACCACCGAGGACAAGCCCGACAAGGAGGAGGGCCGACAGGACGACGGTGTCCGGCTGGTACGAAGAGGTTGTCAATCCTTCTTACCTAGTGCCCTATCGAGCCCAACGCAAGAACCACGGCAAGTACAGCGAAGAAGAGAGAAGCAGCAGCAAGCCCGACGATTCCACGGGGCTCATACTTGAGGCGAAGGAATACCATGGCTACGGCAAGGATCTGGCTCGCAGCGAGTGCGGCTATGACTATGTTCGTATAGATTGTAGTTGGGCTCAGAAAGTTCTTCGCCAAGGCCCATTCAAAAAGAGTTGCAACAACCAGGTAGGACCAGACTGCTGTGGGGGTTGTGTTGTTCATCTTTCTCACAACAAATAGAAGAGGGGAAAGACGACGAGCCAGACACAGTTCACGAATGACCAGTATAGGTTAAAGTTCTCTACCGTCCCATAGCGTTCGGCGGAGAATCCGCCGGTCGCAGCTCTCTTCACTAGATAGATTATCAAGAACATCCCCGCAAGAACATGAGCACCGTGTATTCCGGTTGTTACGAAGTAGCTGCTCAACGGGAGCCCAATCTGAGCACCAGGCGCGAGACCCTGCACGAGACTATACCACTCGCTACCCTTTATCGCGAGAGAAACTATTCCTAGGAAAAGGGTTACTCCCAGCCAGCCGATTAGGCCACGCTTATTGCCAGCTTTTATCGACTGAAGTCCGAGGTAGGCTGTCAGGCTGCTCGTAATGACGACGATAGTGTCTATTGTTCCAACGTTGATGTCGTGAAGACTGCCCGCTGTGGGCCAATAAGGAAAGTTTACTCTTATGAATGCGTAGCTTCCCAGGAGGACGCCGAAGAGAACTGCCTCAGACCCCAGGAAGGTCCACATGGCCAACTTGTCCTTTGGCACCTTGCTGAAGGGCCAGCGCTCCCCCTCCTCCTCTTCAGGAAGTCTGAATCTGCCTCGGTAGTCGTCCCAGGCCCAGCCCAAGACTCCCCCGGCCAGAATGACAAGACCGATGATAATTACTGGCAGGCCGAAGGCAAGCCCTGCCATGCTCACCGCGAAGCCGAGACAGAGAATTATCGGTCTCGTACTGAGAGGACTCGCCTCGTGAGCAGATTCGGATGCTGAGTGAGAAACGCCATTCCCAAGACCATTGCCAAGGCCGTCCCCGGAACCTCCGACCGAATGAGGCATGCTCGTCCCGCTAGCCCATTCCCTATCTGTCGAGTTCCAAGGATTTGCAGGGGCGGGCGGACCTCGCAGGGTCAGTCCCATATTATAGACGAGGAGAAGCTGAGACGGGATGAAGATGAATGCACCCACGGTCGCGATAAAATTGGCCGGGCCCCACCCGGTCGAGGCTGCATAGGTAACGATGCGCCTCGGCATACTCTCTAGGAAGAACATGGGAAAGAAGATGAGGTTGAACCCGACAAAGGAGAGTATGAAATGGGTCTTCCCAAGGGTCTCATTATACATCCTCCCGGTCATCTTGGGCAGCCAGTAGTAAATTCCCGCGAACAGCCCGAACTCAGAGGCTCCGACCATCACGTAGTGAAAGTGCGCCACGACAAAATACGTGCCCCTGAGGGCGATGTCGAGAGCCAGTGACGAATTGAAGACACCTGACAATCCACCAATGACGAAGATGACGACGGAGCCAAGCGCGAAAAGCATCGGAGTCGTAAGCTTGACGGCTCCCTTGTACAGTGTTCCGATGAATGACAGCATGAGAACGCCGAAGGGAACCGAAATCATCTCCGTGTTGATAGTAAACACTTCACGCTCTGTCAAGCTGATTCCCGTCAAGAACATGTGATGACCGTACACCATGTAGCTCAACAATACGACAATTCCGACCGCGGCGAACAGAGGCTTCCTCGCATAGACTGGTCTCCCCGAGAAAGTCGCGATTATACCGGCCACGATTCCGAACGCGGGCAGCAAGACGATGTAGACTTCAGGATGACCAAAGAACCACCAGACATGGTCCCAGAGGATAGAACCACCCGCGGTGGAAGTGAAGAAGGAGGTCCCAAGAAGCCTGTCAGCCTGGAGCATTATGAGACCCGCGATGAGAGAGGGGAAAGCCCATAGAAACTGGAGCATCGTCCAGAAAGTGAACATTGTAAACATGGGCAGCTTGACAAAGCTGACACCCCGTGCTCTGTGCCAGAGGATCGTGACGAGAATGTTTACGGTGCCGACCGTGTTCGAGGCGGCTAGAACGATGAGGGCTGCGGCGCCAAGCGTCTCGCCAGAGCCAGGGCTGAACTGGAGCGACGTCAGCGGAGAATAGTTCGTCCAACCCGATGCGGGAGATCCCCCTGGAACGAAGAAACTGGCAAAAGCGGTTATTCCACTGAAGACGTACATCCAATAGCTTGTGGCGTTGAGCCTAGCAAACGCCACGTCGGCGGCTCCTATCTGGAGAGGAACGAAATAGTTCGCAAAGGCGATTCCCAACGGCGAGAGGAACCAGAGTACCATGATCAGACCATGCATCGTAACGGCCTCGTTGTACTGTGGAGGCTGAAGGAATGTCTCAGATGGGAAGGCGAGCTGTGTCCGCATGAGAAATGCAAGAATCCCAGCCAAGAAGGCGAAGTAGAACGATGTTACCAGATAGAGAATACCGACGTCCTTATGGTTGGTTGTAAATAACCACCTCTTCAACCAAACAGTATTCAGGCTCACCCCTCCTAGGTGACCACGAGCTTTGCGATCATGAAAGCGTGCCCGGCCCCACACAGCTCGTAACACAGGATTCGGTAAGTCCCTGCCGTGGAAACCTGGAACCATATCAGGTTGAACTTGCCCGGGATCGCGTCCGCCTTTACTCGAAGGTCTGGGATGCCGAACGAGTGAAACACATCTATCGAGGTTATGTTCAGAATAACGATCTTGTTCCGGGGTACGGTCAGTACAGCAGCAACACCGCAACCGCTGGTACAGTTGAAGCTCCACGAGAAGCGCTGGCCAGTGACATTGACGTGTAACGCGTTTGGATCATTCCAGCCATTCGGCGGGTTGTTATAGACACCTATGGCGTGGAAGCTTGCGTAGCCAGCGCCTGCAAGCACGGAAGCCATCACTACGACGATTACAAGAACAGTTCGAACAGGAATCTTCCTATCCTCATCATGCTGGACCGGACTGGAACCGGGTCTAGCCCGGTACTTTATTACGAAAAACACTAGGGCTCCTATCGTAATCGTACCGGCAACGACCGCCAGAACCCAGTACAGGTCGTAGAGAGACTGCCAAGTATCCGCTGTGGGCGCTAATATCGCCAGCAGACCGTGCCTCAGAAGAGACGTTCGTCCCCTCCGATCGAGATTTAAGCTTAGTGGACACACCGGGAGCCGAGCGCAAGCGCTAGTTCGATGGTCAGTGCCAGACTATAGGCTCTTCAATATTGCATCCTTCATGTGGCAGAGTGCGCATGCCGTCTACTATGGCGGTCTTGTAGGGTCGGGTAAGTCATGTTGATCAGCAGGACCTCGGCGATTCTCGCAATATCAATTACTGCGTTCTCAGGGTTCATCTTCGTCCAATACGTCCACTTGCCTAGCCCCGCCTTCAACGTGTCCCTTGCCCAGAGCTGTGAAAGACCCCTAGGCTACATGCTGGTGATTCTAGACAACGACGGATTCAACGACAGCATCCACAGAGGCCAGCCAACCATCGAGTTTCAACGAGGTGACACTGTGAACATTCTAGTATGCAACCTGGACACAATTCAGTCTCACGGCTTCGCCATCGACCACTATTTTCCCATCGGCGTCACTTTGAGACCGGGCGAAGCATACAAGGTATCCTTCGTCGCCAAGGAACCAGGTAGCTTCACAATCTACTGCAACGTCTTCTGCACAGTCCACACATTCATGAAAGGCAGACTGGTGGTAAACTAACGGGAGGTCTTCACCTCTCGAACATGAACTACCATTATATACTCTGAAAGGCGGGTCTCGCAGAGGAAGATGTCACAATCCCAAACCGCATCGTCAACAGGTCGCACAGCGTTGGCGTTAGGGGTCGTCGCACTCATCATCGGCGCTTCGGCCCTAGGCTACGCCGTCTACCTTGGTCTCAGCCAATTGCCATCCGAGCTATCCGCAGCGACTGTAAACGTACCATGCTCGACAAGTCAGCCATGCGCGGACAAGACAATCAGAATCGATTGGACCCTCGACGACTCTGGTCAGGATAGATTCAACCCCCAGTACGTCACTGTAGTTCAAGGCGACAATCTGACGATCATACTGATTACCAACGACACTACAGACGCTCACACCTTTACCATCAATTTGGGACTCAGGGGCTTTTCCAGCAGCACCTTCTTCCAGCTGAACAACAGCTGGACGGGCCTGTCGAGTGGTGACTTTATCACGCCTGGGACTCCTGGGTACAACCTTAATTTCACAGGAAAGCCCGACGGATGTAACGACAACAATGGCAACACAGTTGCATGCACCACTCAAAAGCAGGACGACACCTTAAACGGGGGCACGGGTCCCAGTGGGGCCTGCAACAATACAGCCTCAACGCCTCCTCCATGTAATCTCTGGTCCACCGGGTATCTCGGCGTAGTCAATACTCCGGGCGTCTACAAGTTCTTCTGCTTCTATCATCAGAGGGGTGGCATGTTCGGCTATATCACAGTGCTTCCGAACAGAGGATTCACTGCCTAATCCTCTACCAATTTTTTTTCTTATTCCGCCCAGCACAAATCGATCGTAGAGAATAACCTGGAACAACCCTACGTTGAGCACTATCGCACCGGCGAAGCAGAGGAAGAAAAGTATAGCGAGTATTTATTAGACCGATTTCTCGCCCGCCCGTCACGTGCAGAATATGCATCACACTAGGGTCGTACACTTTGAGATACCGGCCGACAACGAGGAACGCGCCAAGACCTTCTACCAGAAAGCCTTCACAGAGGTTGACCAGAAGACTCAGCAGCCTACAGCACCAGGTGCCATCAACGGCGGACTAACAAGACGAAACAGCGAAGTCAAGAACACCGTCATCACGGTCGACGTTGCTGACATTGACGCTACATTGAAGAATGTAGAGAAACTGGGCGGGAAGACGGTGCGGAAGAAAGAGCCAGTTGCCGACATGGGCTTCACAGCCTACTTCAAGGACACCGAAGGAAACATCGTAGGTCTCTGGCAGAGCGCCCGTCGAATGTAAGACACTCATTCCTCGTAGTCGGACCGGACCCTTCTTTTTCAAACGGTCCGAGCAAACTACAGCCCATTTTCTAGATCATTTCGAAACTTGATGTGGACAATTCAGTGCCGCTATCTCAGTCCTGCGGACGAGAGCAAATAGTACATCACCCCGGCTATAGAAGCAGCAGCGGGTATAGTCAGGACCCAAGCATAGACGATTCGTCTAGCAACGCCCCATCTTACTGCGGACAAACGGCGTGTGGAACCCACTCCCATTATCGCGCCAGCGATAGTATGGGTCGTGCTAACAGGTATTCCGAGTGACGCGGTTGCGAAAAGGGTCGTGGCAGCAGCGGCCTCTGCGCTGAATCCCCCGAACGGTTGTAGCTTGGTTATCTTCATCCCCATGGTTCGAACTATCCTCCAACCTCCGAAGTACGTTCCAAGACCCATGGCTGTTCCAGCCATCAGGATAACGTAGAATGGAACGAAGAAGACCGCCCCGAGCAACCCTTGTGCGAATAGTAGAGCAGCGATTATCCCCATCGTCTTCTGAGCATCATTAGTGCCGTGACCAAGACTGTAGAGAGCCGCTGATACTAGTTGCAATCGACGGAAACTGTGGTCGGCGGTTGAGCGTGAAAACCTAGCCCCGAGTCTGATCGTCAACAGGACGAGACCAATTGCTAGTAGTAACCCTATCAATGGCGATAGCGCGATAAAGAGAATTATCTTGCTAACCCCCGCGACTTGAACAACCCCCCATCCCCCCTTGACTACGCCTGCGCCGATCAATCCGCCTACCAGTGCATGCGACGAGCTGGTGGGCAGACCGAACCACCAAGTAATAATATCCCATGCAATCGCTCCGATTAGAGTCGATAGGAGAAGCCAAGCGGTTACAATCGCTGGGTCTATCGTTCCCTTACCAATAGTGGACGCGACATTTACTCCGAATACAAACGCTGCCACAAAGTTGAACAAGGCAGCCCATAGAACCGCTATTCGCGGCGACAGGACCCGAGTAGACACAACAGTAGCTACTGAGTTGGCTGCGTCATGGAAACCATTCAAGAAGTCAAAGAATAACGCGACAAGAATTACAAGGATGACTATCCCGACAGGGACGATAACCGTTGCCATACGAGCTCTTGACCTAAGAGTATTCGAGAATGATGTCTCGAATCACTTGGACCACATCCTCACACTTGTCCGTAATGGTCTCCATCAATTCGTAAATCTCCTTAAGCTTGATTATTGAAATCGCATCATTCGTCTTGAACAGAGCCGCTACAGCCTCGTTGAGAACAACATCCGCCTCGTTTTCTAACCGGTCAACCTCGATAATCCGACTCTCGATCTCGGGTGCCTTGATTTTGTGGATACTTGCAAACGCAAAGTCGATCTCCTGAACAGACTTAACCACGAGTTCGGTGAATCTCCTCATAGGCTCAGTGGGAGACCTGATCTCGTAAAGGTAGAGACGATTTACTGCGGCATTGATGTAGTCTAAGACATCATCGTAAAGGGATGCTAGTTTGCTGATATCTTCCCGATCGATGGGCGTAATGAAGGTCTTAATGAGGCGGTCGTAAATTGAATGGACAATGTTATCGCCCTGATGTTCGATATCCTTGATCTTGTTCCTCTTATCGGCCAATTGGTCGAAATTCTGCACCAGGTCGTCGAGCGCGAGAGCGCCAGCGAGAACGTTCTTGGACTCTTGCTCTAGGAGTTGAAAGAATATCTTCTCTTGAGGGATCAGAAGCTCCCTAAGACCCAAGGAAAATCGATGCATGCATCATTTGCTCAAACATAAACCGTTCCGTCCCGTCAACCAAGCTATTCAGTTCAAGGGTTCGCCTTTGATTCTGATTCCCGGCTTCCTTTCGACGCACCCTATCCGTGTTGCGTCCTGTCGATGCTTGCGGAATGCACGAATTACTCGTTCCAGTTGAGTCTTTGGGCAGATCACGACGAAGCCTACTCCCATGTTGAATGTTCGGTACATTTCCGTGTCCTGTACGCGTCCGGTTCGTTTTATGAGTTGGAATATTTCCGGGGGCGTTGGCAGATCGTCGAGTTCTGCGCCGAGTCCAGCTTGTCCGATCACTCTTCCCAGCTTCAGGAAGGCTCCTCCACCTGTGATGTGGGCGAGGCCATGGACCTCCACCTTTTCGATTATTTCTTGCACGGCTTTTACGTAGATTCTTGTAGGCTCTAGAAGCTCCCTTCCCAGGCTTCTATCTAACCCCAGCGGTGTCTCGTTGAGCTTGAATCTCTTTAGGAGTACTTTCCTTGCTAGGCTAAGTCCGTTTGAGTGAACTCCCGAACTAGTAACTCCAACCAACACGTCACCTTCCCGAACACGGTCGCCGAGAATGAGATCCCTCTTCCTGCAAATTCCTGTTGCGAACCCGACGAGATCGAATCCTCCATCTTCTGACAGGAGCTCTGGAACGATTGCTGTCTCTCCTCCGACAATTGCCATCCCTGCCTCCTTTGCGCCTTTCACGAGGCCTATCGCGACCTCCTCAACGATGGCACGGTTAGGTCTGCTCATGGCTATGTAGTCGAGGAAGCTGGTGGGTTCCGCGCCTGTGCAGATCAGATCGTTTGCGCACATCGCCACGCAGTCTATCCCAATCGTGTCGTACTTCCTCATCATCTGAGCAACGAGGACCTTCGTCCCGACACTATCGGTGTGAAGGCTCAACACTCTTCCTTGACCAAGGTCGACAAGACCCGCGTAGTGGCCGATCGGAAAGATGGGCCATCCAACCTTGCCCCTTCGCGTCGCAAAAGTAGACTCCAACCTTCGTGCCAACAGCCTGTGCGTGTCACGGACGTGCCTCGCGTCGACCCCGGCCTTGGCATAGGTCATGCGGGGCCGAGGCAAATTTACAACTTCAGTCCAGTCAAGCGCTCATACGCGATAGTGTACCGCTGACTCGTCTCTTGGATAAGATCTGTCGGAAGGTCTGGTGGGCGTGGCGTGGGCCATCCCTCTTTCCTCGCTTCGTCAAGCGTCTTCTTGTAGCCGACTTTTCCAAGCCAGTCCCTGATCGGCTGCTTGTCATAACTCTCCTGCGTCTTCCCAGGCGCGTAGTCCGCCTTTGGCCACAATCTGAACTCATCAGGTCCAATCGAATCAGCCAGCACAATGTTCTCTTGCTTGTCGAAACCGAATTCGAGTTTGAGATCAGCAAGTATGAAACCAGCCTTCTCAGCACTCACAGACATTTTGTTGTAGATCTCGACCGTCTTCTTCCTGACTGCCTCCAACTGTTCCGAGCCCAACCAGCCCTCTTCCTCAATCTGTTCCATCGTCACGGGCTCATCCTTCACATCAGACTTTGTCGTAGGGTCAAAATATGGCTCTGGAAGTTTCGCGGCCAAGATTGGTTCTACAGGAATCGAGATTTCGCCCTTCGTCAATCTCTCGTAGAGGCTTCCGTAAAGATAGCCACGGACCACGGCCTCCACAGGAATCATTTTCAGCTTCCTAACTACCATCCGGTTCGTATCTTCGAGCCGGACCATGTGGTGTGGTGTGTCGAGGTTGTTGAACCAGAAGGCCGCGAGCTTTGCGAGAACTTCGCCCTTCCTTGGAATAGTGGACTGCAGGACCACGTCATAGGCTGAGACCCGGTCAGTAAAGATGAAGAGTAGTTGGTCGTCTCCCAGGTCATAGACGTCCTTGACTTTTCCCCGTTTGAACGGGGCTGATAGATTCTCCATGGACTCTTGCATCTTACAGCTGTCCGCTCCGATACTGTGTGAGCTTCTTCGAGATTTCCACATCAGACAAGGCTAGTATCTGTGCTGCTAGTAATCCGGCGTTTGTGCCGTTGTCGAGACCGACAGTCCCAACCGGAACGCCTGAGGGTAATTGGACGATCGCAAGGATTGAGTCGAGATTCAGCTTTCCCGAAACCGGAACCCCGATAACAGGTTTCGTTGACAATGATGCGACGAATCCCGGGAGAGCTGCGGAGAGACCTGCGATAGTGATGAACACATCAGCTTTCGAAGTCTCAACATACTTGTCAAGTTCTTTATGATTCCGATGACTAGACAGAACCTTCGTCTCATACGGGACTCCGAGTCTGTCCAGAATGGTCTCAGCTTTCTTTGCTATCTCTCGGTCGCTCTCGGATCCCATGAGAATGCTGACGCTTTTTGTCAATGATGACACCGTATCACGCGGGACTCCGTGACGACCATGTCTACTGGTACATCAAATTGATCCCGCGGCACTTTGCCGATGAGTTGCATGTTGAAAGCCAGACCGGCGGAACGGACGTGTGGGGGCAGGTTCTTGATGACTCGGTCAAAGTATCCTCGCCCCCAGCCCAGCCTGTAGCCTTCACGGTCCCAGACGATGCCTGGAACGAAGATCACGTCAACAGTATCAAGACTGACCGGATGGACATTCTCAGGTTTAGGCTCAAGAATGCCGAACGTGCCAGGCGCCAGTTCGCTTCCCAAGTCTTTGATCTCAGAGAAGAATAGTTCTATGTCTCCCTTCTTCACGACTGGAACAAGCACGCGTTTTTCCTGGTTAAGAGCCGCTCGGATCAAGGGTCTAGTGTTGACCTCGCTGTCCTTGCTCACATAGCAGGCTATTCCTCTGGCCCGAACAAATTCGTGGAGATGCAATACTTGATCGATAATGTCTTGGCTCTTCTGCTCAATCTCTCCGATTGACTGGCGATCTCTCAAACGAAGCATGTACCGTCTGAGATTCTCTTTCTCGACAGCGATCTGAGCCTCGGTCAAACCATCACACCAGTTCTCTGAACAGCAAAGCTACAAAACAGGGATAGTCTCGCGTATGATCATGCCCGTTGCATCTGAAGATACTCGCTATCGATCATACCGCCGGACTTGATGTACAACAAGGCTCCCGGTGCAAGACTGTCCAAGTATGAGAAGGTGTACACGGTCATCTTTTGCTGACCCAGCGTCTTCGCCCAGTTTGAGACTTCGTTCATGAGTATTCGACCGTAACCTTTTCCCCGATATTCAGGAAGCACGTATGTTCCTCGAAAACGCGCATCCCCTGTCTTGTAATAGTCAGGTATGAGACCTGTAAATCCGACCAGCTCCTCCCCAACATGACCGGATAGCCATCGCTCTCCTTTCTTCAGACCATCTCTGAAATTGTGAGCGACAGCTTCCTCGCCTCCCTGTTCCTCCGTTCGCCAGTCCCAGTAGGGACGGATAGACTCAACAAATCTCTCTTCAATTTCTCGAGCCGTCTTTTCAGCCACTTCGTTAATCTCGACACGTTTACTCGGCGAGTGTGAAGCGTCTCTCAGGTCCCAAGTGATTCGGAAGTCTCTTCGCAAAGGCTTGAACCCGAAGCCCTTGTAAACATCAACATAGGGTTGAATCGCCGGCGTCGTGGCTCTCAAGAACTCGGCCCGTCTCGACTCTACATGTTCGAGGGCTCTGCCGAGCAGCTTCTCTACCACGTCAATTCTCGACATCGCGTGTTTCGCAGCGAGATATCTGATGACGAGCCAATTTTTCCGGGGCAGACTTGTAACAGCTACACATCCAACATCTGAGCCCTTCTCTCTGGCGAGAAAACAGCCATCCGGATCGAACGCGTCAGAAGAGATGAGGTTCTTTGTTCCGGGTTGGTCTAGAAATTGGCCGAGAGATTCGCCGAGAATATTGAGAAGAACATCATGTTCGTCCGATCCTATGGATCTCAGAGTCATATCCGACAATGATTGTTGTCTCCTATCCGCCCTTTGTCTGGAGGGTGGCTGCTTGGACTGTGTTCTCTAGCAAGCATGCGACTGTCATGGGTCCTACTCCTCCAGGGACGGGGGTAATGAACCCCGCTAGTTTGCTGACAGCTTCAAAATCCACATCGCCGCGGAGTTTCCCTTCGACTCGCGTCAGACCCACATCTACAATAGCCGCTTTGGGCTTAATGTGTTCTGTTTTGATCTGGAAGTTCTCTCGTCCGACAGCGCTGACAAGGATGTCAGCTGTCTTTGTTATCTGAGCGACATTGGGGGTTTTCGAGTGGCATATCGTTATGGTCGCGTCCCTGTTGAGAAAAAGGTTCGCGAGAGGCCTGCCAACCAGTGTTGTTCGATTGAGGATGACTGTCCGCTGCCCGGCAATAGGCAGCTTGTAATGGGACAATAGTTTGATAATTCCCTTAGGAGTGCAAGGCACGAATTCTTCCTTGCCAGCTGCCATTTTTCCCTGATTGATCGGGTGGAGTCCGTCCACGTCCTTGTAGGGAATTATTCTCTCAATCATTCTATCCTCATCAAAACCGCGTGGCAGGGGAAGCTGGACAAGGATCCCGTGAACGCTAGGATTCATGTTCAGCTGGCCGAGCAGAGCTTCAAGCTTGTCTTGAGGTGTATTGGCAGGCAGGTGATGGTTCTCGGACTGAATTCCAACTTCGTCGGCAGCTTTGTGTTTCCCTCTGAGATAGCTAGAGCTGGCAGGGTCGTCGCCGACCTGAATGGTCGCGAGGAACGGCTTGATTCCCCGCTTCGCTAGCTGTCCAACTTGGAGTGCGACCTGTTTCTTGACCTCGGAGGCAACCAGTCTGCCGTCTAGAATTACTGCAGTCAAGTTTTGAGCACGACTCTTCTCCCTTCGATCTTCAACTGATGTTCAGTGAAGAGCCGGATAGCTTCCGGGTAGAGCCGATGCTCCTGTCGCAGGATTCTTTCTGATAGAGTTTCAATTGTATCATCGTCTCGGACAGGGACGTGGGCTTGGAGGATTATTGGCCCTGCATCCACTTCCTTTGCGACGAAATGGACGGTGGCTCCTGAGACCTTCACTCCATGTTCCAACGCGCGTTTCTGCGCTTCGAGGCCGGGGAAAGCGGGAAGCAGTGCAGGGTGCACATTCATGATTCGGTTAAGATAGTAGTCGACGAATTGTGGGCTGAGGATTCGAAAGTAACCTGCAAGAGCGACGAGACCGTCTTTGGGAGTAACACCGCGAGCTTCCAAAGCGGCGATAGTCTTCCGGTCGTACTCAGGGTCCATCTTTGGCAGGCCCTCATCCTCAAGGACAACCGTCGGCACGTCGTGTTTCCTGGCTATCTCAAGCGCTCCGACGCTGGGTTTGTTACTGACGACAACACTCACCCGACCCTTCGTGATGTACTTTCCATCAACGGCGTCCAGGATCGATTCCAGATTGGAGCCGCGTCCCGAAACCAGGACACCAATAGGAACCAAGACTATCTCCCGGTTCCTGTCCGGCTCTTTCTAAGATATGCGGTCTTTTGTCGACGAGAATCTAGTGCGATGTCGAAAGCAATCACTCGGATAGACGCGAAGCCAAGAAACTTCCGCGCATCTCTCTTGAGTATCGTGCGGTTTTTCCTATCTCCAATTCCCTTGTACGTTTTGATGGCTGACTCGATAACCCGTTTCCAGCGCGAGGGGAGTCTCTTCAAAGCCCACCTAGCCGCGCCCAACTTCGACACAACGATACCTCCTATCTTGAAATCGTAGACGAGCCTACAGAGACTGAGAACTGACCACCACGGGTCACTGTCAACGATCTTCCTCGCGTAGATCAGTTGTCGATAAAGTGCGCTTCTGATTTCTGGCCAGCTTGCTCGTGAGAAGATTCTGCTAGCCCTAGGCCCGTAGAGTCGAATGTATGCCGAGCGAGCGAAATGTTCTCGGTGGATGGCCCACGCATCGTCGGAGCCTCCGCGATGGATTCTGCCGTGGGATCCGTAGACAAGTTTTTTCGGACTCTCCTGCTTTCGTGCCGTGGAGTATGGAATGTAGAATCCGTCCAGCTTACTTCCGAACTCAAACCTGGCGGCCAAAGCCCGATGTAGACGATCTAAGCCCTTGATCTCTCTCGCATTGAGAGATCGACGAGTTACAACGTAGAAGTCTATGTCTCCAGCCCTAGGTTCGAATTCTGGAAATGCTATGGAACCATGCAGGTACGCGCCCGTGAGGTTACTACCAAGACTCGTCAGCAGCCCCTCTCGATAACCCTCGACAAGTTGCTTGATGTCTGGTGGGAGGCTGTCGAGTCGGGAGGTCGAGAGTCAGCACTCCACTCCATTTTACTCGGCTTTCGGTCCATGGAAGCCGTTTCTGATTTTGTCTGCAATTCTCATCATCTCTTCTGTGGGTATGTCTTTGACGTTCTGCGCGCTCACGAATTCTCCATGACCATCTCCTGGAAACCTCGGGATCACATGGACGTGCGCGTGTGGCACGCCCATTCCTCCAATATCAGCGACTACCCACTCCGTGTTCATCGACTTCTGAAGAGTCTTCGCGATCATGCGAACTGTCTCGAAATATCTTCCAGCTTCCGGGACATCCCAGACCCAGCGATGATGCTTCTTTGGGGAGACCAGCGTGTGTCCGGGGTTTAGCGGTCGAATGTCGAGGAAGGCGATGAAATTCTCGTCCTCAAAGATCAAGTAAGAGGGCAGTTCTTTTCGTACAATCTTACAGAAGATGCAGTCTTGCATTCTGTCTCACGTTTTGATGGGTTCTAATTGTCTACGACGTATCTGACCGCTTCCGATATCAGTTCGGTAGTGCATTCCTCGAAAGTGGACCGACTTGCCTATGACCGAATAGGCGTCTTTGCGTGCTGACTCTACGCTTGGTCCTGTTGCGGTCACATTGATGACCCGTCCGCCCGCGGTTACGAGTTCCCCGTTTGAGTTTCTGGCAGTTCCTGCGTGAAATACGACAATGTTGCTACTGGCTGAGGGTCGAAGCGTAACTTGGTCTCCCGTTGAGGGATTTTCTGGATATCCTCTGGAAGCGAGGACAACTACTATGGACGCGGACTTGGAAGATTCTGGTATCGGCGGTCTGTCCGAGTTGGTTGCAACGGCGCTAAGGTGTGCGAATAGTCCGCCCTTTACTAGTGGCATTATTCCCTGAGCTTCAGGATCTCCGAAGCGGGCGTTGAACTCCAACACGTACGGGTCTTCGGTCCCGTGCTTGACGATGACATTCAGGTACAGAACTCCCTGGAAAGGAGCACCCTCCTTCGCCAGTGCCGCGACCGCGGGGTCCAGAATCTTCTTCCTGACCCTCTCGACGAGCGACTGGGTCACTGAGGGGACTGGAGTATAGACGCCCATGCCTCCGGTGTTAGGTCCAGAGTCGCCGTCGAAAGCTGGCTTGTAGTCCTGAAAGACGGGGGCTAACCATTGGACCCGATCTGCCGAAACGGTTGCGGTGAAGCTGGCCTCCCATCCGTCGATGAATTCCTCCATCACGATTCGCTTGGG
>WNGC01001711.1_pt1 | contig 16930 bp, 16 predicted proteins | sample 5400051 | NCBI WGS metagenome assembly WNGC01 (sample SAMN13153368, study PRJNA577476) | soil metagenome | isolation source: 20 cm soil or saprolite under grassland replicate 2 | place: USA:California | collected 2016-06-15
TCGTTCTCGCCGTAAAAGCCGTAAACTGGACACGCGATATTCGCGACTTTGGAGGCTTCATCAGGCGCGGTCCCGTAAAACGAATAGGCCGCTTTAATTTTTGGATTTTCATTCGCGTACGCAAACGCCCATCCCCCGCCCCGACAAAATCCACAGACAGCAAGCGCGCCGTTGCACGCCGGAATCTTGAGGGCGTAATCGGCCGTCGCGTCAAGAACCGCTTTGACCTGATCTTGCGTCACAGCCGAGACCGCTTTGCTCGCGCTATCGGCATCTTCAAACTTTTGACCATTGAGAAAATCGGGCGCAATCGCGATGACTCCATTTTCTGCCAGCTCATCGCACATGCTGCGCAGCCAATCAGTCAGGCCAAAAATTTCCTGAATGACCAGCACGGCAGGGGCTTTGTCTTTGCGCTCGGGATAAACGACGAAGGCTTTAATCGTACGGTCGCCTGACTTGATATCGACCCATTCGCCGTGCCGTGGCAAATTGTTCAGGCGGTCCTTGCCGAAATCTTTGTACTCCTGCGCCAACAGCGATTGCAGAACGAAGGCGGAAACCAGGACGAAGATGAATCGCTTCACAGCAAGAGATTCCTCGACTCCGCTCAGAATGACAAGACGCAGGTCACGTTGACACTGCGGCTACCGGTCGCACCCCACGTTTGATTAAAGCGTCGATGCTCCAGCGTCCAGGGCCGTAGAAGACTACAAAGAAGAAGAACCAGCAATAAAAAACGGCCAGTTCCCCTTTGTTTGCGATCGGAAAAAAGCTGCGCGGCGCATGGACCATGAAATAGGCGACGGCCATTGTGCCGCTGGAGATGAACGCGGCCAGACGCGTAAGAAGACCAAAGGCAACCAAGAATCCGCCGACCAGGCAGATCCAACCGCAAAGTTGAAGGAGCGGCGTATCTGAGCCTGGCATTCCGCCAAACATTCCGAAGAGTAACTGGCCGCCGTGGCTGGCAAAATTCAGCCCAACGATCACGCGCATCAAACAATAAACCGGATCCGCAAATCGATTCAGAGAGTTCATGGCTCGTCAGGCTGAACGATCTCGAGCGGACGTGTCAAGCTTCTAGCCATGTCGAAGATGGAACGTGTCGTCCTCAACGCGTTGCTAGTTTGCAGTGGCGTAGCCGCGGTTTTTAAACATCGTCTTCAAAGAAGCCGATCCACCTCACGCTGCTTTCTTGGCAGGGTGTGCTTTTTTACCGCGAGATCTTGCTGCCGTTTTTTTCTTTGCGCCGGTCTCCTCCAGACTCTTTTGCAACACGGAAACCAGATCGATCACCTTGGTCGGCTTCGGCGCTTTCTTTGGTTTCTCTTCTATTTCTTTTCCGCCGGCTTCAACTTTTTCTTCGATGACTTCCATGAGCGCTTCGCGATAGTCGTCCTTGTACTTTTCTGGGTTCCACTTTGAGCTCATGCTATCGATGAGCGACTTGGCCATAGTTATCTCACGTTCGCCAATCTCGACCTTCTTGGGAATATGCAGTTTGGTGGTATCCGCCAGTTCATCAGCAAAGTGCATCAGCTCCAACACAAGCGCGCCATCTTCGGGTTTCACGCCGGCAAGATATTCCCGCGTTTTGATTACTACTTTGGCAACGCCGACCTTTTTGCTGTCCTTAAGCGCGTCGCGCAGTAGCGCGTAGGCTTTGTCACCGCCTTTTTGCGGCTCCAGGTAGTATGGTTTGTAAAAGAAAATGGGATCGATCTCATCCAGCTCGACGAAGTCTTGAATGTCAACTGTCTGGGTGGCTTCGACATCGACGCGTTGAAAGTCCTCATCTTTGAGCACGACGTATTTCCCCTTTTCGTACTCGTACCCCTTCACGATCTGGTCCCAGGGAACTTCCTTGCCGTCCTTCTCGGCAACGCGCTTGTAATTAACCGGGCTCAGATCCGTCTTGCGCAGCAGACGAAACTTGAATTCCTCCCGTCGTGTAGCCGGATAAAGAGCGATCGGAATGTTAACAAGCCCAAAACTGATACTGCCTTTCCAGATTGCGCGCGCCATATCTCACAATTTAGTTCGCGTCGCGACCCGGAAATGCGCGGGTTGATCTGACGCTGTAGTGTCCGCTGTCCTCAGCAGAAATTTCAGGACAAGAACGAACTGCGCTGAGGACCGCGCACGCTACATCACGCGGTAAGAAAAGGGCTTCCGCGATGCTCGATTACGCAGCGAGCTCGAGTTGCCGACGCGAGATGCCACGCAGCTCGAAGAGCTGAATCAGCGTCTCTTCTATGAGATTATTCGGACAAGACGCGCCCGCGGTGATGCCGATGACGGCCCGCCCGTTCGGCAGCCAAAAATGGGAAACGATTTCGCGTTTCTCATGCAAATCGTAATGCTTGATCTCAGTGGCGGAAACTAGCCGGGAGGCGTTTAGCACAAAGTAGGTGGGCAGCTTTTCTTCACCCATCTCGGCGAGATGCGATGTGTTTGAGCTATTGTAACCGCCTACCACTAACAGCAGGTCCATTGAAACATTGAGCAGCTCGCGCAACGCATCCTGCCGTTCCTGCGTCGCACCACAGATTGTATCGAAGAATCGAAAATTTTTCTCCACAAGCTCAGGCCCGTCGCGATCAAGAATCGCCTGTCGAACTCGCCGTTGCACTTCCTCGGTCTCACCGCGCAGCATTGTCGTCTGATTAGCCACGCCGACAGTTTGCAAATGCACGTCAGGGTCGAAGCCTGGCGAATGGGCACCTTCGAATTTTTCCAGGAAAGCCCATTTGTCACCGCCGTGCCGGATATAATTACAGACGTAATCAGTATCTTCGAGCGTTAAGACAACCAGATAATGTCCGCTGCCGTCGCCGAGCGCACGCGAACTAGTCGCCTTGGTTTCTTCGTGCTCGGCTTTGCCGTGAATGATTGAAGTAGCCGATTCGCTGGCGTATTTGCGCACGCGTTTCCAGACGCTCATCACGTCCCCGCAGGTTGTATCCACAATCTGGCAGCCACGATCTTTGATCTGCTGCTGGATCGATAATTCCGTCCCGAACGCCGGCACGATCACAACGTCTTCAGGTCCGAGATCAGAGATATCCGCCTGCTTGTTTTTACCGGTGAGATTTTTGATGCCTAACGAGGCGATCTGATGATTGACCTCCGGGTTATGAATGATCTCGCCGACAATAAAAAGCCGGCGGTCTTTGAAGACTTTCCGCGCCGCATAAGCGAGGTCGATGGCTCGCTCGACTCCGTAGCAAAAGCCAAACTGTTTTGCCAGGCGCACCGTTGTTTCGCCTGCAGAAATCATTCCACCGGCACGGCGCACTTTCTCGACGATATCGCTGCGATAGTGCGATTCGACCTGTTGCTGCACCGCCGCCATCACATCCGGCGTGCGGAGATTCACCTTCTCGCGCGCAGTTGTGCCGCTGGAAATCAGGTTCGTGCTCATATCGTTGTTATCGTTCTGAGCGCAGCGAAGAATTCTCGGCTCATTTTGTTCATGGAGTGCCAAAACAAACGCCAGAGACGTTTTCAAACCGTAGCATAAAGCTACGGCTTGGCATGCGCTTCGCTTAACATGACACAGTCAAGCGGCAGGGGCAACGGGCCGCAGCCGGTCTATTCGAGCAATGGTCCGCTCGGTTTTTCAAACGCCGCGTCCGAAACCATAATGTGTGGGTCGTCCGAAACCATAATGTGTGGGTCTGGATCAGGCGTGCGCGAGTCGTCCACCCGCTGCACCTTCGGGCCGATCGTGGCATCCTCCGGCTGGGTGGCAGCGATGTTTACAGGAGTCCCGATCCGCACCAGCGCAAAGAATTTCGCCGCAGCCTCGCCCTTCAACCGAATACAACCGTGGGTGCGCGGAGTGGGATGCACGAAGCCTTGGTGAAAGCCGTACGCAGGAGCAAACTCGCACCAGTACCCCATTGGGTAGCCGACGTAACGGCCACCTCCGCCGCCAGTGGAAGGAACAATTCGATCGCCTTGCACGCTGAAGCCGTACGATCCCGAACGCTTGTGCTCCTGTTTGGAATAGATTGTGAAATTGCCTTTCGGTGTCGGCTTATTAGGCATACCAACCGAAATGGCAGCCGCCATCAGGCTACGATCGCCTTCCATTACATAAACATTTTCCTGGGACAGCGAGACTTTCACGCGCACGGCAGATGGATCGTGCGGGCGATAAGCGGTTACGTGGTAGGGCCCGCCCCCGGCCACCCGGCCCGTTGTACAACCACCGGTAAGCAGCAAGAGCGGACCGCTGGCACACAGCAAAACTAATCGAAAAACATTTCGCATACGAGCATACTGGATAAGGTTGGACGGCCTGTTGTCAACCCGTCTAGCTGAAGCTACCGCATTGCGGGCTCTCGCGTGCTGGCAACTCTAAAAGTTTTCATGAGTCGCAAAGCTTTTCCTGCCGCGCCGAGACGCGTGCGCCCCAGAAATTATGCGGTGAAGATTGTCAGGAAGGCCACTTCGATTGCGAGAGCTTCGTGAACATTTCGACCCAAATGATCGCGCAATTCTTCCAGACAATGAATACGTCTTAAAATTTCGGCGATGCTTAAGCGGTCTGAGAGTGCGGCCGTTTCTTGTTTTGCGCTGGGAAAATTACGCTGCGTCACGCCGTTGCTCGCCCTGAGAGCATCAGTCCACCAGGCGAACAGTGTCTCGATCAACCGGGTGCGCCGTTGCAGGTAAAGACTTTCGGTGAGCGCCTTGTAGTATTCCTCGCGTTCTTCTAACCAGACGCCATCAGTCGCATCCTTGTAGCGTGTTGTTTCCCGTTTCAATGCCTCTTCTGCTTCGCGCTTCACCTCTTCTCGCACCGCACGGAGCAGACGCTGAAATTCCTGGGCGAGTCGATAGGCAAACTGAATGGTCCAGCTTTTTTGACGGGACGCTTCTTGTAGCAACTTCACCAGCTTCTCTTCTTCGTCGTTGCTTTGGAGTTGCCCGTTTAATGCGAGCGGGATCGCGATGCATCGCGAAAGAATTGTCTCCGGCAGAGCTTCGGGCAAAGCGCTTAACAGAAGCAGCAACGAGTCCTTGGGCGGTTCTTCCAAAGTCTTGAGAAACGCATTCGCCGCTTGTGGCTGAAGCCGGTCGGCATCGGGAATGATCGCCACTTTGCGCCGCGCATTGACTGCGCGCATTTGCAGGGCATGCTCAAGATCGCGAATTTGCTCGATAACGATGCGGCGCGATTTCGATTCGGGTCGCGCAACAAAAATCTCGCGCGCCTTCGCTGAGAACACATCTGTAGCTGGGGTGCCATTAACCAGACTCGCGAGGTCCGCCGCCAGCAGTTGTTTGCCGCTGCCGGGCGGTCCTGTGATCAAATAGGCATGCGCAAGCCGGCTCTGTTGGTGGGCCCGCCGCAAATATTCAAGAGCCGTGGTGCGCGAAAAAGGCATTTCAAGTCTTCGGATCGGGCACCGGGGCTGGCCGAGCAATTTTTGCGGATTGCGGATTTCCCGTCATCGCGGAAAAGCGCGAGGAGAGGATCTTCCAAATCTGATTCTCGATCTCGTCTGGATCGGCCGAACCGTCGATTAATACAACGCGATTCGGTTCACGCTTTGCCAGGTCTCGATATCCTCGGCGAACACGTTCGTAGAAGTCAGCAGGTTCTTGTTCCATTCGATCCGGTCTGCGCGGCTTTTGCATTCGCGCTTCCGCCGTCGCGGCATCGACATCGAGTACGAAAGTGATGTCCGGGACGCAATCGGCGACCGCAAATGCATTCAGGCGCTCGACCATTTCGCTATCCAAGTTTCGCGCCGCGCCTTGATAAACAGTTGTGGAATCAAAGAAACGATCTGCGATCACGCACGTGCCGCGTTCAATCGCCGGCTTTATTGTCTCGCGTACGAGCTGACTACGGCTGGCCTCAAAGAGAAGCAGCTCGGTTTCGGGTGTCATGCTGGAATTATGCGGAGCAAATTGCAGAAGCTCGCGAATCGTTTCACCAATAGGCGTACCGCCCGGTTCGCGCGTTAGGAGATAAGCGATGCCCAAGCGGTCGAGATGCCCAGCCAGCCTCTGTACCTGCGTCGATTTCCCGCATCCTTCCGATCCTTCAAACGTGATAAATGGCAGCCGCCGCATGATGTCATTTCTGCGCAGGCGTTGCGCTTGTAAAGACGTTTTTCAAAGCTCCAAATCCCAGCAATCAAGCTCCAAAGAACCCGCGACTTTCAACTAGCAAACGTCATCGGCAACCGACGGAATATTGGCGCTTGAGGTTTCTCTGGATGTTGTGAGCTTGGAATTTGGAATTTATGAAATCCTTCTGGCTGGTGAAACAGGAGCCATCGTCGTATTCGTGGTCGGACTTCGTCGTGGAAGCCCAGACAAGTTGGACCGGCGTGCGCAATTACACGGCGCGAAATAATCTGCGCAAAATGCGCATAGGCGATGAAGTCCTGTTCTATCACAGCGGAGAGGAAAAAGCAGTAGTCGGCATCGCTAAAGTGATGCGGACCGCTTATCCAGATGCTACCGCGAAGGAAGGCGATTGGTCTACTGTCAATCTTGCTCCGATCAAATCACTTCGATGCCCAGTTGCGCTCCGAGCGATCAAAGGCAATCCGCGGCTGAAGGGAATTCCGTTGGTTCGGCAATCGCGTTTGTCGGTTATGCCTTTGGCGGAGTCGGAGTTTCGCGAAATCGTGAAGATGAGCGCCCGATAGGTGGATCGGCTTCTCCGAAGAGGATGGCGAACCGATCGCCGAAGGCGCGAAATGTTAGACAGAGCGCCGTTTATTTGCCAACGCGTTGAGGACAACGCGTTCCACCTTTTGTCTTGTTCAAAGCTGCTTCGGAGCCGAAAATTCCGAAATGAGTACGATTGCGGCAACGGAGTTCCTTCCACTCGTTGCAACAGCCGGCGCCGCGAGGGATTTTTTCGTCATCTCCTTGCATGATGTCGCTCCTTCAACCCAGCCCATCGCAAATACAATTATCTCAGAGTTGGCCAATCGCGGTGTCCGCGTCTGTTCTCTTCTTGTCGTGCCGGATTATCACCACGAGGGTCTCTTCACAAGAGACGGGCAGTTTGTGTCTTGGCTCCGGGGTTTGGATGCGGACGGTCACGAAATCGTCATCCACGGTTACTTCCACGAACGTCCTCGCCGTGCGAAAGAAAATTTGCGCGATCGATTCCTGACAAGGTTCTACACCGAGGACGAGGGAGAGTTTTACGACCTGACGTATGACGAAGCTCTGCGTCGCATCGTCGCGGCACGAGATGAGTTCCGCGCACATGGCCTGAAGCCGCGGGGTTTTGTGGCGCCGGCGTGGTTGCTTGGCGGAGAAGCCGAGCGCGCTGCACGCGATGCACAGATGGAATACACGACCCGACTGCGCGCCGTGTGCGATCTTAGGTCTGGAAGCGTGTTTCCTGCAAGAACATTGGTTTATAGCGTTCGAAATGGCTGGCGACGCGGCGTCAGCCGCTTTTGGAACGCTACACTCTTTAGGCTGCTCAACGGCTCTTCGCTGTTGCGCATAAGTATTCATCCGTCCGATTACTCGCATCCAGCAATCTGGAGACAAATTGCCGCTTTCATCGAAGAATCGGTGGAGTCACGCACGGCGACGACCTATCAGGAATGGATCGCCGAACAAAGGTTGCGACGCGGGAGCGAAATATGAGCAGGTGCGACCTACATATTCACTCCCGCTACAGCGCGCGCTCGGAAGAATGGCTCTTCCGTCGTTTCGATTTTCCCGACAGCTACTCGGATCCAAAGACGCTGTATGAGCAACTGGTTGGGCATGGGATGGATCACGTCACGATCACCGATCACGATACGATCGAGGGCTGCCTGCAGATTGCAGATCTGCCTCGCACTTTTATCAGCGAACAGGTGACGACGTATTTTCCGCACGACACCTGCAAGCTACACATCTTGGTCTGGGGAATCTCAGAGCAGCAACATCGCGACATCGAAGCTGTCCGCGATAACATCATCGAGCTGCAGCGCTATCTGCAAATGGCGCAGGTCACACACGCGGTTGCGCATCCTCTTTACAGCGTGAACGGAAAACTGGAGGCATGCCATCTCGAACAGCTCATCCTCCTGTTTAAGCATTTCGAGGGTATCAACGGGCTGCGGGATGCGCTCCTTAGCGATCTGGCCCAGACGCTTTTTGAACAATTGACGCCGGACAAAATCGACGCGTTCGCCAATCGTCACAATCTTGCGCCCACGCACGCAGAGCCGTGGAAAAAAGTTTTCGTTGGCGGCTCGGACGATCACGGCGGGCAGTTTGTCGCTTCAGCATTCACGGAAACGCCTGCTGCGGATTCTGCTGAAAGATTTCTCGAATTTGTTCGCAGCGGCGATTGCAGCGTGAGAGGTTACGGAGGAACTCCGTTAATTCTGTCACACGGATTTTACAATACCGTCGCCTGTTTCATCCAGGACCGTTTCCACGAAAAACTCGGGCCGGGCGCGGCGCTGCTGGAGAAAATGTTTTCACGGTTTATGGAGGGCCGGGCTCCCACTGAGTTCACTCTAAAAGAGAAAACGGAGTTTATCGTCCAAGGCGTTTTATCAGGGAAAATTTTCGAATTCGTCAAGCCGGCGAATGTATCGCTTTGGAACGAACTTTCAGGCTACTTCGCACGGCCGGAGGTGAAGGCGAAACTCGCTGCGCATTTGGACAAGGTCAGCGAACCTGAGCGTCGCACATTTCTCATGGCGAACATGGTCGCCGAGCAGCTCGCGTTTCGTTTCTTCAACAAATTTGTTCAGCAAATCGGCAGTGGCAACATGGTCGAGAGCATGCAGGCTCTTAGCGCGATTGCGCCGATCCTCGTAATTCTTACGCCGTACATCTACGGTTTTCACAGTCAGGCGCCCTCTCGAAAATGGTTGCGATCTATTTTTAAGGAACTAACCGGCACAGTTCCGATCGCTTTGCAAAATCGCAAACGCGCGTGGTTCACTGACACGCTCGAAGACGTTAATGGCGTGGCCACGACAATCCGCAAGATGACCGCCGCTGGAGCGGCGGCAGGGAAGCAGCTCGTCGTAGTAACCTCTCGTAGCAACCAGCAAATTAGTGACATCCCAATCAAAAACTTCCCGCCCATCGGCGAATTTGAATTGCCGGAGTACGAGCTGCAAAAATTGAGCTTCCCGCCGATTCTCCAGATGCTGGATTACATACAACGCGAGAAATTCACTGAGATCATCATCAGCACCCCTGGGCCGGTTGGATTGACCGCATTGCTCGCGGCCAAGATGCTCAACCTGCAAACGAGCGGCATCTACCATACCGATTTTCCCCAGTACATCCGCATTCTTACCGAGGACAGCTTTCTTGAGAGCATGGCGTGGCGTTACATGCATTGGTTCTATGGCCAACTCGATACCGTGTTCGTAAACTCCGAGGAGTATCGCCAAAGCTGGATCAAGCACGGGTTTGACCCAGCAAAACTGAAAATTCTCCCGCGTGGGCTCGATACCGAGCTATTTCACCCTGCTCGACGCGAACCTGAGTTCTTCGAGAAATTCGGCGAGCACAATGGTGAGATACGCCTCCTGTACGTGGGCCGCATCTCACGGGAGAAAGATCTCGACCTTCTCGCAGCCGCTTATCGACGTTTGCGCGACGAGGGGTTGCCGATGCAACTTTTTGTGGTCGGTCACGGCCCTTATTCGGAAGCATTCGCAAAATCGTTGCCCGAAGCCATTTTCACGGGCTATCTCACCGGGAATGAATTAGCCGCTGCATACGCATCCGCGGATATTTTTGTCTTCCCCAGCACAACCGACACCTTCGGCAATGTCATTCTCGAAGCGCAAGCGTGCGGTCTGCCTGTAGTCGTTTCCGACTCCGGCGGACCCAAGGAATTAGTCCAAGACACGGCCAACGGCCTTATCACTAAATCACACGACGAGGAAGATTTCGCGCGCGCAATCCGAGCATTGGTAACAAATCCCGCGCTGCGGGAGCGCATGGGTAAATCCGCACGAAACAGCGTTATCGACCGGAGCTGGCCAAGCGCCTTCGACAGATTCTGGACGATGACAGAGATTTAGAAACGTCCTCCTACTCGCTTGGCGCAAATCACCCCTCTTCCCCCCCAAGTAGGCTAAAACTGCCTGTCCCGCTTTAGCGGTCTAACGCTTCAACCATTCAGTGCGGTTTCTCTTTTACCGGCCGCGTCCATGGCCCATGCCGCCCATACCATGGCCCACGCCATGGGAGCCCATGTGGCTGAATTTAAGGCTCGAGCCATGGCCGACACCTCGTGTGGTAGTCATCCTGGAAGTGTGGCCTCTGCCAATGTTCGTGGCGCTTTTGCCGTGAACCGTCGTGGCGCTCTTGCCATGGGCCGTGGCGCTCTTGCCGTGGGTCGCCGTGCTCTTGCCATGAACCTTGCTGAGGTTCTGCGCATGCATTGTCGCCTGGCTTGAGCGGTGCGCACTGCTCACAATCCTGCCGAGGTTTAGCCCGTTATCGTGAGCAATTTTGCCCCAGCCCTGCCCAGCTTGATGCATGGCTACGAGGTCGTTGAAGGTCAGATTAGACCCATTAGCAGCGAGCGCGTTAGCCAGCAGGTGCGCATTCTCCAATTCACCCCAGCCAAGTCCGGTCGACGCCCTTTCTCCCTGCAGCGTAGCGACAGGGATTCCGGTCTGCGCCGAAATTCCATCGAGGTTCGCTCCACGCGAAGCAAAAGCGCCAAACACCAGAATGAATGCCGCTATGATTATACTTAACCCTTTCATACCTGAATAAACTCCTTATGAATAAAGATTTCGGTTTTCAGTGGACCAGCGGTTCCCTGTTCACAACCGATTCAACGCTTGCGTTGTAGCGGCAGGCGTGTCCCCTGCAAGGTAGTAGTGCACCCCTGCAGCCGGCACGGCTGCCTCTACAAATTCCACGGCGCGTCCAGATCGGAAATTGTTGTAGCCGGCATCGGCGATGCCGGTTGGTCCGGGATTATCGCTCCTGACTACAGGTTCCACGGCAGCGCGTCCAGATCGACATTGCCGCCGGTAAGGATAATTCCTACGCGTTTTCCATCGACGTCGATTACTCGTTCGGCAATCGCGGCGTACGGAACAGAGGCGGATGGCTCAATGATGATCTTCATTGTCTCCCAAATCGCGCGCATCGCCAAAACGATCGCTTCCTCGCTCACGGTGACAATGTCATCCACGTAACGCTGGATGATCTCAAAATTCGGCTCGCCGACATTTGTTCGCAATCCATCGGCGATCGTAAATTTCTTTTCGGTCACGAGCCGTCGCCCGGCGCGAAACGACTGCGCCGCATCGTCAGCATTCGCCGGCTCAACTGCGATGACCTTGATATTCGGCTGCATCGATTTCGCAGCGACCGCCGTTCCAGCGAGCAATCCTCCGCCGCCGACTGGACACATTACGATGTCGAGATCGGAAATGTCTTCGAGCAACTCCAGTGCAGCTGTCCCCTGCCCCGCCATCACGTCTTCGTTTTCAAACGAATGAATCAGCGTCGCGCCAGTTCCCTTGATCACCTCTGCGCACTTCGTTTCACGCGCCTCTTCTGTTGGTTCGCAAAAGACGATCTGCGCGCCATAGCTTTCAATCGCGCGGATCTTCACCGTTGCTGAGTTCGACGGCATAACGATGTGCGCCGGAATGCCTCGGAGTTTTGCTGCGCGTGCCACTGCTGCACCATGATTACCAGACGAATGGGTCGCCACACCGCGCTGCGCCGTCGCATCGTCCAGCGCAAAGATTGCATTGGTGGCGCCGCGAGCCTTGAATGCGCCGATCTTCTGAAAATTTTCGCATTTGAAAAATAGCGACGCCCCGCTTGCCTCGTTCAGTCGAGAGCTCGGTAGCACCGGCGTGCGACAAATATGCGACCGAATCCGCTCATGCGCCGTCAGTATCGCATCAAGATTGAGTGATCCAGCTAGTTCGACCATCCGAAAAAGGCGTCGATGACGCCAAACGTGTCAATGAATCCGTGAGCGAAGATGCTAGCCCACAGATTGCGGCCAGCCAGCATTTATGCCGTTCCCAGGATCAGTCCTGCAACACCGGAATCAATCATACCAGATGCGCCTTTGTAATAATGTCCATAGCCAAACAAAATTGAAACGAGCACAATCCCAACCCAGTACGCCAATGCCGATCGTTTTCCAACATCAGCTGCACGCGTCAGGAGATATCCACGGTATGTGATTTCTTCACCTAATGCTGCAAACGTCCACACCAGCAACAAAGCAAGCAGCGCCATTTTCGCATTCCCGGTAATCTCGTTTGCTAATGCTGGCGCGGTTGGCTTCGCCCAGAAGAGAGCACTGACAGGTTCAATTACGAATTGCCCAAGAACGATTCGAAGAGCAGCAGCCGCCAGCGCAATTAGACAGATGCGGCCCCATGATGAAGGTCGCTTAAGTCCCATCGCCGACCATCGGCCGTCGCGCAGCCGGATCGAAACCAGGCCAACGATACTAAGAACGATCACTTCGTTCGGCACGACTTGAAAAATGTTGTGGCCTATCACGATGAAAGCGCCGAACAAGAATTCCAACGCACTCAGCAATCGTGAAGCGGAAGAATTAGCAGACGGATGTGAGATGCCTCTTGTGAACGCCATTACGACTTAGATGCACTACAAGCCGGAGAAGGATTTAGATATTGAAACTATATCACCGGGCAGTTGTAGCCGGGGGCGGTGACCCCGGCAAGCGGATGCGTGGCAAGCTCCAGTGCGGCCGAGGTCAACGCCCTCGGCTACAGTAGTGCTCTGGACGCGGACCGATTCCGATGAAGCGGGCGGGAATTTGTCGCAGAACTGGAAACCATTTCAGCAGGCGAACCACAAAGGGCAACGAGCCCTTCCAGTCCGACATTTGACCCGTGACGACCTGACGATGAATGAAGACCTGCATTGCCTGAATGAGCCGCGTCGGCCATTCGCGGCGCGCCTGCACTTTCAACAAATCGTCTACAGAAACCGGACCGGTTCGCAACTTTCGCGCAAGCAAATTCGCAGTCGCGACGGCATCCTGAATGGCGAGATTGATTCCTACGCCGCCAGCGGGTGACATCGCGTGCGCAGAATCGCCGATACAAAGTAAGCCTTCGCGGCACCAATCGCGCAGGCGATTGATTTGCACGGTAAGCAATTTGATCTTTGTCCACTCATCCAACTCTGCTACTCGGTCTCTTAGAAATCCGGCGAAGCTGACGATGTCATTTTGAAATTGCGGCAGACCGCGTGCTTTGATCTCGTCGAAGCCGCCTTTCGGAATAACGAATCCACATTGCCAGTAATCGCCGCGATCGAGCAGCACGAGCAGCTTGCCGTGTTGGAAAAAGCCCAGTGTCTGTTCTGGATCATTCTGCTTTTTGGAGATGCGCATCCAGAGCACATCAATTGGCACTCCGAACTCGCGCCGCTGAAAGCCCGCGCGTGATTGAATGATTGAGTGCCGTCCATCCGCGCCAATGACGAGGTCTGCATGCACATCCAACTCGCCACGTGGCGTTTTCGCGCGCACACCTGTAACCCGGCCGTTGTCGATGAGCAGATCGACGACTTCGGTTTCCATGTGCAGTTGGAAGTTTGGAAAACGTCTGGCATGACTGGAGAGGAAATTCAGAAAATCCCATTGGGGCATGAAAGCGATGAATTTGCAGCGCGTGGGTAGCTTCGTGAAATCTGCGATTGGCACCACCTGCCCATTCACTACGGCGCGTAACTCCCGCACTACTTGGTGCGGCTGTTTCAGGAATTCATCGAGCAAGCCGAGCTCGCGCATTAATTCCAGTGTCGACGGATGGATCGTGTCGCCACGAAAATCGCGAAAAAAATCGGCGTGCTTTTCCAGAACGATTACGGGCACACCAGCTCGCGCGAGCAGGTAGCCGGCCATGATGCCTGCTGGTCCACCGCCTGCGATCACACAGCGCGTTTGCAGTTTTTCAGCCATGCGTCTTCAATCGAATACCACCCAAATTAGGATGAAAGCAAACATCCCGGAGAATGCGCAAGATCGCGCTGCGTTTACCTACAACGCGGCGGCAGATTACTACGATGCATCGCCACTCAGCTTCTGGGACTATTTCGGACGTCAGACGATCGAACTGGCTTCACTCCGGATTGGTTCGCGAGTGCTCGATGTTTGTTGTGGGGCCGGAGCGTCCGCGCTTCCAGCCGCAGAGGCAGTGGGGCAGACGGGAGCAGTCATAGGAGTTGATCTCGCCAAGGCGCTTTTGGAGTCGGCGCGGACGAAAGCAATTCAACGGCGTCTTGGCAACATCGAATTCGAAGTCGGCGATATGCTCTCGATGACGTTTCCAGTCGCAAGTTTTGATGCCGTCGTATGCGTGTTCGGAATTTTCTTTGTGCCTGATATGGCAATGGCTGTGAGCGAACTCTGGAGTTACATCCGACCAGGCGGCAAACTGGCTGTGACCACGTGGGGACGCAATCTGTTCGAGCCGGCGAATGACGCATTCTGGTGCTCAATCAAGGTTGTACGGCCTGATCGGTACAAAGGCTTCAATCCATGGGATCGAATCGACAATCAAGCAAGCCTGAGAAAGATTCTCGACGAAGCTGGCGTTGCATCCCCAAAAATCATCGCTGAAAATCGCCTCCACCCCATTAAATCGGCTGAGGATTGGTGGACAATTGTTTTAGGCTCCGGCTACCGCGGAACAATCGAACAGCTGAACCTGGCGGAGCGACAAAAGGTCAAAGAAGCTAACCTGGATTTTATTCGCGATGAAAAGATTTCAGCCATTGAAACAAATGTTCTCTACGCACTCGCGACGAAACCTCAAACTGCGAATTTCAAATGAAAACTGATCAGCCGCTTTTTCTGAACGAAGATCAGGTCCGGCAGCATTTACGGATGGCAGACCTGATTCCCGCGATGGAGAAAGCGTTGATCGATTTCTCCTCCGGGAAAGTAACGCAGCCCGTTCGCTCGGTAATCAACGTCGATCCGCCCGGCGGTTTTCTGGGTCTAATGCCGGCGCTTACTCCGGACGGACTCGGATTGAAGGCCGTGACGTTCTACCCGTCGAATGCAGGGCGCGGAATCCCAACACATATGGCGACGATCTTTCTTTGCGATCCGGAGACCGGCGGGCCGCTCGCAATTATGGACGGGCGCTTAATCACCGAAATGAGAACGGCTGCGGTTTCCGCTGCCGCCACGAAACTTCTCGCGCCAAGAGATGCGACAATTCTCGCGATCCTCGGCAGCGGTGTGCAGGCGCATAGTCACGTGGAAGCTCTGCGACTGGTTCGAAACTTTGAAGAGATTCGTGTTTGGAGTCCGACGAAGGAACATGCGGAGCGATTCGCGAAGGAAATTGGCGCGACAGCAACGTCTGTTGAGCAAGCAATCAGCGGTGCAGATGTGATTGTCACTGCGACAAACTCGAAAACACCTGTGCTAAAAGGATTGTGGCTAAAGCCCGGCTGCCACGTCAATGCCGTTGGCGCGTGTCGCCCCGACTGGCGTGAACTAGATGACGAAGCAATGAGTAACGTCGTTTTCGTCGATTCACGCGAAGGCGCGACGAAAGAGTCCGGCGATGTGATGCTTTCCGGCGCGAACATTCATGCCGAGCTTGGCGAAGCTCTCGCCGGCAAGGTTCCGCCGCGCACAAATGAAACGACGATCTTCAAATCGCTCGGAATGGCGGTGGAAGATATCGCCGCAGCAATGCTCGTTTATCGATCGGCAAAAAATAATCGGGAACGCAAGGAATCTGGAAACAATTCCGACATGAAGAATTAACGAAGATCTTTCGGTGCTCGGAATGTGAATTTTTGGAAGCGAGGATCATTCCGCAGCGTGTCCGCCAGAAGGAGGCGAGCGTTCTGCGGAGTTACCGGGAAAGGCCAATGCGTTGCACCAGATCTTGAAATCTCCGATCCGACCTGACGGGTTTGAACTGTGGCGAAACGTTCAGATAAACCAGATGGAACGAGTGCTCCCCGTATGCTTGTTCCAGCAATTGAAATGCCTGTTCGTTGTTACCAAGCGCGACGTAGATCGTCGCTACTTCGTAGGCCGATACGTACTGTTGCTTCGAAAGCTCATTCAACTCATTGAGCATGTCATTCGCTTCATGCTTCTTCTGCGACTTCGCATATGCGCGACCAAGCGCAGCTTTCATTAGCGGACTGCCTCCTGATAGAGAGATCGCCTTTTTGAACTCTTCGGTGGCTGCATCAAGAAGCTGGTTTTGCTCATAAGCCAGACCAAGGTGCCAGTGCGCGACGGTGAAGTTCGGATCCATCTCTATGGTCCTGCGGCATTGATCTATGGCTTCATCGTACCGACCCGCGTAGTAGAGGGTCGCTCCCATAAACGTGTTCATTACGAGCGATGCCGGCTCGAGTTCCAGCGCTCTTTTCATTTCCTGAACAGCTTCTTCGAACCGACCCGTAGCCGTTAGATAGTGAATCGCGTACCACTGATGGCCCGTCGCATAATCTGGCTTGAGTTCTATGGTGCGCTTGAACTCTTTTTCCGCGCCCGGCCAGTTCCAATCGTAATTCATCAAGATATGCGCCAGCGACGCGTGCCCTTCGGCGAGTGTGTTATCCAGTGCCAGCGCCTTTATTGCCGATTCTTTTGCCTTTGGCATCGTTTCGTGCGGCGCGGCGAAATTGTAAAACGTCAGGGCAATGTAGGAATCCGCTAAGCCGGCGTGACCGAGAGCGAAATCAGGATCGCGCTCGATGCTCTGCTGGAAGTGCTCGATCGCGTGTTTGATTCCGTCCGACGTGCGCTTGTTCCAAAAATAACGGCCACGCAAGTAGGCATCATAAGCCTCAATGTTCTTGGTCGGTTTAGCGGCGATGACTTGCTCCTCCTGCCTGGTGATATGCGCTCGCAACTGGTCCGCGATGGCTTTGGCCACGTCGCTTTCCACCGAAAAAATGTCGGTCA
>WNGC01004143.1_pt1 | contig 16925 bp, 14 predicted proteins | sample 5400051 | NCBI WGS metagenome assembly WNGC01 (sample SAMN13153368, study PRJNA577476) | soil metagenome | isolation source: 20 cm soil or saprolite under grassland replicate 2 | place: USA:California | collected 2016-06-15
TTCGTCGGTGCTCGGCTCCCGGATCCAGAAGGCCCAGGCGCATTGCGGCGCGAGCGCGGGAGCCTGGCCGGCCAGTTGGGCGAAGAGCGCGTCCTCGTCGCGGACCCGCGCCAGGCTGGAAATGAGCAGGGCCATCAATCCCTGGCGGGCAATCGCCTGCTGCGCCCCCGAGACCGCGGTGGTCAGGTGGACCACGAGCAGCATGGTCATGACGACGGCAAAGGCATCGAGCAGGATGGTCAGCAGCGCGGCGTGTCCGGCCACCTCAAAGGGCACCAGCAGCAAGCCGCCGACCGGCAGGATGCGCGGATCGCGAAAGCGGGCAGCGATCCGGGCAGCGGCGAAGAAGACCAGCCCATGCGCATAGCCGACGTAGGGAATCGACAGGGCGCCGAGCGCCGCCACGATCGCGCCATCGGCCAGCCCCAGCAGGACGCGCCGGCCGCGGATCGGCCGCTCGATGCGGGCTAACTCCGCATAGAGATAGAGGTAGGCCACCCCGGCCAGCCCGGCGCTGTAGCGGACGGGCAGCGGGATGCTGGGCTGCGCCACGACGGCGGCGGCGACGCTGAAGACCGCCACCCATAGCGCCAGGGTGAAGATGAAATCGCCCTGGAGCAAGCCAGGGAGGGCGGCTTGCCAGCGGCGCATCTCGTCGAGCACGGCCACCGCGGTCCAACGTACGGTCTGGCGCCAGCCATCCGATGGCCGGCGCCATTCCGCCGCCACGCGCTGCAACACTGAGTGCTGGACCCGGGTTCGAAGCCGTGCCAGATCGAGCTCACTCAGGGGCTGCGCATCCACCGGCTCCAAGTCTGTGAGGAAAAGGCTGCGATCCGGTCCAAGAGTCGGCCACAAGCTGTGGCGGGGAAGAGTCGAAACCTTACAAATTGTGTAACGGCGTTCGGGTGTTGGAAAGCTCCGAGGAATTGCCTAAGCTTGAAAAGGCATGCCACTCTCCCCTCTCCGACGCTCCTGGGCGACGGTCCCTCTGCGGTCTCGGGTTACCGGCGTCGATGCCGAGACGCTGCGCCACTGGCTGGCGGACCTGCCGCCGCCGCCGGGCTACGGCGTGTCTGCCCGACCGCTGCGCTACCGGCAGGCTCCCCACCTGGCGGCCTTCTGCTGGTACGAGGACCGGCTGATCGAGCTCCAGGTCCCGGAGCCCTTCCGCGCCTGGGAGGAGCGGGTCTACTACCGGGCCCGCCGCAAGCCGGGGCGCCGGCTCGCCTTTCAGTGGTTCAGCCGCCGGGTTCGGTTTCGCACCCGGCGCGAGGTGCTGCGCTTCGTCTATTGCCACGAGTTCTATCACTGGTACCTGCGCGAGGTGCGCGGCGGCAAGGCCTCGGCGGAAACCGCCTGCGACCGCTTCGCCCTGGCCCACTTTCGCGCCCGCAATGCCGGCGTCGACTGGACTGCCCTGCTCCCGGGGTACGATCCAACCCGCCGGCCGCTGAAGCGCGCGGCCTGAGCGCCCGGCCCGGACCCGACCCGAATACGCAGGTCTGCGCAATCGCGTTATACTTATCTGCGTAATGCCAGCTCGCGTAAAGCCGCCGCCCAGCAACCCGTTCCGCTTCGGCCGGATCGTCTCCGGGAACGCGTTCACCGACCGCGAGGCCGACCTGGTGGTGTTGGAGCGCGAGCTGCGCGGGGGCCAGAACATCCTTATCGAGGCGCCTCGCCGCTTTGGCAAGACGTCCCTGATCCTGGAGGTGAAGCGCCGCCTGCAGGTGGCGGGGATTCCCGTCGCGTATCTCGATTGCATGCTGGTCCCCTCCCGCGCCCGGCTCGCCGACCGGCTCGCCTCCGCCTACCTCGACGCCTTTCGCAGTCCCGCCGAGCGCGCCGAGGACTGGGTGGTACAACATCTCAAGACGTTTCGCGTCCGGCCCACCCTGACGATCGATGACCACGGCCATGCCCAGCTCGCCTTCGAAGCCGGCAGCGCCGGGACCCCCAACCTCGACGCCCTGCTCGAGCAGCTCTTCGAGGAACCCGAGGCGATCGCCCGAGCCAGCAAACGAAAACGGGTGGTCGTGATTCTCGACGAGTTTCAGGACCTGATGGAACTGGGCGCGACGCTGCTCCGGCAGCTTCGGGCGGTGATTCAGCACCAGCAGCATGTCAGTTACGCGCTGCTGGGGTCCCGCCAGGCGTTGCTGCGCAAGGCGGTGCACGAGCGTAGCGCCCCGCTCCTGAAGATGGCGCGGCCCTATCCGCTCGGCCCGCTGCCCCGCGAGGACTTTGCCGCCTTTCTGATGGCGCGCTTTCGGGCGAGCGGGCGCCCGGTGCCCAAAGACGCGGTTTACGGGTTGATCGATTTCACCGGCGCCCACCCCAATGACACCCAGGAGGCGGCCCATTTTCTCTGGGAGGTGGCCCTGCTTCCGCTGACCAGCCAGGAGCTGGTGGCGACCGCCGTCGACCGGGTGCTGGATGCCGAGGCGGCGCAGATGACGGTGCTCTGGCACGACTCGGCCCCGGCCCAGCGCAATTTGCTGGTGGCGCTGGTCGAGTGGGGCGGACGCAACATCTATAGCGAGGATTACCGGCGTCGGGCCAACCTGGGGGCCGCCACCACGGTTCAGCGCGCCGTCCAGACGCTGGTCGAGCGCGAGCTGGTCGACCTGGAGTCGAGCGGCGCCTACATCATCAAGGAACGGTTCTTCGAGGAATGGATCCGGCGCAGGGTCGTCCGGGGGGAGTTGTAGGACCGCTTAGACTTTCGCCCGCTCCTCGGACAGGATGGACTGGATCTCGGTCTTCGCCCGGCTGATGACGTCACGGATGCGGCGCTGTTGCTCGGGATCCGGCCAGCGGTTGCGGGCCTCGCTCGCTACCGAACGGCCCAGATCGCGCATGTCGTTGCGCAAGTCGTGCATGAGTCGCTGGGCCTGCGGGCCCCACTCGGCGCCCCAGCGCTCTTTCATGCGGTTGAAGACTTCGTCGACCTGCGGCTGGCGCTCGTTCATGAAGCTCCGACCGGCGTCGGTGATGCTGTACACCTTGCGGCCGTCCTGCTGGACGGAACTGACATATCCCATGTCCTCGAGCATCTGCAGCGTCGGGTAGACCGCACCCGGGCTGGGGGCATAGAAGCCACCGAACCGCTCCTCGAGCGCCTTGATCAGCTCGTAGCCGTGGGCAGGCTTGTCTTTGAGCTGCTCGAGGATGACGTACTTCAGATCGCCGCGCTCGAACATCTGGCGCCGAAACTGGTCGAACCGGAATTCACGACGGGACCACATAACGGGCTCTGCCTCCTTGAAAACACTATCACGATATATCGCGATACTACAGGTGGGCGAGCCAAATTGTCAAGGGAAGTGCCCAGCCATCGGGGGAGCCGTAGAATCGCGGGCAGCAGCGTGCCCACCGTCTCCCCCACGTCCACCACGCAGGCACCGCCCGTCGCGCCGGCGCTTATGGAACGCGTGCGCCGGTTCCTCGAAGGGTGCGAGGTCGACCGCAATCTGAGTCAGCTCACGATTCGCCAGTACGACCACTACCTCAACCACCTGCTCACCTGGTTGGACCGCGAACAACCCGACGTCCACGACCTTCCCGAGCTCACCACCGAGGTCGTGCGCCAGTACAAGCTGGGGCTCGCGCGTCATGTCAACGAGCACACCGGCCGGCCGCTATCGCGCGCCACCCAGACCTACTTCCTGGTCGCGCTTCGCTCCCTGCTGCGTTACTGGGCGATGCAGGGCCTCGACGTGCTCGCGCCTGACCGGGTCGAGCTGGGCAAGGCGCCCTCGCGCTCGCTGAAATTCCTCGACGGTGATCAGCTGCGCCGCTTGCTCGATGCGCCGGACATCAACGACCTCCGCGGGCTGCGCGACCGCGCCCTGATGGAGACGTTCTTCAGCACTGGACTGCGGCTCTCGGAGCTGGCTCGGCTCGACCGTGACCACATCAATTTGCGGACGCGAGAGTTCGGCGTGATCGGCAAGGGGCGGAAGCCCCGCATCGTCTTTCTGAGCGATGCGGCGACCAACTGGCTGGGACGGTATCTGCAGGCTCGGCAGGACCGCTGGAAACCGCTCTTCGTCCGGATGAAGGGGAAGCCGGACCTGGCCCCCGGCGGCCCGGGGATGCGGATGTCAACCCGGTCGATCGAGCGGCTGGTGGGGAAATACGTCCGCCTCGCCGGCCTCGGCGTGAAAGCGACGCCGCACACCCTGCGCCATTCCTTCGCCACGGACCTGCTCTCCAACGGTGCCGACCTGCGCGCGGTGCAGGAGATGCTGGGCCACGCCAACCTCAACACGACGCAGATTTACACCCACGTGACGAACCCCCAGTTGCGCGCGGCGCATCGCAAGTTTCACAGCGGCAACCGCGAGTAGCCCCCGCCCCGCGAGCGGGGGCGGGAGACGTGCTGTGAAATGTTCGCTGGTAGCATCAAGTCAAGATGCTGTCGGCGCGCGAGCGGCTCGCCTCCACGACCTTCGACTACTACCCGCTCTTAAGGCTGGCGGACTCCCGTATCGGCGATCCGCGCCGCTTGCCGGTGACTGTCAAGATCCTGCTCGAGGGCCTGCTGCGCGGCGTCGAACGCGGCCAGGTCAATGACGTCAGCCTGCGCGCCCTCGCCCGCTGGCCAGAGCCTCCGCCGGCCGGTGCCGAGGTGCCCTATCTCCCCTCGCGCATCCTGCTGCAGGATTTCACGGGCGTGCCGGCCGTCGTCGACCTGGCGGCCATGCGATCGGCGATGCAGCGTGCCGGCAAGGATGCGGGCCGGATCGATCCCATGGTCCAGGTGGATCTCGTCATCGACCACTCCGTCCAGGTGGATGCGTTCGGCTCCCTGGGTGCCTATGCCCGCAACATCGAGCGGGAGTACGCGCGCAATGGAGAGCGCTACGCGCTGCTGCGCTGGGCGCAGCAGGCGTTCCACAACTTCACGGTAGTGCCACCCGGGATGGGGATCTGCCATCAGGTCAACCTCGAGCGATTGAGCCGGGTGGTGCGGACCGCCAAGGATGCGAAGGGCAGCTACGCGCTTCCCGACACGCTGCTCGGCACCGACTCGCATACCACGATGGTCAACGGCCTGGGCGTGCTCGGCTGGGGCGTCGGCGGCATCGAGGCGGAGGCCGCGCTGCTGGGCCAGCCTACCTACCTGCCCACACCAGTCGTGATCGGGGTCCGGATGACCGGGGCCTTGCGGCCGGGCGCCACGGCGACCGACCTGGTGCTGACGCTGACGGAAATGCTGCGCAAGCACGGCGTCGTGAACAAGTTCGTGGAATTCTGCGGTGCCGGCCTGTCCAGTCTCTCGGTACCGGACCGCGCCACCCTTTCGAATATGTGCCCCGAGTACGGCGCCACCTCCTCCCTCTTCCCCGTTGATCAACAAACCCTCCGCTATCTCGAGACCACCGGTCGCGAGCAGCAGCTCATCGAGCTCGTGGAGCGCTACACCCAGGCTCAGGGGATGTTCCGCACCGACGACTCGGAGACGCCGGTCTTCAGCGAGCTGCTCGAGCTCGATCTCAGCACCGTCGAGCCCAGCGTGGCCGGGCCGAAGCGGCCCCAGGACCGGGTGTCGCTGCCATCGGTGTGGGAGAGCTTCACCTCCGCCTTTGCGGTGGATGAAAAACCGGCCAACGATGACGTCGCCCGATTCGACTTCGAGGGAGGCGCGGCGGACGTGGCCGGCGGCCGAGCGCCTGCCACCGCCGTCATGGCCCGGCCCACCCAGCGGGTGCGCAACGGCTCGGTCGTCATCGCCGCCATCACCAGCTGCACCAACACCTCCAATCCCTCGGTGATGGTCGCGGCCGGCTTGCTCGCGAAGCGCGCCGTCGAGCGGGGACTGCGAGTGTCGCCGACCGTGAAGACCAGCCTGGCGCCAGGCTCCCGGGTCGTCACCGACTACCTGAAGGCGGCGGGCCTGATGGCCTACCTCGAGGAACTCGGCTTTTACCTGGTCGGCTACGGCTGCACCACCTGCATCGGCAACAGCGGCCCGCTGGCGAGCCCCGAAGTCGAGGCGGCCGTCGAGAACGAAAAGCTCAATGTGGTGGCCGTGCTCAGCGGCAACCGGAATTTCGAAGGACGCATCCATCCGCTGGTCCGTGCTAGCTACCTGGCATCGCCGCCGCTGGTGGTGGCCTACGCGCTGGCGGGCGACATTCGCCGCGACCTATCGAAGGAGCCGGTGGGGAGCGACCGGGAGGGAAAAGACGTCTACCTGCGCGAGCTGTGGCCTTCCGCCGAGGAAGTGAACGAGGCGATTCGCACATCGCTGAAAGTCGAGATGTTCACCCGCGAGTACGCCCGGATCTTCGACGGTGATGAGAACTGGCAGCGGATGTCGGCGCCGACCGGTCCCATCTACGAGTGGGATCCGAAGTCGACCTATGTCCGGGAGCCCTCTTTCTTCGAGGGCATCGGACCGCAGCCGGACGCGCTGACCGACATCATCGGGGCGCGCACGCTCGTGATTCTCGGCGACTCCATCACCACCGACCACATCTCGCCCGCCGGGAGCATCCCGCCGGACAGCCCAGCCGGCCGCTACCTGATCGAACACGGAGTGGAACGGGCGGAGTTCAACAGCTACGGCGCGCGCCGCGGCAACCACGAGGTGATGGTCCGCGGTACCTTCGCCAACATCCGGCTGCGCAACCAGCTGACCAGCCGCGAGGGCTTCTGGACAACGCACCTCCCCGACAAGAAAGAGATGACGATCTTCGATGCGTCCGAGCGTTATCGCGAGGAGAGCGTCCCGTTGATCGCGATCGCCGGCACGGAGTACGGCTCCGGCAGCTCACGCGACTGGGCGGCCAAGGGACCGCTGCTGCTTGGCGTGCGGGCGGTGATTGCGGAGAGCTTCGAGCGGATCCACCGGAGCAACCTGGTGGGGATGGGCATCCTCCCGTTGCAGTTTCAGCCCGGAGAATCGCTCAAGTCGCTCGGCCTCGAGGGGACCGAGGCGTTCACGATTCGAGGACTCGAGGCCGGACTCAAACCGGGTCAGCGAGTCGAGGTGGAGGCCACCCCCGACGGCGGATCAGCCCGGCGATTCAATGTGAGCTGCCGGCTCGACAACCAGACCGATGTCGAGTACTTGCGCCATGGCGGGGTGCTGCCCATGGTGCTCCGCCAGGTGATGGCACGCTGAGCGACGTCGCTAGCGGCTGAAGACCGCCAGCTGCGACAGGTCGTGCACGTCGCTGAAGGGTAGGGCCGTCTCGCTCTTGCTCTTCAGGCTGTAGGCGAGCACCTTCCCCGACGTCTCGGATGGCCCGCCGAGGCACTCGCTCTGGCAGGCACGCTCCTCCAGGAACCACAGCGTATCCGAGCTGACGAGGATCGGATGGGATCGCGCCGCGGTCACGGTTGCGATCACCTGTTTGGTCTGCAGGTCGTAAAGGCGGACGTGGGGCACGGACTGGGCGTCGATGTCGACAAACGCCAGCCATCGGTCATCCGCCGAAGCCGCGGGATCGTACCAGCGCAGGCCATTGACCAGGCTGCCGACACTGGTCACTCCTGCGTCCCAGGTCCGCACCCCAACCGCGTCGCGGTAATAGAGTCGATCGCTGCGCGCGGCCCAGGTGGCCATGGTGCCATTCGCGCTGACCCCGGACGGCGGCAGGAAGGCCACCGTGTTGTCGGCCGCGCGAAGGACCAGGAACTGGCCGGTCTGTGGGGCCTGCGCCTGGTTGCCAACGAAGGTGTCGACCATCAGCAGGTACTTATCGTCGGGGGCATACTCGAGCCGCAACTCGTCATCCCGCCCCACACCACGGCCCGGGATGGCATTGAGGTTGAACGTAGTGTCCTTCCCTGCGCGCCGGACGTGCAGCGATGCTTTACCCACCGCCGGGTCGTGCGCGAGGTAGGCGAGCATCGTACCGTCGTGGCTGTAGGCGAAGGCGGGGATGTCGCCGCTGGCCACCGCCTCCGTCGTGCTGGCCCGGGTGCTCAGGTCGAAGTTGACGATGCGGTTCGATGCCGGATTGGTGCGGTCGGCGTAAGCAATCTTCTGGGAGGAGATGAACCGGGCGTCCGGTGGCGGACCGGCGCCCAGCGCGACCACCTGTTGCGGGGTACTGCTGGCCGAGTCATAGAGGAAGATCTCGCTGCCGCTGCTCGTTGAAGCAGTGAAGAGCACCCGATAGCCGGCTGCAGTTGTGGGGCTGGCGGAGGGGGAAGCGCTACTCGGGCTCGGCGAGCCGGAGATTGCCGTGGGCGGCGCGCTGCAGGCCGCCAGCAGCGCCAGGAGGATGATCATCGAGCCGGGCTGGAACCGTTTCAGGACGCTGATCTCGCTCAAGGCTTGCGAGATTGTAACGCGACCAAGCCGGCGACACGGCGGTTTCGCGATCCCTTCGCGACATGCCACAAACCGGTGCGCATCCTTACGTTCGTGTATGTCTGGCATTCCGTGCGGCGTTTTACCGGCGGGGAGTTTTATGCAAACCGTAATGTTTTCGCGGGCACGGAGGCGTGCGCGCGGTCAGACCATGACCGAGTTTGCGCTCGTCGTCCCGGTCCTGATGCTCCTGATCATGGGCGTGCTCGATGGTGCCCTGCTGATGTTCAGCGTCGGCACCGCGCGCTTTGCCGCCGCCGAGGGATCCCGGATCGCCTCAACACTCGGCAACGCCGCGACGGCGGACACTCAGGCGGTGCAGACGATCCGCGACAACGTCGGCACGACCCGGCTGTTCACCGTCACGGAGGTCGATATCTACAAGCTCAATCAGGATGGCAACGGCAACCTGACTCCCGACCCCACCTACTTCAACCGCTATGCGCTCGATGGCACGCCGATGACGTCGCCGGTGCCCTGGCCGCCGGCACAGCGCAACGTTGGTAACGGCACGAGCGACTTCATGCCGGCTTCTTCGCGCCGTTGGGACCGATCCGCACGACGGCGGTCTCGTACGTGCGCCTGGAACCGCAGAGTTACTGAGATGAACCACCACTATGGTCGGCGCCGTCGTCGCGGCCAGTCGCTTGCCGAAATGGCCGTGGTGATTCCCGTGTTGTTTTTCGTGCTGATGGGCGGCTTCGACGCCACGGTCATGCTCGCGGATCGGGTCACGGGCGGCTTCGCCGTTCGGCAGGCCGCGCGTCTGGCGGCGGAGCTGGGCGGATCGCAGACCAATCCGAACGCGACCACCTCACAAATCGACATGCAGATCGTGCGGAATGCGCTGGCCGTCGCTCGCGGGCTGACCTCGGCCACGGTGAGCGAGATCGACATCTACGCGCCCTCGCTGGCGGATGGAACATATCGCGCCGGCGATCCCGTGGATCAGTACTTCGTCAACGGCGGCGCGGTCAGCCCGGGTACGCAAACCTTTCCCATCCAGAACCGCAACCAGACGCCCCCGAACGAGACCTCGATCGGCGTCCGCCTCGTCTGGACCTACGCACCGCCCGCCGGCATCTTTCCTCAGAATATGCGGATCGTGGAGTACGCCGTGATGAAGGCGTCTCCACTGCTGCTGTGAGCGCCCGTTCGGTGCGGTCGGTCATGGCGCCGCCCCGCCGCCTGCGCGGCAAGGCCGGCCAGGCGATCGTGCTGCTGGCCCTCACCGGGACGTTGATGATCGGTGGGGTTGGGGTCGCGGTCGACCTCGCCGTCGGTTACATGTACAGCATTGCCGCGGAACGGGCCGCCTCGGCAGCGGCGCTGTCCGGCGTCGTCTTCATGCCCGGCCAGTTCACGAGCGCCCAGGCCATCCCCGCCGGGTCGCGCAACGACGCCACGGATCGCGCCATCGACGAAGCCAAGCGCAACGGCTTCGACCCAGCCAACACCCAGGAGGGCGTCGTGGTGGTGCCCGCTGTTATCTCCGGGCGGAGCAATCAGCTGCGGGTGACCGTCGCCAAGCAGGCGCCGGTGTTCTTCATGCAGCTCTTCGGCTTCCGACCCTACCTGGTAGCGAGAACCGCGGTGGCCGCCTACCTGCCGCCCATCTCCCTCGGCCAACCGGGGAGCCAGGCCGGCTCATCCCTTGGCGAGCTCGGCCGCACCCGATTCTTCTTCACCCGCGAGGAAGGCTGGGCAACGGGCCGCACCCAAGGTGACGCCTACACGCCTACCCCGGCGGGCTCCAACGATGTCCATCAATTGAGCTACACGAACGGTACCGAGCCGCGCGACCTGACGGTCGCGGACCGCGGTGGCTATGACTACCGCGTCACCGTGCCGAGTAGCGGACCGGGTGGCGTAGTCCAGGTCTACAACGCCGCCTTCGCACCAGACGGGACGGGAGGAACGGCGAACTTCTGTGACAACAACAACCAGAATCCGGCAGCTCGTACCTGTGCAATCGGCGGCAACAACTGGTTCCACGAGGACGACAGCGGGCCCTTCGCCTTCGGCACTGCCGCGAACTACACCGCCATGCGCTATACGCTCTATCGGATCAACAACGCCTTCATCCGCGGCAGCGACGAGTTACTGTCGCAACTGACTGTGCTGCCGATCGATGCGCGGAACTGGAATGGCGCATCGAACCAGTACACGATCATGGGGGGACCCAACGCCGGGAAGACCGTCGACCAGCAATACAGCGGCGGGCTGCCCAGCAACATGCTGATCTACCACAACTGGGTCGACGTGACCAGCTACACGGGTCTGAACGATGGGGGCCTGGTCAGCCTGCGGACCACCCCGGCGCTGAACAACTACCTGATCGGCGGGGCACTGGTCGCCGGCACCTACCGGCTTCGCGTCGACAGCCTCGACAACAACGCCGCCTCGTTTACCGGCGCTTCGAACGGCGCCCACAAGGGCTACGCCGTCCGGGCTGTCAACGGCGACGTCAACCGCACCGCCTGCGCCACCTGCCAGGTGGCAGGCTGGAACGAGATCTGCTTCTTCACGCCTTTTGACGCCGGCCCGGGTGGCAGCTTCACGATGAACCTGTTTCAGCTGACGCCCGACTACGCCGGCCTGACGGTCGCCATCGACATCTATGACGTGGGCGACATTTCCAGCTCAAACGGTCGGGTCGTGATCAACATCCTGGATCCGAGTGGTGCCGTGGCGACCTCGACGCAGGGCGTCAACATCTACGACCTCGGCGTGCAGCGATCCAACCTTCAGAGCGGCAACTACACGGTGATCGCCAGCGCCCAGAACGGCAACCAGATCGCCTCATTCGTGGCCACCGATACCAGCAACGGCACGACCCGCAACGGTCGCTGGGTCCACGTCGAACTGCCGGTGCCGTCCGGCTACAACCCGCCCCCCGGCCAGTACTGGTGGAGCATGCAGTACGTCACCGGGGCCGGGACGGTGGCGGTCGACACCGTGACGGTGGCGGTCGGCCTCAAGGGTGGGCCGGTCCACCTGCTGCCCTAGCGAACCCCCTATCATCCGCTGGTGCGCGGGCTCAAGGGCAAGGGTGTCGTCATCACCGGCGGTGCCAGTGGCATCGGCGCTGCCGCCGTGGCGCGCTTCCTCGACGAAGATGCCCGGGTGGTGGTGGTGGACCGCGATCCGGCTGGTTCCAAGCGCATCAAGAACAGGTTTCCGTCGCTGGTCGAGGCGGTGGTCGCCGACGTTGCCGACGGTCGTGCCGTCCACACGGCGTTCGCGCAGATCGATGGGCTCCTCGAAGGGGTTGACGTGCTGATCAACAACGCCGGAATCAGCATCCGGCACCGGTTTCTCGATCTTCCATCTACCGACTGGTCAAAGATTCTCGCGGTCAACCTCGATGGCGTCTTCAACATGGCCCAGCAGGCCGCCCGCCGCATGATCAAGGCGGGAGGTGGCGTGATCATCAACATGGGCTCGACGAACGGGATCGTTGGGCACCCGCTCTATGCCGACTACAACGTGTCGAAGGCCGGCGTCATCGAGCTAACGCGGACCATGGCCCTCGAGCTGGCGCCGACCGTACGGGTGATCGCCGTCTGCCCAGGTTACGTTCTCACGCCGATGCAGGAGGCCGAGTACACACCGGCGATGCTGGAGGACGTCAACCACAAGATCCCACTCGGCCGGCACGCTCGGCCGGACGAGATTGCCGCCCTGTTCGCGTTCCTGGCGTCAGATGAAGCGCCTTACATCACCGGTCAGGCGATCGTCATCGACGGCGGTGAAACGGCCGGCGGACTCGCCAGCCGCTAAGGTTCAACCAGGGCGATGCCGAGGCAGATGATCAGCGTGATGAGAAGCGCGCCGATAATGCCGATTTCCTGCGCCGGCCACAATCTCCTGTCCGATCCGTCGTTTCATGCCTGTGAAGCCCTGGCTGCTTCTGATCGTGACCGCGGCACTGACGGCCTGCGGCGGCCTCGGGTCTGGCTCGGATCCGACGCCAGTGCCGGCACCGGTCGCCAACCTCATTCATGAGCTGCAAACGCAGCCCCCAGCGAATCCTCCAGCCTATGTCGCCAGTTATCAGTACCGGGGCCAGATTGTCTACTACGTCCCGCCGCGCTGCTGCGACATCTTCAGCGATCTCTACGATGGATCAGGCACGCTCATCTGCCACCCGGATGGCGGACTCGCCGGGCACGGCGACGGCCGCTGTCCCGACTTCCTTAGCCAACGGAGGAACGAGACCATCCTCTGGCGAACCAACCAATAACTGCACCGCCGGCCATCGCCGCCGCGAGATTGCCCAGTAAGGCCGTCGTGAGCATCGTCGCCCTCGCCGCCGCGTCAGGTCCCCCAACGCGCCAACCGAGGCCATCCAGCGTGAGATTCACGACGAGAAATGCGCAGCCGCCCGTGATTGCGCACATCCAGGCCAGCCTGCCGGCCATCGCCCAAACCCGCATCCCGAAACCGAGCGCGGCACCTGAGGCGCCCGCGATGATGGCGGCACCTGGCGTGAAGAGCAGCGTGAACACGTTGTGAATCGGCAGCTGTGGACCCCCGTGCTGTTCGACGAAAAGATCCTCGAGGAACCCCAACGGGAGAATGACGACAATCGCGCTCAACGCGAACCCGATTCCGCCAGCCACAGCCATCCGCCGATCGGCAGCCGCTTTCGTAATGCGTGATATCGACCAGCCCCAAACCGCACCACCCACAAACATGCCGGCAAAGGCCGAGAGGACGGTCAGCGCGAGCTTGATGGGGTCCGTCGGGTTCCCAGGCAGCGTCTGATCGACCGCTCCGCCCGCGGCAACACCGAGAATGGCCCCCGGGATCAGGATGAACGCGGTGAGAAGCGCGCAGATCGCGACCCGCATGGATACGCTCTATTTACCAGTACCGCCAGGTGGTCGCCGGCATCGTCCCGAACATTCGTTCCAGAGCAAGCGGCTATTTCCGAATACGAATCGAGCCATCCCAGGCTTGGTAAGCGGGATAAGAAGAACTAGGCCCATCGACTGAACGTCCATTCGGGGGCCGAGACGAGGCGCTGACCGATCAACGAGGTATCCGGTCAAGCGTTGTCCAACCCGCAACAATGGCGATCAGCCCTATTACGAGAACCACCACAGCCAGGCAACCGGTGCATCCCCATACACCCTGGCCGAACTGAGCGAAGGGGTCTGTCCTCCTAAAGGTCCTTCGTGGCAACTTCACCCGAAGTAACGGTGCGGGAACGGCCAGTCTTGTCACTCCGTAAGAAAAAAGACCAGGCCCCGGCTCGGTCTCTCAGCGGCCGACGATCGCTCAGGAGACCGCGCCGCGGAACATCACGTCCATCGGCTCGGCCGCCTGCTGACGCAGGGTCGGCGTGACGTGGGCATAGATGATCATCGATCACCAATAACGCCAAGTTGAAGCGGGCGTCGTCCCGAACATCTCGTTCCAGAGCACGTCGTGCCCGGTCAGCGTGGAGCGATTGAACGCATGCAGGAATGCCGAAACCCCGATGCGTTTGACTCCGCGTGTCCCAATCAGCCCGACGGTATTGAGCCGGTCCGATGGGTCGCGATCGCGTAAATCGAATCCCTTGAGGTGGCCATAGGTCGCCACATCGGCGCTGCTGAAGTAGACCCGCTCCAGCGTCGCGTACGAGTAGATGCCGGTGTACCAGGTATGGCGCGGCGCCACGATATCCCAAGGATCGAGGACACCCCTTAAGTAGGGATAGGTCGCGAGCGAGCCGCCGAACACATCCGACACGTTGGCGGTATGACCACCGTCGGATGCGGAGAAGAACGCCTCGATGACGCGTCCGCCATATCTGAGGACCTGGCCGGCGGTCTGGTCGACTGCCGCATTCTGCGGGCCGCTCTCCGCGTCGACACCGCGGTAGACCTGGAAGTGGGTCGTATCGTCGACGTCGTAGAGCGCCATGCTGCCCAGGTGGGTCAGTGCATAGCAGCGGGCCGCCACGATCTGCGCCTTGATCGCCTCGAGCGGCCAGCTGGACGGCACCTCGCTGAGCCCCCGCAGGTAGTCCTCGATCGGCAGGGTGTTGATGACGTAAAGCAGGCCGCCGCTCGGCTGACCAACGATCGTGCCCCGGTACTGGTGATAACGCCCCGACGGCCCATAGACGGTCAGACGCGTCGCCGCTGATGTTGGCACGACCTTCTGGACACCGCCGCTCAGGGTTAGCGAGACCGCCTGGCCTGCCCCGAGGTTGACGACGCGATTGCCGGCGATCAGCTGTGCCGGACCGCTGGGAACGACCCGATAGTTAGCCGCGCCCCAGAGCACCGCGACATGAATCGGCGCGTTGCGAGTGTCAAGACTCGACCAGGTCGTGCCCGTGTAGAAATGCTGATCGATAAAGCGATAGTTGAGACCGGCGAGCGCCATTCCCTTCGCGCCCCACTGGCCGAGACCGACGCCGTGACCCCAACCGTGACCACAGAACCGTACCGATCCGGCCGGTGCAGCCGGCGGACAGTTCGCGGCATACGAGGCGCCCGCGCCGCGGAGCGCCGCCAGCGCCGCTTCCGTTTCGTACGCATCGAGGGCCTGCTGGAGCTTGCGGCTCTGGTTTTGCAGGCCCGCGAGTCGAATGACGGTCTGTCGCCGCAGGCTGTCCAGCTGGCTGTCGTAGTTCGCAACGGAGGCCACCTGGCTGGCGATCGCATTGGCGCGCGTTTGCAATGTGTCGAGCAATGGGGCCAGCTCGGCACGGGCCTGGGTAAGCAACTGGCGTTGCGCATCGAGCGCATCGCGTTCGGCGCGGATCTTACGCGCCAGTTGCAACTCGCCAACCGAGATTTGTTGCAAATAGATCGTGCGGTTCATCAGATCGTCGAAACTGCGCGCCGAGAAGACGAACTCGAGCCACCGGATGCCGCCGAGCGCGTACAGCTTGCGGATGTCCGCTTGGAAGGAGCGCAAGTGTTGCAGGTAGGCGAGTTGGTCGTGAGAAAACTGCAGCTGCGCTTCCGCTAATTGCGCCTCGATGGCTTGCGCCCTGGCCGCAATCGGCGCCAGGTCGGCATTGCTTTGCGCCAGCTGCGCCTGGAGAGCCGCCAGTGTTTGCCGGAGCTCGCCCTGCTGACTCTGAAGCGCGCTCAGCCGCTGCTGCTGGCGCGCCTGCTCCTGCTGAACCCGCGCCAGTCGATCCGCGAGCGTGCCAGGATCGTCCGCGCGCGCCGGCACCGCGGAAACCAGGAGCAGCAGCGCCGCAAGGGCGCTCGCTGCCTGACGGACTATTCCGGCGGCGCTCCCGCCGAGCCAGGCATGCCGGGCTCGCGCCGTGGAGTGAAGGTCGTGCTGCTGAACGGCGGGGGTACGCCCTTCGGAGCCTTCTCCTTCTTTTTCTTCTTTACCTCGCGCTTCCCCTTGTCGCGTGACTTCGCCATGGTTCCTGCCTCCCAGACTTAGTCCGGCGAGCCGCTATTGTAACCGCGATGGGCCTGGATGTCTATGTAGGCTCGCTCACTCGGTATTACGCGCAGGATTGGGAAACCATCGTTCAACAATGGGGCCGCGAACAAGGTCTGCCAGTAGAGGTTCGCAGAAGTCAGCCCAGCCCGCCGGACCGCATCACCGATCCAGCCGTCATTCGCCCGGCCATGATCAAATGGCGGTCCAACCTGAACGAGGCGCTGTCGAGCCGGCTCGGGGTGGAGCTCGATTGGGAAGAAGCGCCGGACGCACCGTATTTCACGGACAAGCCCGGGTGGGACGGATATGGGGGTCTTGTGCTGCTGGCCGCCCATGAGGAGAATCCGCAACTGAAGCCCCCCAAGCGAGTCTCGCTGGACAGCTGGAAGCAAGACCAGGCGCTCCGGGTATCCAGCACGAAGGGTTTTCCCACGCGCTACGAGCACGTCATTGTCCCGCAGTGGTGGTTACCGTGCGCTTTCAAACAAGTCTTCAAGGGTCCCACGGCCACCGGTGCAGAGGTTTGGTTTGGTTCCAGCATCCGCCTGCTGGACCAACTTCGAGCCCTGAATGAGCGGACCTATCGCGGAACGGCTGCCGACCTGAACGTTTGGCGCAGCCAGCAGCCGGATGGCGCTGAAGGGCCATTCGAGGTCGAAGCAAAAGTCGGACTCAGTGTGTTCTTGTCGCTCGCCGAACGGTCGGCCACCGCCCGCCTACCGATGCTTCTCGACTACTAGGTCTCCAGCACGCCGAGGCACGCGATCACCGAATCGGCCAGCGCCTCCAGGTCGTAGCCACCCTCGAGCGCCCACACGGTACGACCATGCGAGTGCGCATCGGCCCAGCTCTTGATCAGGCCGGCCAGCGCCCGGTAGCCGTCAGTCGTCACCGCAAGACCTCCGAGCGGATCGTCACGGTGTGCATCGAATCCGGCCGACACCAGGAGGAACGCCGGCCGAAAAGCCGCCAGCGCCGGACCGATCTTTTTCTCCCAGGCGCCGAGAACGGCGCGATCGCCGCTGCCCATCGGCAGCGGTACATTTACGACGTTGTCGTGCGCGCCGCGTTCGCCGGCGCTTCCCGTGCCCGGATAGAACGGGTATCGGTGGGTCGAGGCGTAGAAAACCTCGGCATCGTTCTCGAAACTGTGCTGGGTGCCATTGCCATGGTGGAC
>WNGC01001012.1_pt1 | contig 16922 bp, 17 predicted proteins | sample 5400051 | NCBI WGS metagenome assembly WNGC01 (sample SAMN13153368, study PRJNA577476) | soil metagenome | isolation source: 20 cm soil or saprolite under grassland replicate 2 | place: USA:California | collected 2016-06-15
CGCGCCCCGAAAAGGAACATGCCGCTGTTCCAGTAGTAATCGCCGCGCTTAAGAAATGCACGGGCTCGCGCCTCATCGGGCTTCTCGACGAACTCGGCGACCGCAAACGCCTGCGTCGCGCCAGTCTCAGGCGAGCCGCGGCGGATGTAGCCATACTCGGCCGCCGGCGAAGCCGGCACGATACCGAAGGTGACGAGACGGCCTTTCACCGCAAGCGCCGCTGCCCTGGCTACCGCTTCGTGAAATCGCGGCACATCGTGAATCGCGTGGTCCGAAGGCAGGATGAGAAGCAGCGCGTCTGCGTCCTGCCCGGAGACGCAGATCGCAGCCGCGGCGATCGCTGGCGCGGTATTGCGCCCCTGCGGCTCCAGCAGATGCATGCCAGGCTCGATGCCCACGCCTCGCAGTTGCTCAGCGACCAGAAAACGATGATCGACATGCGAGACCAGTACTGGGCCGGTTGCGTCGGATAGGCCCGCGAGGCGCAGCGCTGTGTCCTGCAGCATCGTGCGCGTGCCTGTAAGCGGCAGGAACTGTTTGGGCAGCACAGTGCGCGACAGCGGCCACAGCCGGGTACCAGAGCCACCACACAGGATTACCGGATGAATGCGCATGCGAAATCGACTAAAATGCCTTGTTTTCTATGCAAAATCGGTCGACGTTGCGTAGGCGAGTATATAGGGAATGACGACAAAGGTTGCACTGATCACCGGCATCACCGGTCAGGATTGGTGCTGCATTAGCGCGACATGACCGATTTGCTGTCCTCAGCCAAAAATCGCAGCCGTGGAAACGCCGATGGCGACTAACGGATCACCGACGCACGTCATCGAAGCCGGGCGATCTGTAAATCATTATTGGCGCGATCTTTGGCAGTACCGCGAACTGCTCTATTTCCTCGGTCGACGCGACATTTCCGTTCGGTACAAGCAGACCATTTTCGGGATCGCTTGGGCTGTAATACGCCCGCTCGCGATGATGATGGTTTTCACCCTCGTTTTCGGGCGTATAGCGAATCTACCGTCGGACGGAGTGCCCTATAGCTTGCTCGTTTTTACGGGCATGTTGCCTTGGTTCTTCTTCGCGGGCGCGCTTTCCGATAGCAGTAATAGTTTGGTGCTCAACGCCAACCTTTTAACCAAAGTCTATTTTCCTCGCCTTCTCGTGCCCCTGAGCGCGATCGGCGTGGCGCTTATAGATTTTCTGATCGGATTAGTACTGCTTATCTTTTTGATGATGTGGCTCGATTATCCACCTACGTATCGCATAGTGGCGCTGCCCGCCTTCATAGTTCTTTCCTTCGCTACAGCCTTGGGCTTGGGGCTGTGGTTTTCTTCGCTGAACGTCAAATATCGCGACTTTCAAATTGTCGTTCCTTTTTTGATCCAGTTCGGCCTTTACGCCTCACCGGTTGGATTTAGCAGTCGTATCATCCCGGAGCACTGGCGGTTTGTATTTTCAATGAATCCCATGGTCGGGGTGATCGAGGGATTCCGTTGGGCGCTGCTGGGTGATAATTTTTCTCTGCAGTACGACTCCATATTGATCTCGATAGCCGTCACATTCGCGATTCTGATCTCCGGGCTATGGTTTTTCCGCCGCACTGAGCGCGCCTTCGCCGACGTGGTGTAAACATGGCGCGCGCCGTTTCAGCCTGTGGAGTTTCGAAGCGTTACACGCTTCATCATCTGACGAGGCCGCGATATGGATCGTTGCGCGAAACACTATCTGAAGGTTTCCAAACGCTAGTAAAGCGAGCTCTCGGTCGCACATCCGCCCCTCCATCTAAGGAAGAGTTCTGGGCATTACGAAACATCGAATTTAATCTCGAGCAAGGAGAGCGCTTAGGCGTTATCGGTCGCAATGGAGCAGGCAAATCTACATTGCTCAAACTTCTCAGCAGAATTACGGACCCTACTGAAGGGCGAATAGAAATACGCGGTCGCGTGTCAAGCCTGCTCGAGGTCGGCACCGGATTTCATCCGGAGCTTACCGGCCGAGAAAATATTTTTCTGAACGGTACGATTCTCGGCATGAGCTCGCGCGATATCCGGCGCAAGTTCGACGAGATCGTGGATTTTGCAGAGGTCGAACGTTTCCTCGATACGCCCGTCAAGCGCTACTCATCCGGGATGTACGTACGGCTTGCATTTTCCGTGGCCGCACATCTTGAGCCAGACATCTTGATTGTGGATGAAGTGCTAGCCGTGGGTGACGCAGAGTTCCAACGCAAATGTCTCGGTAGGATGGAGCAGCTGAGCGAATCCGGGCGAACCGTGATCTTCGTGACGCACAATATGGATGCTTTGGTCTCGCTATGTAGCCGAGGTATAGTGCTCAATCGAGGTTCACTTTCCTACGAGGGGACAGCCAAGGAGGCACGCGACAAGTATCTAAAGGCAGTATCCGATCTCGACTATTCGGTCAGTACAAATTCACTGCGTAGCGGTAGCGGTGGCATCTTGATCCGCGAAGTTTGGCTTGAAGACGAGCGGCAAAACAGAGTCAGGACAGTAACTCGCGGGACCACAGTTAGTTTTTGTCTCGACGCCGATGTGAGCGCTGATTTCCTCGGCAGATCGGACGTGGAAGTCGCGTTCAGTATCAACACTATAGAAGGCCACCGACTCTTTACCGTTATTTCCTCCTGGACGAACGACGCGTTAGTCATCAGATCGTCGCGCTTGGCTGTTGCGTGCGATCTGTCAAGCATCCCTCTGGTGCCTGGCAAATATCTTGTCGATGCGACCATCATTTTTCGGGGAGACACGCTCGATTGCGTTCAGCATTGCGCGTTGTTCGAGATACTCCCAGCAACCTATGGATTCCACGCGGCTCGGCTTGCGGAACACGGTGTCCTAGATCTGGCTTGCCGGTTTCGTGAGCGACTCGAGTCCAATTGACATGAGATATGTGAAGGCCGGGAAGTGCGAATGCTAGCGATCGAGAGCCTCTTCGAACGCCCCAGTCAAAGCTATTCGCTCGACCCACGGGCAGTGGAGTGGATACTTGCAGATTCGGCAAATCCTTTGAACAGGCTGGTAAGCGTTATTCCAAAAGGAGCAAGAGTCTTAGACGTGGGAGCCGGCAACGGCGTCCTGGCGCGGCTGCTCCAACACGTGCATGGCGACGTCATTATCGACGGTGTCGAGCCGGATCCAGCAGCGGTTGAACACGCCAGGCCATGCTATCGGAATCTGTATCAGGGTTCGATCGAAGCGTTCCTTTCCGAGCTCAATGAATCGGTCAGCTATAACTTCATTGTGCTGGCCGACGTGATCGAGCACCTGCAGAATCCAGAGCGGATTTTGCGACTCCTCAGGGATAGATTTGGTCGATCCGCAAAGATTTGCATCAGTACTCCGAACGTGGCGTTCGTATCCGTTCGAGTGGCGTTGCTTAATGGCGCGTTCGACTACGTTGATTCCGGTATTCTCGAGCGTACACATCTGCGGTTCTTCACGCTGTACTCGCTGAAGCAGCTGTTTGCGGCCACGCACCTGTTTCCGCAGGAAACTATGCTACTCAAGCGAAATCCCCTCGATATGGAGATCCGGCTTCGAGATTTTAGCGTAAGCCCATTTCTCCTATCAAAGCTGCTACGGGACGAGCTTGCGAGCGTGTACCAGTTCCTGTTTGTACTTGGACCGGAAAGCTGTGACTCCGTAGTAACAGCGTACGGCGATCCTGGGCGCGCCGTTGTCTTGAGATACCTCAAATCTCGCCTAACGCATTACTTCGCGTGCGGGCGCCGGAATCAGAGATTCAGCCAGAATTAATCGTCGTGCCTCACGTCTCGATCTGCATCCCTGCCTATGAGCAGGCTTCCCTTCTCCAAAGGACGCTCGACTCCGTTTTCGAGCAGACCTACAGCGATTTCGAGGTGATCGTGACCGACGACAGTGCGTCGCCGATGGTCGAGGCATTGATGACTCGGTGGATTTCCGATCCTCGCGTTAGGTATGTCCGAAACTCGAAGCGCGTGGGGTCTCCCGAGAACTGGAACAAGGCCATCGGCCTCGCCAAAGGCAGCCTGATCAAGGTACTTCACCACGACGACTGGTTTTCAGGAAAGGATAGCTTGCAGGAGTACGTGTCACTGATTGACGATGAGCCTAAGGCGATGTTCGCTTTCTCGGGAGCTTTCAATCGTGACCTCGACGGTCGGCTGCTTTCCCAACATACCCCTATGGAGAAGCAGATTGCGGCACTCAGGAAAGACCCTCGATGCTTGTTCATTGCCAATTTCGTTGGCGCTCCTAGCGCAACAATTTTCCGCCGAAAGGAGGGTTTCCGCTTTGATCCGGAGCTCAGGTGGCTTGTCGATGTCGAGGCCTATATACGGATTCTTAGCGATGGCGGCGCATTTGCGTATACCCCCAACCCTCTCGTTAATACCACTGCATTGGCGCCGCACCAGGTGACGCGCGAGGCTGAGGCGAATCCTGCGCTCCAGTTCGTCGAGAACGCATACCTCTACAAGGCATTGGCCTTTAGGAGAGCGGAGCGGCTAGGCTACCTTTTCGTCTTTGTGAACCTGGCTCGAGGGCTTGACAGAAAACAGCTCGAACTTGTGGAGACAGACGCGAAGGTTATTGATGCCCCCTTCGAAGTAAGAATACCTATATTGCTGCACAAACTACGCTTGGCTTCCAGGCGGCTTCGTGCGGTGAGTGGAAACAAACTGGACGGCAGTAATCGCAAATGAAGCTTCATTTGGGATGTGGTCGATATTATCTGGACGGCTACACCAACATCGACTATCCGGCCGCCGAACACACCGTGCAAACCGGCGTCAAAGCCGATATGTACTGCGATGTTGTCACGCTTGAATTCGACCGTGCGTCCATTGAAGAAATACGACTTCATCATGTGTTCGAACACTTTCCTAGACCTACTGCGTTGGCATTGATTTGCCGGTGGAGGGACTGGCTAAAGGTCGGCGGAATCTTGCGGCTTGAAACTCCAGACCTGACGGGCAGCGTCTGGCTTCTGACGTCTCCCTTCCTCAGCTATAGAAAGAAGCAGCAGGTCATCAGACATCTCTTTGGCTCTCACGAAGCGCGCTGGGCGGTGCACTGGGATGGTTGGTATGCACGTCGCTTTCGTCGAACTCTTTTAAGCTTGGGTTTCGAGAAACCAGCGTTTGCCTTCACTAAGTGGGGCGTTTTACGCAACGTCGACGTGACAACACGAAAAACTGCTGCATTACTCGGTTTCCAGCAATACGCTGCGGCTGTAAAGGAACTACTCCAAGAGTGCTTGATAACGGACGCGAAGGAACCTAACCAGATAACCGGATCGGAGAATGAACTACTCAACGTTTGGATGCAGAACTGGGAAAACGTCTATACGGCTAAATAGCAAATCGGCAGCCGAGGGTACAAAGGCGTTGCCAGATGTGGTTGTAACCCAGTTGCTTGGTGGACTAGGTAACCAACTTTTTCAATATTCGCTAGGTCGCTGCCTAGCGCAGAAGAATCGCACGAGCCTGAAGCTCGATACGTCTGCCTTTGTAGACTACCCCTCGCGTGCGTACGCTTTGGAGCATTTTGCTGTCCAGGCCGATGTGCTAACGAACGAACAGCTTCGAGAAATGGGCATCGTTGGTCCGGGGAAGAATCGGTTTGACCGTGTCTTTACGCGCATCTTTGGGAAACCGCGGATCCCGGTCGTCAAGGAGCGAGCATTTGAATTCGATCCAGAAGTTCTCACCACTCGCGCGCCGTGCTATTTAAAAGGCTACTGGCAAAGCCAGAAGTACTTTCAACCCATCGAGGAGTTGATCAGAAGCGAACTTAGGGTAAAGGATCCACTAAGTGGCGAGAACCAGAAGATGGCGGGTCAGATCGCGAGTAGTGTTGCGGTTTCGTTGCATGTCCGGCGCGGCGACTATGTAACGGATGCGGTCACCAGCCGTTATCACGGTACGTGCAGCCCTCAATACTATCGAGCTGCCGAGGAGTTAATGCGGGACCGGCTTGGTCCTCTTACGCTTTACGTATTCTCGGATGATCCGGCGTGGGCGGAAGACAACCTCCGTTTTCCCTCGCAGGCTGTTTTTGCTAAACACAACGGCATGGCTCGTGACTACGAAGACTTTCGGCTGCTTACGATGTGCCAGCATCACATCATCGCCAATAGCAGCTTCAGCTGGTGGGGTGCTTGGCTTTCTCAAAATCCGAGCAAATTAGTAATCGCTCCAAAGAATTGGTTTCGCGACGCGCGACATCGCACGGACGACCTCATTCCACCAGAGTGGATCAGGATATAGGCCGTAGATTTTCCCCAGATGACAAATCCAGCGGTCAGTGTTGTTCTTCCTGTCTACAACTGCCCTCAATACGTGGATGAAGCAATTAACAGCATCTTCGCTCAGACATTTGACGACTTCGAACTCATCGTAATTGATGATGGCTCGACGGATGAAACGCCGTTGCTATTGCGCAAATACACAGACCGGCGGATGACGTTGATCCGGCAAGAAAACCGAGGCCTCGCAGCCACCCTCAATCGAGGGATTGAACTCTCGAAAGGCCGATACGTTGCACGCCAGGATCAGGACGACGCTTCATTCCCGCAGCGCTTCGCGAAACAAGTAGCGTTTCTTGATCAACATCCTGAATGCGGGATCGTTGGTACATGGGCAGAAATCTGGCGTGAGCGCGCCATGACCAAGCGTATCCATCGTCATGCGTCCGATAATTCGACGCTCAAGTTCGAGCTATTGTTCAACAATCCATTCGTGCACAGCTCGGTCATGATCCGCAAGTCGGCATTGGATCATATTGGTGGATACAGCACCGATAAGGATCGCCAGCCTCCGGAGGATTATGAGCTTTGGTCCCGAATCAGTCGCAAATTCGACGTGGCCAACATTCCCGAGGTGCTGCACCGCTACAGGGAGGTGGCGAGCAGTATGTCTCGCGATGGCCCGGCTCCGTTTCTGGACCATCTGATCAACATTTGTACCGAAAACATCGCTTGGGCTTCGGGCGAAGGGCCGGGAAATTCCGACGTCGTAAATATAGCTGCGCTCGCCCACGGAGCGCAGCACCGGATACAGGGAAAGCCAGACTTTATCATGATGCGAAGAATTTTAAGGCGGGCAGCCGAATCCGTAGTGGCGCCTGCAGATCGGATTCGCTTCGCAAGGAAAGCCGACCGATACATTCATAGCCTGCGCTTTCGGTATCTGGAATTGAGAGGATCGGCGGCGTGGCTGCGGGGATTGATGGGCATTGGCGCGCGAGCCGCGAATCTCATCCGACGGGCTATATAGCAATGAAAAAAGTCGGGCGCAGGTGTTGCGTCATAGGCGGCACCGGATTCATCGGAAGCTATGTGACCAGGTTATTGGTCGCTGCCGGCCGAGATGTCGTCGTGCTTGGGAGACGAAGACAAAACGAAGTTGCAGTTGCAGAGGGCGCCACCTATATGTGCGGGGATTATGGTGAAGGCAACGTACTGAGAAATGCGCTGAAAGATGCTACGGAGGTCATCGATCTCGCATATTCGACGGTGCCCCAAACGAGTTTTTCGGATCCGGTATTCGATATTATTTCGAACCTTCCGCCGAGTGTCGGTTTATTGCAGGAGGCTGTTGCGAGCGGCGTTCGGAAAATCGTGCTCGTATCATCTGGCGGGACAGTTTACGGACCCGCCCGCTCGCTTCCGATCTCCGAGGACCATCCGACTCAACCAATTTCCCCGTACGGAATCACGAAGCTCACAATCGAGAAGTATGGATGGATGTTCAACCGGATTTTCGATCTACCCGTGGTGGTTGTCCGTCCAAGCAACGCGTACGGTGAAGGGCAGCGTCCGCTGGCCGGCCAGGGGTTCATTTCGACGGCCGTGCATCTCATTGCGCACGGAGGCGAGGTTGAAATCTACGGGTCCGGGGATACCGTGCGGGACTACATTCACGTAAGCGATCTTGCGAGCGCAGTTCTCGCCGCGCTTGATTATGGAAGCGCCGGTCAAGCCTACAACGTAGGAACCGGCCTGGGGTGCACGAATCTGGAAGTGTTAAGAGCGATTGAACCATTGGCGCTACGCGCGGGATTCACCGTGAGAACAAAGCACTCCCTACAGCGAACGTACGACGTGCCTGCAAATGTGCTTGATAGCAGCAAGCTGCGCGAGCTGTCCGGCTGGCGCCCTGCTGTTGAATTTAGAGACGGCATTGCCCGCCTCTGGGACGCCACCATCGCCGGCTCTAATCACTAGACAGAAATCCGCGATCGGCTTGCGAATACTTCTCGCCTGCGAGTTCTACTTTCCTTCCGTGGGTGGCGTGCAGGAGGTAATGCGCCAACTGGCCGAAAGGTTTGTAGCACGCGGGCACGAGGTCACGGTCGTTACGAGCTTTCTCGCGTCACGTCAGGCGCGGACATTGAACGGCGTCCGCATTGTTGAGTTCAGGATTTCTGGGAATTTCGTCTCCGGCTTGTCGGGTGACGTAGAACATTATCAGCGTTACATGCTGGAAACGGATTTCGACGTCTTGATGGTCAAGGCTGCGCAGCAGTGGACTTTCGATGCGTTGATCCCGGTGGTGGACCGAATAGTGAGGCCTAAAGTTTTCATTCCCTGCGGGTTCTCCGCGCTCTACGAGCCTGCGTATGCGGACTATTTCCGTCGCATGCCGGAATGGTTAAGGCGTTTCGACCGTCTTATCTTTTACGCGTCAAATTATCGCGACATCAATTTCGCTCGTGAACATGGACTCACCGGATTGACCGTTATACCGAATGGAGCCAGTGAGCGTGAATTTAACGTCGTGCCCGACCAGGGGTTTCGAGCTCGGCACCGCATTCCCGAGGATGCGTTCGTAATGCTGACTGTTGGAAGCGTCACCGGAATGAAGGGTCATCTCGAACTCGCTAGCGCGTTCGAGCGATGCGATTTTGGCGACCGTCAAGCAGTGCTTATCCTTAATGGAACCGTTCCGGTTCATAGTAGAGAACGCTGGGGGCCACTAATTCGGCGGCGTCGCCAGCAGGGCTTACTCCGTACCGTCAAGGCGGTAATGAGACAACTCTTGCTAATGTTGCGGCTCCGCGGGGTACTGCGGACGCTTGGCTACAGAATTTCTCCCGCTGACGATGTACGCGATTCTGTCGCGAAAATAAATTCATCAAACTCTAATCGAAGGGCAGTCTTGGTAGATCTTCCGAGAAGCGAGTTACTGCAGGCATACCTGAACAGTGACTTGTTTGTATTTGCATCAAGCATCGAATATTCGCCGCTCGTGCTTTATGAGGCTGCTGCGGCCGGCCTGCCGTTTCTTTCTGGATCCGTCGGCAACGCTGCCGAGATAGCGCAATGGACGGGCGGTGGAATCGTGATCGACGCTCCACAGGATTCGCGCGGGTATACGCATGTGGACCCCAATATTCTGGCCAAGGAAATAGCCAATCTGGCGGCACACCCTGCGGAGCTCGCTAGGTTACGCGCGCGGGGCAGGTCCAGTTGGGAACAACGATTTACTTGGGATAGAATCGCCGCGCTTTATGAAAATGTGTTCGAAAGCTGCATAAGCGAGGTGCGAATTTGAAGCTTGTACGCCGGCTTGCCAGGCGTTTCCGTCCTATCCTGCCGGCCAGTCACGACGATCCGGCGCGCAACCGCGGATGCACTGAGCCGGAGGTCGACAACTGGCAGCTTTCTCAGTTCATTCTCCAGAAGATCGTTCCTGTCGTCGGCATTCATCCTTTTCCGTTGCACGAATTGATGCTCATGGTGGCGACCGTATGCTCGTTTCGGCCTCCGCAAATTTTCGAATGGGGCACTCATGTCGGCAAATCGGCCCGTATCTTTCATGAGTGCATCACGCACTTCCGTATCTTGGCTGAGATCCACTCGATTGATCTGCCCGACGACGTTTCTCATGTGGAGCATCCGGAAGGCGCACGCGGTGAATACGTGTTGGGACTTGAAAACGTCCATCTGCATCAAGGCGACGGATTGGAAGCTTCGCTTTCTTTATGGAAGGAGCTAGGGGCCAGGTCTGGAGTATTGTTTTTCGTAGATGGCGACCATGAATATTCGTCGGTTCATCGGGAGCTCTCGGGCATCCTGCGCGAAGTGCCGGGCGCAATAGTGCTGGCCCACGATACGTTCTATCAATCGGCATCGTCCGGTTACAACATCGGACCACATCGCGCCATCTCTGATGTATTGAGCAAGCACTCGGGATATCGCCGGTTCGAGTCGGGGCTAGGGCTCCCTGGCATGACGCTCCTTTACCGTCTTTGAGCGATCTAACTCGCCCGCATGGCGGGAACAATTCGCCACGGGTCAGCGTGCTGCTCCCCGTCCATAACGGCGGCTCCGCCCTGCGTTTCGCCGTATGCTCTTTGCTGCAGCAGACTCTCGCCGATTGGGAACTCCTTCTCGTGAATGATGGCTCGACAGATGGATGTCCGGAGCAGGTCGCGTGGCTGGCCGATCGCCGCATTCGCGTCCTCGGCGGTAAGGATCGGCGCGGTCTCGCACAGCGATTGAATGAAGGAATCGCCGCCGCGCGCGGCGTATACATCGCGCGCATGGATCACGACGATCTCGCATTCCCCAGGAGGTTGGAAGCGCAGGCAGCGTTTCTGGCCTCCCGCCCGGATGTCGATCTGCTGGGTTGCAGGGCCATTGCCTTTATGGATAACGGCTCGCTCGTAGGCATGCTTCCATTCCGCTCGACTCATGAGGAGATCTGCGCCTGGCCATGGCGCGGCTTTGATCTCCCGCATCCAACTTGGATGGCACGTGCGGAATGGTTCAGGAAATTTCGCTATCGGATTCCGGAAGTCACACGCGCCGAGGATCAGGATTTGCTGTTGCGCGCCTACTCCAGCAGTCGTTTCGCCTGTCATCCGGAGCCTCTACTCGCATACAGGGTGGCATCGGTTTCTTTGCCCAAAGTATTCAAGGCGAGAGCGAGCCTGGCGGGTGCGCTAATACGCGAGCATGCGCGCGCTGGGCGATACCGTTACGCAGCCTTAGGCGCCGTCATTTCAGCGATCAGGCCAATCTCTGATGTCGTGCGAGCACTGGCATCGCTTCCCTTGCTCACTCACCGCAACATTTTGCCCGTGATCGAACCAAGCGTGCGCTCCGGATGGCAGGAGCTGTGGTCGCAGACGGAAATATGCGTGCAGCGCGTATTTGGGAATCTGCCTTATCTGGAGTCGCAGTCGGTTGATTGACAATCAAGGCCGTCGATCGAAGAAACGCGTTTGCATTGTTAGCACGACGCCCTTCATCGTCACCTCGTTTCTACGACCACACATCGTAGAGCTCGCCGCCGCCTACGAGGTGACCGTCGCCATAAATATGCAGGACGGCTATCCGTTGCAACTTACGTCCACCCGTGCTGTGCACGTGGTGGATTTGCCCATCGAGCGGAGAATTTCGATTTTCTGGGATGTCCGGGCGTTGCTGCAGTTGTGGAGACTGCTTGCAAAGGGACGGTTTGATGCTGTGCATTCCTTCGCGCCCAAAGCAGGCCTGCTGGCCATGGTTGCGGGATACATCGCTCGCGTGCCGTTGCGGATCCACACCTTCCAAGGAGAGGTATGGGCTGCGAGGACGGGCCTGCAAAGGTGGCTGTTACGCGGAATCGATGCTTTTATTGCCCGACTGGCAACCAACATCATCGTCGTAGGCCGAGGCGAACAGGCGTTTCTCGAGCGAGAGGGTATCGTACGCCCAGGTAAGTCCGTCGTGCTGGGGGACGGCTCAATTTGCGGAGTCGATACCGCGAGATTCAAACCTGATCGAAGTGCGCGAGTCCGCGTACGCGCTCAACTTTCCGTCCCGCAGGATGCTTTCGTTGTGCTTTTTCTCGGTCGGCTTACACGTGACAAGGGCGTGCTGGATCTGGTACGCGCGTTTCGCGATACGTCGAAACATCTGCCGCAGCCACATCTCCTGCTAGTAGGACGCGACGAAGATGGCTTGGAAGCGGAAGTCCGCACCCTCACCGACTCGTGTACTGATCGACTGCATTTACTTGGCTATACTGAAACGCCGGAGCGTTACCTGGCGGCGGCCGACGTTGTATGCCTGCCGAGTTATCGTGAGGGTTTTGCAACGGTCATTCTTGAAGCCGCGGCGTGTGAACTGCCGGTAATAGCCTCGCGGCTCTACGGAACGCAGGAAGCCATTATCGATGGACAGACCGGGCTGTTTCATTCGCCTGGCGACGTATCCGAAATTGAGCGGTTGTTATTGCTCTGCGCTCGTGACCCGAAATCAAGTGAGGCGATGGGGCGTCACGGGCGCACAAGGGTTACGACGTACTTCTCACAAGGACGGCTGGTAGACGAAATGCGTCGCTTTTACGAGCATTTAATGGGCTCATCAGCCACGTAGCGGTCGTCGAAGGCGACGATTTCCGAAGCGGGAGGAAGCTGGGCGGTGGATCACGGGATTTTGGCGAAGCGGTACCAGTTCGTGACGCTGCCGACGATCGGCACGATGACGAAAAACAGGCCGGCCAGGTCATCTTCGACTTCGGTCACGAGGTAATCGCCAGCTCTGTGCAGGGTGAGCTTCGCCTTTTCGCGTGCGAGCATTACATCCGCGCGCGTCCAGTGCGTGTTGCGCAGAATGAGCCGGCCGGCGTCGCAGGCGAGCTCGCCTTCCGCCGCGCTGAAGATGCGCGTCATCATCTTGTCTGTTCCGCTCCACACCGTGACTTCTAGCGCGTCGTCGCGGGGCAGCGAGAAGTCGACCCGCGTGGCTTTTTCCCAGTCGGTGTTGAAGCCGAAGAGCTCGCGGGTCAGGGAAGGCTTCACGTTATCGCGGGAGTCGGCCTTGTCGGTATAGCCGCCCTCGAACAGCTTGCAATCGGCGGCAGCCGACGGGCGAAGAGGTTCCCAGGCCGCCGGATACGGATTGACCGCCGCGCAGCCGGCGAGGCAGAGGGCGGCCGCGAAGGCGGCGAATCTATGCGTAGCCATAGTAGGACTTGAGCCACGCAGCGAATTTTGCATACGGCGCGGGCTGGCCGAGGACCCGGAGCGTGCCTTCGACCATGATCGCATGCGCGAACAGCAGCCGGTGACGAGCAGCTTCATTTTTCGTCGGCTTTGCGCAGCTCGATCAGCTTGGCGTACTTGAGGTAGCTGTTCATGCAGCCGATCGAGATGTGCATGAGGCCCGGCATGCCGTCGAGAAAGCCGAGGCGGAAGACGTAGAACTTGAAGAAGCGCACCACCGGCGACATCAGGATGTGGAAGAAGCCGGCGCTGCGCCCGAGCTCGTACGCCTGGCGCGCCGCGAGCGTGGTGTAGCGGTTCTGCCGCTCCAGGTACGCCGTGAGGTCGTCCGCGGAGTCGTGCAGCAGGTCGCCCTGCAGCGTGCCGGGGGTCACGGCGTACAGCACTTTTTCGTGGACCAGGTCGTCGCTCCAGCGCGCGTTCATGCGGTTGAAGAGGCGCGGGCTCCAGTCGGGGTAGCCCTCGCCGTGCGACAGCCACCGCCCGAGAAAGCGGTTGCGGCGCGGCATGCGGTACACCGGCGACACCGGTGCTGCGAGCGCGGCCTGGATGCTCGCGGCGAGCTGCGGCGAGACCGTCTCGTCGGCGTCGAGGCACAGCACCCAGTCGTGCTGCGCCTGGTCGACCGCGTACTGCTTCTGCTGGCCGAAGCCGAGCCATTCCTTCTGCACGAGGCGCGCGCCGTAGCGCCTCGCGATTTCCGCGGTGCCGTCGCTGCTTCCGGAATCGACGACCACGATCTCGTCGGCGAAGGCGAGGCTCTCGAGGCAGGGCGCGAGGACCGCCGCGGCGTTGCGAGTGATCAGGACGGCCGAGAGCGGGGCTCGTGGCGCGGCGTTCAAAGGTTATCCCGTAGAATCGGCGGGCCCTATTCTAAACAACAATGACGCGCATTCTCTTCGTAAAAACATCGTCTCTGGGCGACGTGGTGCAGAACTGCCCGGCGGTGAGCGACGCGGCGCGAATGCTGCCGGGCGCGCAGATCGACTGGGTGGTCGAAGAGCCGTTCGCCGGCATCGCGGCGATGCACGCCTCGGTGCGCCAGGTCATTCCCGTGGCGTTGCGCCGCTGGCGCAGGGCGCTGTGGAGCCCGGCGGTGTGGGGCGAGTTGCGCGCGTTCCGGCGGGCGCTCACGGCCGAGCGCTACGACGCGGTGATCGACTCGCAGGCGCTCCTGAAGAGCGCGGCGATATGTTTCTGGGCCGCGGGCACCAGGCACGGCATGGATGCGGCGAGCGCGCGCGAGCCGCTCGCCGCGCGATTCTATGACGTGCTGCACACGGTGTCGTGGCGCCTGCATGCCGTGGAAAGAAACCGCCGGCTTACCGCCGAAGCGCTCGGTTTTGCTTTAGATGAAGACGTGCGCTATGGCCTGCGCGCCGAAGGCGCTTCGCCGCTCGAGCAGGACTCGAGCTATGCGGTGTTCCTCACCATGACCAGCCGCAAGGACAAGCTCTGGCCCGAGTCGCGCTGGATCGAGACCGGGCGGGCGCTCGACATGCCCGTCGTGCTGCCTTGGGGGAACAACGCCGAGCGCAGCCGCGCCGAGCGCATCCGCGCCGCGGTTCCCCAAGCCATCGTGCCGCGGCGCATGGCGCTCGAGGAGCTCGCTCGGCTCTTCGTCCACGCGCGCGGCGTGATCGGCCTCGACACCGGCCTCACGCACCTCGCGGCGGCTCTGGGAGTGGCGACGGTCGGCATCTACTGCGGCTCAGATCCGGCGCTCAACGGGCTGTACGGCGCGCCGCAGGCGAAAAACGTCGGCGCGCCGGGGCGGGCTCCCGAAGCCTCCGAAGTGCTCAAGCAGTGCGCATGAGGAAGCTCTACACCGCGCTCCTGCGCCTTGCGCTGCCGCTCATCCTGCTGCGGCTCTGGTGGCGCGGGCGGCGCGAGCCCGGCTACCGCGAAGGCGTCCCGGAACGCCTGGGTCATTACGGCCTCGACGCGCCGCCGAAGCTCCTCTGGGTCCACGCCGTGTCCGTAGGCGAAGCGCGTGCGGCGGCTCCGCTGGTGCGCGCGCTCGCGCAGGCGTTGCCGGACCACCGCGTGCTCGTCACCTGCACGACGGCGGCCGGGCGCGAGACGGTGAAGCAGGTGTATGGGGAAACGGTCCTCGCCGCCTACCTGCCGTTCGACTTCCCGGAGCCAGTACAGCGCTTTCTCGAGCACTTCCGCCCGCGCCTCGGCGTGCTGATGGAAACCGAGGTCTGGCCGAACCTGCTCGCCGGCTGCGCGCAGAACGGCGTGCCGGTGCTGCTCGCCAACGCCCGCATGTCGGAAAAATCGGCGCGCGGCTATGCGCTCTGGAGCGCGCTCACGCGGCCGGCGTTTGCCGTCCTGGCCGCGGTGTGCGCGCAAAGCGCCGCCGACGCGGAGCGCCTGCGCGCGCTCGGCGCGCGCGACGTCGAAGTGACCGGCAACCTCAAGTTCGACGTCCACCCCGACGCCGCGCAGGTCGCCGCCGGCCGCGCCTGGCGCGCCGCGCTTGGACGCCCGATTCTGCTGCTCGCGAGCACGCGGGAAGGCGAGGAAAAGCTGCTCCTGGATGCGCTGCCGGCGTGGGACGGCAAGCTCCTGGTCGTCGTCGTCCCGCGCCATCCGCAGCGCTTCGAGGAGGTCGCACAGCGGGTGCAATCGCGCCGGACCCGCACTGAAATGCCGGGTCACGGCGACAAGTTCCATCTGGGAGACACGATGGGCGAGATGCCGTTCTACTTCGGCGCCTGCGATGTCGCGGTGATCGGCGGCTCCTTCATGCCGCTCGGCGGGCAGAACCTCATCGAGGCGCTTGCCGTCGGCGCGCCGGTCGTGGCCGGCCCGAGCATGTTCAACTTCGCGGACGCGACGCGCCTCGCCGTGGAGGCCGGCGCGGCCCTCCAGGCTTCAGATGGCGGCTCGGCGATCCGCACTGCGCTCGGGCTGATTGCGGACCAGTCTCGACGCCGGCGGATGGGCGAGGCAGGAAAGAAGCTCTGCGAGGCGCACCGCGGCGCGACCGAGAAACACTTAAAACGTGGTCTGTCCCTGATTAAAAGCTGAGGGCGCGGTTGACTTCTTCGAGGTCTTGGTCGCGCAGGCTGCCGGCGGCGGCCTTGAGGCGCAGCTGGTTGAGGATCGCGTTGTAGCGCGCCGTGGAGAGGTCGCGCCGGGTGGAGAAGAGCTGCTGCTGGGCATTGAGGACGTCGATGTTGATGCGCACGCCCACCTCGTAGCCGAGCTTGTTGGAGTCGAGCGCGCTTTGCGAGGAGACGAGCGCCTGCTCGAGCGCGCCGACCTGGGCGATGCCGTTGATGACCGAGAGGTAGGTCTGCTGCGCGGTGAGCGCCGCCTGGCGGCGCGCGTTCTCCAGGTCGTCTTTCGCCTTCAAGTGCAACGCGGCCGCTTCGCGCTCGCGCGAGCTGATCGCGCCGCCCTGGTAGAGCGGCAGGGCGAACTGCAAGCCGATCTGCGTGGTCGTGACATCCGAGCCCACCGGGCTGGTGACAGTGGCGCTCTGCCCGGTCTTGCCGTAGGTGGCGATGAAATCCAGCGTCGGCAGGTGAGCGGCGAAGCTGCGCTTCGCTTCGAGCCTGGCGACCTCGGTGGTCGCTTCCTGCAACGCGACCGGATAGCTCTGCTTCTGGGCGAGATCGACCCAGTCCTGCATGTTGTTCGGGTTGGGCGGCGCGAGGCGCACGTCTGCACGCAGCGGCGCCAGCTCCGCGTATTCCTTGCCGTTGAGCGCCTGCAGCGCGCGGCGCTTGTTCTCGAGGTCGTTCTGCGCCGCGATCTCCTGCGCCACGATGAGGTCGAAGCGCGCCTGCGCCTCGTGCGTGTCGGTGATGGTCGCGGTGCCGACCTCGAAATTGCGCTTGGCCTGGGCGAGCTGCTCGGAAATCGCCGCTTTCTGCGCGCGCGCGAGCCCCAGCGTGTCCTGCG
>WNGC01001013.1_pt1 | contig 16908 bp, 14 predicted proteins | sample 5400051 | NCBI WGS metagenome assembly WNGC01 (sample SAMN13153368, study PRJNA577476) | soil metagenome | isolation source: 20 cm soil or saprolite under grassland replicate 2 | place: USA:California | collected 2016-06-15
CCCACGGACCGGGCATACGGGAGATTTCGGATGCGGTTGACCGACCTGCTGGCCCTTTCGCGCACAGCCTGCTCGTTGTTGGGATCGTCCGACCTCGAGATCTCCGGGCTGGCGTACAACTCGAAGAGCGTCGAGCCCGGGAACCTGTTTGTCGCGATCCGCGGGTTCGTCCACGACGGCCACCGATACGCCGAAGAGGCGGTCCGGCGGGGCGCCGTGGCGGTGCTGGTCGACCATCCGCTCCCCGATCTCGCGGTCACCCAGGTCGTCGTCTCCGATACCCGCCCGGCGCTGGCCGGGCTCGCCGCGGGGTTCTACGGCGATCCGTCACGGCATCTGTGGGTGTGCGGCGTGACCGGCACCAAAGGGAAGACGACGACGACCTATCTCATCGACGCGCTCCTGAGCGCGGCGGGGGATCGGACCGCCGTGATCGGCACGCTCGGAGTGGTCGCGCGGGGGGTGCCCGTGGAGTTCCACACCACGACCTCGACGACGCCCGAGGCGCCGGAACTGCAGCGCCTGCTGCGCGACCTCCGCCGCGGCGGAGTGGACCATGTGGTCATGGAGGTGACGTCGCACGCGCTGGACCTGGCCCGCGTGGCCTCGTGCCGGTTTCGGGTCGCGGTCTTCACCAACCTGACGCAGGACCACCTGGACTTCCACGGCGACCTGGATCGGTACCGCGACAGCAAGAGCCGGCTGTTCGCCGCGGTCGAGCCGGACGGCGTGAGCATCGTCAATGCCGACGATCCAAGCGGCGCGGCGATGGCCGCGCAGAGCCGCGCCCGGGTGATCACGTACGGCATCGACGCGGCCGCGGACGTTCGCGCGACGGACCTCTCGCTCAGCGGCAGCGGGTCGCAGTTCACCGTCGTTTGGCCCGAAGGGCGGCGGCGGATCGCGCTGCGGCTCCCCGGCCGGTTCAACGTCGCGAACGCGCTCGCGGCGTTCGCCGCCGGCCTGGCGCGCGGGACGGATCCGGCCGTGATCGGTCCGGCGCTCGAGTCGGTGGCGGGCGTTCCCGGGCGGTGCGAGGTCGTGGACGAGGGACAGCCGTTCACCGTGCTTGTGGACTACGCCCACTCCCCGGACAGCCTCGAGAAGATCCTGCACCTGGCGGCGCAGGTGTCCACGGGGCGCCGCATCGTCGTCTTCGGCTGCGGCGGCGACCGGGACCGAACCAAGCGTCCGATCATGGGGCGCATCGCGACCCGGCTCGCCGATTACGCGGTCTTCACCTCCGATAACCCGCGCAGCGAAGATCCGGCGGCGATCATCCGGGACATCGAACAGGGCGCCGGCGGCGCGGACAACCGGGAGAGCATCCCGGACCGGCGGGCCGCCATCGCGCGCGGGATCGCGCTGGCCCGGCCGGGCGATATCGTGGTGATCGCCGGCAAGGGGCACGAGACCTACCAGATCATCGGAGACCAGGTCGGTCCGTTCGATGACCGCGAGGTGGCCCGCGAGGCCCTGCGCGCCCGGGCCTCCGGCGCGGCTCGGAACGGGCGGGGCGGAAGGGACGCTCGATGAGCGCCTCGACGGGCCCCTCGATGAGCGGCGCGGGCGGCGGGGAAGCGCCCCTGCTGTCGGCGGGAGAAGCCGCCCGGCTCATGGGCGGCACCCTGGCCGGCGGCGATGCCCGCTCCCCGCTGCGCGGGGCTGCCGTCGACACCCGGGCGCTCGCCCCCGGGATGCTGTTCGTGGCGCTTGCGGGAACCCGGACCGATGGGCACGCGTTTGTCGCGGAGGCCTTTCGCTGCGGCGCCGGCGCGGCGCTGGTCGCCCGGCTTCCCACGGACGCGCCCTCCGGTGCGGCGTTCATCCGGGTCCCGGACACCCTGCGGGCGTTCCACCGCCTCGCCAGGGCGCTGCGCGACCGGGGGCGCCTCGTGGTCGTGGGGATCACGGGCAGCGTGGGCAAGACGTCCACCAAGGAGATGGCCGCCGCCGTGGCGGCCCGGGCGTTCCGCACGGCGCGGTCCCCGGAGAACTGGAACACCGAGGTCGGGATCCCGCTCGTGCTCGCCAACCTGCCCCAGGACCGCGAGGTCGCGGTGCTGGAACTGGCGATGCGGGGGCCGGGGCAGATCCGCGAGCTCGTCGAGATCTGCGCGCCCACCATCGGCGTGGTGACGAACGTCGGGGAGTCCCACATGGATTTCTTCCCCAGCCGGGAAGCGCTCGCGGCCGCGAAGGGCGAGCTGATCGAAGGGCTCCCCGCAGACGGCGTCGCGGTCCTGAACGCCGACGATCCCCTGGTGGCGGGCCTCGGGCGCCGCACCCGGGCTCGGGTGCTGTCCTTCGGGGAAGCGGGAGGCGACGTGCGGGCCGAGGAGGTCCGCCTCCTGCCGCAGCGCGGCAGCACGTTCCGCCTGCGGACCCCCGCGGGCGCCGCGGAGGTGACGCTCCGGGTCCCCGGCCGGCACTCCGTGTCCAACGCGCTGGCCGCCGCGGCGGTCGGCGTGGCGCTGGGGATGGCGCCGGAGGCGATCGCGGGCGGCCTGGGTGATGCGGTGTCCCTGCCGATGCGGTTGGAGGTGGTGCGCGTCGGGCCGGTCACGCTCCTCAGCGATGTGTACAACAGCAGCCCGCAGTCCGTGAGCGTCGCGCTCGCCGCGCTCGACGAGATCGCCGGCTCCCCGCGGATCGCGGTGCTCGGCGACATGAAGGAGCTCGGCTCCGGCGCCCCGGAGGCCCACCGGCGCGTCGGCCGTGAAGCCGCCGGACGGCGGATCGATCTTCTGGTCGCATTTGGCCCCCTGGCCGCTGATCTCGCGGCCGCGGCGCGGGAGGCCGGCGGCCCGCGCGTCGTGCACTCCACCGATCTCGACGAGGTGGTCGCGCTGCTGCGGCGGGAACTGGTCCCCGGCGCTGTGGCGCTGATCAAGGGCTCCAGGGCGATGGCGATGGAGCGGATCACGGCCGCCCTCTCGGAGGCGGCGCCCGCACCGATCCCGGGACCCGGAGGCGGCGCGTGATACCGTATCTTGCCGCCGGGGGACTGGCGGTGGCGCTGACCCTGGCCGCGGGCGGGCCGGTCATTGGATGGCTGCGCCGCGGCGGCGCCGTGCAGTCGATCCGGCAGGAGGCGCCGGCGCGCCACGGTCAAAAGGCGGGGACGCCGACGATGGGCGGTCTCTTGATGATCGGGGCGGTCGTCGTCGCCGCGCTGGCGGTCGAGTTGTGGAAGGAGGGCGCTCCTCCCGACCTCCTGATCGCGCTGGCGGGCACCGCCCTGTTTGCCGTGATCGGCGGTGTGGACGACGCGCTCGCGATCGCCCGCCGCCGGAACCTGGGGCTCCGAGCCCGGGAGAAACTGCTGCTGCAGATCCCCGCCGCGCTGCTGCTGGGCGCCTATGTGGTCCGGGTCCTCCATGCGGACACCGGCCTGGCCATCCCGGGCACGTCCCTGTCGGTGGACCTCGGCTGGGCGTACCCGGTGTTCTGCGCGGCGCTGATCGTCGGGATGGTCAACGCGGTGAACCTGACCGACGGGCTCGACGGCCTGGCCGCGGGGAGCACGGCGATCGCCGCCGTGGCCCTCGGGATCCTTGCCGCGCAGGCGGGCGCCGCGCCGATCGGCGTCCTGTGCGCCGCGGTGGCGGGGGGCGCGCTCGGCTTCCTCTGGTTCAACGCGTATCCGGCCGGCGTGTTCATGGGCGACGTCGGGTCGCAGGCCCTCGGGGCGGCGCTGGCGCTGATCGGCATTCTGGCCAAGCTGGAGCTGCTCGTTCTCATCGTGGGCGGGGTGTTCGTCGCGGAGGCGCTGTCGGTGATCGTGCAGGTCGCCTGCTTCAAGGCGACCGGCCGCCGCCTGTTCCGCATGAGCCCCTTCCATCATCACTTCGAGCTGGGCGGCTGGACGGAGACGCAGACCGTCGTGCGATTCTGGGTGTGCGGAGCGCTGCTGGCGGCGCTCGGCGTGGGGCTCGGACCATGACGCGCGACGTGATGGAGCGGCTGCGCGGGAAGCGCGTGCACGTGGTGGGGCTCTCCGGCACCGAAGGGACCGCCGTCGTCCAGTTCCTGCTGGACCGCGGGGTGATCTCGATCACCGCGCACGACCTGCAGTCCCGGGAGACGTTCCCCGCGGCGTTCCGCCGCTACCACGCCTGGATGGACCCGGCCGCCCAGGAGGCGGCGATCGACCGGCTGCTGACGGCGCCGATCCAGGTGCGCTTTCGCGACCGCTACCTCGAAGGGCTCGACCAGGCGGAGGTCATCTACGCCGGCCAGGCGTGGTTCCGGCATCCGGAGAACCAGCCGGTGGCGCGCGCGCGCGACAACGGCGTCCCCCTCAGCAGCATGACCGAGTTGTTCTTTGAGACCGTCTCGTGTCCCATCCTGGGGGTCACGGGCACGAACGGGAAGTTCACCGTGGTGCATCTCGCGGCGCAGATGCTCGCCGAGAGCGGTCGCAAGACCTTCGTCAGCGGCAACGACCGGACGCACGTCCCGATTCTCTACCGTCTGGACGAGGTGACGCCGGACGCGATCCTGGTGCTGGAGATCAGCAACCGCCAATTGATGGGGCTGCGGTACAGCCCGCAGATCGCGGTGATCACCAACCTCGCCCAGCACCACCTGGACGATCACGGGTCCTTCGACGCCTACGTGCGGGTCAAGGCGGGCATCCTGACCCACCAGCAGGCGGGGGACCGGGCGATCCTGAACGCCGACGATCCCGCGACGTGGGCGCTCGCGGCGGCGGCGCGCGGCACGGTCCTGCCCTTCAGCCGGCTGCGGACGGTCGACGAGGGTGCCTGCGTCGTGGACGGCCAGATCGCCGTCCGCGTCGGGGGACGGGAGGAGCGGGTGTGCCCGGTGGGCGACCTCCAGGTGCCCGGCGCCCACGCGCTGGAAAACGCGCTCGCGGCGACACTCGCGGCGCGCACCGCCGGCGCCGATGCCGCGGCGATGGGCCGGGCGCTGCGGGCGTTCCGAGGACTGCCGTACCGGATGCGGCTGGCCGCCATGGTCGGCGGCGTCCGGTTCTACGAGGACTCGCTCGCCACCAATCCTACCGCGGCGGCCGCGGCGATCCGCGCGTTCGATCAACCGCTGGTGCTCATCGCGGGCGGTCAGCGGCGCGGGGGGACGGCGGACGACTTCCGGCCCATGGCGGCGGCCCTCGCGGACCGGCCCGTCCGCGCCGTGCTGCTGATCGGCGCGATGGCCCCCCAGATCGAAAAGGCCCTCGTGGCCGCCCGGGTGGCGCCGGTGATCCGGTGCGGGACCCTGGAGGCGGCGGTCCGGACCGCGCACGAGGTCGCGCGGTCCGGGGATGTGGTGACGCTGTCCCCGGGGTGCGAAAGCTTCGATCAGTTCAAGGACTACCGGGAGCGGGGGGACCGCTATCTGGAACTGGTCTCCGCGCTGGCCCGCGGGCCGCGCGCCGGGACCGGAGGCGTCCGGTGGAACTGATCCACCGCCGCGGCCCGGCCTGGGGGCTCTTTGTGACGGTCCTCGGGCTCACCTGCGTCGGCGTCGTCATGGTCTACAGCGCGAGCGCGGTCTCGGCGCAGGCCCAGTTCGGCGACGGGGCGTTCTACCTGAAGCGCCAGCTCGCCTATGCGGTCATCGGCGTGACCGCGATGTCGATCGCCTGGCGCGTGCACTATCTCAAGCTCCGCCGGTGGACCGTCCCCTTGCTCGGCCTCGCGGTGCTGGCGGTGATCCTCGTCCTCTTTCCTCACATCGGCCGGGTCGCCGGGGGCGCGCGTCGCTGGATCTCCCTCGGGGGTGTGAACTTTCAGCCCGCCGAGATGGCCAAGCTCGGGATGATCCTGTATCTCAGCAACTTCCTCGCCAACCGCGGCGAGCGGGTCCGCGACTTTGCCTCCGGCGTGCTGCCGCCCGTGCTCATCTTCCTGATCCTCGCCACGGCGATCGTGAAGCAGCCCGACCTCGGCTCCGTGCTGATCCTCGGGCTGATCACCTTGGCCATGCTGTTTGCCGGCGGGGCGCGCCTGCGACACCTCTTCGCCGTCCTGGTCTGCGCCATCCCCCTGGCGCTCGCCGTCATCCTGCGCGAATCTTACCGGAGCAGCCGGCTGGCGGCGTTCCTGGACCCCTGGAAAGATCCGCGGGGGGCGGGGTTCAACATCATCCAGTCGCTGCTGGCGGTCGGCTCGGGGGGGGTCACCGGTCTCGGGCTCGGCCACAGCCAGCAGAAGTTTTTCTACCTGCCGGAGGCCCACACCGATTTCATCTTCGCGATCATCGGCGAGGAGCTCGGGCTGGTGGGCGCCGCCGCGGTCATCCTCCTGTTTGCGCTCCTGGCCGTCCTGGGGTTCCAGATCGCCTCGCGGATTCGGGACCGCTACGGGGTGCTGCTGACCTCGGGGCTCGTGACGATGCTGGTGGGGCAGGCCGCGCTGAACATCGGTGTGGTCTTGGGCGCGGTGCCGGTCACCGGGGTGCCGCTGCCCTTCATCAGCTTCGGCGGGTCGTCGCTGGTGTTCAGTTACCTGGCCATCGGCATCGTGCTGAACATCTCGCAGTACGCGAAACCCGCCCCGGCCGCGGCGGCGGTCGCGGACCCGCCCCGTCCCCGGGGGAGCCGGCTGCCGGCATGGGCGCGTCAATGAACATCCTGCTGGCCGGCGGCGGCACCGGAGGGCACGTCTACCCGGCGATTGCGCTGGCCGAAGCCTTCCTGCGGCACGATCCCGGGACGCGGCTGCTGTTCGTGGGCAGCCGGGCGGGCATGGAGGCCCGGCTCGCCCCGGCGGCGGATATTCCGTTCGTGGGACTCGCGGTCCGCCCTCCCCGGAGCCTCGGGCCGGTGCGGGTGGTCCTCTCGGCGGCGAGCCTCGGCCTCAGCCTGGGGCAGGCCGCGGCGGTCCTGGCGCGGTTCAGGCCGGACGCGGTGGTGGCCACGGGCGGGATGGCCGCCGTGGCTCCGGTCGTGGTGGGGGCGGTCTTCAATACTCCGGTGCTGATCCTCGAAGGCAACGCGATCCCCGGGCGCACGAACCGGCTCCTCGCGCGGTTCGCTCGGGCCGTGGCGGTATCGTCGGAGGCCGCCGCCGCGCGGCTGCCCGCGGGGCGCGCCGTGGTCACCGGCCTGCCGATCCGCCGGGAGGTGGTCTCCGGCACGCGCGAGGAGGGCATCCGGACCTTCGGGCTGGCCCCGAACCGGCGGACCGTGCTGGTGATCGGCGGGAGCCAGGGAGCGGCGCGGCTCAATCGCGCGGTGGAGGAAGCGGTGGTGGGGCTCGCGGGACGCCGTGATCTGCAGGTGCTTCACCAGGTCGGCCGGGGATGGGACGGGGCGCTGCCCCGCGGCGCGCGCACGGACGCGTTCGGCCATGGGCGTGACGTTCCCGCCCGCGCCGCAGGCTCGGCGCCGGATCGGTCCGATCCTCGAGGATCCGGGGGTCTCGGGTATGTCCGGGTCCCCTACATCGATCGGGTCGGCGCGGCGTATGCGTGCGCCGACCTGGTGGTCAGCCGCTGCGGCGCCAATGCCCTCGCCGAGATCACCGCGTGCGGGCTGCCGGCGATCCTCGTCCCGTACCCGCATGCCGCCGACGATCACCAGACGCTCAACGCGGCTCCGCTCGTCGCCGCGGGCGCCGCGCGCCTCGTGCGCGATGCGGCGCTGACCGGCGCGACCCTGACCCGAGAGATCGAGTCGTTCTTCGAATCCCCGGGACGCCTCCAGGCGATGGCGGCCGCGGCGCGGAGCCAGGGGCGCCCCGACGCCGCGGACCGGGTCGTGGCGCTCGTGGTCCGGCTGGCCGATGCCGCGCCCGAGGGGGTCCAAGGATGATCCCCCCGGGCGCGCGCGTGCACTTCGTCGGCATCGGCGGCGCCGGGATGAGCGCGATCGCATCGGTGCTGATGGCCCGCGGGTACGTCATCTCCGGCTCGGATCTCCGGGAGAGCGAGATCACGCGCCGGCTCCGGGCCGCGGGCGCGCAGATCCAGATCGGCCACGCCGCCGAGCACGTGCAGCCCGATCAGGTGGTGGTGATCAGCCGGGCCGTCCCGGAAGCGAACGTGGAAATCCAGATGGCCCGCCGGTGCGGCGTGCAGGTGATGCACCGCGCGGAGATGCTGGCCGGCCTGATGGAAGGATCGCGCGGCATCGCGGTGGTCGGCACGCACGGGAAGACCACCACGACGTCGATGATCGCGCGCATCCTGGAGCGGGCGGGGCGCGATCCGACGGTGCTCATCGGCGGCGAGGTCGACGATTTCGGGGGGAACGCGCGGGCGGGGCGCGGGCCGGACGTGGTCGCCGAGGTGGATGAGAGCGACGGCTCGCTGCTCCGCGTCGCCCCCCAGATCGCGGTGGTGACCAACGTCGACGCCACGGACCACCTGGATTTCTACGGCACGGTGGAGCGCGTGCTGGAGACCTTCCGCCGGTTTCTCGACCGGCTGCCCGAGGCGGGATTCGCCGTCATCTGCGCCGACGCCGCCGCGGGGCGATCCCTGGCCGAGGGCCTCAAGGGGAGAGGCGTGACCTATGGGCTGGAGCCCGGCGCGACGTACACCGCACGCATCAGCGAAATGGTCGGGCCCCGGTCCGTCTTCGCGCTCACGCGGGGGGACGCGGTCCTGGGCCAGGTGACCCTCGGAGTTCCCGGCTCCTACAACGTCCAGAACGCGCTCGGCGCGATGGCGACCGGCCTGGAGCTCGGCGTGCCCTTCGACTCCGCCGCGGCATCGCTGGCCTCGTTCCACGGAGTGCAGCGGCGGTTTACGGTGCGCGGGAACGTCGGCGGCGTCCTGGTCGTCGACGACTACGCCCACAACCCCACCAAGGTCCGGGCGCTGCTCCAGGCGGCCCGGGAGTGCTGGCCGCATTCCCGGATCATCGCCATCTTTCAACCCCACCGCTACAGCCGGACCCAGACCGTCGGCCCCCAGTTTGCCACCGCCTTCGACCCCGCGGACGAGGTGGTCATGACCGAGGTGTACGCGGCGGACGAGGCCCCGATCCCCGGGGTGGACGCCGGCATCATCGTGCGGGCGGTCGGCGCCCGCCGTCAGGTGGAGTTCATCGCCGATCCCGCCGCGGTGGCCCCGTCCCTGGTGGAGCGCCTGCGTCCCGGAGATCTCGTGCTGACGATCGGCGCCGGGGACGTCTACCGGATCGCCGATGCGATCGTCACGCGGCTTCGCGCGCGCGAGGCGGAGGCCCCCCGGACGTGAGCCGCGTGGTCCAGGACGCGCTCGTGACCCAGTTGGAGCGCCTGTGCCCGGGCGGCGTGCGCCAGCACGAGCCGCTGGCCAGGCACGTCACGTTTCGGATCGGCGGGCCGGCGGACATTCTGCTGCTGCCCCGATCCCTCGATCACCTCGCCGCGGCGGTGGCGTGGCTGTATCGCGAGGACCACCCGTTCGTCATCCTGGGGAGAGGAAGCAACGTGCTCGTCGCCGACCGCGGGGTGCGCGGCGTCGTCATCAAGACCGGCCGGGGACAGGAGGGCGTCCGCTACGATGGCCGGCAGGTGGTGGCCGAATGCGGCGCGAGCCTGCCGCACCTCAGCCGGGCGGCGGCGTCCCACGGGCTGGCCGGCCTGGAGTTCGCCGCGGGGATTCCCGGGTCCGTGGGCGGGGGCGTCGTCATGAACGCGGGCGCCCACGGGTGCTGCATGGCGGACGTGGTCCGCCGGGTGCGGGTCCTGACCCCCGCGGGGGAGCGCCGGTGGTCCGGCGAGGAGATGGGGTTTCGCTATCGCTCCAGCCGGCTCCAGGAAGAGCGCGGGGTGGTTCTGGAGGCCGACCTCGACCTCGCGCCGGCCGATCCGCGCGAGTGCCTGGCGCGCCTCGAGGAGTGGCTTCGCACCCGCAGCGACACGCAGCCCATCGGGCCTCCGAGTTCGGGGTGCGTGTTCCGCAACCCGGGGGGCGATCATGCGGGCCGGCTCATCGATGGCGCGGGGGCGAAGGGCATGCGGGCCGGCGCCGCCGTGGTGAGCGACCGGCACGCCAACTATATCCTGAACGACGGGGGCGCCACCGCGGCGGACGTCCTGGCGCTCGTCGGGCAGGTCCGGACCCGGGTGCGCGAGCATTCCGGGGTCGACCTCGTCCCCGAGATCAAGCTGATCGGAGAGTTTGAGGACGGTGGGAGACCGTGAGCGCGTCATGAGGGCCGGCTGATGTCCGTGGTCGTGCCGGTCCCCGCCGCCGGCCCTCCGGAATCTCCCCGGGGCCTCTCCCCCAGGCGGCTCCTCCGGTTCTGCGCCGCCATTGCCGCGTGTTGCGCGGCCGCGGCCTTCCCGGGCTCCGCCATGTTGGGCCTGCGGTCCGTGAGCGTGACCGGCAACGCCGCGGTGCCGGAGGCCCAGATCCTGCGCCGCGCCGGGATCGCTCCCGGCATGAACGTCTTCCGCGTGAACACCCGGTCGATCCGCTGGCGCCTCCTCGAGGATCCGCGCATCGAGGCGGTCACGGTCGCGCTGGAGTTTCCCCAGCGCCTCACCGTCGCGGTCAGGGAACGGCCCGCGGTGGCCGCGCTGCGCGCCGGGGACACCTACGTGCTCGTCGGCAACGATGCCGTGGCGATCGCCCAGGCGACCGATCCCGGGCCGCTCCCCGCGCTCGTCGCCGACCGTCTCGACCCCGCGGCCGTCTCGGTCGGGGTGCGGGTGGCCTCTCCGGACGTGCGCCTGGGCGCGTGGATCGCGGGGGCGCTGCCCGATCTCCTCAGGCCGCGCGTGGCCGGCGTGCGCGTCGACGGCGCCGGGGACGCGAGCCTCGAACTCCGCGATGGGACGGCGGTGCGGCTCGGGGGCGCGGCGGATGTCGCGGATCGTCTGAGCCTCCTCCCTCAGGTGCTCGAGGTGATCGACGAGCGGGGCGTGCGAATCGACTCTGTTGATCTGCGGTTCTCCGGAAGCATCGTCATCCAACCGGCGCGATCATCCGGCCGGGCCGCCGCCGCGGGCGGGAGGCAGGAGAACTCCCGTTCGCGTGGAATAAATTTCGGGATGCACCGTCCATGACCCCCTAGTCGGACCCGGAGGTGCACCTGGTTGGCCAAGCGAGGCGCCTTGGTGGGCTTGGATATCGGCACCACCAAGGTCTGTGTCATCGTCGCGGAGCAGAGCGAAGACGGAGAGGTCCACATCACAGGGATGGGGACCTCTCCGTCTGTTGGAGTGCGAAAGGGCGTCGTCGTTGACCTCGACGCCACCACCCGCGCGATCGAGGAGGCCGTCGATAAGGCCGAGCGGATGGCGGGCCTCCGGCTCTCCGCGGCGGTCGTGGGCGTGTCCGGAGGGCACCTGGCGTCGCAGAACAGCCGCGGCGTCGTCGCGGTGTCCCGGGCCGATCATGAGATCGGCGAGCAGGACGTCGCCCGGGTGGTCGAGGCCGCCCGAATGGCGGCGGTCCCGGCGAGCGACCGCGAGATCGTCCACCTGCTCCCTCGGGACTTCGTCGTCGACGGTCAGGACGGCGTGAAGAATCCGGTCGGGATGTACGGGACGCGCCTGGAGGTCGAGGCCCACATCGTCACGGGCGCCAGCACGCTGCTGGCGAACTTGTTGAAGTGCGTCCAGCGCGCCGGGCTCGAATGCGACGCCCTGGTGCTGGAGCCGTTGGCCTCGGGCGAGGCCGTCCTGTCGCCGGCGGAGCGCGAACTCGGCGTGGCGCTCGTCGACATCGGCGGCGGGACCATCAGCCTGGGCCTCTTCGCGAGCGGCGGACTCTGCTATACCGCGGTGCTGCCCTACGGAGGCAATCACGTCACCAACGACATCGCGATGGGGCTGCGCACTTCGTTCGCCGACGCCGAGCGGTTGAAGATTCGCCACGGGTGCGCGCTCCCCCGGCAGGTCGGCGAGGACGAGCTGATCGAGGTCGTGCACGTGGGGAGCCACGAGCTGCGGGTCGCGCCCAAGCGCGCCCTCAGCGAGATCATCGAGCCGCGGGTCTCGGAGATGGCCGGTCTGGTGAAGGCGCAGTGCGGCCGGTCGGGCTGGGCGTACCGGATTCCCGCCGGGCTCGTGGTCACCGGGGGGACCGCCCTGCTGCGCGGCCTCCCCGATCTCATCTCCGAGCGGCTGGGGATCGCGGTCCGGGTCGGCGTGCCCGATGTCCCGGGCAGCATGGCGGACACGGTGAGCAGCCCGGCCTTCGCGACCGGCGTCGGGCTCGTGCTCCATGCCGTCCGGCAGCGCAGGGTGGGGCGCAGTCTCAACGGGAACGGCACCGTCTACGGCCGGGTGCGGCAGTGGCTGCGGGAGTTCACGCTGGGCGCATAACGCACAGCCGCCTGGCCGGCTCGACGGACGTCGCAGATCCGGGAGGAGCGAAGGGCGCATGGCATCGTCGGCGCGATCACCGCATCCAATCCAGCGGTTGTTGTCCTGGGGGTCAGAATCTCCGAATGCACGGGCACAGACGGGGGAGAGGCGGGGGGCTCCTCCGGATCCGGCGGGAGGGGTGAGGATGGCGAGTGCGGAGCGGGATCTACGGCGGTACGCAGCGATCAAAGTGGTGGGGGTGGGCGGGGGCGGCAGTAACGCGGTCAACCGGATGATCAGCGCGGGCCTCCGGGGAGTCGAGTTCATCGCCGTCAACACGGATGCGCAGGCGCTGGCGCTCAGCAACGCCGACAAGAAGATCCACATCGGCGGGAAACTGACCCGCGGATTGGGCGCGGGCGGCGACCCGGAGATCGGCCGGCAGGCCGCGGAAGAGAGCCGGGAGGATCTGACCGAGGCGCTGGAAGGCGCGGACATGATCTTCGTGACCTCGGGAATGGGTGGGGGCACCGGCACCGGCGGCGCGCCGATCGTCGCGCACGTGGCGCGGGAACTGGGCGCGCTGACGATCGGGGTGGTCACGAAACCGTTCAGCTTCGAAGGCCGCCGGCGGCAGAACGCCGCGTCCGAGGGGATCCGCAACCTCCGCCAGCGCGTGAACACGGTCATCACGATCCCCAACGACCGGCTGCTGCAAGTGGTCGACAAGACCGCCACGGTCGTCGAGGCGTTCCGCGTCGCGGACGACGTCCTCCGCCAGGGGGTGCAGGGGATCGCCGACTTGATCACCGTGCCCGGGCTCATCAACCTGGACTTCGCGGACGTCCGCGCCGTGATGGCGGAAGCGGGATCGGCCCTCATCGGCATCGGCGTCGGCAGCGGCGAGGGACGGGCGGTCCTGGCCGCGCAGGCGGCGATCGCCAGCCCGCTGCTGGAGACGTCCATGGAGGGCGCCCGGGGCGTGCTGATCAACGTCACCGGCGGGACCGATCTCGCGCTGATGGAAGTGAGCGACGCCGCCGCCGTGGTGCAGAAGGCGGCCGACCCGGACGCCAACATCATCTTCGGCGCGGTGATCGACGACGCGCTCGACGGGGAAGTGCATATCACGGTGATCGCCACCGGCTTCGAAGGGCAGCGGACGGAGGATGAAACCGCCTCCGACGACGCGGCGCGGGTCGGGGGAGGAGAGGAAGCCGCGAGGCACCGGCCGGAACGGGACGACCTGGACATCCCGGCTTTTCTTCGGAAGCGGTAGGCCACCCCGGCCCTTTTCGCGCGGCCTCTCGGACGCGCCGCTCGAGGCCGGGTTCCAAGGTATCCGCTCGGGGCGCACGGAGAGAGCTCGACACCCGTGCGCCCCTTTTCCATTCCCGGGCGCGGATGGTAGGCTAGGAACCATGGTGAGCGATCCGGAGACGCGCTTCGACGCGATCCAGGCGGCGGTGGCGGCGGCGTTTCCGATCCAGGAGGTCGGATTCCTGGACGGCCGCCCGGCCTTCACCATCCGGCCCGGCCAGGACGACAAGGCGCGGTTCCTGCGCCTCCGCCGGGCCCTCGAGCCGCTGGAGGTCCTCCCGCTGCTCCGCCGGCGGGAGGACAAGACGGTGATCCTGCTCGTGGCCAAGCCCCCCGCCGGCCGGACGGCGTGGGCGCTTCCCCTGGGGCTGTTTCTCGCGACCCTGGTGACGACGTTCATCGCCGGAGCCATGAACACATCGGGGGGAGGGAGCCTCGCCCATCTCATCGGCGCGGGCCTGGCCTTCTCGCTCCCGCTGATGGCCATCCTGGTCTGCCACGAGATGGGACACAAGCTCGTGTCGATCCGGCGGGGCATCGACGCGAGCCTGCCATTTTTCATCCCGATGGTGCCGATCCCGGGGCTCGGCTCCGGGACGCTGGGCGCGGTCATCCTCACGCGGTCGCCGGCGCCGAACCGGGACGCCCTGATCGAGCTCGGCGCCTCCGGGCCGATCGCCGGGTTCATTGCGGCGATTCCGTTCCTGATCTACGGCGCCGCGCACTCGTCCGTCGTCGCGCGGTCCGCGCTCGTCAGCCCCGTCTGCTCGTTCTCGAGCCCGCGCCTCGTGGATTTCCTCGTCAACTGGCTCCTGCATCCCAACCCGTCCAGCGGGGTGATCTTTCATCCGGTCTTGTTCGCCGGGTGGTTCGGGCTCCTCGTGACCGCGATCAACCTGCTCCCGGCGAGCATGCTGGACGGCGGCCATGTGACGCGGGCCCTGTTCGGATCCCGGGTCCACCTGGTCCTCTCCATCGCGGCGGCCGGGGTCGCATGGTACTTTCGCTACTGGCCGATGGCGGTGCTGATCTTGTTCCTGCTGCGGCGGGGGCATCCGGGCCCGCTCGACGACGTCTCGCCGCCGACGGCGGCGCACATCGCGATGGCGGCCGCGCTCGTCGTCATCTTTGCGCTGAGCGCCGTCCCCCTGGACGTCTCGTGTCAGTGACCGCGCGGGAGGCGGCCGGGGACCCGGACGTTCTCGTCGAAGCCGTCGATCTCCAGAAGCGCTTCCGCACCTTCCACGCCGTGCGCGGCGTGTCGTTTCGGTGTTACGCCGGCGAGGTGTTCGGCCTGCTCGGACCGAACGGGGCCGGCAAGACCACGACGCTCCGCATGCTCACCACGATTCTCCGCCCGACCTCGGGGGGCGCGCGCATCGCGGGGTACGACGTCACCCGCGAGCCCGAGGCGGTCCGGCGCGTGATCGGCGTGCTCCCCGAGCAGGCCGGGATCTACGGGCGCCTGACCGCCCGCGAGGCCGTGCGGTACGCGGGACGCCTCTACGGCGTGCAGTCGGAGGTGCTGGAGGGGCGGGTGGAAGCAATTCTAGAGACCCTGGAGATGGCCCCCCACATCGACCGGATCACCGACACCCTCAGCCGGGGCATGAAACAGAAGGTGAACATCGCCCGCGCCCTCGTCCACGATCCGCCCGTCGTCTTCCTCGATGAGCCGACCTCCGGCCTGGACGTCATCTCCGCGCGGTCGGTCCGCGAGTTCGTGCGGCGGTTCAAGCGGGATGGGCGGTGCGTGATCCTGTCGACGCATATCATGGAGGAGGCGGAGCGCCTCTGCGACCGTGTCGCCATCATCGCCGGCGGCCGGGTGCTGGCGCAGGGACGCCTCGCGGAGCTCAAGGCCCACACGGGCCTCGGGCTCGAGGAGACCTTCGTGCAGTTCGTGGAGGACACGGTCCGGTGATCGGCCGGGCGGTGACCTGGTGGCGCGCGGAGCGCGGGGCCCGCCTCCGCCAGGATCGCCACGGGGACATCCGCGGCGGCGGGCGCCGGCCGGGGCCCTTCGAGGCGATGGGTCCGTTCGTGCGGGCGGTGTACGCCAAGGAGATGCTGGAGTCGCTTCGGGACCGGCGGACGCTGCTGGTGATGATCCTGCTGCCGGCGCTGGTCGTGCCGCTGGCCACGCTGGGGATCCCCTACCTGGAGCAGCGTCAGCAGCGCGTGCTCCAGACCGCGACCCCCGCGGTCGCGATCGTCGGGCAGGACGACGGCCTGCTCAGGCTCGCCCGCGCGACCCGCCTGATCCGTCCGGTCCGCGCCCCCGACCCCCTGAGGGCGCTGCGCGAGCGGCGGGTCCTGGCCGTCGTCCGGCTCCCCTCCGGGATGGAGGCGGCCATCGCGCGAGACGGACAGGTCCGTGTGGGCATCCAGTACGACGCCAGCGACTCCGAAAGCACGGTCGCCCGGAGCAAGGTCCTCGAGCTGATCGCGCAGTACAGCCGCGAGGTTGTGGCCCGCCGGCTGCAGGTCCGCCATCTGAACCCCGCCGATCTGCTGCCGGTCCTGGTGGACGAGCGCAACGTCGCGACCCAGCGCCAGCTCTCCGGGCTGCTCCTCGCCGGCATCCTGCCGTTCTTCATCGCGATGCTGGCGGTGGTGGGCGGGATGTCGGTAGCGGTCGATCTGGCCGCCGGTGAGAAGGAGCGGGGCACCCTGGAGTCCCTGCTGGTTGCGCCCCCCCGCCGGGAGGCGATCGTCCTGGGGAAGTTTCTCGCGGTGCTGACCGCATCGATGGGCGCCGTGATCATTGTCGTCCTCTCGATGATGCTGAGCCTCCGGTGGGGGTATCCCTACCTCTTGACCTCGGCCCGGACACTGGACATCAGCCTGCCCCCGGGCATCGCCGTGGTGCTGCTCGGCGTCGCGCTGCTGTTTGCCGCGCTGGTGAGCGCGGTGCAATTGGCCGTGAGCATTTATGCGCGATCGCCGCGCGAAGCGCAGCAGTACGTCACCCCGCTGTACTTCATGATCGTGCTGCCGGCCCTGGCGGTACAGTTCATCAGCGAGCTTCAGGGCAGGGGGTGGGTGTATCTGCTGCCCGTGCTGAACACCTTCTTCGCCTTTCGCGAACTGCTGCTGGGGAACGTCGACTGGGGGCACCTGCTGCTCACGTCCGCGTCCTGCGTCCTGTACGCCGCGGTGGTCCTCAAAATCGCCATCGCCCTCTTCAGCCGGGAGGCCGTGATCTTCAGAACCTGATCGCCCCGCGGTCATGGGCCCCCTCGGCCTGCGGCCCCTACGAGCATATGACCCTCTGCGGTCGATAGAATCGCCGGTTGGCGTCCCAAGACCCAGCAACTTTGCCGCAAGAGAGGTTCATTGGGCCAGGGTGGGTGCTTTCTCCCCTTGA
>WNGC01005502.1_pt1 | contig 16902 bp, 16 predicted proteins | sample 5400051 | NCBI WGS metagenome assembly WNGC01 (sample SAMN13153368, study PRJNA577476) | soil metagenome | isolation source: 20 cm soil or saprolite under grassland replicate 2 | place: USA:California | collected 2016-06-15
CGGACCTTACCGTCAGCCAGCAGACTCTCCAGCGCGCGGTATGCTCCCAGGGTTCGGTCGAACGCCGACGGCAGCGCTTGGTGGAGGATCAGCAAGTCGATCTGATCGACACCGAGCTTGCGGGCGCTCTTCTCGAAGCCGTGCAGAGTTTCGTCATACCCGTAGTCACTGATCCAGATCTTCGTCTCCAGGAAGACCTCCCACCGAGTGAGGCCTGAGTCGTGCACCGCATCGCCTACCTGGCGCTCGTTGCCATACGCCGCCGCGGTGTCGATGAGGCGGTACCCGGCACTGAGTGCGGCCCGAACTGCATCGCGAGTCTCATCCGGGGGCGTCTGGAACACGCCAAGACCGAGCGCGGGCATCTCGACGCCGTTGTTGAGGGTGACGGTCTCCATGGCATCTATTCTCGCAATGAAGGCCAAGCCTAAAGGAGACATCTGGGGCGGCTAGTACGCGCGCGCCGTCGTGCTACCCAGGCCCCAAGCCGCCCATCACGCCACTCTTTCCGAGGCTGAGGCGCGGCTCAGCGATCGTGGCTGAGTGGTTCGGACTGTGGGAGGTCACCTGCTCCAAATCTCCTAATCGGCTGCAGCGGCCAGTAGATTTCCACTGGGGGTCTCCGGCTATTGACTTTAAGTGCTGGTGGGATCAGGCTGCTATTAAAGGGGAAGGTTTCCGGGGGCAGAGATAGTCACTATGTTTGCGCGTCGCGCGCGTACATATCGCGCTTGCAGCCGTCATTCCAGGCATAGCCGTCGGCGTCGTGTCCCTAGCGATGTCTGTGGCCGATCGACGTCACCTTCGGCGGTCCGACGAAGAGCCTCCGTGTGCCTTACGGAAAGGTCGTCAGCTTCGTTCCGTTGTCGGATGGATTCGGCATCCACCGTGACGCGGCGAGCGTGAAGCCCCAGATGTTTCTGACAGGTGACGGTTGGTTCGCCTGCAACCTCTTCGTAAATCTCGCCCAGCGGGCAAGCTGAGATGAGTGCCACCCCGCGGGTGACCAAGCGGTCCAACGGCGACCCGGCGCAGGGACCGACACCTTCCTCACGATGGCGTCCTCTGTTCGGCCAGCGTCTGAGTAACTTCGTCGACCATTACCGACAGCGATGGGATGTAGTGATGGCCGTTCTGACCGTCTTGTATGTCCTTCTTGGGTTCTTCGAAGATCCGCAGCGGTGGAACTCCGCCGAAGTTGTGGTATGGGCCTTGTCAGGCCTCTTCTTCTTGGAGTTCCTGCTTCGTTTCTTGGACGACCCACGCCCGCCCATTTATCTTCGAGATCACTGGATCGACCTAGTGACTTGCTTTCCGGCAGTTGGGCCGCTGCGCCTCCTTCGACTCCTGCGGCTCCTCCGCGTCTTCAACAGCGCTCGCACCATGAGGAGACTGGCGGCCGACAAGGGCGATGCATCCACTACTGCAGGCCTTCGGTTCCTGGCCACGACGGTCTTCGTTTTCTGGTTGCTGGCCGGATACGCCTTCTATGTGACGGAACTCAATCAGCCCCGCAGCATGGTTCACTCCTTCACCGACGCGCTGTTCCTCGCCTTCACTACGAGCACCACTGTCGGCTTCAGCCCGATGAAGGCGGTCACTTCTGAGGGACAGATTGTCGCTGGACTCGTGATCTTCGTTGGACTGGGCCTGCTCGCGGCAGCCTCCAGCCGCCTCACCTCTCTCTGGATCGACGCTACGACCGAGCAGGTTCAGAACGACCTGCTCCTTGACATCCGGGACCAACTCCGAGCATCGGAGTCGCGCCTGGCCGCCATCGAGGCGTCGGTGGGAATACGTAAGCCCCAATCCCCGTCGCCGACTCTACCGATCGAGTGAAGGTAAGGTCCGGGCGGTGGCCTAACCCTGTCAGACTAGTAACCGGGTGTCATATCAGACCGCGGTGAGCGGCTGGCACGATTTCTTTCTGATCGCTGGGACTGCTTCGGCAACGTTGGTCGGTCTCCTGTTCGTTGGCCTGTCGCTGCACCTACGGATCGTGCTGGCGCGCTCCGACGCACGTGGTCTTGCCCGCGTGACGCTGGCCAATTTTGGCCTGATTCTCTTTGTGGCCCTGTTCATGGTGATACCCGAGGGTCAATCGTCGGCTGCAACGCAGCTCATCGGTGCGGGTTTGGTCAGCCTTGCGGTCACGGCGCCAAGCATGTTCGCGGCAATCCGGAGTCCGAGACGGTCCCTTCGGCTGCATCATCTGCTGCTGCGTTTCGGTTTGAGCGGCGTCAGTTATCTCGCAGTCATCGGAGCTGGCGCGCTGCTTCTTTCAACGTTCACCCCGGCGTTCATGTGGCTTGTTATCGCCACCTTTGTCCTCCTATTCGTGTCATTGCGCAACACCTGGGACCTGCTTGTAACGATCGGGGCCTGACCGAGCCGTAGCGTGCTCGGGCCACCCTAGGATGGAGGAGTGGGAGCGCGCGGCCTCAAGAGAACGCCTTCAGGCTGAGGCCTCCCGGAGTTGATTTTCCATTGCTGATTGTTGGAACCATTGCGGTTAGCTTCTCGCTGCCCCTGGTCGCTTTGCCCATATTGCTCGCCACAAGACGGAACGTCCGCGAGTCGTGGCGGGTTAGTGACGCCCCCGCACGCAGAATCCTTATGGTTTACCTGGCCATCGAGGCGGCAGCCGCACTCGCCGCCTGGACCGTCTTCATCCTGGTTGTCACGTCCCGCTGACGGCGCGCTACCTTCCGAGCCCTCGGTGCCCTGAGCCGATAGAGCGGCGCTGTTGATCCTGTGCCATCATGTTGGCCAACCGAGCAAGCAGTATGGCCACCGAGACGTCGACCACACGGTACGTCCCCAAGTCCCGTCCTGCCACGCGTGATGCGAGCCCCCGCTTCAACTGGGCGATGGCCGTCCTCTCGACGGTGCTGGTCGGCGGCTTTTACCTCGACCTGTGGGCCCATGCCCACGGACGGACCGACAACACCTTCTTTACGCCCTGGCACGCCGTCCTGTACTCAATGCTGGCGGCCGTCGGCATCTTTCTGTCGATCACGGCCTGGCGGGCGTGGCATCGCGGCGCGCCGTGGTGGGAGAGCCTGCCCGCCGGCTATGGCCTGTCCCTCGTCGGCGTTGCCCTCTTTGCCCTGGGCGGCGTCGCCGACCTCGTCTGGCACGTGCTCTTCGGCGTCGAGTTTAGCGTCGATGCCCTGCTCAGCCCGACGCACCTGGTGCTTGCCGGAGCCGGCATTCTGATCGTCACGGGACCGCTCCGGGCGGCCTGGCGCGACCCGTCGCGAGGAACCCGCCCCTGGCTTGCCCGGATCCCGGCGGTCCTCTCCCTCGCGTTGGCGCTATCGATCTTGACCGGTTTCACCCAGTTCGTCCATCCGCTAGTCGACCCATGGGCTGAAGTGAGCCCATTCGCGTCTACCGCCCAAAGCGAGATCTACCTGGTGGAGGCCGATGGGGCACGCCAGACGAGGCTGACGATCAGCCGCGGCGCCAATGACGGAAGTCCCGCATTCTCGGCCGGCGGCGCCTTCATTGTCTTCACCCGGTCGCGTTCCATCGCAGGCCGCGACGCAGTCGGCGATGTCTTCCGGATGGCCGCCGATGGTTCAGATGTGACGCGCCTCACGCGCGCCTCGCTCTGGTACCTCGGTCCGATCCCTTCCCCGGACGGCCAGTCGGTTGGGGTGACGTTCTTCCGCCAGGACACGCGGAGATGGACGATCGGCCTGCTCCCGGCCACCGGAGGCGATCCGCGTCTGCTGACCGACGGACAGTCCAACGACATCCTCGACGGTTTTTCTTCGGATGGGACGCGAGTCCTCTTTCATTCGGATCGGGAAGGGGAGCATCAGATCTACACGATTGGCGTGAACGGCAGCGGTCGGACCAGGCTGACGAGTTTGGCGGCCAACTGGGGTGGCTCCTGGTCCTTGGATGGCCGGACCATCGCGTTCAATTCGAACCGCACGGGGCGGTTGCAGATTTACACCATGTCACCGGACGGCTCCAACCAGCGGCGGCTGATCACTTCCAGCTCCGACGATTGGCTGCCATCGTGGTCACCCGACGTCACGAAGATCGCCTTCAACTCCAACCGCGGTGGACACACCCAGGTTTATGTCGCGCACGCCGATGGAACCGGCCAGCAGAATGTCGTGCAGAACGGCGGCATGCAGCTCGATGCCTGGTCGCCGGGCTGGTCCGCCGATGGCCGGCAGCTTGTCTACGCCGCCAGCACGAATCCGCCGGCGGACGCGACCCCCTTTGTGCGCCAGGCGCTGGGGGCCGCTGCGATCATCGTGCAGGCGGCACTGCTGGTCGGGATCCTGCTGCTGGGGCTTCGCGGGGGGACGTTGCCGGTGGGCAGCCTGACGTTGATCATCGGCCTCAATGCCGTCCTGCTCAGCTTTCTGCAAGATCAGTACCGTCTGATTCCTGGCGCGATCCTGGCCGGCGTCCTGGGCGACATCGTCCTCTCGCGGCTCAAGCCGAAGATCGAGCGGCCCGGGTCGATTCGGCTGTTCAGTGGCGCTGTTCCAGTGATCGCCTACGCGTGCTACTTCCTCTCGTTGCAGCTTACGACCGGCATCGGCTGGTCGATCCATCTCTGGCTGGGAACCATCGTCGTCGCCGGGGTGATCGGCGTCTTGATGAGCTATCTGGTGGTACCGCCGAGCAGCGCCACGCCTGCCGTTCGGGCCTGATAGAGTCCAGCCGATGCCGGGTGCCACCGAGGTCTCTGTTTCCGAACACCTCTCGAAGATCCCGGCCGCGGTCCGCCCGACGGTGAAGGCCGCGCGCCAGCTGGTCAGGACTGTCGCCCCCAAAGCCGCGGAGATCTCATATCGGAGCGAGCCGCCGCGATCGAGTCGAGCGATGTGGAAGATCGCCCGCTACGCCGTCGACGGCGCGAACGTGGTCGGGATCGGCACGTTCCCGGGACATGCGACGCTGTGGTTCTACCGTGGACGTGAGCTCGACGACCCGAACGGGCTGCTCGCAGGCGGCGGAAAGGACTCTCGCTTCATTACGCTGCGTTCGCCCGCCGATGCCGCGCGCCCGGCGGTCAGGCGGATGGTTCGGGAGGCGTTCCGGCTCGGTGGCACGCTGAGCCGAAGCGTGACGAGCTAACGACCACTCCCGACGCCACCAGGACGGAGACCGGCGATGTGCCGCCCGCTGTGCGGGCTCAGTTGCTGGCGACCGAGCACTGGAGCTTATTGGCCACGCGCAGCACGACACAGAGTGAGGTCCTGAGTCGAATCACAACGTTTCTGATGCTGGTCTCGTCTAGCATCGTCGGCCTGGCGTTGATCGGCCAGGTGACGCGATTCGACGGACGTTTTATCGCCTTCGCCCTGGTGCTCCTCGGCATGCTCGTGGTCATCGGGACGCTGACCCAGATGCGTGTAGGCACCGCGGCCATCGAGGATCTCGGCCATGTGATCGGCATGAATCGACTGCGCGCCGGCTACGTCGAGCTCGACCCGGCCGTCGAGCGGTACTTCGTGACCTCCGCGCATGATGACGACCGTAGCGTGTGGCAGACCTACAACCATCTCGGGGGGCCGAGAGCCATCCTGCAGCCGCTCGCCAGCAGCGGGACATTCATCACGTTCGTGACGGCCGGCCTGACGGGAGCGTTCGGCGCGCTCGTCGCAGTGGCGCTCAACGCACCCGGGCCGGTGGCGGGCGTCGTGGCGGCCGTCTGCGGCGTGGCCTACTTTGGGATTTCTGTGACGCTCGGATTGCGGCAGGTCCGCCGGTTAGCACGGCGCTCGGTGCTGTTTCCCGCCGCCGTCGCCGGCAGCGGGACTGAGACCGACCACCCGGCTGGTTAACCTGTCGCGATTACCTTATTAGGAGGACATTCGTAGATATATTGTTGACGCGACATATGTCGCTAAGGTAATATGTCGCTATGCCGGACGTCTTCCAGATCCTGGCCGACCCGACCCGTCGCCGCCTCGTCGAGGCGCTTCAGACCGGCGAGCACTCGGTGAGTGAGCTGGTCGAGGAGGTGGACATCGGGCAGCCGGGCGTTTCACGGCAGCTCGCCATCCTGCAGGAGGCCCGGTTCGTGGCGGTCCGCCCGGATGGCCGGCGGCGACTCTACGCGCTGCGTCCGGAACCTTTCCAGGAACTGAACGATTGGATGACGGGTTACCGCGGGATGTGGGAGTCCCGGCTCGACAGGTTTGCCGCAGAACTCGATCGACGACGCAGGACACGACCCAAGCACAAGGAGGAACGAAAATGAGTCAAGCCAGTACCCGGAGAGCGGCCGTTTCTACCCAGGCGCAGGTTCAAAGTGTCAGACCGTCTCTGACGTTCAAGAGCGGGGCCGAGGAGGCCATTAATTTCTACGTTTCGCTGTTCAAGAATTCCAGGATCCTGAGCCTGCTCCGGAGCGACGGTGAGGGTCCAATTCCGAAAGGCAGCGTGCTGCACGCCAGCTTCCTCATCGACGGGCAGGAGTACACCGCCTTTGACGGCGGAGAGCCTTTTGCGTTCACAGAAGCCTTTTCGTTCGTGGCGACCTGCGAGACCCAAGAGCAGATCGACGAACTGTGGACGCGGCTCACAGACGGTGGCGAACCAGGACCGTGCGGCTGGCTCAAGGATCGCTTCGGCGTGTCGTGGCAGGTCGTTCCGGCCGCGCTGGGCGAGATGCTGGCCAACCCGAAAAAGGGGAACGCCGCGAAAGTCATGGAAGCGCTGCTGAAGATGGGCAAGCTCGACCTCGACGCACTCGAGCGTGCGTATCGGAGCGGGACCTAAGGTTGCCGTCGGAGGCACAGGGCACTCGAAAAAAAGTCGTCATCGAGCGCACGTTTGACGCGCGTATCGAGGACGTCTGGGAGCTCTGGACAACCAGCGACGGGATTGAGTCGTGGTGGGGCCCGGAAGGGTTCGCCGTCAAGGTCCACCGTTTGGAACTTCGGCCTGGCGGCGAACTCACCTACGCGATGACGGCAACGGCGCAGGAGCAGATGGAGTTCTTGAAAAAGGCAGGGATGCCGCTCACGCAGGAGGCGCGTGTGACCTACACCGAGGTGGTGCGCCCGCGGCGGCTTGCGTTCACGCAGCTGGCCGACTTCATCCCCAACGTCAAACCCTATGAGGTGGCAACGAAGGTCGAGCTCGATACGGTCCCGGAGGGCGTGAGGATGATCCTGACCCTGGACGCGATGCACGACGACCAGTGGACGCGGCTGGCGGTCATGGGTTGGGAGAGTGAGCTCGACAAGCTGGCCAAACGCCTCGAGCGGGCCGAACCGATCGCCTGAGGTCGTCTAACGTGGCGGTGCCGGTAAAATCTCCTGGCGACGATTGGTCGGATGCGTGCATAGGAGGAAGGCATGAGCGGAGTACGAGTGCTGGTCGGGACGCACAAGGGCGCGTTCGTCTTGACGGCGGACGAAAAGCGCAAAGCCTGGAACGTCGAGGGACCCCACTTCGCCGGATGGGATGTCTTCCATGTCAAAGGCTCACCTGCCGATCCGAACCGCATCTACGCGTCGCAGACCACCGGATGGCACGGGCAGGTGATCCAGCGCTCCAACGACGGTGGCAAGACCTGGGAGCCGGTCGATAACAAGTTCGTCTACGAGGGCGAGCCCGGCACCCACAAGTGGTACGACGGGACCCCCCGCCCCTTTGAGTTCAAGCGCGTCTGGCATCTCGAACCCTCGCTGACCGACCCGGATACGGTCTACGCGGGCGTTGAAGACGCCGCCATCTTTCGTTCGACGGACGGCGGCAGCAGCTGGCAGGAGCTTCCGGGCCTGCGCAAGCACCAATCGGCGCCCAACTGGCAGCCCGGCGCCGGCGGGATGTGCCTGCACACGATCATCCTGGACCCCACCAATCCACAGCGGTTCTTCGCCGCGATCTCGGCAGCCGGGGCGTTCCGGAGCGACGACGCCGGCAAGACCTGGCTGCCGATCAACCGCGGCCTGAAGTCCGAGGGCATTCCCGATCCCGATGCCGAGGTCGGGCACTGCGTCCATCGGATCGCGATGCACCCCTCGCGCCCCAACGTGCTGTTCATGCAGAAGCACTGGGACGTGATGCGCAGCGATGATGCGGGCGACTCGTGGCGCGAGATCAGCGGCAACCTGCCGTCCGACTTCGGGTTCCCGATCGACGTTCACCCCCACGAACCGGACACGATTTACGTCGTCCCCATCAAAAGCGATACGGAACACTTTCCGCCCGAGGGAAAGCTGCGCGTCTATCGGAGCCGAAATGGCGGAAACGAATGGCAGGCGCTGACCAAGGGGTTACCGCAGAGCGACTGCTACCTCAATATCTTGCGCGACGCGATGGCAGTGGACGCGCTCGATCCCGGTGGCGTGTACTTCGGCACATCGGGTGGCCAGGTCTACGCTTCAGCCGACGCGGGGGATAGCTGGGCGCCGATCGTCCGCGATCTTCCGGCGGTACTCTCCGTGGAAGTCCAGACGCTGCAATGATTCGGGTTGTGCTGCCGGCCCATCTGCGCAGGCTGGCCCAGGTGGGCAGCGAGCTGCAGCTCGATGTGCAAGGACCGGCAACCCAACGCTCGGTGCTCGACGCGCTGGAGGCGTCCTATCCGATGTTGCGGGGAACGATCCGCGATCATGTCAGTAAGGAACGGCGCGCCTTCATCAGGTTCTTCGCCTGCGAGCAGGATCTGTCCCACGATCCTCCGGACTCGCCGCTCCCCGAGGCGGTGGCGAAGGGTGCGGAGCCATTCCTCGTCGTCGGGGCGGTCGCCGGGGGCTAGGCTCCCAGAAACCGGCGCAACCAATCGCGCGCGAGCACCGCGACCTGCTCGAGCGCGCCGGGCTCCTCGAAGAGGTGTGTCGCGCCGGGAACGATCACCAGCTCCTTGGTACCGGCCAGCGCGGCGAGAGCCTGTCGGTTGAGGTCGATGACGACCTCGTCGGCCCCGCCGACGATGAGCAGCGTCGGCTGCTGAATCCTGGGCAGCACCGGCATTGCCAGGTCGGGGCGCCCACCTCGAGAGACGATTGCGCGAACCGCCTGCGGCCGATCGCCCGCGGCCATCAGGGCGGCAGCGGCGCCCGTCGACGCGCCGAAGTAGCCAATCGATAGGGTCGCCGTGGCGGGCTCGCCCGCCAGCCAGTCGGTCACCTCACCCAGGCGCCCGGCCAGCAGCCGAATGTCGAAACGCAATTCGGCGGTCTGCAGATCGACGACCTCCTCCTGGCGTGTTAGAAGATCGATCAGTAGCGTGGCCAGGCCGGCCCCGACCAGGATCTCGGCGACGAACCTGTTGCGCGGACTCTGCCGGCTGCTTCCGCTCCCGTGGGCGAAGATCGCCCCTGCGCCGACGGGAATCCGCAGGTCGCCATCCAGTTCGGCTGCTCCCGCCGGGACCGTTACGGACGTGCTTGTTATTTCGCGGAGGTCTTCGCTCGTTCCTTTTCGACCAATTTGCGCCGGAGGATCTTGCCGGACGCGGACTTGGGAATCTCGTCGATCGTCTCGACCAGCCGGATCTTCTTGTGCGGCGCGACGCGCGACGCGACAAACTGGATCAACTCGTCAGGCGTCGCCTCCGTCTTCAGCACCACGAAGGCCTTGGGCACTTCGCCGGCGTCCTCATCGGGGCTGGCAATCACGGCGGCGTCCGCGACGGCCGGATGCGTCAGCAGGATGGCCTCCAGCTCGGCCGGCGGCACCTGGTATCCCTTGTACTTGATCAGCTCCTTGAGGCGATCCACGACATAGAAGTCGCCGTCCGCGTCGGCGTGGCCAATGTCGCCGGTGTGCAGCCAGCCATCGTCATCGAGAATCTGCGCGGTGGCGGCCGGGTTGTTGAGATAGCCCTTCATCACCTGGGGACCGCGAATCAAGATCTCGCCGTCGGACTGCGGACCGAGCTCTTCTCCGGTGGTGATGTCGACCACTTTGCATTCGCTGCCGGCGACCACGGGGCCAATCGATCCGACCTTTACCCATTCGATGTCGTCGCTCACCAGGTGCGTCGCGGGACTGGCTTCGGTCATGCCGTAACCCTGGTTGACCTTGCAGTTGAGGCGCTGGCCACAAGCCTTGGCCAGGTTCTCATCCAGGGGCGCGGCGCCGGAAAAGACCAGGGTCACTGAGGACAGGTCGAACTGGTCGACCAGGGGATGCTTGGCCAGCGCGACCACGATCGGGGGTGCGACAAAGGCGCGCGCGACCCGGTAGTCCTGCATCACCCGGAGGAAGGTCTCTAGCTCGAACCTTGGCATCGTGACCACGGTTGCCCCGGCGTGCAGCGCCAGGTTCATGATCACGGTCATGCCATAGATGTGATAGAAGGGCATGACGCCCAACACCCGCTCGCCTTCGCGCAGGTGGATGCGCTGCTCGGCCTGCAGCACGTTGGCGATCAGGTTGCGGTGCGTCAGCATCACGCCTTTCGCCAGACCGGTCGTCCCGCTCGAATAGGGGAGAGCGACCACGTCTTCCGCGGGATCGATCTCTACCGTGAGGGGCTCGGCCGCCTGGGAGATCAATTCGCTAAAGGGCGTCGCGCCCGGCGCCTCTCCGAAGATGAAGACCTCGTCGATAGGGAGACCGCTGATAGCCTCGGCCGCCCGGTCCATGAACGCGGGCACGGTCAGGAGATAGCGTGCATGGCAATCCCTGAGCTGGTCACTCAACTCGCGAGGGGTGTAGAGGGAATTGAGGGTTGTGACGATGCCGCCGAGCGACGCGACGGCGTGGAAGGCGATCGGGTACTCGGGCAAGTTCGGACTGAAGATGGCGAAGACGTCACCCTTCTTGAACCCTCGGCGTCTCAGCGCGCAGGCGACCCGGTTCACGCCGTCGGCCAGGGCGCCGTAGGTCAGCTGCCGGCCGCTGACGCCATCGATGAGAGCCGGCCGGTCACCAATGGCCGTCGCCCGCTGCAGCACAAACCGCGCCAGCGGAACATCCGGGATCTCGAGCGCCGGACCCTTGTGGATCACCTGGCCTCCATCTGGAGCTTAAAGGATGTCGATCAAGCGTTCGTCGCCCCGCCCAAGCTCCATAAGATGAGCGTTGATGGATCGCGCGCTCTGTCCGGTTCTGGTTGGTCGGGAACATGAGTTGAGCCTCCTGGAGGACGCCTTGCTGGCTGCCCACCGTGGCGGCGGCCAGGTGGTCGTCATCGGGGGCGAGGCCGGAGTCGGGAAGACCCGGCTGGCGATGGAGCTGCAGGTTCGAGCCCGTCGAGCGGGGACGGCGGTGATGGTCGGCACCACCAGCGAAGCGGACGTGGCGTTGCCGTATCTGCCGTTCATCGAGGCGATCGGCAACTACCTGGTCGGCGCGGACCTCGACCGGATCAAGTTCCAGCTCGGTGCGGCCACCTGCCGTCAGCTCGGTCAGCTTCTGCCGCAATTCGAGCTGCAGACGACCCTGATCGACCCTGGTGAACCGACCCAGGCCAAGATGCGGCTCTACGAGGCGATCCTGGCCTTCCTCCGCCTGGCCGCCGAACGGACCGGGCTGCTCCTCCTGCTGGAGGATCTCCACTGGGCCGACCCATCGACGCGCGAGCTTCTCGAGTACATCGCTCGCCGGCTGCGCCGCCGGAGTCGGATTCTCTTGCTGGCCACCTATCGCAATGATGAGCTGAACCGGCGCCATCCCCTGCGCCCCCTGATCCAGGGCTGGCAGCGAAGTGGCATCGCCCAGATCGTCGACCTGCAGCCGCTACCGCCTGGCGGCGTGGCTCGCATGGTCAGCGCCATCTTCGACAACGCACCGGTCGAGGCCGACCTCCGTGATTTTCTACACGAGCGAACCGAAGGCAACCCCTTCGTCCTCGAGGAGCTGCTGAAGGCGGCGCTCGATCAGGGTGATATCTTTCTCACTGCGGGCGGCTGGGATCGCAAGGCGATTCATCAGCTGCGGCTTCCCCCGACGGTCAAGCAGGCCATCCTGCTTCGAGTCGAGCGGATGACCGACGAGCAAGCCGATATCCTGCGGGCCGCCGCCGTTCTCGGACGATCCTTCGACTACCGGATGCTGGTGGGCGTGTCACAGCAGCCTGAAGTCGCGGTGCTGAACGCGCTTCGGGCCTTCGTGCAGGACCAGCTGATGGACGAGGAGGTGTCGGGGCGGTATCGTTTCCGCCACGCGCTGACGAGGGAGGCGATCCATGACGACCTGATCGCGCCCGAGCGCGAGCGGCTCCATGCCTGCGCCGCGGACTGGCTCCGCAGCCAGCTATTTCCGGATAAACACGATCTTGCCTACCACCTGATGGCGGCCGGTCACTGGGACGAGGCGGTGCCCGTGGCCATCGAGGCGGCCCGGGCTGCCGAAGCCGACAAGGCCTACGCGGATACGGCCATGCTCTATGAGCGGATCGTCGAACACGTGCCGGATCCGTGTGAGCGCGCCAGGGTGCTGAGCGAGCTGGGCAAAGCCCATTTCTTTTCCGGGGAGACACGTCGTGGCCAGCGATACCTGGAGGAAGGGATTGCCGGACTCGACCAATGCGGTAATGAACGCGAGGCGGCCGGGTTTCGACTCTGGCTGGGGCGCTGTTTCTGGCTGCAGGCGCGGCCCGATCTCGCCCGCGCCGAGTACCAGCGGGCGAGGGCCATCCTCGAACCATTTGGACCGAGCGCGGATCTCGCCATCGCCTATGTCCGCCTGGCTGGGTTGGCCGGCTTCAACAAGGATCACGAGGAGGGCGTGACGCTGGCGACCGAAGCCGTTCGAATCGCCGAGGCGGCCGGGGCCGACGCCGCCCGGATCTTCGCCTACGGCTACATCGGCGACAACCTGGAAGCGCTGGGAAAGGTCGAGGAAGGGCTGCAGTGGCTGGACCGCAGCTACCTGGAAGCCGCCGAGCGGGGCTTTGACTGGATTGCCAGTGTCGCCCTCTACAACTCGATCGTTGACAACCTGCATCACTGCCGGGTCCGAGAGGCGAAGGAACGGATGGAACACTACGAGGCGCGGTTCGACCCACGCGGCTCGCGCGACGCGGGCTTTCTGCAGCTGCAGGCGTTCCTGGCGATGCGGGCTGACGGCGAACCCGACCGCGCCAGGCCGCTGCTCGAGGCGGCGCTCCCCCAGGCAGATGAGGTGGGCGAGACCCTGTTTGCCGCCCGCATGCGCCTGGACCTTGCCTATGTGTACACCGCGCTTGATCGCATCGCCGATGCCCGCCGGCTGTTCCTGTCCGAGCCGGCGAGTCCCGAGCGGGGCGAGGTGATGTTCTTCCACTATATGAGGCTCGCTCTCAACCTGGCGGCCGGCGACCGAGCGGCGGTGCGGGCCGACGCGCAGCAAATCGCTGAGCTCGTCAAGGAGGCCCCCGGGGTATGGTCCGAGATCTACCTGATCGATCGGACGGTTGAGGCCTTCATCAGGGTCGGCGATCCAGCCGGGGCGCAACAGTTCCTCAGCACGGCCTTGACAGCCGGGTTCGAATCGAATCCGCTGCTCTGGCGGGCGCGCGGTCGCATCCTCCTCGCCGAGGGCCGAGCGTCCGACGCGCGCGAACCCCTCGAACGCGCGGCGCGGGCTTTGCAACAGGTCCGGTACCTGGATGAAGCCTGGCCGGCGCGCCGCGCCTATGCCGACGCGCTGGCGGCGTTGGGCGATCGCGCTGGCGCGGAAGCCGAGCTACGGGCCGTCCGCGAGGAGGCGACCGCGCATCATCACCGGCTGGAGGCCCGCTATGCCCGGGAGCAATTGCGCAGCCTCGGCATCGATGCGCCCGAACCGCAGGCCGTCAGCAGCGACGCCCCGCTGTCGGCGAGCGTCCGTCAGCCCACCGAGCGGCTGGTGACCGTCGTGTTCGTCGACGTCCGCGGCTATACCGCCCTCACGGCGAGGGAGGCGCCCGATCAACTCGCCGACCAGATTGCCACCTTCTACCGCTGGGCCGAGGAGGAGATTCACCGTCACCAGGGACTGGTCGATCGGTATGCCGGCGATGCGGTGATGGCCACCTTCAACGTCACCGGCACGCGGCTCGACCATCCGGTACAAGGGCTTCAGGCCGCGCTCGCGATCCGCGACAAAGCCGCGTTTGCCGGACTGCCGGTCGGGATTGGCATTGCCGTCGGGCCGGCGGTGGTCGGCCAGTTCAGCGAAGGGTCGTCAGTCACCGCCGTCGGCGACACGATCAACCTGGCGGCTCGCCTGCAGGCGCAGGTTCAGGAGGGCGAGCTGTTCTTGAGTGAAGAGACCTTCCGACGAACACGCGACTGGCTCCTGGAACAGCAGCTGCCGGCGACGGAAGAATCGCTCACCCTGAAGGGATTCTCGCAACCGATCCGCGCGTACCGTTTGACGGCGCCGTCCCCCGCGGGCGCCACCGGCTGATGGTGAACCTGAGATGGCGCGGATGACGCAGACGCGGGTCGTCCCTCACGAACGACTCCCGGTACCAGTGACCGGCGATGAGAAGACGATGCTGGGGGCTTTTCTCGATCGCTACCGGGAGACCATGATCTGGAAACTCGACGGTGTCTCGACAGCGCAGGCCTCACGAAGGTTGGTGCCGTCGGCCAGCACCCTGCTCGGCATCGTCAAGCATCTCGCCTACGTCGAGCGGTCCTGGTTTCAGCTGCGCTTTGCCGGTGAAACCGTGACCTTCCCCTGGACCAAAGATGAGGCCGACAAGGACCTCGACTTTCGGATCGACCCCAGCGACACGATTGAGAACATCACCGCCTTCTATCAGCAGGAGATCGCGCGCTCCAGGGCGATCGTCGGTCCGGCGTCCCTCGACGATCTCGCCAGGAACATGGAGAATCCGCGCAGCCTGCGCTGGATCATGATCCACATGATCGAGGAGACCGCCCGCCATGCGGGGCACGCGGACATTCTGCGCGAGCTGACCGACGGGGCCATCGGCCAGTAGCTCAGGTTCCCGCGTCGTTCTTATGCCTGCGCAGCTTCCGCGCGACGCGCGCTGCCCGTTCGCGAGCGTGGATCAGCAGCCGCTCGGCCCAGACAAACTCCGTGGCCAGGATCGCCAGCCCCACGATGATGACGAGGATGCCTGGCCCCGGGAGAACCAGCATCAGCAGGCCCGCGATCAGAACGATCGAGCCGATGACCAACACCATCAGGCGTCGGACCCAGGATGGAAGCGTCAAAAACCAACGAGGGAGCCGTTCTTTCAGGATCATCACCTCCATGCGGAATTCCGCATAGAAGTCTTGCCGCGAGTGCGACTCGCTGCGGCCCCGGACGCTGGCGCGCCGTGCTGACGGGGCTTCCGCTTAGGCTACTCCCCTCTACGTCGGGGTAACGATAGCAGACGCCTGCGCCGCCCGGGCATCGAGATGCCCGCCAAGGTCGCGGGCAAAGCCATCGAGGTTGCCAGACAGCGCTTTCAGCGCGCCAAGCCCAGGCGCATCGGCCAGCTCGGCCGCGACGCCGGAAAGCGTCGCCAATCGTTCGCGCAGGATCTTCCATGCCGCCTCCCGGTGCGGCAACATGAAGAAGGCGGGCCGTACGATCTCGAAGGCCGGCCCGGCGGTTCGCCCTGGGAATTGCGGCCCAACCGGAAGTGAGGTCAGCACCGGCCCCAGGCTCCGCATCACCCAGTTCATCAAGTGCTTGACGGTCTTCGCCAGCGTTTCGAGCTCTTGAGGGGTCTCGCCCTCATGGACGAAGTACCGACTCTGCAATTGCAGGATCACTTCGTAGACGGCATTGAACAGGTCGGCCACCCGCCGGGTGAGCGCATCCTCGATCAGGGTGATCGCCTCGACATCCGGCGGCTCGCGCAGATAGACCGGCATCACCGGCCGAGCAGGCTCGAAGCTCGGGTCCGCGGCACGCTCCGCCAGGTAGTCCTCGAGAATGCCAACGAATTTGCCGAAGTGGGAATTCACCCAGTCACCGCGGGCGCCCTCGCCCTGCTCGACGATGACCTCGATGGCGCGGCTTGCCGATGCCAGGTCGGTCACCGCCGTCAGCTGCGGCCACTCGAAGACCTGGGTCGTCGCCTGCGCCTTAAGCGGGCCGATGAACACCCCGGCCTCGCCGTGACGATCCACCAGATGAGCGAGCCCGGCCTCGATGCCCCGGTACAGGTGACCGACCGTGTGCCATTCCTCCGGACCGGCCGTGAGCTGCGGATCATCGTTTCGCAGCGGGTGCATCTTGCCGAGCGCGGCGAATCCTTCCGCATCCTCGAGGGCCATCCCTTCCGGGCGCTCGAGATACATGAAGTGACGGAGCGCCCGCTCCCCGAACGGCACCAGCGCGATCTGAACATCCGGCGGGTACCAGCGGGACAGGATGGGGAAGTTCGGCCGCTCGAAATGCGGCGCCGCGCCGATCGCCGTCAGGATGTTCGTGGCCAGGGCCAGGTGCAGCATCTCCTGCTTGACGACGTCGATGAGAGTGGTTTCCCACGCCTTGATCCGCGCCAGCTGCTCGGAGGTGACGCCCTCCGCGACGCTCCGCTTCAGCGAAAACTGGGCGTAGAGGTATTCGCACAGGAGGCCGTGCTCCAGCTCACAGGCCTCGCCCAGCAGATAGACCAGCTCCTCCCGGCTCTCAACTCGAAGAGGCGGCTCCGGCGCCTGCCCGTTCGGCGGCCTCCTCGTCGCCATAGGAGCATTGTCGTCCGGGCGGCGGCTCTCTGGAAGGCGCCCGAATACGCGTTGAAATACGGCCACGCTCATTTCGGGTCCGACAGACAGCTGTCGCAGGCCGGTGCTTCAATGTTTCCCACGCCGCCAACTCTCATGGCTTTCTCCGACCATCACCAGAGCCCGATCCACGGGTCAGTCTCTTATTGTTTCTACGGAAATCGTGGGTCTACCGAGCCGTGATAATTATCCAGAGAACGCCAAAGAAGATCATGAAAGCAGACATGAAGTATCGGTTGCTAAACCTCATCACCAGGCTCTCGCCGAGAGGAGACTTGGTCAGCTGCCGCTGATATTTCTG